>Ga0307505_10000240_pt1 | contig 66188 bp, 66 predicted proteins | sample 23_S_MG_FD_202183 | JGI IMG/M metagenome (GOLD analysis project Ga0307505, IMG submission 202183) | Soil microbial communities from Populus trichocarpa stands in riparian zone in the Pacific Northwest, United States - 23_S | ecosystem: Environmental > Terrestrial > Soil > Riparian zone > Trees... | reverse complement strand
TCACGGCCGCTTTCTCTCAAGTCTCGGCTGGACCGAAGAACGCCAGGCACGTCAGGACCGTCGAAGCCGTCATTCTGCTCTAGTTTGGGATGCCGTCGTTTTCGGGGGTGACGTCAGTTCAGCTCGTCTATTGAATGAGAGTTATCTACACTTCGCTGCCGCAACTAAGCCAGCGAGAAATGTCAGTGACGCTAGAACGTGCCATGTCGACGACGCCTGACACCAATGGCGTATGAGCATGTATGTTGCGGGAGGAATCGCACGGACCAACAGTGTTAGACACAGTGCGAGAGTCCAAAGCGCGCCGCTGAGCACAATCAGAACACGAGGGTCAATTGACGCGTTCACACTCGAGATGGTCCAGACGGCTGCGCCGTTGACCCATCCCGTGAAGGCAAGGAGAAGCGGAACATGGTCGCGCCACGTTGTTGTGACTGTGGGGTGTTGCGCCTTGAACTGCTCGATCATGCGGTACAGCTCACTGTCGCGCTCGCGCATCTCCTCGAACTGACTGAAGTCGACCTCAAGAGGCCTCGTTTGTGGAACGACTCGATATCGACCGATCCATGTGCCACAACCAATCGTTACTAGCCAAACCAACGTCAAAGCTATCCAATGCACTTGTGCTTCGATCGCCGAGACGCCTGACATTACCGCCGCTTCGACTGGGGCGCCCCCCGTTAACCGAAGCCATCGTACGACGACGCCGACAGCGACCAGGAGTGAGCCGGCGACGACCGTCACCGACAACGTGATCGTCGCACGACGAATGACGCCGAACCGTTCGACACGCCTGTCGACGATCTTTGCTGCCGCCGACCCAACGGCCCACCCGCCTACCATCGTTATCGTCCAAACAGTTGCCTGGCGCAGGACTAGCGGGACGCCGGCAAGCGAGAAGCGGTCGATGAGTGCCGTAGTCGGGTCCGTCAGTTGGTCCGCCGCCACGGTATCAACCACTGAGCCGATGAGCCAAGCCCATAGCGATCCCAGCAGGGCTCCCGACCCTCCTCCGGCAGCGAACCCACCGGCTGCGCCGACAGCGATTGATGCGATTCCATAGGAGTTCAGAATCGGGGCCTGAGGTATCACACGGACGGCGAAGTCGAGGGCAAATCCGACCGCCAGCCCCGTGCAGACTGAGACCGCTAACCGCGTCACTACTGAGCCATCGACGAGGGATGCGACGGGTGCCTGAAGTGCTGTGTCCGCGACACGTGCCGTCAGCCAGGCGGCGAATCTCCCCAGGGGGCTGCGCCGGCGCTCCTCGACAACGACGCGGCTCGACGTGGACGAGTACATCACGCTGCTCATTCACGCCTCTTTCTCGTGTCCCAATGAGCCTGTCTTCATGTGCCTGGCCTAATCCGCTCCCGTGGACGGTTTACTCCAGTCGAATCAGTTGCCGTTCTTCAACGGCCGTAGCAAGTGTACAGGTGCTCGGCAGCGCTCGGATCCGCCCAAGCGTTGACCTTTAGAGGGCCTCGAGCGCCCCCGAGACTATGCCGAATTGCGTCGCTCAAACTCGGCCGGACTGATCTGGTTGCCACGTGCGGCGCCAGTGTGGAGGAAACCACCAAGCAATGCGTCTTGGAGGCGCACAGCCACCTCTTTCTAAAAGGGGGGAATCCAACTCACAGTCCTTTGGTCCACCCAAATGGCCCCTGATAAACGCCGCAGTGTAGAGCGTGCCAGGTCCGGGACGCCAAAGACAGGCTAGGTCCAAACACACGCGCTCAATGCACAGGCCTAAGATGCGCCGCACACTCGCACGCATGCGCATAGAGCCCGCCGCGGTTAAGGATCTGCATCCGCCCGTGGCGCTGACGGATGATGGCGTGCTCTTGCAGGATACCCGCCGCGCGTGAAATCGCAGCGCGAGGCGCCCCGAGTACCTGTCCCCATCTCTCTTGCGTGAGCACCACGGTGTCCGACTGCGCGCCACGTGCATACGCCAACAACCACCGGCACAGGCGCTGGAGCACGGTATGGAAGCGATGGCACACAGCAGCCTGCCCCACTTCGACCAGGTGCGCATCGGCAAACCGCAGCGTCGCATCCTGGAGCGCGGTCAGACGCTGACACTCCGCTCGCAGTGTGTGGGCTGGCAGTCGATACGCCTCACCAGCGGCCTGCACGACGACCTGATACGGCGTCTCGTCTTGCCGGAGTACGAGGGGCACGCCGACGAAGCCGCGTCGGTCCGCAACAGCAACCTGGAGCATGCTCCCGTCTTCCGTCGTCGCCAGCAGGGCGATGAGACCCGACATCGGAAAATACGCGTGCGTCAGTGTGTCGCCGGGTTGATACAGCACAGTACGGGTCGCGAGCGCGAGGCGCTGGGCCCCGCTCAGCATCTGCGTGCGTTCTCCTTCCGACAAGGCCGCGAGCAATGCGTTGCCCTGAGCGCCAGACACCCCGCTCACCATGCCAGCATCCGGCGCAGCGGTTGCGCGTAGCGACGGCTGATCGGAATCGCTTGACCGCCATTGAGTCGCGCGGAGGTCCCGCCGGCCCCTGTCGGCTCCAGCACTCGCACCTTGTCCACGTTGACGATAGCCTGCTTGTGCACCCGCACAAACCTGGAGCTGTCCAGGCGAGACTCGAGGTCCCGCAGCGTCTTGTCGATCAGGAACCGGCCCGTCGCCGTGTGCGCGAAGACCAGCTCCTGCTCCGAGACGAACGACTCGATGGTGTCCGTGGGCAGCACATGGAGGGTGTTGCCGTGCTTCCCGACCACACGCTGCAACGGGGGCCCCTGATTCATCGACGCGAGGAGGCGTGCCACCCCGGCGTTGGCGTCGCGCTCACGCAGACGGGCCACGGCCTCCTGCAGCCGCGTGTCGCTAACCGGCTTCAGCAGGTAGTCGACCGCGTTCACGTCGAACGCTTGTAGGGCATAGCGGTCGTACGCGGTGACAAAGACAATCCTGGGCGGGTCGGATGGCAACGCCGCAACGACCTCAAACCCGCTCAGCCCGCGCATCTGGACATCCAGAAATACCGCATCCGGGCGATGGGTCGCGATCGCGTCAAGGGCGGCCAGGCCATCTGAGACCGGTGCGAGGAGCTCAAGACCTGTCACCACCGACAGGAGCCGGACCAATCGGTCGCGGGCCGGCCGTTCGTCGTCGACTACCAAGATCCTCATGATCGCGGTACCTCCAGCGTCACGGCAGTGCCCACCCCTAGACTGGACTCGAAGCGATAGGAGCCGCCCGCCAGTTCAACCCGGGCGCGGACGTTGGCCAAACCCACGTGCGGCGTGACGCGTGACGGGTCACAGCCCACGCCGTCATCCCTGACGGTCAGCACCAGCCGATCGCCGCGGGTGACCGCGGCAATGCGCACCGTGCCGCCGCCGGGTTTGGGGGACAAGCCGTGCCCGACCGCGTTCTCGACCAGTGGCTGCAGGAGCAGCGGTGGCAACGGGATGCAGCGAAGACGTGGGGGCACCTCGATCGAGACGCGCAGCTGGTCGCCGTGGCGGGCCAGTTCCAGCGCCACGTACGCGTCGATGGCGGTCAGCTCCTCCCCGAGGGTGACCGCCTCACGCTGGGTGGCCTCCAGGGCATACCGGAACACCTCTGCCAAGGACACGATCGCGCGCTCCAGCGGCGGCACTTTCTGGGCGAGGTCCGCCAATGTATTGAGCGCGTTGAAGAGGAAGTGCGGATTGATCTGCGCGCGCAGTGCACGCACCTCCGCCGCCGCCGACAACGCTTTGGCGTCGCGCGCATCGCAAGCCTCGAGGAGGCCCGCGAAGTGCGTGGCGATCGTCTGAAGGGCCCGCACGTGTTCCGGTGTAAAAGGGCTGCCGTCCGGGCGGGCTCCCACCGACAAGTAGCCCCTCGGTGCGTCCGGCTGCCCCAGCCCCACTGCCACGACGGCTTCCCCGTGTTGCCCCGTTCCGAACGACACCGATGGGGCACCCAGCAACTCAGATACCCCCCGGGTGACGGTGGCCGTCAGTGCTGATGCATCGGGGCACCGTGCCATGGAGGTCACCAACGCCGGCACCCCGGCCTCGGCGCTCCCCACGTCACCCCACCTGACGGCGAGTCGCTGGCGGAGCCACTCGCAGCCTCGCACGGTGCCGTAGACCGCCGCGATGGTCGACAAGCAGGCGACTGCGAAGCGTGTCGGCACCGTCGCCCAGACACGGCTACCTAGCACCGTACCGACAATCATGACCGACACACCCGCGAGCAAGAGCCCGTGCCGTAGGACGACGTCAAAAAACACGCGACGCGCGAGGTAGAGCACCGCCCCGGATGCGGCGAAAAGCATCGCTAGACGAGACCCGACGACCAATGGGACGGTTACTTCGGTCCACGAGCCAAAGACGTAGCCAATCCGCGTCACGAAGGGCAGTCCGCCGATGGCAGCAAGCGCCATCACGCCACAGAACTCGGGCGTCGTCAGACCGGGATGCGCCGGTGGGTCTGCGTCGTGCAGTCCTAGCGTCGTCAACGAGGGGAATGTCCCTGCGTCGACCCACAGGATCCACTGCACGTGCGTGCGTGGGGTGCGCTCCCACAACCGGCGCAGGAACACCGGCCACAGGCCGAGGAGCATCACCAGACTCACGCTGAACGGCCCCACCAAGAACCGTTGCAGGTCAGCCTGCAACACCGGGCTGGGCGCCGCGACGGCCGCGTGCCAGAACAGGGGCGCCGACAGAACCAGGAGTACCGCCACCGCCATCCCGGCCTGCACCCGCGTCGCGCGCGCGAGGTCGAGTGGCTCGGACTGCGGAGCGTGGGCTCGCGTAAACGCGGCCACGGCCACCTGGATGAAGCTGACGGAGGCGAGACCGACGGCAACCTGCCCGAAACCCGTCCAGACCGTCAGCATCGTGGTGGCCGCGCCCGTCATCTGCAGCCATGCGTCCCGCGCGCCGGTCCCAAAGAGCAGCGCGAGGAGCAGCAGGCCGGCGGTCCCATAGGCGGTCTCGGGCGACGGGCGCCCGCGCTGCGCCACCGCCCACGCCACGCGTGCGGCGAAGGCCCCCGCTACGACCTGGAACACCACCGCCATCGGCCACAGTTCCGCTAACGACATCGTCTGCCCCCTCGCCGGCACTGTAGGTGCGAGCGAATTGCAGTGAACGCCTGTCTCGGGCAAGCGGCTGATTTCGCCGGGTAACCGGCGGCCAGACTTGGGCGTTGTCCGGGTGTCGATGTTCGGGACGTGACACCTCGCACGACCGCACTCTACGGCAGCGACACGGCCTTTTCCTCGACGCTCTTCACACGAAATGCGGGAACTATCACTTTCCGAATACGCGCCGCCGCCGAACTCAGCCGTATTTCAGCGCGAAGGAGGGCGACCCCAGGGCGGCAACTCGGCGGTTCGTCGCCGAGTCTCCAACGTTCGCAAGCGATATCCTCTGCAAGGTGGACGACTCGCAAACGACGCTCCAGGCACTGTGGGCCAGCGGCGTACGCTTCACGCTGCGGTATGAGGGCGGCGCCTGGAGCGTCCGTGTGGGCGACTACCGAGCGGGCTTGGGCGTGGAAGCACGTTTGCGAACGTTCGAAGAGGCAGTGGCCTTCGTCGAGAACACGGTCCGAAGCGGCACCGAGACTCCAGGTCGAACCCACTAGCTCCCGCGCGACTGATCCTTCGTGCTTCCGCCACGCTCGCGCGCACGAATCACTCACCGGCCAATAGTCCGGCAATCAAAGGTCTCGTCACTCCCGGTCTTGCCCTCCAAGGGACGCGCCGGGCGCGCTGAGGGGCGCCAATCGGCGAGTTGCGCGAGCGCTGACGCGCCCAACCGCTGCCGTGCATGACTCCCCGCAGCGGCGGCGTTTGGGGCGGGATGGCCTGGCCGCACTTGGTTGGCCGACGTAACTAGCCCAGATCCCGGCGCGGAGCCCACGTCAAGGCCGAAGCCCCGTCAGGGGTCGAGCGAAGCGAGAGCCTTGATGCGGGCGAGCACCGGGGCAACATACACGACGTCGGCCGGCCGCGTTTCAGCTCTCGACCGGTCGGACTCTCGCCGGAGTCAGCGACGCGGCAGCAGCCGGCCCTATTCTCTTGAATCTCTTCGTGCGCCGCCCAAGCCAAATTATCCGCTCTCTGTTGTAGGCGGTCGTTGCGAGGCCTTGTCCAGGCGTTGGCGACTCTCCAGGCGTGTGCAGATATGAGGCTAGTTAGTCTTCTCGCGGCGCTTGCATGTGCTCTCCTGATTGGGGACGCGTCCGCTCGGAACGAACTGGCTAGAGGCGAAACCAGGTTGTCGTTCGCGTCGCCATTGTCCTGTCGCTTCGACGCCGACAATCCGTATCCCTGCTGCGTCAATTCGCCAGGCGAGTTCGGAAACTGCACGGGTGCAGCCTGGCAGCAGATGAGGGCAGCAGGCTGGGGCAGCGGCTTGCCTCGGGTCAGCTGGGGTGACGCCCGCAACTGGCGAAGAGCTGCGACCGCAGCTGGGTACTTAGTCGATTCCGCCCCGTCCCCGAAAGCAGTGGGGGTTGCGAACGATGGACCCACGCTGGAGAATCACGTCGCGTTTGTGACTGGCATCAAAGGAACTAGGGTGACAACTATCGAGCAGCAGTGCGGTTACCTTCTCGCAGGCGGGTGGTTCACGATGACGCGACAAGCTGCGACATTCAACGATGGATATATCAGGGCCCCGATTCCCACAGTGGCGATACACGTATGGACCGGGGCATTGAGCGCATCCAGCGCCGGGAAGTTGACAGTGTCGCGCGGGGCTAGCGGCACCGAAGTGACGGTGAACTTCGGGTTCAGTCGCTTTCACGCGAACATCAACACAGGTGTGAAGGGTCCGTCCAGATTCGCTTGGACGATCAACGGGGCCCCGGTCTCCACCGCCGGCACCTTCTCCAAGGCGCTCGGTCGAGGGAGGCACTCAGTTTCTGTTAGTGTCACGAATGCCATGGGTGTTGCGACGATCGCGCATGCGGTCGTAGTCGTACGATGATTGGCCTCTTGAGCAGAAGTAACGCAGATTCGAATCAAGAGGCCCACAAGGCCGAGCTGGGTGCGATATGCTTTGCGCGCATCAGTTCGCGCCGCGAAAGGAACCGGGATGTCCATGCGCCCTGTCGTCTTCGCCCTCTCTATCTTGTATGGCTTCCCGGGCTGGGTTTGCGCCGGGCAACGCGAGATTCCCGCCACCGCACTCTCGATCGCGGAGGACATCGCTGCTACCTCCAAGAAGAGCGTCGCGGTAGCGGACTTCACTGACCTCCAAGGCAACGTGACTGAACTGGGAAGGTACGTGGCCGAGGAAATGGCACTCGGTCTGGTGCAAGCAAAGAAGGGTCTGACTGTTGTCGATCGCACGCACCTCAAGGTTCTGATGCAAGAGAACCGACTGGATGCGACAGGCGTGATCGATCCAGCGACCGCAAGGAAAATCGGTCAACTGCTTGGTGTTGAAACGCTGGTGACCGGCACGCTTACCCCCTTCGCAGATAGCGTGCGTATTGTGGCAAAAGTCCTGGATACGACTACTGCCCGGATCGTGAGCGCTGCGAGCGCCGACATGTCCAAGAATCGAACGATCGAGGAACTGCTCGCACGCGACATTCGAACGGCGTCGAGCCCCCAACCGTCGTTGGCAGCACCCAGCACGGCCACCAGTTCGCGCATCACAGCGGGGCTATTTGAGAATGGGTCGGTACGTGTCCTAGTAGCCCAGTTAGGAGTGCGGGATGACAACAAACAGGCGAACGTCAGCCTCATTGTTGAGAATACATCGAGGGAAACGCTATATCTTGCGCTCAGGGGAACTCTTGCGCTCAGTGGAACCGCCGTTAGCCTGGCTGATGACATCGGGACGCGTTGGTCCCTCGCCGATACTATTGCAGGGCTTCCAACTCTCGATTACCGTCGTCGGGACCAAAAGGAGGATGAATTCGCTGCCATTCAACCGGGTGGACGCATGACCGTGGTCATGCGATTCAGTAGTGGGAACCTCAGCCGCACACCTGGAAAGAGTTTTAGCGTCAGCGCTTCGGCTGTGCAGTACACGGCCGCTGGACATCGACTCCTTGCGATCGGAGTCGCCAACGTCACGCCAACAACCCAAGCTCCTGGGACGAGAGCTCGTTGAAGCGGATCAGTTGCCAACGGCGCGCTTCAGTTCGATCGCCGCTCTTTCGGCGGCATTGCTCGTGGCTTCGGAGTCTGAGAACCCAGCTCCCACTTCATCTAGGTAAACCGAGTCGCTCGCAAAACCTGATGAAGGTCGGAATACCCGAACATCGAGGGTCAGGTTAGCGCGCCGCATGCCCTCAAAGATGTTGGCGTCGGATTTGGTCGCTGAAACCGCCAGCAGGATGAGCGGAACTCTCTCGATGCCCGGCACCATCTGCAGTGTGCGAGTGTCCCCTGCATGCGCAGCGGCGAATCCAGTCCGGACAAACTCAGGTAAGAACGCGCCACCGTTTCCAGCAAAAGCTTTCGCGAGCACCGAGGTGAGATGACTCTGCAACGAGCCTTCGGTATTCACTACGAGCACAAGGGGGCGCCCTGCTGAAACCGCGGCAGCGTTGAGAGGTGCTGGGCGTGGCGAAGGTTGCATCGCTGCCGTCCGGCCATCCGGTGCTGCGGCTGGCCCTCCCGGTGAAGTAGTCGCAGTCACCTCTCCGGCTACGGACGGAGGAGTTGCCGGCCGTTGCGGCGCCAAAGACGTCGGGGAAGCCGGGCGGGCTGTGCCTTCAGTGACGCCGTCCCTGCTAGTAATGAACCGAGCCAGCAACAGCACGAAAGCAACCACAGCCAAGACCACCAATGCATAGCGTGCCATCTCCATACGCCGACGATGGCGGTCGTTCTCGATCTTAAGGGCACGGTCCGTGTCCTTTTCGACGATTTCGCTCTCCAGAGCCCGGATTTGTATCTTCAGCCGAGCAATCTCGAACTCGTTCTGCTCGGATTCGAGCTTCGACTTCAGACCTTCGAGTCGCTGCGCGCGGCTCATTTTCAATCTGTGATCCAGGGTCCGGGCCTCCTGCGTCTGCGCGGCAGAGTCTCGCGAGTCGGTGATCCGAATCTCGTTCGACAGGAGGAGGTCGCGCAGTTCGAAGTCGTTCGCGGCTCTCGTCTTCTCAACGCTCAGCTCCGAGTTGAGCCTGAACGTGGTGGAATGGGTCTGCCGCTCGACCTGGCGCATGGTGATTCGATGGTCGTGGTCGCGAGCATCTTCGTCGCGATCCTTCTGACGCTTGAGAACGACAGCCGTTTCCTCGGGGTTGTCAGTCCAGGCAACTGTGACGGAGCGCACGAGCAGGCCTACATCGCTGGCGATGCGTTCGACTTCCGCGGTTGTGTCGGCCTGAATCATGTCCTGCAGGCCTTTGTTGCCGCGCAACTCGAGCGCCGTCACCCGCCGAACGGCGCCGTTCAGCACTCGCTCAAGGATGGCAGTAGTTACCCGCTTTAGGACGCCCGACTTCGGAATCGCGGTCGCAGTGGACATCATGCCGAGCACGCCAGCCGGCTCGTCAGGATTGACCTGGAACTCAAGCGTGAACTCGCAGGCAACCTGGACGTCGTCCTGCGTGATCGCCTGCGCTGCCAGCCCTAGTTGGAAGGGCTTCAGATCCGCGATGAGGAGACGGATGGCATGTCGTCCACCGAAGGCATCCTTGACTGCCTGCCACAATCCGCCGACGGTAAAGTGGCCCCCCGCGGCGGCTGTCGCGATCTCGCCGTCGCGAAGCAGCATCGCAAGCGTATCCGGGCCGATTGCCAGGCGTTGTTGAAGCAGTCCTTTGAACTGATCGAGCTCGACATACTCGGCTAGGACCTCGTCGTCGCTCAGGCGGAGTTGCAAAGTGGCCATACTGGTCTCGGTGACGTCAGGGCTTCTGCAGCTTCTTGACGGCGAGCGCAACGTTGGCCGAGATGACCGCCAGTGCGATGAGCGTGCCGGTCTTGTTCTCCCCGACGAGCGCCACAAGCGTCTCCCAGTTGCTAAGGCTTTCGGCGCCGGCCTGAAACGAACGAATTTCATCCACGGAGGTGACGACCGTGAGCAGAAGACTCAGAACCGCAACGACTGACGCAGTACGGCGCGGCCACTTTCGGGCCGACGGGTCCACCCGAGGTGCGCCGGCTTCCATCGCCTCCCGGTTCCGAAGCTCGCCATCGTAGGCGGCTCCGCGTCCGGCAGCCGCGTTGCGCTTGTCTCGATCGACTCTCAGAAAGCCCGGCTTGATCCTCTGCGACCTTGCCGACTCAACATGAGTCAGGTTGTAGGCGCGTCTGTGCATCACCACGATCATGCTTGACACCAGCCAGACACCCGCGGACACGATGAGAGCGATCGTCATAACTTGAAAGACTCGCTGAACATTTTCAGGCAGAACCAGTATCTTCCCGACTGTCTCGTCATCGGCCGGCTGCAGAGCGGATGGTCTTGGGCTAGGTGTGCTCGCGGCGGCGGCGCCGGGAATCGGCCCACGACCTGAGGCGGTCGGCGGCACGTCGACATTTGCCGAGCCCACTCCGAACCGAGCCGGAGCCGCCTGGACGGTTTGATTGGACACCGCGGCCGGCGGCAGAGTGGACCCGCGCATGGAGAACCACATCGTTGCTGCCAATACCAGGACGGCGGCTGTACCGAGCGCGCCCTGAATCCACCGGTTTCCAAGGCCTTCTGCGGTCGCACTGGGCTCGACGACGGAGGGCGACCTTTGGCCGATTGACGCTCGAGCGTCAGCGACCGCCGTCCGCATCGCAGTCATGTCTGCATATCGATCTTCTGGTCTTGGCGCGAGCCCTTTGCGAACGGCTGCTTCGATTGCGGACGGAATGTCCTTCATCGGAGCGATTTCCCCGAGAACGGCTCGTCGCCCGAGATCCTGACCGTTGCCGAAGGGGCGTTCGAACGTCAGGAGCTCATACGCCACGGTCGCAGCCGCGAACATATCGCAGCGCCCATCGACCTGGCCACCGAGGATCGTCTCTGGAGCCATATAGCCGCTAGTGCCCAAAACCGATCGCGAATCGGTCACCAGAAGCGATGCATCCCGAATGACAGGCCTGGCGATGCCGAAGTCCAGAATCCTGAGGTGACCGTGTTCATCGACCATCATGTTCGACGGCTTGATATCCCTATGGATGATGCCTGCGGCATGTGCGAAGGCGAGGCCCTCGCAGAGCTCCATGATGAGATCGAGTTTGCTGGCGAGCGGAACATCGTCGCCCGACAACACGACCTCGGCAAGCGTTTTTCCGTGCACGAACTCCATCACAATGAAGGGGCGTCCATCTTCCTCGTTCACGTCGAAGATCGTGACTATGTTCGGGTGTTTCAGTTGCCCCGCGGCTTTGGCCTCGTGGAGAAAGCGATCGCGACTCTCCGCAGTATCTAGGCCGTTGCGAATGACCTTAATAATGACCTGGCGGTTTAGCAAGGGATCTCGCGCTTCGAACAGTTCTCCCATGCCGCCAATGGCGATCAGGCGTTGAACCTGGTGTCGGCCTATGACTTCGGGCAGCTGAAACGCGGCTGCCAGATGAAAGCACTCCCGTCCGTCGTCGGCTTCGGCCCCTTCCACCGCCTTCAACACACGGACCTGAAGCTCCTTTTCCCCGGGCACCCATTCTTCCAGCACCGTTCGGCGCTCTGTGGGCGGGACATCGAGCACCTTATCGATGAGGGAGAGAATCCGCCGTGGATCCGCCTGCGACACAGCCGGGCCCTGGTCAGTCAAGCAGGATCCTTGGCGCGTTCGAGTTGGGTCCTGAAGAACGCACGCGCGACAGTCAAGTCGCGCTTAACAGTGGCGGGAGAGATCTCGTTCTCCGCTGACGATTCGTCGATGGTCATGCCACAAATTGCGACCTGTTCCAGTATCCTGGCTGCGCGTGGGTAGTGTACGTTCAGAAGGTCGAAGGTTTCGTAGTACGCGATGGCATCGACAACAGGTGGAACTGAGGCGCTATCCATCGCATGTGTATCCATGACTCTGACTGCCGTGGATGGCCTCTTCGCAGCGCGATCGCGTCGCCCGATGTCCATCAGGACATTCCGCATCGCCCTGGCCATCAACGCGAAGAAGGGGCCGCGGTTAGCCGTAACGATCGGATAGTCCTTGAGGGCGAGGTAGGCTTCGTTGAGGAGTTCATGCGGATCGAGTTTGTGCCCGAAGCCGCGGTTCCTGCTGAGAGCGTTCTGCGCCAGTCGCAGGAGCTCGCGCTGAACGGCGCGGAAGAGTTCTTCCTCAGCGGCGCCATCCCCTTGCACCTTCCAACGCTGCAGGAGTCCGGTGATGTAGTGGGTATTGTCCATAACGTCCCTGTAACTCATCCGTTTGTTGCCGAGAGTCTATTCCATCCGCAGGGGTATCTTTGGGCCGAATGTGACGTGCATGCCCCAGCCCTCCGCTGGGGCATGCCATCGACCGGACACCTCGCTACCGGATGTAGTAGTGGCCCGCAACCGAAAGGCCAAAGCCCCCAAAGTTGACGCCGGCGAAATTGCCCGTCGAGTAGTAGCCGATGTCGCCACTGAGCCCGAAGCGCGGCATTCCCTCGAAAACGATTTCAGCTCCCACGAATCCCTGGCCGCCAATGCCGGATTCGGAACCGAGTGAAGCGTAGGAGGCCCGCAGGATATTCAAGCCTCCTCCGACGTAAGGTCTGACCTGCGTGGGCCTGTCCAGATCCGGCTCCCCGAGTACGAATAGGACAGAAGGAGCGACCTGGAGCAGGTTAACCGCCCCGATCCGGTAGTGTGAGAGGTCCACCTGCAGGCCCACCTTTTCTGACTGCCACATACGAGCGCTACCGCCGATGCCGAACGAGAATCCGCCGGCTTTGCCGCCGAGGCCGACTTCATGTGGACGAGGGGATGGTGTCGTCGTGGGCGCACTGGTTTGTGGAGCCGAGAAGGCCGCTCCAGGCGCCGGAACTAGAGTCTCCTGGGCCGTGGCTACCATAGGCGTCAGAACCATGAGCGTCAGCGTTGCAAGTCGAACGAACATGCAGAACCTCCTGTAAGGGACCTGTGACGGGTTGCCGGTGTGTAACCGGGCGGTTCCGCCTAACTCGTTCGCGGCCCCGCTATGGACACCAGCGAAATACCGGGTGGCAATAGCTCACCCGGGCGACTGTGGGGGTCACCGAGGCCTAGACAATGAATGCGTGCGGGACGGAATGGCGGTTTCCGAGCGCTGTCCGTTCAGTCGACGCTGGCTTGCGCTGGCCGGCGAATTGCCCAGACGAGCCCGGTGGTGCTGGAGGAGACGCGCCCTTGCGCGCTATGCCGCAGAAGGCTGAACGTGACCGTGTCTTGGGCATCGTGCACCTCAAGTCCTACGTCCTTTATTCGAAGCAGGACTCCTGTGGTGACTTCGGCCGTGTTTTGGGTGTGGGCTGTGCCTTCCTCGATCTCGGATCTGGGGAATCGGCTTATCGGACGGCAGGCTGATTAGAGCCGGGTAAGCCTAGGCGCAGCGCACGTGACTGACTCCGACGGCTGAGAGGGTCTCGACTGAGGGCTAGCGAGGTAGTCTTGCCGAGAGGTAGACGCGCGATTCGCTGGACCTTTCTGGCACAGCGTGGAGGCACGGCCACGAGGGTCCGGCATGAAGAAAAGCCGCTTTACAGAAGCCCAAATCGTCGCGGCCCGGCACGCTCTCGCAGAAGGAGTTCGTCGATCGCTTCATTCGCACGTATCACCCCGCGGTGCTCGATGCGTGCGTCTTCGACAACTGGAAGCAGGTGCGCGCGATCTCGGACGGGTGGTTACAGCTCTGCAACCAGGAACGCCGCATCATGCGCTCGGGGCGCCTCCCGCCGGCGCGCTTCGCGGAGCGGCAATCACAACTGGAAGATCCGAGCTATCAGGCGTCTGCTTTGACAGGGAAAGACTGCGCTCTCGTGGGCGTTCAAACGGCGCCACAGGCACGAGGAGCGCTGAAGGCGAGCGTGATTTCAATGGATCGACTATGCAATAGCCACAACCCCAGTCGCCGGCGAGTACATAGCCTGCTGACGCTCTGCCTGGGATTGGGCCGGCGAATACAGAGAGCCCTTCTCGTGGGCGTTGACTTGACAGGTCTGTCGTTCACAAGCAATATCCAGTGCACTAGCCAAGGGAGACTTTACTGAGTGACGGAGCGGCTTATCGATGTTGCATCCGTCCTCGCTGCATCTCACATTTTTTCGCTTCCAGGCCTCCGTACCCGCCTTACGGTCCTTCCGCATCAACCGGGGCCTCGCGGCGCGACGGAGAGTTAGCTCATGAAACAGGTCACACCGCTCCGCTCGTGGCTCCTTGGCACTGCAGTACTCATCATCACTTCAGTTCCATCGATGCAGGCGCAGAAAGTACTGACGGAGAGCGTCAAGGACCTTGCGAGTCAAATCGCTGCGAGTGCGACGAAGCAGCAGAAGCGGAAAATCGCGGTCGTCCCGTTTCGAGAACTCGACGGCCGCACGACCGTGCTTGGAGCTTTCATAGCCGAAGAGCTCGCGACAGATCTGTTCTCGGAGGGAAGCTTCGAAATCGTCGAACGGACGATGCTTGACAAAGTATTCGCCGAGCTGAAGCTGAACGCGTCCGGCGTGATCGATCCGCAGACGGCCAAGCAACTGGGCAAGGTCACGGGTGTCGACGCGATTGTTACTGGAACCATTACAGAGCTCCAGTCCTATGTCGCAGTGAACTGCCGAATGATCGATTCGCAGACCGGGAGTGTGTTCGCGGTGGCACAGGCGCGGGTGGTGCGTGACGATGACCTGAAGAAGATCATGGGAAGCGCGCTGGGCTCCCCAACTTCGACGCAGGTTGTGCCTCCGTCAAACACCTCAGCCTCGGGTAGCGGTCCATCGGCGCAGAGCACTGCGCAATCCAATCCGGACAAGGTTCCTGTCTTTCAGAGCGGTTCAATCAGGGCCACCGTCCGTCAGCTAGCGGTTTCATCGAACAATTCTCGGGCGTCCTTGAGTCTGACCATTGAGAATACTTCTCAACAATCTCTATATCTCGGGCTTAGTTACTTAGGGATTTCTCTCTCAGATGAGCGGGCTAGTCAGTGGACCGCCGCAAGGGTATCGGGGATTGAAAGATTGACGGGTGAGTACACCACGCCAGATAAATATACGGTGATCGATCCGGGGCAGCAAGTCAACGTGCTGATTGCGTTTGAAGGTTATTCCGGTGTTCCTGGGACTGTCTTCAGCTTCGCTACCGACGCTAGACAACTCGTCGGGACCAGCCTGAGAAGAGTGTCAATCGGCTTTTCTGGAATGAAGGCGACAGTCGTGCAGTAGCTTGCTGCTGATGAAGGGAAGACTGACGTTGCCCCGGTTGTCAGACGGCTGAGGGCAATGGGGGGTTCCGGGCGTAACGTCGATGTGTGTCCGGGTTTGCCGTCGCCATCGCCTCATCGGCGGCCACAGGCCCGAACGCTATCGTCGCTGTCAGTGCCAGATCTACGTCGAGTGCTCACTAGGCAGAGAGCCGCGCCATTCTGAAAGCTGCCCCCACCACACTGCAGCCCCACAGACAATGCAATAGGCCGAACAGACCGTGCCCTCGGAATGAACGACGCTGGTGTCGCGCGCCGCCGACGATGTTCGGCACTACGCCTGGCGACACTCGACGACCGAGTTCGGGGGGGACCGATGCAGACGGACCAGAAGGTTTTACCAGCCGACCACTACCTCCCCCTGCGCGAGCTTGCTCGGTACTCGGGGTTGAGCGTACGAACCTTGCGCAGCTACCTCGTGAATTCCACAGCTCCCCTCCCACACTACCGAGTGGGAGGAAGGGTGCTCGTCAGGCGGTCCGAATTCGACATGTGGGCCCAGCGGTTCCGCCGGGCGTCGGCTGGAATCCTAGATACGATGGTGGACGACATCATGAAGACCCTGGCAAAATAGACCGATCGTGGGCGTCACGGTCAGGTTTCACCGGAGTGCGTGGTGGGTGTTCATCAACCACCATGGCCGCCGAAAAGCAAAGCGGGTCGGCGACAAGGCCACGGGTGAACAGATCGCCCGCGAGTTGCGGCAACGACTCGCCCGCAGTGACCTGCGCCTCCCGACGGGCGAGACTGAGTCCCTGCGCGATTACTCAGGAGCATGGCTGAAGCTCGTCTCCTCTAGCTTGAAGGCCTCGACCATTCGGTTCTACAAGGACAACCTAGAGAATCACGTGTGGCCGGTCCTCGGAGCCCTGCAAGTGGGCCAAGTCGCGCGTCCAGACATCAAGACGCTCCTTCTCGCGCTCCGGGCAAAGAACTTGCGGCCGCGCACTATCACGGGCGTCGTCCGCACGCTGAGCACGGTCCTCAGCGAAGCCGTTGAGGACGGCAAGCTGACCGCTAACCCCGCGCTGCGGCCAGGGCGGCTGCAACGGCAGTTCCGTGACCCGAACGCGCCCAAGAGGTTCGTGATCGACCCCTACACGCGCGACGAAGTGGACGCGCTCCTCGAAACGGCGCAAGCCCGCTTCCCGGAGTGGTTCGCTTTCATGCTGTGCGCATTCCGAACCGGCCTTCGGCTGGGCGAGCTGCGCGCGCTGCAGTGGGATGACCTGGACTGGCGTCAGCGGTTCCTCTACGTCCAGCGCAACTTCGTCGAGGGTGAGTTCACGACGCCCAAGAGCGGCCTGGCGCGGAAGGTCGACATGTCGTTGCAGCTGCGGGCCGTGCTGCGCCTGTGGCGTCGTCAGCGGCGTGCGGCGTGGTTCCTGACAGCCCGCTCGTTTCCCGATCTGGTGTTCCCTTCCACAGCCGGAACGACCCTCGACGACTCGAACATCCGCAAAGCCTTGTTGGCGATCGTGAAGAAGGCGGACGTCCGGCGCCGGCGCAGCATCATCCACGTGATGCGCCACACATTCGGGAGCCTACTGATTCAGCAAGGCGAGTCGTTGGCCTACGTGCGCGACCAGATGGGCCACGCCAGTATCCAGGTGACAGTCGACATCTACGGCCATCTGGTGCCCGGCGGGAATCGGGCGGCGGTCGACCGGCTCGACAGCGACGCATCCCGCCGCAACCCAGGCGCAACCGACGTTGCGCCTAGGCTTGCCGTGAGAAGTGCTAAGTCCTTTGGAATCACTGGTGAGCCGGGGGGGAATCGAACCCCCAACCCGCAGATTAAGAGTCTGCTGCTCTGCCAATTGAGCTACCGGCCCGCCTCCGCCACGAGCCGCACACACACAGGCGGCGTCCGGCTCATGAGGACGAACCTCGATTCTAGGTTGCCGGCTCCCGCAACGCAAGGGCCGGCCGCTGTCGCGTGCGCCGACTACGCGGAGCCTCTCGCGCCAACCGCTTCCAAGGTGGCAAGGGCCGGCGAGTCGTCATCGGGACTGACGGCCAGGCGATCGCGAACGGTCAGGTCCAGGAACAGGCCACCGACTTCCGGAATCGTCACGGAGATCAACGACCGATCGCTGTCGCTCGGGAGCGGCGTCGACAGCGGCCCCGCCTGCGCCGCGTCCACGGTGTGCACGGCGCGCTCGCTCAAGATGGCCTGCAGACGACCAGAGACCAGATTCACCAGCTCCGTCGCCACGGCGGCACACTCATTGGCGCCGGACGCTACGTGGTCCGCACCGAACATCTTGGGGGCCACGCTTCCGGCGATCTCGGCGGTGACGTGGACGCCTATCGTCACCAGGAACCGCTCGGCGATCGCGACGTTCGCCGCGGCGCTCGGCGGGCCCGCGACGTCCTCCGCCGCATCGGCCGTCGAGACGTCGGCGTCGAACATCATCCCCAGGATCTGGCTGGTGGCCATCGAGACGATCTCGGGCAGGTCCGGCACCGTCACCGCCAGAGCGCTCATCGCGCCCTCGGACCGGACAAACGGCCGCAGCGACGCCCGCAGCATCCGAGGCAGTCGGGAACGCTGGATCACGGCGTCGAACCGGTCTTTGGGAATGGAATGCACGTCGTTCACGATACCCACGATTCGGAGCGGCCCCTCCGTGGGCAGCTGGCGCAGCTTGCGCACCAGGAGTTCCGAACCCACGACACCCAGCTCCTCTCCGACGAAGACCACCGCCACGGGCGTCGCGCGGAAGTTGGCCATCGCCGAGGCGCCGGAATCGGCCTCCACCACGGTGCCGTAGCGCTGCAGTTCGCCGATCAGCGTGCGCCGGAACTCGGGATCGCCGTCGACGATCATGGCGGGCGAGGCCTGCGACATCCGCACGCCGGTGCCATCCTCGTCGGCTGCCCGCGTCCGCGGCAGCACCTTCAGCACGCGCTGGACCTTTTCCACGAGCCGCTCGGCCCGCGGCGGCTTCAGCAAATAGTCGGACACGCCCAGCTTCAGCAGGTACTTGACGGCGTCGGTGTCCCGCACGTTCGAGAGCACGATGACGGGCAGGTCCTTGGTGGCGGACGATTCCCGCATCAACTCCAGAACCTCGATACCGCTCATCGTCGGCAACTCGATGTCGAGGAGCATCAGGTGGAAGCGGCCGCGAGCCAGGGCCTGCATGGCTTCCAGCCCGTCGGCGCACTCCGTCACGACGAGGCCGAACTGCTGCGTCAGGATTCGCCCGACGACAAACCGCGTCGACCGATCGTCGTCGCACACGAGGACGTTCACGCCGAGGTCTCCATTACGATTCAGCGGACCGATCCGTCTGCACCGACGTCAGCCACTGGTCCAAATCGGCGACGAGCCGTCGGCACTCGGCGGCCAGCGCCGGCGCCAGGTCCCTCGCCTCGCTCTGTCCGGCCCGAAGACCGTTGTCGATGCGCCCCGCAAGGTCGCAGACCGACGTGGCCGACACGTTCCCCGCCGCGCCCTTGATCGCATGCGCCAGCTCGCGCACGCGAGTCGTCTGCCCACCGGCCGCCGCGGCTTCCAGCGCGTCGGCGTACGACGTCACATCGGCCTTGACGATGGCGGCCAGCTCCGCGGCCACCGACTCGTCTCCGATCTCTCGGAGCACATCCTCGAGGTCGAAGGTCTGGAAGACCATTGTCGCGTCCTCGCTCATGCCGGTCACAAGCCCGCGATGGCCATGGCGCGATGGAGCGCTTCGGCCAGCAGCGCCGGCTTCAACGGCTTGGAGACGTAATCGGTCATGCCGGCCTCCAGGCAACGCTCGCGGTCGCCGGCCATGGCGTTGGCCGTCATCGCGACGATGGGAATCGCGGCGATCGGACCACTCATCTGCCTGATCCGCCTGGTCGCCTCGTAGCCGTCCATCACCGGCATCTGGCAATCCATGAACACGATGGCGAAGGTGTGCTCCTGCAAACGCTCGAGCGCCTCGGCCCCGTTGACCACCACGTCCACGCGGCAGCCCGCCTTCTCCAGCATGCGCCGCGCCACGAACTGGTTGGTGGGGTTGTCCTCGACCAGGAGCACCGGCACTCCCGGCTTTGCGGACTTCTCCTCGGGCGCCGACGGCGCACCCTCGGTCGCCTGGCCCACGCCAGTGGCCACCAGCGGGACCGTGTACCAGAACGTCGACCCCTTGCCGACTTCGCTTTCGAGCCCCACGCAACCCTCCATCCGCAATGCCAGCTGACGACAGATCGCCAAGCCGAGGCCAGTGCCGCCGTACCGGCGGGTCGTGGACTTGTCGGCCTGCCGGTACTTCTCGAACACGTTCGATCGCTGCTCCGGCGCAATGCCGATGCCCGAATCCGTTACCGCCACGCGGACCATCGTCCGACCGTTCCCGGTGGTCCACGGCTGGATGGTGACGCTGACACGCCCGCTCTCGGTGAACTTCACGGCGTTGTCGAGGAAGTTCGCCAGGATCTGACGACACCGGGTGGGGTCGGCCATCAGCTCGTTCGGCAGACCCGGATCGACGGCGAGCTTCACGTCGAGTCCCTTGCCCCTGGCGCGCGCGAACGAGGGACCGGTGGCCTCGTTCGCCCAGCGGCGGACGTCGAACGGCACCATCTCGATCGTGACTTTGTCGGCCTCGATCTTGGAAAGGTCCAGGATGTCGTTCACCAGGCTCAACAGGGCGTCGGCCGAGCGCTGGGCGCTGGAGGCGATCTCCCGTTGATCGTCGGTCAGGGGCGTGTCCAGGAGAATCGTGGTCAGGCCGATGACGCCGTTGAGCGGGGTGCGGATCTCGTGGCTCATCGTCGCCAGGAAGTCCGACATCAGCGCCGACGACCGAAGGGCCTCGTCGTGAGCCTTGGTCAACTGCTCGGCCATCTCACGCCGTGCGGTCACGTCGCGCAGCGTGCCGATGGTGCCCAGGAGCTTCCCGTCGAGACCCACGTGCCGCCGCACTCGCGCCTCGAGCCAGCGCCAGGTGCCGTCACTGGTCGCGTACCGCGACGCGTGCACGCCGTCGTGCGTCCCGGTCTCCAGCAAGCCGTCGAAGCGCTGCCGCGACGCGGCCGCGTCGTCCGGATGGAGGAACTCGCTGTAGCTGCGCCCGAGGCTTTCGTCCACCGGGAAACCCGTCAGCGTGGTCCAAGCGGGGTTCAAGAAGATCCAGCGCCCGGATGCATCCTGTTCGAAGAGCACGTCCTCGACGTATTCGACCAGGTGGCGAAAGCGCCCTTCTTTCTGCCAGGGGAGCGTCGACGGGCCGGCCGGAGCCGGTTCTTCTGCAGCCGGCCGCGCCTGCTCGGCCAACCGCATCGCCATCGCGGCCGCCTCGTGGAGCTGGGCGGCCAGTGCCGCCAGATCGTCCGGGGACTGCCGGGGGATGTGCTCCCGCCTGGCCGGTACGCGGTCGACTGTCAGAGTGGGCACTGCCCTCCGTCAATCGGCCCGTCGGGCCAGGTCTTGAGCGGGCAAAGCGGAGCCTCCCTAAGCCACGGCTTTGGATAACTGGCGGGCCCAGATCAAGGCATCGGCGTAGGCAGACGCGGCGGCGTCCTCCGGCAGCCCCAGGGACGTCGCCCGCTCCCCCGCCACGTCCCAATCCCCGGCTTCGTACGCCACGACGACGTCCAGCACCGCCCGCGCGGTGTTGGCCTCGCCCAGCAGGGCCGCCTTGATGTCTGGGCCCAGGGGCAGGTCGGCGATCGCGTCGGTCAACGGCCGGTCCAGGATCGCGTCGAGCAGGGAGCACAGCCCCAGGAGGAACAGTTCGGAGTTCCCGGCACGAGGGCCCAACTGGCCTCCCAGCAGCTCGCAGCATCGCGCCCGCAAGAGCGACACGGTCACGAGCTCCGACGGGCCCTCGGTGTTCAGCCCGGCAATCGACCACACCGACACCCATTTCCGGATCGGATCGACACCGATCATCACGAGCGCCTGCCGGATCGACGTCACCTCCGACCGCAGGCCATAGGCTGCCGAGTTGACGCACTTCAGCACGCGGTAGCTGAGCGACACGTCGTGCTTGACCAGTTCCTCGATCTGCAACACCCCGACGTCGGGCTGGCGCAGCGCCGTGAGAAGCTGCATGTACGCGAGCCGACGGCCGGGCAGGACCGACGCCTGAAGCGTCGTCGGCTGGCAGAAGTAGTAGCCCTGGAACAGTGCAAAGCCCGCCAGCTTGGCGGCGTTGAACGCTTCGACGGTCTCCACCTTCTCGGCGATCACGCGCACGTCGTTGATGGACAGCCGGGTGGCCAGGGCCGCCGCCGCAGCCTGCGACATGCTCCGCACGTCGATCTTGACGAACTTGACGAACGGCAGCAGCCGCTCGCCTTCCGGGTCCGAGACGAAGTCGAGGGCCAGCCGGTAGCCGGCCTTGTGCAACCGTTCGCACGCGGCCACCACCGCATCGTCCACTTCGACGCCCCGGCGCAACTGGATCACCGACTTCTTGGGCGGCAGCAGCGTCCCCGCGTCGCTCAGCAGCAGGTCGCGGTTGAAGTTCAAGAACGCTGGCTTGCCCTCGGTCAGCGTGTCCAGCCCCATGTCGAGGACGACGTCGGTCAGCCCCTTGGCGCCCGACCCGTCCTCCGTGCCGCCGTCCCTGGCGCGGTGCAGGAGTTCGTACCCGAAGACGCGTCCCGTCGCGTCCAGGATCGGCTGGCGCGAAACGAACGCCGCGGCGTTGGTGGTGGTGGCAGTTTGACTACTCATGGTCCCGTGAACTCCGCCCTCTCGGCCAGCGCCGGCCGCAACAGATCGAGCAGGGCCGTGAGGGGAAACGGCTTTTTCAGCACGGTCGTCTCGGGCGAGAGCCCGGCGGCGACCGCCATCGATGCATCGAAGTGGCCTGAGATGAAGTGCACGCGCACCTCCGGCGTCCTCCGCACGATCTCGGCTGCCATGGCGAATCCGTCGAGACCGGGCAGCACCACGTCGGTCACGACGATGTCGAACGCGCGCGGCGGCTCGAGGTCCAGCGCTTCCTCGGCCGACGCGGCCGCCACCACGTCGAAGCCGTGCGCACGGAGGTAGCGCCCGATCACGTCACGCACGGCGCCGTCGTCTTCGACGAGCAGCACCGCGGGCGCCCTCGATGGAGCCTCGTGCACGATCACGCACCCTCGCACGTGTAGCGCACGTGCGCCCGCAACGCGTCGACCACGGGCCCCAGGTCGGCGGCAACGTCCACCGATCGGCGGCGCACATCCTCGCCGGCCAACGTCAACACGTCAACGGCCTGCCTTAGCAGCGCCGCCGTCGGGCGCGGCGCGCTCAGCACCGCTTCCATCAGGCGGGCGGCCTCACCCAGAGTCGACAGGCCGAGCGCGTCGGACCGGTGCGCCATCAGGCGAAGGTCCGTCACGCTCCCGTCCTGGCGTGCGATGGCCGCGGCGAACTCGAGCGCTTCCTCAGCAAGCGCGATCTGTTGCGCGCGCCCCGCGCCCGACACGCGTGCCGTCATCGAGATACCCCCACTTCCGTGTTGATGGCCGCCAGCAGACCCGCGCGCAGCCGCCCGACTTCCCGGGCCAGGGTCGGCACAAGAGCCACGGCCTCGGCCAGCCGGCCCTCACGGGCGGCATCCTCCACCTGACGCGCCGACTGATAGGCGCTGCCCTGCGTGAAGCTGCTGATCGAGCCTTTCAGGACGTGCGCAGCCGACGCGAGCACCGACACGTCGCCCCGGGACGCGGCGCCCGTGACGGCGTCCAGCATGTCGTCGGAGTGGTGTACGAACAGATGCCCGATGTCGGCGAAGAGCGCGCGGTCGCCCCCAAGGCGCACCACCAGCGCCTCGATGTCCAGGCCCACGTCGCGCGGCTCGTCGCCGCCGCCAACGGTGGTCCCCGCAACGGCCGCACGCAACGTGTCGGGCCGAATCGGCTTCACCAGCACGTCGTTCATGCCCGCGGCCACGCACCGCTGGCGATCTTCGTCCATCGCGTTGGCGGTCAACGCCACGATCGGCATTCGCAAGCCGGCCGCTCGAATTCGCCTGGTGGCTTCGAAGCCGTCCATCACCGGCATCTGGCAGTCCATCAGGATGAGATCCGGCGCAAGCGCCTGGACCTGCTCCACTGCCTCCTGGCCGTTGCCGACCACGGTCACGGTGTGCCCGGCCGACCGCAGAACGGCCGAGGCGTATTGCTGGTTCACCGGGTTGTCCTCGACCAGGAGGACGCGGGCACGCCGCGGCGCCGCGCCGGCAGGATCAGCGAGCGTCGGCGCCGGCGCCACTGCGGGCGCCAGAGGCTCGGACGGCCCCGGCGAGGCGGCCACCACGCCGTCGGTGCACTCGAGCGACAGGTCGATCCAGAAGGTCGAGCCTCGGCCCGGTTCGCTGGTGACCCCAATCTGTCCGCCCATCAGGTCGACCAGGCGCGTGCAGATCGACAGGCCCAGGCCCGTGCCACCCGACCGACGGTTGGCGGCGCCGTTCAGCTGCGTAAATTTCTCGAACACCAGCCCGATCTGGTCGACCGGTATCCCGATGCCGGTGTCGCGTACGGTGAACCGCAGGTCCGCGCGCCCCGCCGACAGGCGGGTGACGCCAGCTTCGATCGTCACGCCGCCCTGGTCGGTGAACTTCACGGCGTTACCGGTCAGGTTGATGAGCACCTGTTGCAAGCGCCCGCCGTCCACCAGCACGTGAGGCGGCAAGTCGTCGGCACACGTGACGTCGAGGGTGAGCCCCTTGGTGGCGGCCAACGGGCGCAGGAGCGCCGATACGTCCCTGACAGCGGCCGACGGATCCATCCAGCTGGGATGCAGATCCATCCGGCCCGCTTCGATCTTCGACAGGTCCAGGATGTCGTTGATGATGCCCAGCAGCGCCTGCGCCGACTCGCGGGCCCGCTCGACCTTGGCGCGTTGCCCGGCGGTCAACGACTCCTCGAGAACAAGGTCCAGCATGCCCATGATGCCGTTCATGGGGGTGCGAATCTCGTGGCTCATGTTGGCCAGGAACTCGGACTTGAGTCGCGATGCCTGTTCCGCGCGCTCGCGCGCCTCGACCAGCGCCTGTTCGGCCGCGTGACGATCGCCGACATCACGCAGGATGCCGGTGAAGAACCGGCTGGTGCCCGCACGGCCCTCGCCGCACGACACCTCCATCGCAAAGGTTTCCCCATCCCGCCGGGCCCCGGTCACCCGGTACCCGCTCAGGGCGAGCGGCGCCTTCAGGCCTTCAGCGTGCGCCACGAACGCGTCGAGATGCCCCTGTCGCTCGGGCTCTGGTGCCAGCACCGAGAACGGCTGGCCCACCAGCTCCGCCGGCGCATAGCCGAAGAGCCGTTCCGTCGCCGGGTTCGCGAACACCACCCGTCCCACGTCGTCAACGGTGATGATGGCGTCCGGCGCCGTGTCGGCCAGCAGGCGATACTGCGCCTCGCCGATGGCAAGCGCCTCGTGGGCCTCCGCCAGCAGCGCCGCATGCCGGCGAAACGACAGCAGTCGCGCGATGTGGCGCGCGATCCGAGCGAGCGCGGCGACGTGGATGGTGCCAAAGGCGTGGGGCGTCGGGCCGGCCACGCACAGCACGCCGACGGGCAATCCACCGTCGACGACCAGCGGCAGCGCCGCGTATGCGCGTGCTCCGTCGCCAACCTCTGGAACGGACGGCCGAAAATCGTAGGCGGCGAGGTCGTCGATGACCAGCGCCTCGCCACGCTCGAACGCCGCCTGGCACAACACGGCGGCCCGTGACAGAGATGCCGGCACGTCCCCGACGCGCGCCTTCACCCACCACCGTGTTTCGTCGACGAACGCGACGACGGCGGTCGAGGCACCCGTGACGGAGGCGGCCACGGCGGCCAGGTCATCGAAGTCCGGCTCGGGTTTCGTGTCCAGAATCGCGCACGAGCGCAGCGTGTCCAGCCGCGCCGACTCCTGCCGGGACGGTTCCGCGGTCACGATGGAAGGCTCCCCGCGCTCGTGGCCGGACCTGCCGGGGGCGGCCAGCCAGACGTCGCACTCGAGCGCCCGTCCAGGATCTGGCGGACCCTGAGCGCCAGCTGGCGCCCGGTGTAGGGCTTCTGTAGGAACGCCGCGCCAGGCGCCACCGCGTCGGTCAGTACGTCCGGGGCATAGCCGCTGACGAAAAGCGCGGGCAGCGACTTGTGCTCGGACCGCAGGCGCGCCACCAGATCGGGCCCGCTCTCCTTCGGCATCACCACGTCGCTCACCACCAGGTCCACCGACTTCTGCGCGCGGGCCAGCTGCAACGCTTCCTCGCCGCTGGCCGCCACCAGCACGCAGTACCCGCGGGCCCGCAGCATGTTGACGGCGATCGCCCGCACCTGGGGTTCATCCTCGACGACCAGGATGGTCTCGCTCCCGCGCTCGAGCTCGGCCGTCAAGGGCGTCTCCACCGCGGCGCGCTCCTCGGCCACCACCGGCAACCAGATCGAGAAGACCGATCCTTCGCCTGGGCGGCTGCGCACCGACACCGCACCGCCTGCCTGGCGGACGATCCCGTACACCGTGGCCAGGCCAAGCCCTGAGCCCTTCGCGCCCTTGGTCGTGAAGAACGGCTCGAACACCCGCGACGCCACCTCGGGCAACATGCCGATGCCGGTATCCGAGACCTGGAGCAGCACGTACGCCCCCGCTTCCATCCCGTGGGCGTGTGCCTCGGCGGCCGTCAGCACGCAGGGCCCCGTCTCGATCGTGAGACGTCCGCCCTTGGGCATCGCGTCGCGGGCGTTGACGGCGAGGTTGACCAGCACCTGCGACGTCTGGCCCGTATCGACACGCACGAACTGCGACCGGGTGTCGGGCCGAATGTCCAGGCTCACGTCCTCGCCGATCACGCGGCCCAGCATCTTCGAGATGTCCTCGACGACGACGTTGAGGTCGACCACCCGCGGGGACACGTCGGCGCGCCGCCCAAACGTCAGGAGCTGCGCCGTCAGCGTCGCCGCGCGCGCCGCGGCACCGCTGATCTGCTCGATCGCACTGCGGCGGTCGTCCACTCCCTCCGCCGATAGCGTCTCGCACCACCCGTTGATCACGGTCAGGAGGTTGTTGAAGTCGTGCGCGACGCCGGCGGCCAGCTGGCCCATCGCGTCCATCTTCTGGGACTGGCGGAGCTGCGCCTCGAGGTGCGTGCGTTCGGTCACGTCGCGGACGAACCAGGCCAGGTGCCGGGTCGAGTCGACCGCGAACGACGTGATCGTCAGCTCCATGGGGAACCGCCCACCGTCCTTGCGCAAGCCGACCGAACTCATCCCCCGTGCTTCGATCGTCCCTTCGCGCACGGTCCCGTCGCCGCGACGGCGCTGATCGGGCCGGGGCACCAACGTGAGGACGGGCTGCCCGATGACTTCGGCGGCGCTCCACCCGAACACGCGCTCGGCGGCGCGGTTGCACGAGCGGATCACGCCCGCGTCGTCCACCGTCACGATCGCGTCGGTCGTGGTATCGAGGACGGCCTGGATGAACGCCGCGCCGGCGGCGGACCGCGTGTCAGCCTGCGATAGCATCGTGGGACAGGTGCGGGTGACTGGCCCGCGGTGGGTCGTTCGCCGCGGCGATCGCCATCGCACGAAGCTCGGCGGTCAGGCCCGTGGCCCGCGAGACCGCGTCGGCCACGACGTCGAGGTCGGCCTTCGCCTGGGGCAGGTCGGCGCACTGCGCGGAGACCAACTCACAGTGGCCGCCGATGACGAGCAACAGGTTGTTGAATTCGTGCACGAGTCGCCGAATCCCAGCCGCGTGCTCCTGTACGTCCATTGGGTACACTCCGAACCTCGGTCCGTGAATCGGCGGACCGGCTCATCCCTTCAGCCCACCTTCAGCCATCCACTGGGCCGCACAGTGGGGGCAGGCGCCGTGGCTGAACCGCACGCCGGCGCTCGTCGAGAGAAATCCTTCCAGCTCGTGCCAGTTCTCCCCGGACTGAATGCGCTTGCAATGCGCGCAGATCGGGAGCAGCTGCTCGAGCCGGTGTACGCGAGTCAGGGCCTGTTCGAGCTGTTGCACGCGCGTCGACAGCGACCGCTGCAAGGCCACCACGCGGAGGCCGACGTGCACCCTGGCCACCAGCTCCGCCGGATCGCACGGCTTGGTCAGGTAGTCGTCGGCGCCCTCCCGCAGCCCCCGGACGCGGTCCTTCACCTCGGTGTTGCCGGTCAGCAGGATCACGTAGGGAACAGCGTCGGGCCGCGACCGCTTGGCGCGGCTCAGGACCTCGAGACCGCTCAGCCCCGGCATCTGCCAGTCGAGCACGGCCACGGCCGGCGACAGCGCGTCGATGAGTCGCCACGCCTCCACGCCGTTGGCCGCCGCTTCCACGCGGTGCCCGGCCGTCTGCAACGAGCGCACGACGATGGCCCGCCCGACGGGATCGTCGTCGGCGACGACGATGGGGGTGCCGCCGAGACCGCTCATGAGAAGTTCCGCACGACGATCGAGACACGGCGATTGCGCGGATCGAGGGGGTCCTCCTTGAAGTGCAGCATCCGGTCGGCGAACCCCCGCACTTCGGCGATCTGCCCGGGCTCGAGGCCGCCGGTTTCCATCGCGCGCCGGGCCGCGTTCGCCCGCTCGCTGGACAGCTCCCAGTTCCCGTAGGCGCGGCCCCCGAAGGCACGGCTGTCGGTGTGACCTTCCACGGCGATCGGGTTCGGCAGCTTGGCCAGCTCGTCGGCGATGACGCGCAGCACCTCGATGGTTTCCGGCCGCAGCTCGGCGCGGCCCACCTGAAAGAAGCTCTCGTTGAGGTCGTCGACGAGCTCGATGCGCAAGCCTTCGCTCGTCACCTGGATCTCGATGCGGTCCCGGATGCCTTCAAACTCCGGCAACTGCTCGAACGCCCGCCGGAGCCGCTCGGCGGCGCGCTCGAGGACGGCACGGGCGGCCACCACCGCGGCGTCGCTTGGCGTTGGGGACGCCTCCTGGATGCCCAGGGGCGCCCCCGGAAGCAGGCCCGTGGCGTCCCCCTTGCCGCTCTCGAAGGCGCCCGGGTCTCGGAAGTACCCCGCCACGCCGGCCTTCATCGGGTTGCTCTGGCCCACGATCCACATCACGAGGAAGAACGCCATCATCGCGGTCACGAAGTCGGCGTAGGCCACCTTCCACGCACCGCCGTGGTGGGCGTGGTGGGCGTGACCCCTCTTCTTGATGATGATGACCGGCTGATCTTTCACGCGTCTCCCCGTCTAGGCCGCCATCGCCTCGTCGGCCTTGGCCGACGTCATCGCCGCCTTGCAGAACTGCTCGGTCTCGTTGAACGTCGGCCGCACGTCGTGCGGCAGGGCGCGGCGCGCGAACTCGATCGCAATGGCCGGCGGGTGCCCCTTGTAGACGGCCAGAAGGCCCGCCTTCAGGCAGAAGCAGTAGTACTGGTCCTCGTTCACGCGCTGCGCGAGGCTGCCGGCCAGCGGCGCGACGAAGCCGTAGGAGAGCAAGATGCCCAGGAACGTGCCCACGAGCGCCGCGCCCACGTGGTGGCCGATCTCGGCCGGCGGCGCGTCGATGTGTCCCATGGTGATCACGACGCCGAGCACGGCCGCCACGATGCCCAGGCCCGGCAGGGCGTCGCCGACGGTGCTCAACGTGGCCGACGGCTTCAGCGCGTCGTCGTGGTGCACCTTGAGGTCCTCGTCCATCAGGGCCTCGAGGTCGTGGGGCGCGATGCCGCCGACGATCATGATCTTGGCGGAGTCGGCCAGGAAATCCACCGCATCGTGGCGGCCGAGGAACTTCTTGTACTTCCCGAGCATCGGGCTCTTGGGCGGATCCTCGAAGTGCGTTTCGAGCGCCATCACGCCAGACTGCTGGATCAGCTTGAAGATCTGGTACTGCATGGACAAGAGCTCGATGTAGTCGGCCTTCGTGATCGGCGATCCGAAGACGGCGGTGATCTGCTTGACCATCATGGCGACGACTTTCACCGGCGTGCTGATGAGAAGACTGCCCAGCGCCGCGCCGCCGATGACGACGAACTCCGACGGCTGAACCAGAACCAGCAGGTCGCCGCCCGCCATCAGGAAGCCGCCGATGACGGCTCCCAGCACGATGACGGCCCCAACGATGATCAGCATCCGACGGTCTCCGACACCCGCAGCCAGGCGCGGACGACGGCCGGGTCGAAATGTGGTCCAGCGTGCCGGACCAGCTCGAGGTTGGCGGTCTCGGTCGCGCGGTAGTCGCGCTCGTCCGGCGCTCCGGCAAAGGCGTCCCACGCGTCGGCCACCGCGATGATCCGGCCGCCCAACGGAATGGACTCACCGGAGGCGCCGGTCGGATGGCCGCCGCCGCCGAAGCGTTCGTGGGCGGCGAGGATCAACGGCGCCGTCGCGCGCAGGTAGGGCACGTTGTGCGCGATCTCGGCGGCAATGGTGGAGTGCGATCGCACGAGGACCAGCGCCCGCGCCGCGTGTGGGCCATAGGCCGCCCGCAGCGTGTCGGGAAGGGCCAGCTTGCCGATGTCGTGGACGAGCGCCGCGCGTTCGATGTGCTGGCAGGCCAGGGCCGGCAGCCGCAGCTCGCGCGCGATGGACCCCGAATACCGTGAGATGCGCCTGGCATGGGCCAAGAGCCATGGGCGCGAGGCGTGCAGCCGATCCAGCAGTGCGTCCAGGAGCGCCGGCGACGACGGGTTGGCGTCGGCCATCGCGCGTCCGATCCGCCGGCGAGCCACGGTCACCTGCGCAAGCACCGCGGGCCAATCGTCTGCATCGCCCTGGCCGCGGTCGGCCGGCCACGCCGCCTCGAACTCTCCCGTGGTTGCGCGCCGTTCCCGCTCGTACGTCGCTCCGACAAGGGCCTCCATCCCAGAAGACATCGGCCGGCCCAGCCGCGAATTGAGCCGTAGGTGCCGTCGGACCGGTCAGCTCAGACAGGCTGGCTCAAGGATTCCCCTGCCGGGCCGATCTCAAGCCGACCATGCGGATCCTCATCCTCGACGACCAGCAAGCGATCGTGACCATGCTTTCACGCGTTTGCTCGCTGGAGGGCCACGAGGTGGCTCCCTTCACCAGCTCGGTCGAGGCCCTGCTCCACCTGGCCACTACGCCGGTGGATCTCCTGATCACGGACATGCAGATGCCCGAACCGGACGGCGTCGTCGTGGTCGGCGAGGCCCGCCGCCTCCAGCCGCACATCTTCACGCTGATCATCACGGGGCACGCGGCGCAGTATCCGCTGGCCGAACTGCTGGCCGCGGGCACCGCCGACGTCATGTTCAAACCGTTCCACATGAACGAGCTGCGCGCGCGCCTGCTCCTGGGAGAACGGCGGATGCGCCTCATCAACTTCATGCGGCAGCAGAACGAGGATCTCCAGGAGGTGAGCCGGACGATGATCGACGGGCTCCAGGAGGAGCTCGGTCACGCTCGCGGCGACGCGCCCGTCACGTAGCTGGCCGGCGAGGCCTGCGCAAGGGTCGAGACGCCGCGGACGGCGTCACTCGGCTCGTAGTCGGTGACGGCCGTCGTCAGGGCCATGACGACCGCGGCCTCGTCGCCGGTGGCACACGCATGTCGCAAGAGCCTGAGGGCCCGGTAGACATCCAGCCGCGCCACGTCCCGCTGCCGCGCGGCCCAGATCCGCGGAAACGTCGTCCGGCGCATTTCCAGTCCCTGCGCGGTCAGCGTCTCGCTCACCTTCTCCCCCGCCCGAAGGCCAATCGTTTCGATCGGTGCCGGGCGTCGCCCCGCCGGCGTGCCGAGCGCGATCACGCGTTCGGCCAGTTCGCCGATGCGGATGGGATCACCCATGTCCAGCCAGAACACTTCGCCGCCCCGCCCGATGCGGTCGGCCTTCATCACCAGGGCCGCCGCCTCCTCGCCGGTCATGAAGAAACGGGTGGCCTGCGGATCGGTGACTGGCACCGGGAGGCCACGCGCCGCACGGCGCAGCATGATCTCGACGACGCTGCCGCTGCTGCCCAGGATGTTGCCGAAGCGGGTCACGATCGGACGGAAGGCCGCGCTGGCCTGGTCGAGGACCACCAGCTCCGCGAACCGCTTGGTGGCACCCATCACGCTGCGCGGCTCGGCGGCCTTGTCGGTCGAGATGAACACGAGCCGCGCGCCGCAGGCCTTGGCCGCCCGCACCACCTCGATGGTACCCAGGACGTTGGTGCGGGCCGTGGCCACCACCGCGTGCTCGGCCAAGGTGACGTGCTTGTACGCCGCCGCGTGAAAGACGACGGTGGGTCGCGCATCGCGCACGGCGCGCTGCACGTCGACCCGCCGGCTGATGTCGGCCAGGCACAGCGTGATTGGCACCCGCGGGAACAGGTCCCGCACCTCCGCTTCGACCCTGAACAGGCCGTACTCCGCGTGATCCACGAGCGAGATCTGCGCCGGCTGACAGCCCGCGAGTTGCCGGACGAGTTCACCGCCCACGGATCCACCGGCCCCGGTCACCAGGATGCGCTGGCGGGCAAACGCGTCGGTGTCGGCGGTCGTCAGCACGCTCTCCACGCGCCGGCCGAGCAGCCGCTCCTGGGTCGTGCGGTCCAGCTCGATCACTGTCCCGTTCCCAACCCGACGGCGCCGGCGGCCGCCACGAGCACCACGTCCACGCGCCGGTTCGCCCGGCGCGCCGCGTCCGAGTCGTTCGGGAGCCTCGGGTGAAATTGTCCATAACCCGCCGCCGACAGTCGCGCCGGTTCGACGCCTCGCTCGATGAGGAAGGCCACCACGGCGCTGGCCCGCGCGGTGGACAGCTCCCAATTGGACGAGAACCGCCCCGACGTGATCGGCACGTCGTCGGTGTGTCCCTCGACCCGCAGCACCTGCGCCGCGCCGTCCAGCACGCGCCTCATCCGTACCAACACCTCGCGCGCCTCGTCGTTCAAGTCGGCGCTGCCCGACGCGAAGGACGCCGCCTCGGGCAGCGACAACACCACGTCGTCCGCCGCCGTCAACACCTCGACGCGGCCGCTGGCGATCTCGTCGGCCAGCACGTCGAGCAGGCGCTCACCCACGGGCGGCATCGAAGGCTGGGACGGTGGCGCGGTCTCGACGGGTCGTTCCTCGCTCGGGCCGCCCAGAGCTCGGCGGATGGCGGCCGCCGCCGGCGTCACTTTGGCGGCATCGAGATCGGACGCGGCGTAGACGGCGGCAAAGAACGCCAGGAGTAGTGTCAAGAGATCGGCATAGGACACCAGCCAGCGATCGGTGCCCGAGCGTGTTCGCGCCGACCGGGCCGTCACGAGGGGCGTCCCCCATAGGCCGGGGCGGTGGGCATCCCCTGCAGGCCCACGTCGTCGGAGAACGTCGCCTCAGGGGCGATGCCGCGAATCGCCGCGGCGAGGAGTCGCGGGTGGGTGCGTTGGCGGAGGCCGACCACGGCCTCGAGGATCAGCTCGCGCCGTCGAACGCCGGTCAACAGCCGTTCGCGCAGGCGCCCGGCCAGGGGCAACAACAACCCGTTGGCCAGCGCGAGGCCGTAGACGGTGGCCACGAACGCGGTGGCGATGCCGGCTCCCAGCCGCCCCGGCTGGTCGAAGGACGACATGACCTGCATGAGCCCGAGGACGGCGCCCAGCATCCCGAAGGTCGGCGCGTAGCCGGCCGCCGTTTCGAAGACGCGCACGGGCGCGTCATCGTGGGCCTCCTGTGCGCGACCCTCGGCCGCCAGCACGTCCCGGAGCAGCGCCACGTCGATGCCGTCCACTGCGAGCGTCATCGCATGGCGCAGGTAGGGATCGTCGATCTGGTCCAGCTCGGAATCCAGGACGAAGGCCCCCTGCCGGTGCGCCCGAATGCTCCAGGCCACCAGGGATGCACTGAGCTCCGAGACCGGAGTGTCAACATGAACGAAGGATCGGAGCGCCGAGCGTGTGGCCCGGACCAGGTCCGACAACGAGTGGCTGACGAGCGTGGCCGCCAGCGTGCCCCCGAGGACGATGAGCGCCGCGGCCGCGTCGAGGAGCGCGCGGGCCGACCCGCCTCCCGCGACGTGCGCGGCAACGATCACCGCCGCGACGAGCGGGAGGGTGGCAAGCGACAACACTTTCATTCAGGCAACCTCCACGGCGGCCACGTCGGCCGCCTGGATGAGACGGCCCAGCGTCGGCTGCTCGCCGCCCGCCCAGGCAAAGAGTCGACGCACGTATGCGAGGTCGTCGGATGTATCGACGGTCAGGCGGATATCCGGCCGCCGCAGTTCCGCGGGCGCGGCCGCGTGGACAGCCCGGTAACGAGTCGATTCGCGCTTGATGAGCGTGGTCACGTGCTCGCGGTCCGGCCCCGTTGATGCCGCGGCGGCGCAGCGGGCCAGCGCCGTCCTGGTCATCGCCTCGACGCCCGCGCCGACCGGAAGGTCCGTCTCGCACGCGTAGTCGGCACCGTCGGCCATCAGATGCGCCAACACCCGCGCGGGCGCGGCGGAGTCCACGGCCGGGTTGTCACCCGTGGCGCGAATCACCACGTCGAAGCCATGGGCGTCCGCGGCCTCGAGCGTCCGCCGCAGGACGTCGCGCGCCGACCCCCGGTACACCGGCACGCCGAGGCCGGTGGCCACGCGCGCCAGCCCATCGTCGTCGGGCCGGGCCGTCGTCGCCAGGATCACGGGGCCAACACCAGCCGCGGCCAGGCGCCGCAGGCAATGCTCGAGGATCGGGCTGGTCCCGAGCGGCGCCAGCGCCTTTCCAGGCAGGCGCGACGAGGCGTGGCGGGCCAGGAGCACGATGCCCGCGCCGGCCATCACGCCACCTCCCCCACGGCCTGACCGGACACGGGTGCCAGGGGCAACTCGAGGCCCGAGCCCGGCACGAACACCGCGGACTCGAACTTCGCGATCCACAGGTCGTCTCGAAACTCGCCGACCGAGGGCGCCACGGTGCCGCCGCGCGCCAGCGCGATCAGCATCGAGGTGAAGTCGGCCCCCGCCGCGATGGTCAGGGGAATCCCGCCCGAGAAGCGTGGGTTGATCTCGAACACCGCGGCCACGCTCCCCCGCATGCGGCATTGGATGTTGAGCGGGCCCATGAAGGGCACCGCGGCGCACACCCGTTCAGCCAGCTCGATGAGCACGCGCGACTTGACGGTGCGGCCCCGATCGATGACGCCCGAGCGGATGACGACACGCTCCCGCGGCACGATCGACAGCGGACGGCCGGACGGATCGCACAGGACGTCGATGGTGTACTCGGGCCCGTCGAGGTACTCCTGCACGATCGGCGACTCCACGTAGTCCAGGAAGAACGCCAGCTCCCTGGCGTTCCGCACGGCGTGGGCGCCGACGGCGCCGCGACCGCTCCGCGGCTTGATGAAGAGGGGGAATCGGGACTCGGCCGGCAGCTCGCTGGGCAGGAACGTGGCTGCGGCCGGAATCCCCAGGCGCCGCAGGTAAACGCATGTGGCGTACTTGTCGTCGCACACGAGCGCCGTGGCACGCGACGAGCATGCCGGGAACACGCCCCGCCGGCGAAAGGCGTCGATGGCGGCGCCGCACGCGGGCAGCTCGTCGTCGATGGTCGGAACGAAGAGCGAGATCCGCTCGGCCTCGCACAGCGCCAGGATCGTTTCGATGTACCCGGGCTCGGACGCCAGCGGCACGCGGTAGGCGCGATCGGCGACGTGTACGGCGGGCGAATAGGCGCTGACGTCGGTCGCCACCACCGCGCCGGGCACGCCCAGCGCGCGGAGTGCCGCCTGGAACGCCTGCACCAGGGGCACCCGCCGCGATGCCGCGGTGATGAGCACGTTGCAGGGCTTCATCTAGCGAGGCTCCGCCTCGGCCCAGCGAGCGTGCGGCTCCGCCTCGCTAGGGCAGTGTCTGCTTGCCCGCACTTCGTGCGGGCGGAGAAAACTTGACTCATCTGGTTGGAATCCTCGCGGTCAAGTTTTCTACTCCCCTCGATCTCGGCGAACGGCTCGCCCGCGGCCACGTGTCGCGCCAGGACGTGGCCGACGAGCCGTTGCACGTCACTCGGCGAGAGCGCCGCGGACGGCCGCAGCACGGCGACGTCGGCCGCGGTCACCACGTCGCCGGCCGCCAGCGCACGGGCGGCGTACAGTCCGCGGCGGCTTGCGCCTCGGTTGGCACGTTCGGCCGCGCGGCACGTCTTGTGGCCGTCTCCCAGCGCCACACGCGTGGTCTCCATCGCGGTGACGATGGCCGCCAGTTCCTCGGGCGTGCTCGACACTGCGCGATCGATCGCGGCGTCGTCGCCGGCCAGCACGAAGTGGCGTTCGTACACCGTGGCGCCAAGGGCGACGGCCGCAATCGCGGACGCCAGACCACGCCCGTGGTCCGACAACCCCACGGGCACGCCGCACGCGGCGCGCACCGTGGCAATGGCACGCAGGTTCTCGTCGGCCACCGGCGTCGGGTACGCGGACACGCAGTGCAGGACGGCCAGCTCGTGGGCACCCGCTGAACGGGCCACGGCCAGCGCGGTCGCCACCTCGTCCACGGTGCTCATCCCGCTCGAGAGAACGACGGGGCGGCCGGTCGCGGCGACGGCGCCGACCAGATCCGTGTAGGTGAGGTCCCCGCTCGCGATTTTGAAGCCGTCGAACCCCAGTGCGGCCAGCACAGGGACTGTGTCCACCGCAAACGCCGTGGTCAGAGCGAAGACCCCCCGGGCGCGCGCCCGAGCGACGATGGCCCTGTGCGCCTCCCAATCCAGCTCCAGCCCGCGAAAGAAGTCGCGAAGCGACGTCGCGCCGACGTGTTGGAGAGAGGCCGCCGCCGACACGAGCTTCTCGGCGACGATCGACTGCAGCTTGATCGCCGTCGCGCCCGCGTGCGCGGCGGCGTCCACCATCTCGAGCGCGCGATCGGCCGAGCCGCCGTGGTTGAGGCCGATCTCGGCAATGGAGACGATGCCGTCTCCGGACCACCTGAGCGTGCGGTCAGCGGACATCGGTCGTTCCTCGAGGAATCAATGATTCGGCCAGCGACGGCACGTCCGAGAGGCACAACGCTGTGACACCGGCCGCATCGCGGGGCAAGCCCTGCAGTGAAGGCTGGAGATGGATGGTGTGCAGTCCCGCTCGTGCCGCCCCACGGACGTCCGCGTCGAGGTCGTTGCCCACCATCACCGCCCGCGCGGGCGACACACCCAGACGGGCCACGGTGGCCTCGAACGCCTGGGGCGCCGGCTTGCCACCGATCGCGTGGTTCTCCGCGTAGACGACGCAATCGACCAGGACCTCGACGCCGAGTGCGCGCACCTTGCGCTCTTGGACGGCGGCGGGCCCGTTGGTCAGCACGGCCAGCCGCCACCCGCCGGCGCGCAACGCCTGCAGCATCGTCGCGGCCCCCGTTGCGAGCTCGACCGCTGGCACATGGGACCGGAACACGTCCACGAGCGTCGGCACGACGGAAAGCGCCAGGCCATGGGCGCCACAGAGCACCTGAAACTCGCGGCCGCGCGCCGCACTGTGGCGAACCGCTCGTAGCAGGGCGGCGATGTCCGACGCCCTCGCATCCGTCACGGTGGTGACGTACTCGCTCACCGCCCGAAATCCGCCGTCCACGAACGTCTCGTAGGGGTAAAGCGTGTCGTCCAGGTCGAAGATCGCCCCGCGCGTCACGACGCGTTCCCTATTCCCGCCCACGGCCGCAGGACCGTCGCGACGCGAAGCGCGCCGCGTCCGTCCACGAGCCGACGTGCCCGCCGTGCCAGGCGCACTCGGCCGGCCGCGTCGGCCGCAAGAGTCGCCACCATACGGGCCAGTGCATCGGCGTTGGGCCTTCCACTCGTCGTCCCACGACAGGCGCCCAGCCGGGCAAACCCCGCCACGGTCGGCCGCTGCGCGGGCACGACCGCTACAGCCACCGGCGCGACACTCGCGGCGCACGCCTCGTAGAGAGAGACGCCCCCGCCAACGACAGCGATATCGCACGCCGACAGCTCGCCGTGCAGCCCGTCGAGCGGCCCAGTCCACGTCGGGCCCGGATTGGCCGTGCGCGCCGGGCCGCCCGCCGGGCCGCCCGCCAGACCGCCCGCCACGCGAACGATGGCGCGGGGCACACGAGCCGCAACGGCGCGTGCAATGGCCAGCGCCAGGCGGCGACGGGGCCCGCCGCCGAGGGCCACCAGCACGCGCAGCGCCCCACGACGCGGCCGGCGCGCCGCGGACGCGTACACCGGATCGATCACGGCGTAGCGCAGGCCCGTCAGGGACCGGCGCCGGTCCACTCGGGCGCGGCCGGTCACGCTTCCGTCGATGACGAGGTCGGCGTCCAGGCAGCCGAGCCCCAGGTCGTGAATGCTGGCCACGCGACAACCGATCGCCCGGGCCTCCGCGATCCACCGGCGCGCGGCACCGGCCACGAGGTCGTCCACGATCAGCAAGCGCGCGTGCGTTCGCCGCAGCACCAGGGCCGGCGCGCCGGGCACCACCGTCACGCCCAGGCGCCGTGCCGCGTGGGCCGTCGCGGCCGTGGCACGCAGGGCCACCACGGGCCGCACGCCGAGTGCGCGCGCCAACGCGCGGCACCGCAGCAGATGCCCGAAGCCCCGGCGCGGGCCCGCCGGCGCCCGGAAGAGCACGGGCGTCTCAGGCCAGCGCATGGTGGAGGGCCTCGATCACCGAGTCCACGTGGCCGTCGGGCAGCGCGGACGACAGCGGGAGCGACAGGGTCTCATCGGCGATGGCCTCGGCGTTGGGAAACATCCCGCGACGGAAGCCGTAGCGCTCCCGGTAATAGGAGTGCAGGTGCACGGCCGGGAAATGCACGCTCGTCGACACGCCGCGGTCGCGAAGGCGCTGTTGCAGGTCGTCGCGCGTGACGCCGCAGGCGGACGGGTTTACACGGACGGTGAACAGGTGCCGCGCGTGAACGGTGCCCGCGGGCACGGCCGCCGGGCGACCGAGCGGCAGGTCGGCGAGCCCGGCGTCGTACCGGTCCCAGATCGCCTGGCGGCGCGCGTGCATCGTGCGGATCCGCGCCAGCTGACAGAGACCGATCGCGGCTTGCAGGTCGGTCATGTTGCACTTGAAGCCCGGGAACGTGACGTCATAGGGCGCGCGGCCCCCCCCGGCGTCGCGGGTCCACGCGTCGGCGGCCAGGCCGTGGCGCGATAGCCGGCGAACGAGATCAGCCGCCTCGGGACGACGAACGGCGACCATGCCGCCCTCGGCGGTGGTGAGATTCTTCGTGGCGTAGAAACTGAAGCAGGTGAAGTCGGCGACCGCGCCCACCTTCCGGCCCCCGGACACGCCCTCGACGCAGTGCGCGGCGTCCTCGATGAGCACGGCCCCCTGCCGCCGCGCCAGCGCCTCGAAGGCGTCGAGGTCGACCGGCCGACCGGCGTAGTGGACCGGGACGACGGCCCGCGTGGCCGAGCACACGGCGGCCGCGGCGGCCCCAGCATCCAGGTTGCCCGTGTCGGCCTCCACGTCGGCGAAGACCGGCGTGGCGCCGCAGTGCACGATGACGTTCGCCGTGGCGCAGAACGTGAGCGGCGTGGTGACGACGTGGTCCCCCGGTCCGACGTTGGACGCCACGAGGGACAGGTGCAACGCGGCCGTACAGGAGTTGAGGGCGACGGCATGCGGGGCCTGGACGTAGGCGGCGAACCGCCGCTCGAACTCCGCCGCCCGTGGGCCCGTCGTCAGCCAGCCCGACCGCAAGACCTCGGTGACGGCTGCCACCTCGGCCTCACCCACGTCGGGTGGGGCGAAGCGCACGGTCGTGACGCCGGTCCCTTCATGCATAGACGTGCCAGACCGTGGTGCAACACGAGTTCCCGGTCGAGGCGACGTCCCGCGCCGCACAACTGCACCGGATTTCCCATGCGAATCCGGCCGTGACCCACCCGCACCTGTCGGCGCGTCGGGCGGGTGTCGGCCCACCGTCCAGCGCCGCTAAAGAACCGGACATGCCTCCCGATTACCTACCCAACATGTGGCAACCACACCAGGGGACATTTCCTGGAGGAGCCGCCGGTGCCGCAGGGACGCGGGCCGCCTTTCACGGAGGAAGAGATTCATGGCATCGTTTTCAGTCGTCAGCAACATCGCCTCGACAAACGCGCAGGCGAACCTCAGCGTCACCAGCATCGGGCTCAACAAGGCGCTGACGCGCCTCTCGAGCGGCTACCGCATCAACATGGCCGGCGATGACGCGGCCGGCCTGGCCATCGCCAACGCGTATCGCAGCGAACAGGCGATTCTCAACCAGGGCATCCGCAACGCGAACGACGGCCTGTCCGTGCTGTCGATCAAGGACGGGGCCTTGAACAACGTCACACAGCTCGTCGACCGGTTGGCGACCCTGGCCTCGCAGGCCTCGTCGGCATCGGGCGGCGTGGACATCTCGAAGCTCCAAGACGAGTACAACGAGGTTCTGGCCGAAATCGACCGCGAAATCACCGTCGCGGATCTCGACGTGGTGACGGGGTTCTCGGTGTTCGTCAGCTCCGAGACGGTGGCGACCAACGGCATCATCGCGGGCACGATCGGCGCGGCCGACACGACCACGCTGGGCCTGACCGCCGCGGCATGGGCCGATTCGAGCGACGCGCAGGCATCGCTGGCCGAGATCGAGGACGCGATCGACGACCTGGGCGACGTGCAGAACCAGGTCGGTATCATCCAGAACCGCCTCCAGTTCGCCATCAGCCTGGCGCAGTCGCAGTTCGTCAACACGAAGGCTGCCGAGAGCCGGATCCGCGACGCGAACATCGCCGAAGAGTCGGCGAACCTGACGCGCTTCAACATCCTGAGCCAGAGCGGCATCGCGGCGCTGGCGCAGGCGAATCAGTCGAGCGCGGCGGTTCTGGCGCTGCTGCGATAACCGGCAAGAGGTCGGGCGCATGGGGAGGTGGGTCGTACCCACCTCCCCCGCCTCCTCCCGCTGGCCCGGTTCTCGCAATGGCTTGACGGATGGGGGATAGCACATGCCGGCTGTTACGCTGAGCGGCTTCAACAACATCGACTTCAACGCGATCCTCGAGGCCGTGATGGTCCAGGAGCGCCTCCCGGTGACGCGCCTGGAGACGCAGAAACGTACGCTGGAGCAACAGAACACGCAGCTGGGCCAGCTGGCCGGCCACTTGAGCACGCTGAAGTCCGCGGCCGACACCCTGGCCAACCCGACGTCGCTGGCCGTCCTGAAGGCAAGCTCCAGCAACGACAAGGTGGTGGCCGTGTCGGCTGGCGCCGGCTCCACGCCCGGCAACTACGACGTCGTCGTCTCGGCGCGAGCCAAGGCCCAGGTCACCGCGTCATCCACCACGTCAACGGCCGCCGACATCGTGGCCACCGGCGGCACGCTCCAGCTCCTGGTTGGGGCCAACCCGCCGGTCAACATCATCGTGACGGGCGGCATGACCTTGGAGCAGCTGGCCGCGGCCATCAACGCCGCGGAGGGCTCGCCGGTCACGGCCAGCGTCGTCCAGGTGACGCCTGGCGACTATCGACTGGTGCTGACCGGCCGGCAGACCGGGGTCGACAACGCCTTCACGGTCGTCAACAACCTCGCGGGGGGCACCGGGGTGGCGTTCAACGACCCCAACGCGGTCGAGGCCCTCAACGCGAACCTCACCGTGAACAACGTGGCGGTGACCAGCTCGACCAACAAGCTGACGAGCGCCATCCCGGGCGCCACCTTGACGATCGAAGGCGAGTCGCCCGACACCATCCACGTCACCGTGACCCGCGACGGCGAGCGTATGAAGGGCCAGGTGGAAGGGTTCGTCAACGCCTACAACAAGCTCGTGGACTTCGTCACCGCGCAGCGCGGAGCCGCCCTGGAAGGCAAGCCCAGCGTGGCGACCAACCCCATGGTGCGCGCGCTCCACGCGGAGCTGCGGGCCGCTGTGCTGGGCGAGTACGGCGCGGGATCGATCACCCGGTTGGTCGGGGCCGGCGTCGGCTTCGACCGTTCCGGCCACATGACCATCGACGACAAGACCTTCGAAGACCTCATCGCGTCGGACCCCGAGGCCGTGCAGCAGCTCTTTGCGGGCTCGGCTGGCGCCGATGGCGCCTTCGATGCGCTGGAGTCCCTTGTCGATACTTACACCCGGTCGGGCGGTCTGGTACGCACCGCGCGCACCCGGCTGACCGAACAGGTCGGTGCCGTCACCAGCCGCATCGACAGCCTTGAAGCCCAGCTCCTCCTCCGGCGTGATGCGCTCCACCGTGAGTTCATCGCAGCCGATCAAGCCATGCAACGCCTCCAATCCCAAATCGGATCCCTTTCGGCCCTTAGCGGGCAGTACCGACTCTTCTAATGCACACATCGCCCTTCGCCCCTGATCCCGCCGCGCGCGGAGCCCGAGCCTACCTGACGGTCGACGCCCAGTCGCGGTCTCCTCTGGAGCTGGTGGTCATGCTCTACGATGGGGCGATCCGTTTCCTGGGGCAGGCCCGGGACGCTCAGGCGCGCGGCGACAGACGGGGGCGGGCACAGGGCATCTCTCGCGCGCTCGCCATCGTCAGCGAGCTGCAGAACACGCTCGACGTCGAGCGGGGTCGCGACATCGCCGGCGAACTGGACCGGCTCTATCACTACGTCATGCGCCGCCTGCTGGACGTCACGACCAGGGGAGACGCCGCCGCGTTGGACGAGATCCTGCGACTGCTCGGCACGCTGCGAGAGGGGTGGGCGCAGGCGTCCCAGTCGGCCACCACCAACGCATGACCCACAACGAACTCGAGGACGTGCTGGTGGAGTACCGCGCCGGCCTCGATGCCGAACTGGCGCTCCTCCGCCGGCTCGAGCTGGTGCCACCGGGCCACGGGAGCCCGGCGCCCGGCGGCCAGGTGCCCGTCAGCGCGGCCATGGACGAACGCGAGGGGCTGGTCGCCTCCCTCGTGTCGATCGAGCACCACTTGCGACCGCTGCGGGACATCTTGTCGGCTCAGCGGAACGCACTCCAGTCGCTGGAAATGTTCCCCGCCGTCGCGGCGCTGCACCGCGAGGCCGGCGACCTGGTGGCGCGGATCGTGGCTGCGGACGAAGGCGCGCTGGCCGAGCTTCGCGAGGCGGAGCGGGCGCGCCGGTTCGCGGCCACGGCCGTGGAGCGCGGCGAGGCGACGCTTGCGGCCTATCGGCGCGTCGTGGCCCCGCACCACGAGGGCGCACGAATCGTCAGCCGGCGAGGCTGACGCCGTACACGTCTTCGAGGCCGCGGAGCATCGCTGCCGTGGTGTAGCCGCTGTCGAAGGCCGACCGCGCCGACCGACGGACACGCTGGCGTTCGTGCTCCGGCAGCGCCGCCACTCGTGCCAGGGCCCCGACCAGGCTGCCCACGTCCCGCGGATCGAACAACCACCCCGTGCGGCCTTCCTGCACCAGCTCGCGGAGCGCCGGAATATCGCTCGCCACCACCGGCACACCGGCTCGAAACGCCTCGAGCACGACGAGACCCTGCCCTTCCGTGAACGAGGGAACGGCCAGCACGTCGAAGCTCGGCATCCACGTCTCGGCATCGGGCTGGTAGCCGGCCAGGTGCACGGCGCCCTCGACACCCAGCTCGCGACACCGTGCGTCCAGCCTCTCGCCGCCCTCGCCCACGATCACCGCCGCCAGTGGCGGCGCCTGGGCGCATGCGACGGCGTGTACGACAAGTGCCTGGTTCTTGTTGGCCGTCACCGATCCCACGCAGCCGACGATCAGCCGGCCCTGGGCCCGATATCGAGCCGCCGCGGCCGCCGCGGTCTCGCTGGGCGGGGGACACTGGACCGGCAGCCCGCAGGGCACCACGGTCATCGTGCGCGCCGAGACGCCCATCGCGTGCAGCAGCGTTCTGGTGCCCTCGGACGTCACGAGCACCGCATCCACGGCGGCCAGTGTGTCAAGGTCGACACGGCTCTGCCCTGCCGTCTTGTTGGTGCCCCACCCATGTTGCGTCTGCACCACGCGGGGTCGCCTCGCGGCTCCCTCGGCATACGCCAGGCCGATTCTGGCGGGAACGCCTGCGTGCGCGTGGACGACATCCACCGAGGCTGGCGGGCGCTCGGCCCGCAGACGATCGAGCACCGGCTGGTTCGCCGCGGCGCTCCTGTCGAAGAGCGAGTCCTCCAGCCAATGGGGCACGCCGGCAGCTGTCAGGCGATCCAGATAGTGTCCGTAGTTGCCGCAGTGGCCCCTCGCCGACTTCGACGTCACCACCAGCACGTCGTCGCCGGCGGCGTGCTGCGCGCAGGCCACGTCCACGATGGATCGGCCCGCCCCGCCTTGGAGATACGTCGTGAGATGGACGATCGAGCGAGTCATGCCGGCTCGCACACCGCGGTTGCTGCGCGGTCCCGGACCAGGAAGTTGCCGCGCACCCGGCCCGGCTCGCGCCCGCCCCATCTGGACATCGACGCGTCCAGGTGAAAGAGGTCCGTCACGGCCAACACGTCCCAGTCCTCGTCGGGGTCCACCGGGATGAAGCCCGCGGCTGGCGCGAGCCGCGCGTACCAGGCGCGGCCCACGTCGGACCCCGTCGCCGCCAGACGCGCGCGCGGCGGCAAGTTCTCCGCCCGACGCAGCCAGGCCAGCTTGGCTCGAATCGCCTGGTGGGTCTGACGCTCGCGGTTGAGGTCACCAGACTGCTGCGGGTGCACGCGGTACTGGTACAGCCGCTCGGGAAGCTTCGCGAACCGATGCGCCGGCAGCAGTCGTAGCCAGAGATCGTAATCCTCCGCCGGCACGCAATCGGCCGCATACCCTCCGGCCTGTCGCAGCGCCGAGATTCGGGCCATCACCGATCCGTGCGTGATGCAGCACATCACCGGCATGAGCCGGGCGATCTCGTCCGGGCTCGTCGCCGCGTCGTGTACGCGCCGCACGGTGCGAACCCAATCGCTGTCGACCGGCTCGCCGCCCGGCCCGATGTAGTCCGCGGCCGATGCCACCACGTCAACGTCCGGGTGCGCGTCGAGATAGGCCACCTGGCGCGCGAGGCGCTCCGGGTGCGACACGTCGTCGGCGTCCTGGCGCGCGACGAGCGGCGCACGCGCCGCTGCCAGCCCGCGGTTCAAGGCCCCGGCGATGCCAACCCCCCCGGTCGAGAGGACACGCAGGCGCGCGTCGGTCTGGCGAGCCAGCAGCGCGGCGGTGTCGTCGGTGCTGCCGTCCTCGATCACGATGGCCTCGAACCGCGTGAGCGTCTGCCCCCACAGGCCATCGAGCGCCGCCTGCAGCCAGGGCAGGCCGTTGCGGACGGGCAGCAGGACCGACACGCGCGGGGTGACCGGTCGCGTCATGCCGCCAGGTCCGCGGCCAGGGCCTCGGCCTGCCCCACCAGTTCGTGTGCGGCCAGCGCCACGGGCCGCCAGGCAGCGCCGCCGATTCGCGCGGAGACACCCGACCGCCACAGCCGCGGCAGAAAGCTCAGCCCGAGGCCTTCCTGCAGGTCGATGCGCAGCGCGCGGTCCTCGCCCCACGACAGCAACTCGGCGGCGCCGTTGGTCACCACGGGACCTGCGTTCGACCTGGCGCTCACGGCCTCGGCCAGCAGAACCCGCCCGCGCTCCACGTGTGACTCGAGGCGCCCGAGAAGCGCACGCGCCTCGGCCCGTCGACGCCGAGGGTCGGGCGCGGGCCGCAACACCGCGGAGAACGGTGGGCACGGCGTGTCTGCCGCCAGCTGGTCGAGCGAGGCGCGCGTCCAGTGCGGCTTCGAGGCCCCGAGCGTCCCGCAATCCAGCGTAGGTGCCTCGCTCCACTGCGCGATGAGCCCGAGAAGGCGTGCCAACGGCACGAACGCCAGGTCGGGCGCCATGCGCGATCCCAGGTCGATGCCGACCAGGCCCACACGCATTGCGCCGGCTTGCAGCGCCATCGCCGCGAGGGTGGCTGGCCAGGCGCCCCACGTCGGCAGGTCGTCGGGTACGAAGACGCGCGCGCCGAGCCCTTCGACGAGCGACGCCGGAGTCCGCCACTCCGCGGCCACGAGCGGTGCGGTGCACGCCGGAACGGCGTGGCCGTCGCGCCAGCGGCGCGCGCCGTGATGCGCGTCCAGCGCCGTTCGATGCTCCACCAGGACGAGATCGGGCACGAGGTCCGCCGCCTGCAGCGCCTCGGCGCCACGCGGCGAGGTGGCAATCCGCAAGCGGTCGCGCAACCGGCGCACGTCGGGTATGGCCGCGGCCAGAGACGGGCCGGTGCCGACCACCAGCACAGGCGCCGGGTGGGGTTCGAGCCGACCCACGAACCTGGCTGGATGCCGAAGACGGTGGAACAGCGGATCGAGGCGCGTCTCGCAGTAGCGCCCAAACGCGTCCGCGTAGAGCATCCAGGCCTCCGACCGCGCCGCGATCGATCCTGCCCGGCACTCGTCCATCTCGAGATACTGATCCGAGCCGATGGCTTCGAGGAGCGGCCACTCCATCGTCAGTGGCTTCCGGCAAGCGTTTCGCGGGGCATCGCCGCCACCAGGACCCGGAGGAGCCGGCCCGCCGTGGCCACCACGTCGTGCCGCGACGCGCGCGTACGTGCCGCGGCTCCCATGCGGCTGGCCAGGGCCGGGTTGGCCAGGATCTCGACGAGGCGATCGGCAAGCGCCGCCACGTCCCCGACCTCGACGAGAAACCCCTCGACACTGTCGGCAACGATGCTCTCGACATGTCCCGTTCGCGTGGCCACCACCGGCCGACCCGCCGCCATGCCCTCGAGCAACACCGTCGGCACGCCCTCGCACGAGGACGGCAGGGCCAGCACCCGCGCGGCGGCCACCTCGGGCGCGACGTCGGCCACGTGCCCGGCAAAGGACACGGCGGCGGCGACCCCTGCGCGATGGGCGCGCTCGACGAGCGCCTGGCGTGCACTCCCTGCTCCGGAGCCAACAACACGCACCTCGGCATCGGCCACGTGCCTCCGCACCTCGACCAGGGCGTCGATGAGGTCGCCCACGCGTTTGCGCGGGTGCAGGTTGGCCACGCACAGGATGCGGGCGGGGGCCGACGCGGACGGCGCCGGCACGGCGCTGAACCGCCGCACGTCCGCGGCCTTGCCGAGGACCGTGCCGTGACCGGCCGGTACGTCGAAGGATCGGGCCAGGGCTTCGGTCGTGAACGTAGCGGCCGAGCACGCGACGAGCATCGACTCGTCGGCCTGCCACCGCAGCCCTTCGTTGGCGCGGTACATCCCGCCCATGTCGTAGCCCTTGCCGTAGACGACAGGCGTCGACGTGCGGGCGAGCAACGACGGCATCAGGCGGTACGCACACCGCTCGAAGAGAATGTGCACGAGGTCGGTCTCCCGCGCCAGGCACGCCTCGGCGGCCTGCCACTCCGGCACGACCGTGACGGTGTGACAGGTCTCGCGGTAGGCGTGCTCCAGCGGGCCGGACGCGAACGTCAGCACGTCATGCGCAATCGTCGGGTCGATCGTCCGGAAGGCGCGGAGCATGTGCAGGAAGGTCGTCTCCATGCCTCCGGCCGCCAGCGATTCGGTGACGTGGAGGATCCGCACGGTCAGGGTCGACGACTGATGATCCAGGCCGGCACGAACAGCACGCCGAGGATGCAGCCGGCGACGAGCGACGTCGCCGCCCGCCGCAACTCGCGACACACTTGAGGCCACAGGCGCCTGTCGATGAGCCGGCCGTCCGGCGTGACGGCCACGAAACCATCGAGGGCCAGCGCGAAGGCCGTGCGGTCCACGTTCCCCTGGCCCGTGCCCGACGGGTCGTTCCACAACACGGCCACCTGGTCGAAACGCCACCGGCGCGCGGCCCAGGCCGTGCGGCTCAGACGAAACGCCAGCGGCCGAAACGTCGGCGTGCGGTCGTAGATCAGCGTGCACGCGGGCGCCACGCCGGCCTGCGCGATCGCGGCCTCGCTGCCGGGCGTCCCGACGACCGCGATCTCGCACCGCGGCCACCGCGCGCGGAGCGCCGTCAGCGCCACCTGCAGGTGGCGTCCCGTCCGCAGGAGCAGAATCCGATCAGGCGGCGGCATCGATCACCTCGCTCGCCCAGCCTTCGAGCACGGCCAGCGTCCAGACGCGCCGCCACACCAGGTCGTCGCCGGCGTAGAAGCGGTCGACGAGCGCCTGCGTCACGTCGGGATCGAAGGCCCCTCGCCGGCGCACCCGCTCCGGGGACAGCAGGTCCCGCACGATCGGTTCGAGCGTGCGCCGCATCCAGACTTGGTACGGCAAGCCGAAGCCCATCTTGGGGCGAAACAGAATCTCGTCGGGCAGCAGATCCCGCAGCGCCTCCTTCAGCACCCACTTGCCGACGCCGTCGCGCAGCTTCAAGCGCCAGGAGATCCGTGGGGCCACCTGGGCCAACGCGCGATCGAGCAGCGGCACCCGGACTTCCAGGGAGTGGGCCATCGACATCGCATCGATGTCGCGCAGGAGCACCATCGACAGGTACCCCCGCTGCTCGAGCCGCGCCAGCCAGTCGCCCGGCCGCTGCAGGTCGGGCTCGACGTCGTCCCGGAGATAGGCCGCGCTGGTGGTGATCCGGTGTCGCTGGTCGCGAACCAGCGGACCCAGCACCTCGTCCCGCGACGGGTCATCGAAGATGCCGATGCCGGACGGTGACGCGTACGCCGCGTCCAGCCAGGCGATGCTGTTGGCGGCCCGCCGCAACTTCGCCAGTGGCTCCCAGAGATCGTCGGCCGAAAATCGATTGGCCAGGTGCGTCAGCCCGCGCACGTAGCCGGCGGGAAGATTCTGCAGCGCGCGCGCGTCGTCGCAGCCTTGCAGGAGGAACGCGTCCCGGCCGTAGCCGAGGAACAGCTCGTCGCCGCCGGTCCCCGAGAGGGCTACGGTGACGTCCTGAGCCGCGGCATAGGACACCCAGTAGGAGTTGATGCCGTCGGCGGTCGGCTGGTCCATCGCCCGGAGCGTGTGCGGGAGCGCTTCGCGGAACATGTCCTCGGTAAGGACGAACTCGCGGTGGTCCGTGTCGTACAGGTCCGACACCTGCTTGGCCCATCGCCACTCGGACAGCACGTCCTCGTCGGGGCCGACGAAGCCGACCGAAAACGTCTTCAAGCGATGCGGCACCGCACGCGCCGCCAGCGCCACGAGCGCGCTGGAGTCCACGCCGCCGGACAGGAACACGCCGAGCGGCCGCTCGGTCATCAGCTGGGCGTCCACCGCGGACTGGAGGGCATCACGGACGAGCCTGCAGGCCTCCTTGGGCGACTCCGTCGCGTCGTCGGCCTCCCGAGGCGGCGTCCAGTACCGCCGGACACGCAGCGAGCCGGGTGCACCCACCGCGATCCGCCCGGGCTCCAGCGCCCGCACCGACTTCAGGATGGACAGCGGCGCCGGCACCGCCTGGTAGGTCAGGTACTGCGCCACGGCTTCAGGATCGAGCGCCGTCGACACGAGGCCGCCAGCCACGAGCGCCTTGATCTCCGACGCAAACACGGTCCGGTCCGGGCTCTCAGCGTAATAGAGCGGCTTCACGCCGTTCGGATCGCGCGCGAGCAGCACTCGTCCCCGTCGCTCGTCCCACAGCGCGAACGCGAAGATGCCGTTCAGCTCGTCGACAAGCGCCTCGCCGCGGTCTTCATAGAGGTGCGCGAGCACCTCGCCGTCGCTGCCGCTCCGCAGGCGGTGCCCACGCGCTTCGAGCGTCGACCGAAGCGCCCGGTGGTTGTAGATCTCGCCGTTGAAGACCACCTGAATGGTGCCGTCCTCGTTCGACAAGGGTTGCTGTCCGCCCGCCACGTCGATGATGGCGAGGCGTCGGAACCCCAGCGTGGCGCGCGCCCCGTGGTAGTAGCTCTCGTCGTCGGGCCCGCGATGGGCCATGGCGCGCGTCATCCGGCGCACCGCAGCGGGGTCGGTCTTGCCGAAGGTTCCGCAGATACCGCACATGGCTGGCGAGAGTCCGGCTACGCCGCTTCGGCCTCGCACTGCCGGACCAGGTCGTACCACTGCCGCACGCGGTCGGCGGCCACGAAGTCGCGATTCGGCGTCAGCCCGGCCGCGGCCAGTTGTGCCGAGATCGGCTGAAGCCCCGGCAGGGACGCGATGACGACGACGTCGTACGCGTCCCGGGGCACGGCGGCGAAGCCCTGCACGAGGAAGCGACCGAGCCTGAGGCCGGCCTTGGACCGATCGTTGTCCACGACGCCTACCACCCGACCCGGCGCCATCATCTCGAGAAAGTGCAGCATCTGCTCCCCCGCCGCCCCGGCGCCGAACAGCAGCACGCGACACTGGCGCACATCGGGTATGTCCCAGCGCACGAGCGGAAGCCGGCCCTTGGGATCGCGCCGGCCGCGGATGGAAGTCGGGAACGTCAGCACCCGCACGTCGCGCACGCCGCCCTCGCGGCACCACGACACCACCCGCGCCGGCGAGCACGCCTTGTCCTGATAGCGCGGCGAGTACCAGTCGAACGTGTCGAGCACGCGCCACTGGCGGTCGGTGTGCGTGTTGACCGGCAGCAGGCGACGCAGGTGGAGCCACGGCCGTCGGGACATGACCGGCTTGAGCCACAGGTCCGAGAAGAGCGTCACGAGCAGCCACGACCAGGCGTAGACGGCCCATGTCGGCAGCGGTCGGAGCATCAGGCGCCACGCGTCGCTGGCCAGGTTGTACAGCTGGTCCGTGTAGTAGTAGAGCCACACGGCGATCTCCCCGTCGTCCTTGAGCAGCGGCGGCAGGTGCAGGAACGCCTCGCGCGTATCCCGGCTGTGGTGCAACACGCCCAGCGAGAAGATGGCGTCGAAGGTCTGCGGTCTGAACGGCAGGCGGTTGACGTCGGCCTGCACCACCGACACGCCGGGCCGTGCGCCAAGCGTCCGGTGCGCGGCGTCGACCGCGAACGAGAGGTCCACGCCGATCGCGGTGCCGCCCCACTCGGACACGACATCCAGGAACCGGCCCGCGCCGCACCCGACGTCCAGCACCAGCTTGCCCTTCAGGTCAGCGGCTGTGAACCCCGTCTTCTCGCGGAAGGTCTCCTCGGATTCGTGGCTGCCGTTGGCGCTGTCGAGCTGCACGGTGTTCCAGCGGTTCCACTCGTAGGAGAAGCTGCCGACGTAGGCGTCGGACTCCACGAACCTCGGCACGCCGCGAACGATCGGATACAGGACGCCGCACGTGCGGCATCCCAGCGAGCCGCTCTGGACCTCGGGCTGCGCCGGGGTCTCATCCACGAGCACAAGGTCGCTGCGGCAGTCAGGACAGCACAGCACGGTTGTCAGGTCGCGTTTCATGCTTGGGATACCTCCGAAGGGTGGTCGCGGTAGATCCGGTGCCACGTGGCCGTCGTGCGTGCCGCCGAGAACAACGTGCGCGCGCGGTCGCGCGCCTTGCAGGCCCGGCGACGGCTGGCGGGCGCGTCCTGGAGCGCGGCGCCGACGACGCGCACGGCATCGCCGACGTCGTCGACCGTGAAGAGCGTCGCCTCGTCGTCCAGCACGTCCGGGCAGCCGCCGACCCGCGTGGCACATGCGGGCACGCCGAGGAGCACGGCCTCGAGGAGCGCATTGGGAAAGCCTTCGATGACCGACGGCAGGACGAACAGGTCGAACCCCGCCACGAGCTGCGGCACGTCGGCGCGCTCGCCCAGGAAGTGCACGACGCCGTCGAGGCCGAGGGCCAGGGCCGCGGCCTGCAACTCGTCCCGCAGTTGGCCATCGCCCACCACCACCGCGTGCAGGCGCGGACGCGTCCGGCGCAGGTCCCGCACGATCTGCAGGAACACGGCGTGGCCCTTCTCCGGGGCCAACCGACCCACCGTCCCCACGATCTCCGCGCTCTGGTCGATCCCCAGCCTCGAGACAAGGTCCCGGCGCGCGCGGGTCATATCCACTTCCAGTGGCCGCGGGTCGAGCCCGTTGTGCACCACGGAGATGCGGCGTGCCGACATCCACGTCCACCGCGAGTAGTCGGCCGCGACGGCGCGGGCGTTCACGGTCACCACGTCGGCCACGCGCGCGGCCGCGGCGTCCACCGGGCGGTACCACCACTGCCGGTACCAGGTGCGCTTCCACAAGCTCAGGCTCCGGACGGCGCTGACCACCCGGGGCACTCCGGCCAGCCGCGCTCCCCCGCCGCCCACGGCGTTGGCCAGACACAGCCACGAATGCACAACGTCCACGTGACGATCGCGACACAGCCCGGCGATCTCGAGCGCCATGCCCGTCAGGCGAGGCCAGGATGTGAGCACCGTGACCGAGACGTCGCGCCGCGAGAACCAGGTCCGCGCGAAATCACCCTCCCCGGCCGTGAAGACCACCACCTCGACGTCGAACTCCTCGGGCGGGGTGGCGTCGATCACCGCGGCCAACTGCCGCTGGGCGCCGCCCACGCCCAGGCTGGGAATCACGTGCATCACGCGCGGGCGTCCCGTGGACGTACGCGCGCGTCGCCGCGGCACGCATCGCGCCACGACCAGCAGCAGGATGAGGAGCGGAACGTCGAACCGCTCGAGCACGCCGCGGCACGACAGGCCGGGCAGCCGCCGCGCCAAGGTCAGCCGTGGCAACACGTAGGCCGGCGCGTCGCCCGGCAGGATGGTCACGGCGGCGGCCCCGAGGCTCACGGCCAGCCAGTACAGGTTCACGTGCGCTTCAGGCAGATGGGTCATCTGCGGGATGACCACGTGGTCGAATCGCTCGGCCCGCAAGCGCCACCACCGCCACGGCGCGAGACGCAGGAGCCCGAACCGGGTGCCCGGTATCTCGACCACGGCGTCCACGCCCGCGCTACGCAGGGAATCCCGATGCCCGACATGGCTCACGGCCACGAGCTCGGCTTCCGGATGGGCATGGCGCGTGCGCGCGACCGCCGCGGCGAACTGCGCCGGGCGGCAGCACCGAAGCAGCGCCACACGAGGCCGGGGGGCCACGGTCACTCCTGTGTCGGACCCCCGACCCAGTGGCCGGTCGGCCGACGACAGGACGCCCGGCCGCGACCGGACTGGCTCGGGCAAGACCCCGGCAATCACTGCCCTATCAAGGGCTGGCGACGGGGACGCAGATTGATCGGCAAGCACCGCTCGAGTAGGCGCAAGCCACATGCCAGGGCGGTCGAGGGGACGCCAAGGCCAGCGGCAATGCCCAATGCTCAATGCCCAATGCCCAAGGCCCAACTAGGACTCAGAGTCCGAGTCGCTGGATCTCCTGCCCTGGCAGCGTCTCGAGGTAGGCGACGAACGCTGGCACCATCACCGTGTAGCGACGCCCGTTCTCGCGCGGGTCGGTGCCGTCGCGGCTGGCGAAGTAGACCTCGTCCCGCCAGATGTAGTACTGCCCAGGACCGACGGTGTCGATCCAGGTGGCCGAGTCGAGCGGTACGCCGTCCTCGGCCACGGCGCCGGCGTCCACCCGCAACGCGCACGCGGCCATGCGGCCGGCGCTGGTCCGACCGCGGTAGCGCCGAACCGCGGACGTGACGCGTTCCATCTGCCACGTCTCGATCGTGAGCGGCGTCAGGCGAACCGTGCGGGCCAGCGGTGTCATCCACTCGGCATCGAGCGCGCACGCCGCGCCGACGTCCGGCGTGTGCGGATCCCCGGATGGCGCATCGTGCGGAAGCGCTCCGGATAGTGCCCGCGCAAGGCGATCCACGGTGACGCCGTCCGCGAAGGCGGTCCATGCCGACACGACCTCGGCCGCCGGCGCCGGCATCGGTGCGCCGTCGCGGACCACGCGCAGTGTTGCCGCCATGGCGCGAGCCGGCGCGAGCGTCCGGCCTGGCGTGGGCTGACACGCGTCGAGGATCCGCTCGGAGATGTCGGGCCGGCGCGACCACTCGCGCACCAGTTCGTCCAAGGGCCGGCACGCGACATGGGATCCGTGCAGGATGCCGTGGCCCGTGGCGTTGATCACCTCGCGGCCCAGGCGCCCGGACTGCTCGGCCAGCCAATCGCGAAACGCGACCAGGTGGGCCGCCGTTCGCGCGGAATCGCCCACCACGTCGGGCGCCACCACACGCGGCCACGCCTCGACTTGCTGCGTCCACTGTTCCTCGTGCGGCACGCCCCACTCGGCCAGGCGACGCCAGTCTTCCTCGTACGTGACCCCGCGCGCGTAGGGACGTCCGAGCGTGAAGGCCAGATCGGATCCCACGAACACAATCGGGTCGCAGCCCATCACGCAGGCGAGGTCGAAGGCACACGTCAGCACCGATCCCCAGGCTCGCAGGCGTCCGTGGTCGAAGCCGCTCGGGCGCAGCCACGGCCACGGTTCGTGGTCGGCGACGGCAAACGCGAACGTGCGCCCGCGAAACGCGGCAAACGCCGCCGGATCCACGCTGCCCTCGGCGACCAGGTGCGCGCCGGGGCACGGCGGCAGGTCGACCAGGTGACGCACGTTCGCCTCGCCTGGATCGACGGCCACCACGACGTGCGGCTCGATGCCCGCGCTCGCCAGCGGCCGTAGCGCCGTATCGACGGCCACGATGACAGCGTGCTCCCGCGCCTGGTGGAGAAGCGGCAGCGCCAGGTCCAGTGAGGGTCCGGCGCCGACGACCACGGCCGGCAGACCGGTCGTGAGGTCCCGCAGTCGATCGACGGTGGCGGCGGCGTGAAGGGTCTCGACGTTCCGGAGTGTGTTGAGCAGGTACCGCGCGCCGTGCTCCCGGCGGGCCTGCGCGTTGGCGCGCGCCTCGAACCGGATCCGATCGACGACGGCCTCGGCCCGTGACCGCGCCTGCGGATCGGTTCGCGCGACCACCGGGGACTCGAGCCACACGGGCTCGGACCCGCCGTCGCCCACGACCGCACGGCATTCCGAGCGGCCCTGGTACGCGGGCCCGACGAGAATGCGCAGGCGGTTACCGGTCAGCCACTCGCTCCAGCCGCGGCGGTCCAGCCAGGGACGAATCGTCCAGGGCTCCGGCTCGATGACCAGCACGCGGCCGCGCCACCCGCGCTCGTCGAGCGCCTCGAGCAGGAAGCCCATGCCGAGCCCGAGGACGACCAGCCAGTCGACGTCCGGCCGGCTGGCCAACGCATCCTCGATCAGCCGATGCGCTTCCCGCACGGGCTCGCGGCTGTGCAACTGGCAGTCGCCGTCCGCCGTGCGGAGGCGCCAGGCGTCGCCCTCGAACGACACGCGGCCCGCATCGTCGGGGGTTCGCCATCCGCTGTGGATGCGTTGCAGGAGCCGTTCGTTGTCCTCAACGTGGCCCGAGGCGACGGCGGGGCGACACCCTGACGGTTCTCCGACCTCATCACCAGCCCGCACTGCTGTGGATCGGCTGGTTCGTATCTGCGCAGGCGTCGACGCCACGCACTCTTCGTGGCAAAGGACGTGCCGACGGACCGTGCCCAGACGAGCTGGCCTCCTTCTTGCTGCGTTGGAGGTCGCTCATGACGGACGCGACGCTCGACGTACGGAACCTCTTCCTCCTGGACGCGGCCGACGCGATGGACGCCTTGGCGCGCAAGGCGTCCGCGACGGCTCTGTACTATCGCCGCACGGCGCTGGCGGAGGCGCATCCGTCGCTCGTCGAGCTCCTGGAGGAGTTGCGCCAGTTCCCGGCGCTGATTGAGGCCCTTAGCGGCACCTTGAGGATCGATGAGTCACGCCTGTCGCAGGACGGCGTCCCATTGGACGTGCAGGTGGCCCGCTTGAACGACTGGCTGGAGCAGCTGATTCAGGCGCACACGCGCCGGGACTGGCTGACGTTGGCCGACGTGCTCGAGCTCGATCTCGAGCCGCTGCTGCGCAACTGGGGCCCGCTGCTGCGGGCGTTCCGCACAGCCGCGTGATCCGGGCCTCCCGGCGCTCTGGCCCAAATCGCACCGTCCAGGTGGCCTTGCTCTTGCACTTCAGTCCGGCGTGAAGGCTTGTCTGGACGACACCACCTCGTCTCCCGAACACGGACAGCCAGCGCCCCGCTCGAAGGCCGTCGCGGCCGCGCAAGCGGCGGTCGCCGGTCACGCGCCCGGCACGCTCGCCTGGGTGAACGCCTTGCTGCACTGGTGGACGACGTTGAAGCCCGAGCGCCCGTCGGCACGTCGTTTCGCCAAACTCCTGCGGCTGATGCACGTGCAAGCGCAGGAACTGCCACTCGAAGGCCCCAACGGGTTCCACCGTTGGCTCGTGCAGGCCCGGCTTGGCCAAGGGAGTGAGACCACCGCGGAATGGGCCGTCATCGATCCCGACCGCCCGTACGTGTTCACGGCGCCCGATGGGCGGATGGTCCACCCGGGCGAACTTCGGCGGCATCCCGCGTGGGTCGCCGGTAATCGCTGTGAGGATGTCGGGACGGAACCGGGCGCCCCGCCGGAGTGGATGTTTTGGGCGCACGGCCCGCGCGAAATCGTCTTCCTGATCGGCGACGTCTGCAACATGCACTGCATCATGTGCTGGCAGGATCTCCGCCGCTCGCGCCAGCCGCGAAGTCAGTGGCATCGAGAGATGCCGGCCAGCCAATTCGCGGCAATCGTCGAGCGTCATCTCCAGCACGTCGACATTATCGAACTGGTGAGTTTCGGCGAGCCGATGGCCAACCCCGAATTCGACGAGATCGTCAGCGCGACGCTTGAACTAGGGAAACGGCGGGGCCGGCCTCTCGAACTCAGCCTGATCACCAACGGGTCGCTGCTGCACCGTCTCAACCACATCGACCTGTTGAAGCTGCCGGGCGAAAATGACGGTGTCCATCGACGCCCCTGATCAGCAGATCTACGAGTCGATTCGTGAAGGCGCAAGCTGGAAGGACGTGGTCGACAACCTCCGCGCCGCGGTGAAGTATCCGGACCGGCACGAGGCTCGCAAGGTCGGGATCAACATGACGGTCTTTCGAGCGAACGTCGAGTCGGTCTTCGCCATGGGCGCGTTCGCGGCAGGGCTGGGCCTCGACTATCTGTCCGTGCTCCACGGAGCCGGACTGGAGGGGTCGCGGGCCGCCGGAATGGAAATCGAACACGACGACCCGCGGCTCGTCGATCAGTTGCAGCGCATACGACGCACGTTCCCATGGCTCAAGCTCAACGACTATGCCACGCCGCTGGCGGTCGTCTCGCTGCCCATCGAGGCGCTGCCCGGACGCGGATTCTGCCACCTGCCGTGGCAGCAGATGGATGTGGACCCGAAGGGCCGGGCGCACCCGTGCTGCCGAAGTCACGGAATCGACCTCGGTCCAGCCGACGACGCGTGGCTGGGTGAACCGATGACCGAGCTGAGACGACAGTTCGTCTTGGGAGAGGTCGACCCGGTGCGGTTCCCGGATTGTGCGGCCTGCCCCAGCCTCGGTGTGCCTGTATCTGCGACCAGGCGGGCGGTGATTCCGTTGCGCCCGGCGTGATCGCGCCGCGGCTCAGGAACCGGTCGCGCCGGATGGGATTGGTGAGTTCATCGACATGTTCGTGCAAGGTGCGTCGGCGGACGTCATCGAGGGTCTGGCCCCAGGGCCACTTGAGGCGCCGCCAACGGGGCTGAGCGACGCGGACAGGAACAGTCCGGCCGGGGTGAAACCACACAGGTCGTACACGCGCCTCGCCCGCGCCGACGACTCGTCCACGAGCAGCGTCATCCGCACGCACCCGGCGGCTCGCGCGCACGCCATGGCCGCATCGAGGAGCGCGCCGCCACGGCCTCGACCCCTTGCGTCGGGGTGGACCGCCAGTTGCGCCAGGTGCGCGATCCCTGGGCCGATCCTGGTCACGAGCGCCAGCCCCATGACCCGCTGCCCTTCGCGCCAGGCCAGCGTCGATGCCGGATCCAGACGTCCGCAGCCTGTGTGGTCCACGAGGCTCCGGACGTAGCGATGCCATTGGTCGAGGCGCCCGTCGCGGGCGAAGTGGGCCCCGTCGGAGCCGTAAGCCGCTTGCAATAGAACCGCCGTGGGGGCCACGAGATCACCCGACCAGTTTTCGTAGAGCCGCACGTCGGGTCCGCCCGAATCGGGAGCCGGTTCGAGATCGCGAAGGTCCCGCGCCAGGTAGGCGTGGCGCTCCACCGTGAAACCCGCATCAACGAGCGCTCGCTCGAGATACGGTCCTCGAGACGGGCCGAAGTACGACGCGGCCCGTGCGCCGGCACGACGCGCCTGCTCCAGAGCACCGGCCACGAGGGGTAACGCGTCCTCGGCGGCGTCGCACACGACGGGACCCAGCTGCGCGACGCCGTCGTCGATGAAGCAAAAGGCAAGCCCGCGCGCGGCGTCCGTCGCGTCCCCGATCACGACGCCGGGCAGACGGCCGGCGTGGCGCGCCGTCTCGATTTCCGCCCACGCGTCGTCCATCTCCCATCCGAGGTGGCGCGACCACCACGCGCCTTCACGCGCATACAGCGGGTGCAGCGCCTCGACGCGCGCGGTGCGCCAATCCCGCATCGCGACGGCGCTCATCGCCGACGCAGCCGGGTCGCCACGTCCTCGAGGTTGGGCGCGGAGCCAGCAGCCGAGCGGTTGGCGTGGCGAATCTCTTCGTAGACCTCTTCGCGGTGCACAGGGACGTCCGCGGGCGCCACGATGCCCAGACGCACGCCGTCGCGCCCCACGCGGAGCACCCGCACCTGGACGCCGTCTCCAATGCGAATCGCCTCGTTGAGACGACGCGTAAAGACCAGCATGAGACTTGTGGTTACGAGTCCGCCTGCATCAGGACGTGGCGAATCGCGTAGGCGGTGTCGTTGGGCACGATCTGCAGGCCGATCATCCGGTCGGGGTTGATCACGATCGGCGCGCGGAGGTTGGCCACCACGGTCCCGTCTGTCTCGACCGCGACGAGCGCCAGCCACAGGAGCGGCGTGCCGTCGGAGGCCTCCAGACGTTGCAAGTCGCCTGGCGTCGGGCGCGCGGCGTAGCCTGGCACCACCCGCGACGGGTCGATGCACAGGAACGAGGCCGAGCGGCCGTCGATCGAATCGATGCGCTGTAGCGGCGTGAGAGCCTCCGAAGCCAACAGGACGAAGCGGTGGCAATCCTCGAACCCGGGGATCCCGTCGGGAAACGCGATCGCATCGCCGTTCGCGTGAGCGGACGGCGTCGCGCCAGGCGCGGAGTGCGGTGCGGACGAAGGGTACGGCGCGGCCGGCGGAACCTGCTGCGCCGCGGCGGTGACGGTCTGCGACATCGAACGCTACCTCAGAAAGTCGAACAGTGATGTACGGGCAAGACGGGCGGCCGAACCGAGGGCCGCCGTATAGATGGTCTCGGCCTGGTGCATGCCGCTGATCGCCTCGGCCAGGTTGGCATCCTCGAGCGCGGACAGGCGGGTCTGGCTGGCCCTGGCGGCGTCCGCCAGCTTCAGCTTCTGATCGGCCACGCCACGAAGGCTCGCGCCCACCCGGCTCTGCGCGTGGGTGGCCCGCTCGAACGCCCGCGTAATCGCGTCGAAGGCGGCCCCGAGGGCGGCGTCGTCGTCGGCTACGGCGGCGACGGCGGCCGCGTCGAACGCCGCGAAGACGTCGATGACATCGGTGCCCTGGGACACGACCGACCCGTCGAACGCGACGGTCACCGCGCGGCCCCGGTCGACGTCCACGGCGACCTCGCGCGCCGAGCCCGCGTACGGGTTCACGGTCCCTGCGAGGTTCTTCTCGAAGGGTCGCACCGTCCCCGCGGCACCCGCGAACACGTAGGTGCCTCTGAAGGTGGTGTTCAGATCTTCCAGCACGGCCTCCCGCAGCGATTGCAGTTCCTGGGCGCTCGCATTCCGCTTCGAATCGCTGGCGATGCTGCCGCGCACGCCCAGGATCACGACCCGGGCCGCGGTCAGCTTGTCGATGACGTCGGCGAGAACGGAGTCCGCCATCCGCAGCCGCGAATCGGCCGCGTCGCTGGTCTGGGAGAACTGGTCGAACGCAGCAATCGCGCCGCGTTCGACGATCGCGGTGGCCGCCGCCGACGGATCGTCGCTGGGTCGCCCCACACGAATCCCGGTCGAGACCTGCCGCTGGAAGTGAGCCATGCGCTCGGCCGCGCGGGCAATGCCCTCGGTGGCTGCGCGTTGCGACGTCGCGAACGTGATTCTCATGCCCCTACACCTTCATATGGACGGCTCAGACCAGGTTGAGCAGCACCGACAGCGTCTCGTTGATCACGGCGAAGAACTTCGCGTTGGCCTCATAGGCCCGCTGGAACTTCAACATGTGGGCGGCCTCTTCATCGAGCGACACCCCCGAGGCCTGATCGCGAAGCGCCTCGACCTGCCGGACGATCTCCGACCGGCTCGCCTGCGAATCGCGGGCCGTTCGCACGTCGCGGCCCACGTGATAGGCCAACTGACTCCAGCCGTCGAGCAGGGTGGCCGTGCCGCCGTCGAGCACGCGCGCGTCGCGCAACTGCGCCATCGCTCGCGCCGCGGCGTTGTCTCCCGCCGCGGCCACGCCGCCCGCGGCGATGAGGCGTCCGTCGGCCGCCACGGCCGGGTCGACACGGATGGCTCTGGCCGCGCCCGCCGTACCCACCGGCGGCACGGTGAACGAGAAGAACGTGACGCCAGCCACGCCCTGCAGGTCGAAGCCTGCCGTGTGGACGGCGTTGACCTGTTGCGCGACCTCGAACGCGATGTCGTCGAGTCGCGCGATGTAGCCTGGAATCGCCGAGTCGCGGGCGCTCAGGACGCCGCCGAGGCGGCCGCCGCGGATCTCGCCGGTGACGTCTCGACCAAGCGAGCGGATCGACGAAAATCCGGAGGGTGGCATCGGCTGGGCTTCGACGGCGTACGCGGTGTCGCCGATCACCAGGGCCCGCCCCTGCCCGAAGGTGATATCAAGCCCGCCGTTTGGCCGTTCCAGAACCTGGACGTCGATGAGCTCGCTGAGCCGGCGGACGATCGCCGACTGCTGATCGTCGAGGTGCATCGAGGCCTGGCCTGCGCCGGTGGAGCCGAAGCCGAGGTTGAGCTCGGCCAACTGTCCCGCGAGCGCATTGATCTCGGCCACCGCTTCGCGCGCTCGGGCGTCGGCGGCGCGTTGCCCGTCGGACAGGCGCACGGAGGTGTCCTGGAAGGCGACGGCCAGTTGCTGGGCCTGGCTGAGCACGTCCTCGCGGGCCACCGCCGACGTGGGCGCGTCGGCCAGGCGGCTGAACGCGCCGAAGAACTCGGTGAGGCGGGCGTCGATGGAGGTGCCCGCCCGTCCGAGCGACGCCTCCACGACTTCCAGCAATTCGGCCAGCGCACCCTCGCGAGCCTCCGCGGGCACTTCCTGCTCGAGGCGGCGCTCCATGAAGCTGTCGCGAATGGCGCGAATTCCCTGCACGTCCACGCCGCCGCCGGCGTTGAACCGCGACGTGCCGGGCAACGACTTCAGGTCGAGGACGCGGCGGGCATAGCCGGCCGTGTTGACGTTCGAGATGTTGTGGCCGGCGACGTCCATGCCCAGCCGCTGGACGTCGAGCGCCCGCGTCGTGTTGACGAGGCTCGTGAAAAGTCCTGACACGCCTACACCTGGGTATCGAGCGCGTGGCCGGTGGCGCGCTCGGGCATGGAGCCGTGCGGCCCGTATGTGTCGCTTCCGTCCGCCGCGCCCAGGGCCGCGCGTGACAGGCGAAGCACGTCGGCCAGCGAACCACCGACGCGCCGGCAGCGGCCCAGCGTCAGGTGCAACCCCTCGAGCTGCGCGCGCAAGGCGGGACTTCGCTGCACCAGCTGCCGGTCGAGTCGACCCAGAGCCGCGGCGGCTCCCGCCACGCGCGCCTCGCTGGCCAGGAGGGCGTCGAGGTCCGCGCGTCCGAGCGCCACGGTCAGCGCGTCGAGCGCCTCTTGTGCCGCAGACACGATGTCGCTCGGCCGGGTCGCGGTCATGGGCGATCGATGAGGTCGTTGATGATGGCGTCGGCCAGGGCGCCGCTGTCCCGGCCCACGTCGCCGGCTTCCAGGAGCGCCCGGGCGCGGTCCACGACGTCCTGGCGCACGGCGGGCGCGGCGGCCATGTCCTGGACCACGTCAGCCACGATGCGCTGGACCCGCTTGAGGTCGTCTGACACCTCGACGCGGTCCTCGGCAGATCCCTGGGTACCAGCCCGCGCGGATTTGTCAGCAGATCCGCCGCTGATGCGGTCGGATGCCCCAGTCTCAACAGCGGGCTGATTTTGGTCGATTCTCATGGCTTTCTCCACGTATCACTTCTACCTGCTTTGACATCGGCATCCGGGTGCCCCGCCTTCAATCGACTAGCGGGGCTTCGCCCCAGAGCGTCCAGGCTCAGCCTCGCTAGGGTGGCCGGATCGATCGGAAGGCCATCCTTGGTGGCCTCGAAGTGTACGTGCGTCCCCGTCGCCCTCCCCGTTTGCCCAGCCTGCCCAACCTGGTCGCCACGCGCCACCTGGTCCCCCACCCGCACCGAGATCGCCGACAGGTGCGCATATCGCGTACGAAGGCCGTCCCCGTGGTCCACCACGACCGTCTGGCCGTAGGCGCCCTGCGGTTCCGCCACCACGACGCGCCCGCCGTCGGCCGAGGCCACGACGTCGCCGTACGCCGCGCGCACGTCGATTCCGCGGTGGAACGCCGCCGCGCCGGTCATCGGATCGGCACGCCACCCAAACCCACTCGACACGGCGGCGGCCGATGCCAGCGGCTCGGCCACGTCGGGAGCGGGTGTCCCCATCCCACCCTCGATGCCACCGCCCACCTGGCGCAAGAGCTGATCGCGCAGCCCGAGGCTCTGGGCCTGCGACAGCCGCAGCGACAGCTCCGCGTCGATGGCGTCGAAGAGGGCGGCGCCGCCGAACCCGTCTTCCTCGGACTCGTCCTTCCAGGACCCGGCCTTGCGCATCTCGCGCAGCATCTGCCCGAGCAGCATCGACTCGAACTCGGTGGCCAGCGCCGCAAGCCGTGTCCGCTCGGGCGTGGCGGCTGGTTTGGCCGCTGGCGACGAAGAGGCGCCCAGCGGACCCAGCGAGCCGCCCAGCGTTGGCTCCACGCTCATAGCACGACGATCTCCGCGTGCAGGGCCCCAGCCGCCCGCAGCGCCTGCAGGATGGCGATGATGTCGCGGGGCGTCGCGCCCAGCGCGTTCAGCGCGCTGACGACGTCGGCCAGCGTGGTACCGGACTCGAGCGCGACGAGCTTCGCGTCGCCTTCCTCCACGTCGACGGTCGTGTCCGGGGTCACGGTCGTCTGGCCCCTCGCCAGGGGCCCGGGCTGCGAGACGTTGAGACGCGTGCGGATCCGCACCGACAACGCCCCGTGCGCGACGGCCGCCTCGCTGATGCGGACGCGCCCGCCCATCACCACCGTGCCCGTCCGCTCGTTGATCACCACGCGGGCCGGCGCGTCGACGTCCACGGCCAGCGGCTCGAGCCGCGCCAGCAGTTCGGCGACGCTGCCGCGGTAGGGCACGGGCACGTTCACGCGCACGGCCCCCGCGTCCACGGCGGTTGCGGCGTCGGCGCCCAGTTCCATGTTGATGGCGGCCGCCACGCGCGAGGCCGAGGCGAAGTCGGGATCGTGCAGGACCAGGTGCAACGCCTCCACCGGCTCGGCCGGCGGGCGCGGGGCCATCTGGACCACCGCCCCACGCGGCACACGGCCAACCGTCAAATGGTTCACGGCCACTGAGGCACCGGCACCCGCCGCGCCGAAGCCCCCGAGGGACAACGGCCCCTGCGCCATGCCGACCAGGGTGCCGTCGGGCCCGCGGAGCGGGGTGGCCAGCAGCGTCCCGCCCTGGAGGCTCCGCGCGTCGCCGATCGACGACGCCACCACGTCCACGCGCGTGCCGGTCTGCAGGTAGGGCCCGATCTCGGCCGTCACCACCACGGCGGCGATGTTCTCCACCCGGATGGCCTCGGGCGGAACGTTCACGCCGAAGCGCTCGAGCATGCTGGCCAGCGTCTGGGAGGAGAAGATGGTCTGCCGCCGATCCCCGGTCTTGTTCAGCCCGACCACCAGGCCGTAGCCGAGGGCTGGCATCGACATCGGTCCCTGCAGGCTCACCACGTCCTTGAGACGGGTGTTGCCCGCCGCCACGGCCTTCTGCCCGAAGGCCATCGAGGTGATCGCCGCCAGCTCGAGGCCGACGCCAACGGCCGCCAGGGCCAGAACGAGCACGGTCACGAGCAATGTGCGCATGTCAAAACACCTTGTTGAGGAAACGAACGACCCAGCCGGGCTTGAGGTTGTCTTTGATGAGCCCCTTCCCGAAGTAGCGAATCTGCATCTGTCCCACGGCGGTGGACGGCACGACGTTGCCGGGGCCGATGTCACGCACGCGGACGATGCCGCTCAACACGACGAACTGGCGATCGCCGTTGATGTCCACCTCGCGGATGCCCTCGAGGACCAGGTCCCCGTTGGGCAGCACCTCGATGACGCGCGCGGTGATGACGGCGGTCAGGGACCCGGCGCGCGTCGTGCTGCCGCTCCCCGAGAACTGCGTCGCGGCGTTGGCCGCGGCCAGCGACGTCGGATCCAGCCACGCGGGAAAGCGCGACTCGACGCCGAAGAGCCGGGTGAGCGACGCGGCGCCGCTGCTGGTCTTGTCCAGGGCCGAGTCGGCGCTGCCGGCCGCCGTGACGTTCTCGACCACCCGCACCGTGACCAGGTCGTTGACGCGGCGGGCGCGCAGGTCCATGAAGAGCCCCGACATCCACGCGTCTGGCGCGCCGGCCGCCGTGCCCGCACGCGCGGTCTGCAGGTGGCGCGCGAGCTGCGCCTCGTAGTCCTCGCGAGCCTTGCCGCCCTGGGCGTTGCCGTCCTGGGCGCGCGCGACCGACGTCGCGAACACGCTGGCCACCAGGACCACGCCCACCCACCGCCACGTCGTCATCATCGAGTCACTCCTTGCCCGTGCCCGCCAGCGGCCGACGGCCCTGGCCCCGTCAACTCCACCACGCCCGGGGCCACGATGCGCGCGGCGCGCAGCGCGCGCTGGCCGGGACTGCTCACCCGCACCGCGTCGCCCACACGGCCGCTGCCGGAGGCGCGGCCGACGCCGCGGGCCTCCACCACGCCCCACCGCGAGATCACCTCTACCGTGTCGCCGGATCGAACCACCGCACCCACGCGAAGCGTCACGCTCGTCAACGGTTCGCCGGCCACCACGTCGCGGCGGACGTGCGCGCCAACGACTTCCGGCAGGCTCGGTACACGTGCGAGCGGCACGCCGTCCAGCACGCCGCGGCTCTCGGCCACGTCCGCCGCGCCGACGACGCCGTCCCGCGCCACGCCCGCGGTCGCGCGAACGTGCGGCAGCGTGACGCGCACCACCGCCGTCGCAGCGCCCAGCCGCCGCGTCCCCTCGAAGAGAGAAAACGTCATCAGGCGGCCGGTCCGCGCGCCAGGCGGCGGCACCGCGCGCCACGCACCCGCCGCCGGGGACAGGACCGTCACGCTCAGCCGCTCCAGCGTCACCTCGGCCTCGTCGCCCATCCGGTCGAGCACCGCGCGAACGATCGCCGCGCGGGCGGCCGCGTCCGGCGGCGTCATCTCGACGGCGCCCGGCGTCGCGAGCGCGAACAGGACTGGGAGGATCAGGACCATGGGGGATGCCGATGTCCTACCGGGACAACTGGTTGACCTGCTGCAGCATCTCGTCGGCCGCGCGGATCACCCGCGAGTTGGCCTCGTAGGCGCGCTGGCCGAGAATCATGTTCACCATCTCCTCCACCACGCTGACGTTCGAGTCCTCCACGAACCCCTGCGCCAGCGTCCCCAGCCCGTCGCTGCCCGGCACGCCGTTGGTCGGGTCGCCCGACGCGGTGGTGACCGTGAACATGTTGCCGCCGCGCGCCTGGAGGCCCGCCGGGTTCTGGAACATCGAGATCTCGATCGTGCCCACCTGCTGCGGCGCGCCCTGGCCGGGGATGCCCACCGAGACGATGCCGTCCTTCGAGATGGTCACCGACGTGGCGTTGGCGGGCAGCGCAATCTGCGGCGCCAAGGCGTAGCCTTCGGCCGTCACCACCTGTCCCTGACCGTTCAGGTGAAACGCTCCGGCCCGCGTGTAGCCCACTTCGCCGCCAGGCAGCGTGATCTGGAAGAAGCCCTGTCCCTCGACCGCGAGGTCGAGTTGGCTGCCGGTCGCGCGCAAGTTGCCGGTCGTGAAGTTGCGGGCCGTCGCCACCGCTCGCGATCCCAACCCCGCTTCGAGGCCAATCGGCGAGTCGGCTTCCTGGGACGCGGCCGCGCCCGGCGCCTTGATCTGCTGGTAGACGAGGTCCTCGAACTCCACCCGGCTCTTCTTGAAGCCGGTGGTGTTGACGTTGGCCAGGTTGTGCGCCACGTTGTCGATGTTGGCCTGCTGGGCGTTCATCCCGCTGGCGGCCGTGTAGAGTGCTCGAATCACGTCTGTCCTCCCCCTAGCGCCGTCCGAGTTCGTTGATGGCGCGGCCGTCGATGTCGTTCATCAGGACGGACACGCCGCGCTGCAAGGCTTCGAAGCTGCGCGCGACCTCCGTCAAGCTCACCATGCGATCGACCATCGATACGTTGGCCTGTTCGAGCGAACCGCCGACGATTCGCGACGTCGACGCCTGGGGCGTGGCCCCGGGAATGGCCTTGAACCGCACACCGGACTCGCGCATCACGTCGGCGTCTCGGGGGAAATCCACTACCCGGAGACGGCCTGCGGTCGTATCGCCCACGCGAATCGAGCCGTCGTCGGTGACGGAAATGCTTCCCCGGCCCACACGAATCTCTCCGGTGGTGCCCATCACGGGCGATCCGTCGGCCCCCGTCAAGACGCCGTCGGGCCGCCGGCTCAGGGAGCCATTGCGTGTGTACCGCTCGCCACCCGGCGTCGACAGCACGAAGAAACCGCGACCCTCGATGGCGACGTCCAGGTCACGCCCGGTGGAACCGATAGTGCCCGGGCGCAGATCGACGCGCGTCGATCCAGATGTGGCATCGACCGCCGAGTCGAGCACGGCCCGGAACGACGGCCGTTCGGCGGCCGACGTGGCGGTGCGCTCGGTCTTGTAGCCGGAGGTTCCGACGTTGGCCAGGTCCGACGCCAGCCGGTCCAGGTCGTCGAGCCTCGCCTTCATCCCGCTCAGTGCAGCGTAGACGCCGCCAGGCATGGCTCCTCCAATGGTGTGGACACGAGCAAGTCTTCGATGCGGGAGTCAGCCTCGAGCCGAACCCACAGCACGCCGGGACAGGCGACGCGGCGCATCGTCACGGCACCGCGCTCGACGGCCGTCCGCGAGACATAAGCGGCGAGCGCCCCCAC
>Ga0307505_10000239_pt1 | contig 66249 bp, 59 predicted proteins | sample 23_S_MG_FD_202183 | JGI IMG/M metagenome (GOLD analysis project Ga0307505, IMG submission 202183) | Soil microbial communities from Populus trichocarpa stands in riparian zone in the Pacific Northwest, United States - 23_S | ecosystem: Environmental > Terrestrial > Soil > Riparian zone > Trees... | reverse complement strand
TGTTGTGCAGTGGTTCGAGGGCCGACTCCGTCACGAGGGATCGGATGCGATCGACGATGGCGCGGGTGGTGAAGGGCTTGCCGATGAAGGGCAGGTCGTCGGCCGGCGTCAGAAACTCCTCGCGCGCGTAGCCGGACATCAGCAACACCTTCACGCCGGGGGCCAGGTGCCGTATCTGCTTGGCCAGGGCCACCCCGTTCATGGCAGGCAGGCTGATATCACTCAGCAGCAAGTCGTAGGACCCGAGCGGCACACGCATGGCTTCTTCGGCGGAGCCGACCGCGACCGCCGAGAACCCGTGCCTGTCGAGGGCGCCGGTCAGCAACTCTCGTACGGGGACTTCGTCTTCCACGACCAGGACGCGTGTGCGGGCCTTCGGCGCTGGAACGGCACGAAGCGCGGGCGAGGCAACGGCTTCCTGCGCCGCTGCCGTCACGGGCCCGTCGACCGGCAGCAGCACCACGGCCCGCGTTCCGCCCGAGCCGGCTTCCACCCACACGAACCCCTGGCTCTGCTTGATCAGGCCGTACACCGTCGCCAGGTCCAGGCCGTCTTCTCCGGAGCGGGTCGTGTAGAACGGCTCGAACGCGTGCGCCGCCATGTCGGCCTTGAGCGCGGGGCCGGAATCCTCGACGGTCAGCTTGACGAAGCCGCCGTCGCGGAGCCACGGGCGCTCGGCCCTGGCCGCGGCGTCGATGGACACGACGTCGGTGCCAATCGTGAGCTGGCCACCCTGCGGCATCGCCGCGCGGGCGTGGTCCACGAGTGCTGCCACCACGTGCACGAAGCGGGTCCGATCGACGCGGGCCGAGGCGACGAACCTCCCTCGCCGAATCACGAGGGCAATGGAGGGACCAAGGCGCCGCTCGATCGGTTCCTTCAGGTCCGCGACGAGTCGCCCCACATCGACCGACTGGGGGTCCAGCACCTGCCGCTGCCCGAACGACAGCAGCCGATCCGTCAGGAGCGCCGCGCGCTCCGCCCCGCGCTTGATCTCGCCGACCGACTCGGCCGACGAATGTCCCTCTGGCAGCGTCGCGCCAATCCGCTCGGCGTGCCCCAGGATCACCTGCAGCGTGTTGTTGAAGGCGTGGGCGATGCCTCCAGCCAGCCGGGCCACGGCGTCCAGTCGCTGCGCCTTGGTGACGGCCTCCTGGGCGTGCCGCCGTTCGCGCGCGTCCAGTGCCGAGCCGATGGTGGCCTCGCGCCCGCTGAACGCCACCGGCGCCAGCGTGGCATAGACCCACACGGGTTCGCGGTTGGGCGCCGCCAGCCGGAACTGCGCGCGGTAGGTGTCGGGACGTCCGCGCTGGTGCTCGTCCAGACGTTCGAGCACGTGCGACCGGTCGTGCGGGTGGATCAGATCGGGAAAGGGCTGGCCGACGATCGCCGCCGCATCGACGCCGCACAACTCGGCGAAGGCGCGGTTGGCGTACTGCACCACCCGATCCTGAACCAGGAAGATCGGAGCCGGGCTCAGGTCAGCAAGGCTGACCGAGGGGGCGGGGGTGCGGGGACCGCTTTCGAGCATCGGAGAAGCCGGCGACGTCGCCGTCGTTCAGCGGGTCACCCATGGCTCGAGCTGTTCTTCACGCTTGAGCCGTGTGGCCGTTTGTTGCGCATCCGCGCGCGTGTCGAACGAGCCGACGCGCACCCGGAACCACGTGCCCGCGGCCGTCGTGGCCCTGGTCACGAATGCGGGATATCCCTTGCGCTTGAGCCGCTCGCTCACGGAGGTGGCGTCGCCCTCGCGTTGATACGCCGCGACCTGCACGAGGAACCCGCCTTGGTTTGCAGGTGCGCTGGAAGTCGAGGCACTGGAAGCAGGCGCACTGGAGGTCGTCGCGACGGCTGCCGCCTCCGGTGCTGCCCGTCGCGCAGGCGACGCGGGAGGGGGACTGGCCTTCTGGGGGGTCGGCGCCGGCGGCTCGGGCCTGATCGGCGCCCGCGTGGCCGCAGCGGTTTCGACGGTAAACGGTTGGCGCGGCGCCTCGGCTGTCTTGATCAAGCTGTCCGCGCCCGGCTGGTCGCTGACGATCACCGGATACTCGAGAGGCGCCGTCGGCGCGCCGCTCGAAGCCGGCGTTGGGACCGGTTCCAGATCGAGGGCGTCTCCGCCCTCGGCGGCCGCCAGATCCGTGGCGGGGTCGGCCTCGATCGCCGGCGTCGATGCCTGTCGTGCGGTAGGCACTCCCCGCCCGACCATCACGCCGCAGAGAAAGATCACCACGGCGACGACCGTCACCGACATGCCCAGGAACACCAGCTGCTTGCCGCGAAGCTGGGTCTCCTGCGAACCGTCGTCAGACATGAGCCCCACCCGGGCGAAAGTTTACCATTGTTCACGCATCGACGGGCTCTTGGGCAGCCGTCAACGCGATTGTGCAGCGCGTGGCGCCAACCGCCCTGCACTCGGACGTGCGGGCGTCCATAGGCAAGTCGAAGCGCGACAGGAGAACGCGCAGGGCCGCCGCGTAGAACTCGCACAGCGGTTCGGGCACACGGTCCCGCACCTGGCAGAACACCGAGCCGCGTACGTCCACGCTTCCCCGGCCAAAACCGACCCCTCGAGATACGACCCGGCTGCCGCCGTAGGTCCGCCGCACCAAGCGGTGCGCGAGGCGCACGACCAGCCAGACTCGCACGGGCCGCGGGACCCACAGCGCCACCTTGCGTTGAGTGGGGCTCAAGGCATCCACCAGCCACTCGGCGCTGTACGCGCCGGCGCGAGCGGTCACGCGGGGATACGCACCGCCGCCTTCTTGGCGCAGGAAGCTGAGAACGGCCGCCAGCGGCGCCAGCCCGATCCGCCCGTCGCGCAGGCCTTCAGGGCTCAGCCAGGACTCGTAGAAATCGAGCCGGAGGGGTATTTCGTCGGCGATGCTCTGATGCAGGCTGGCGACGAGCAGCCGGCCGATGCTCCCGTCATCCATACCGGTGTTTTCTGATAACGTAACCGCACGCCGTGTTCACAGCAGCAATCCTTGTGGGTGGCCGCGCCACACGGCTCAGCGGGGTGAGCACCCCAACCTCATCCGTCTCAGCGTACTCGCAATGATTCTTCCGGTCCACACACAGCTGCGCGATCACATCATCCGCACGCTTCACGCCCTCTACGCCATCGAACCCGACGCCGCCCCGCCCGTCACTCTCGAGTATCCGCCCACGCGCGAGCTCGGAGACTTGGGCACGCCCGTCGCGTTCGAGTTGGCCCGCAGGCTGCGCAAGGCGCCGAAGATCATCGCGCAGGAGATTGCCGACGCGTCCGCGGATCTTGACGGCGTTCCGCGCGTGACCGCGGCCAACGGCTACCTGAACTTCTCTTTGGACCGGCGCCGCTTCGCGCTCGAGTGGTTGACCGCTGCCAGTGCGCCTCCCCGCCGGCCGGGCAAGGCCATCGTGGAGCACACCGCGATCAACCCGAACAAGGCCGCCCACATCGGCCACCTGCGGAACGCCGCCCTGGGCGACACCCTGGTGCGCGCCCTGCGCTTCCAAGGCACCCACGTCGAGGTCCAGAACTACATCGACGACACGGGCGTGCAGGTGGCGGACGTCGTGGTGGGCTTCCGGGTGCTGGAGGGCCTCGGCCTCGACGACATCCGGCGCATCGCCGACACGACAAGGTTCGACCACCACTGCTGGGATCTCTACGCGCGGGTGACCGAGTGGTACGACGGCGACAAGGAGCGGCTGGCCACGCGAGCCGCCACGCTCCACGACATCGAGCACGGCGGCAACGAGAATGCGGAGGTCGCCGCGTTCGTCGCCGATCGTATTGTCCGGTGCCATCTGGCCACCATGGCCAGGCTGAACGTGGATTACGACCTGCTGACGTGGGAAGGCGACATCCTGCGCCTCAAGTTCTGGGCGCACGCCTTCGACGTGCTGAAGGCCAAGGGTGCCCTCTACCTGCGGACCGACGGCCGGCTGGCGGGCTGCTGGGTGATGCCGATCCAGGACGACCTGGAGGCGACCACGGCGACGCCCGAGGAGGGCGCCGCGGACGAGGACGCCGAGGAGCGCGAGAAGGTGATCGTGCGCTCGAACGGCGTCGTGACCTACGTGGGCAAGGACATCGCGTACCAGTTCTGGAAGCTGGGCCTGCTGGGCCGTGATTTCCAGTACCGCCGCTTCGTGGATCGCCCGATGCACCCGCTCTGGTCGACGCAGACGGGGGCTGGCGAGTCGGAACACCCGCCGTTCGGCGGCGCGTCCTACGTCTACAACGTGATCGACGTCCGCCAGTCCTACTTGCAGAAGCTGCTGAAGCAGGCGCTGCTGGCGGTCGGTCATCCCGAAGGCGCCGCGCGGTCGCATCACTTCTCCTACGAGATGGTGGCGCTGTCGCACGCCACGGCACGCGAGCTGGGCTTTGCGCCGGCTGCCGGCTCCGACGACGAGAAGAAGCCGTTCGTCGAGGTGTCGGGCCGTAAAGGGCTGGGGGTCAAGGCGGATGACCTCATCGACCGGCTCGTCGCCAAGGCTCTGGTCGAGGTCACGGCCCGCAACGCCGACATGCCCGCCGCGGACGCCGAACGCGTGGCGCGGGCCATCGCGGTCGGCGCGGTCCGCTACTTTTTGGTGAAGTTCTCGCGCGGCAAGATCATCGCGTTCGACCTCGACGAGGCCCTGAGCTTCGAAGGCGAGAGCGGCCCCTACATCCAGTACGCCGTCGTCCGCGCACGGAACATCCTGCAGAAGGTGCAGGAGCGGTTGGACCTCTCCGAGTCGGTGGTGCGCGCGTCCTTGCCCACCGCGCCCCCAGCGGAACTGGACGGGCAGAACGGTTCGCACGAGGTGTGGGGCCTCGTCCTCGAAGCGGCGCGGTTGGACGACGTGATCGAGCAGGTGGTGCGCACCCTCGAGTTCTCCATCCTGGCGAAGTACGCGTTCTCGCTGGCCCAATCGTTCAACGCTTTCTACCACCGCGCGTCCATCGTCAACGAGAGTCGCGACGACGTCCGGCGTTGGCGGGCGGCCGTCGTGGTGTACGTGCGGGATCAGCTCACACGCGCGCTGGACCTGATGGGCATCGAAATCCCGGCGCGGATGTAGGTGTGAGCTGACGCGCGTCGCCGTTACGCCCTGCCGCCGTCCGGGCGACTACGACGCCGCGGTGCGCCGGGCGGGTGGCGTGCCGTGGGTGCCGACCATTGGCACCGACGACGTGTCAGCGGTCCTCGCCCAGGTCGATGGCATCCTGCTCACGGGTGGCGAGGATGTCGACCCCGCGTTCTTCGCCGAAGCTCCCCACCCAACCCACGAGCCCGCCGAGCCGGGGCGCGACGCGTTCGAGATCGATCTGGTGCGCCGGGCCCTGACCCAGAACGTGCCCGTGCTGGCCATTTGTCGGGGACTGCAGGTGCTGAACGTGGCGTGTGGCGGCAGCCTGGTTCAAGACATCCCGAGCGAGCCCGGACCGCACGAGCCGCACAGTTTGTACCCACCGCCTACGCGGCTGGCGCACGAAGTCCGCGTGTCGGCCGGTTCGCGGCTGGCAGCCTTGCTGCCTCCCGGGGCCTCTGAGGCGCAGCTCCCGGTGAACAGCCGACACCATCAGGCCGCTCGCGTGGTGGGAGAAGGGCTGAGCGTGACAGCCGTGGCACCAGACGGCGTCATCGAGGCGCTGGAAGCACCCGGCCAGCCGTTCTGCGTGGCCGTTCAGTGGCACCCTGAAAGCTTCCACGTGACCGGCGAGTTCGACTGGCTGTTCCGTGGGTTCATCGCGGCCTGCACCAGGCGATGACTTCGGCGTTCGCTCAGTAGTCGCTGAGCTTCCCCTGCCAGGTGCGTTGCTCGTCCTCGGGCAGGGACGCGATCATCGCTCGCATGGTCGTGGAGCGAGGCGTCAGCCGGAACTGATAGATCGAGCGTTCGATCTCGACGTCCGCCAGCTCCGCCGGAATCCTCGCGCCGTGGGCGCCCTTGGAGTTCAAGAAGACCAGGAGTCGATTGGGGCGGTTCTCCACCAGGCGAACATGATGGCACTGCTCTTCCTTGATCCAGAGTGGCGCGAGGCTCGCCGCTTTCGCGTCGCCATCCACGGTGTAGATGTCGGTGCCCCACCGCGGGTCGTCGCCCGGCTTGGCCAAGTACAGAATGCCCGTGATCATGCCCCACTTGGGGTCGCGGTGCGGTTTGATGTAGTAGCCGCGCCGGCGGTAGATGATGCGCCCATCCGAACACTGAATGGGCATCGCGGCAATCGTGTCCGGGTCGACGGCCGGAAACGTGTCGTGAACGAACGCCTGAAGCGACGGGCCGAAGCGTTCCATGATGACGGGGCGCAGGATGCTATCGAGCACCGTGTGCGTCATGAACCGCCAGACGAGCTGGCCGTAACGAGGTGCCAGGGTAAAGGGCACCGTCAGCTGCTGGCGATTGACCTCCCGGTCCGCATACAGCTCGACCGGAGGCAGGCCCGCGACGAGCGCCTTGTAGAGCCACGACGGCAGGACGTCGTCCACGATGGCGTACGGAAAAGGCTCCTGCGAGAACTCGGCGGCTGCAAAGGCTTGGCGCACGTGCTGCTGAATGCCGTCGACGTCCGTCATGAGTCGGCGCAGCTCGGTGTCCTCGCCCTCCAGCTCCAGGTCCCGCTGCATCACGGCCCTGAGCTGGGACTCCTTGAGCCGTGCCACCTGCAGTTCGCGCGCCAGGTCCGCGATCCGATTCTCCAGGCTCTCTTGCATCTCTCGGATCTGGCCAGCCACATCGTTCATGGACTTGGACGTGTCCTTCGAGAGCGCCTTGAGCGTGGCCTTGATTTCCTTCGTCTGCTCCGCGGCCTCGGAAGCCGTCCGCGACACTCTGGCGAGCGCGCGCGGACGCATCAGTTTCAAGGCTTCGATCCAGGCCATCTGCGGATTGTAGCCCGTCCGTTGCGGCGATCCGCCGAGCCTCAAGCCCGGTCCAGGACGCAGACCGCCTCGACGTGCCCGGTCGAGGGGAACATGTCCACGCCCGTCAGCCCCGTCACGTCATATCCGACGGTGCCGAGCTCGTGGACGTCGCGGGCCAGGGTCGCGACGTCGCACGACACGTAGACGATTCGGGCTGGCTGATCGCGCCTGGCCGCACGGCGAACGGGATCTGACAACCCTGTGCGGGGCGGATCCACGATCCACGTGGCGTGTCCGGCCTGCGTCGACGCGAGGAAGGCTTCCACCCCCCTTCGCTCCACCCGCGCCCGGTCCTCGAAGGGCCGCGCGTTCGACGCCAGGTCGCGGCCGCTCCAGCCGTCGCCCTCGACGAGGACTACCGGCCCACGACCAGTGGCTGCGGCGGAAAGGCCGAAGAGCCCCGTGCCTGCGTAGAGATCCAGGACGGGTCCTTCCGGCACCGCCGCCATCACGAGCTCGACGAGCGGCTGCAACAGGAAGCGATTGCCTTGGAAGAACGACCGGACGTCGTGTCGCAGGGCCAGCGGCGATTGGCCGTGTCGCTCGCCGTCTGGCCGCCCCCAGACGCGGTCCACGACGCTGGGCTGGCCAGAGAGGACTGTCGCGCCCTGCCCGCCCTCACCCACCTGCGCCGACACGCCGGCGATCCCCTCGCCGAGAAACCTGAACGCGTCGAGCAAGGCCCCCGTCGCCAGCGACACATGGCACGCGCGCTCGGTGCCGCCGATGTCCTCCACCACGTCGATCGCGGTCAGCCCTCTTGCGCCGACCGAGTGAAGGTGTGCCTCCACTCCGCGAACCCAGGCGATGGTGTCGTCGGAGAGTTGTCCGGTGGTGGCCGCATCGCACAACCGGTGGGTCCCTTCACGGTAGAACCCCAAGGCCCCCTCGGCGACGTGCAGCCGCGCGCGTGTCCGATAGGCGCGTTCGGGCGACGCGAGCACCTCAACGGGGCCCGGCGGTGCGCGACGCGCCAAACGCCGCCAGGCGTCCTCGATCACCGCGCCCTTGAGGAGGCGCTGTCGCGCGTAGGCGATGTGGGAGTAGTCCGAGCCGCCGCAACGCCCTTCGACGCCGGGGCGGCGGTCTGCCGACGCCGTCACGACTTCAACCGTATCGGCGTAGACGGTGCCCTTCGCGACGCGCTCCACGGTGGCCATCACTCGTTCGCCGGGGATCGCGCCCGTCACGAACACCACCTGGCCGTCGTGGCGCGCCAGCATGCGTCCTCCGGCCACCGGGCGCTCCACGTCGAGCGCCACACGCGCACCGATCGCTAGGGCCATCGTCTGTCCTAATCGAAGGCCACGAGCGGCAATTGATAGCGCTCGCGGGTCAAACGGTCCAGCAGGGCTTCAAGTGCGTTGGCATACGCGTCGGCACCCATCCGGCCACGGAACGGCGCCAGCTCGGCCTGGGCCTGCCGCGCCAGCTCCACGCGCTCCTCGGCGGGCAGGTGGCAGCGTGCCTCGCCCATCATCTCAATGTCCAGCTCGCGCAGCCGGCTCGTGATCCGCGCGCGGGCGTCGCCGCGCGCGCCTTTGGCGTGCGGCGCGACCTCGCCAACCTGCTGGGCGACGTCGTGGGCTTTGGCGGCGAGCGCCGGCACCGTCACGCGCGAGGCCGAGGCCACGGCTGTCAGCCTGGCGATCACACGCTCGACGTGTGACGCGAGCGAGCCGACGTGACGGGCCGGTTCTTCCGCGTCGGTGTCCGCACGACGCGGCGCGCCGACGGCGCGTCGCCATTCGTCGAAGACGTCCAGGACGTCGGCCTCGCAGTGCTCGATCCGGATGGGTCGGCGGCGCGGCGCCTGAGCCTTCAGTGCCTGCCGCTCCACGTACCGGTCGATGCCGCGGCACGCGACTCGCAGCGGCACACCCTGCTCTGCCCATCCACACACCAGCTCGAACGAGGGCCCGACGATGCGGACCAGATGTCCCAGGTTCCGCTGGCACAGGTGCTTCTCCACCGCGCGGCAGTACTCGCCCGGATCCGAGATCTCCTCCGGCGCGGACGGGCCTACGGCGTCCATCGCACTTCTCCCGCCACCACCTGCATCAGCCCCTGCTCGGTCTCGATCACCAGCGCCCCCGACGCATCGATGTCGCGCGCGATGCCCCGGCACGTGACGCCGCCCGCGTCCCACTCGACGCCGCGGCCGAAGGTGCCGACCCCGCGGGATCGCCACGCGGCCACGATCTTCTGCCCGCCCTCACCGATGAGCTCCTGATAGCGCCGCCAGATTCCGGCGCATACCTCCGCCGCCACGGCGCCGCGGCTGACAGGCCGTCCCAGCTCGTCCTCCAGAGAGGTCGCGCGCGCGGCCACGTCCGCGGGCAGGATCGCTTTCCTCACGTTCACGCCGACGCCCACCACCACATAGTCGACGCGAGTGCCCGATGTGCCGCCCTCGGCCAGGATGCCCGCGACCTTTCGTGACCCGGAGGACACCAGGTAGAGGTCGTTGGGCCACTTCAAGCGCGGTTCGGCGCCCGTCGCCGCCTGGATGCCATCGGCTACGCCGACGCCGGCCGCGAGGGTCAGCAAGGGCGCGGCATGGGACGGGGGCCGCAGGACGAGGGAGAAGTACAGCCCGGCGCCCGGCGGGGACGACCACGTACGCCCATGGCGTCCGCGTCCTGACGATTGGCTATCGGCGCCCACCAGCCACCCTTCCTCGGCCCCGCGGTTGGCCAGCGCGATCGCTTCGTCGTTGGTCGAGCCCACCTCGGCGAACCACGTGACGCGGCAGCCCAGCCGGCCCACGCGATCGCCCGCGACAGCCAACGCCTCGGCCACGTCCTCGGGGACCTCGATCGAACTGGGACGCAGGTTGGTCACACCAAGACCGCCGACTTTCAAGCGGGTTCAATTTCGAAGCTGAGATCGGCCGCAGGGGCCGAGTGCGTCAACGCGCCGGCCGACACGAATGTGGCGCCCGTGGCGGCCAACTCTGGCAGCCGCGCCATCGTAACGCCTCCCGAGATCTCCGTCCGCGCGCGCCCGCGGCACCGCGCAACCGCGGTTCGCGTGTCGTCGAGGTCCAGGTTGTCCAGGAGCACGATGTCGGCCCCGGCCGCCAGCGCCGCGTCCACCTGGTCGAGGCTTTGCGCTTCGACCTCGATCGGCAGTCCTGTGTTGGCCGCGCGCGCCCGCTGGACGGCCTGCTCGACGCCGCCCGCCAGGCGCACATGGTTGTCCTTGATCAACACGCCGTCGTCCAGACGAAAGCGGTGGTTGGTGGCGCCGCCGACGCGCACGGCGTATTTTTCCAGCACGCGCAGGAGCGGCGTGGTCTTGCGCGTGTCCAGCACGACGATTCGGCCATCGGCGGCCTCCACGAAGCGCCGCGCCAAGGTGGCCGTGCCCGAAAGCCGCTGGAGGAAGTTGAGGGCCACGCGCTCGGCGGTCAGCAGGCCCGCGGCTCGACCCCGAAGCTCGGCGACCACCACCCCTGGATCGCACCACTGGCCGTCATCGCGCTTGCGTTCCACCTTCACGTCGCCGTCGCGCTGACGAAAGGCCTCTAGTGCCACGTCCAGGCCCGCCAGCACGCACCGGCTCTTCGCCACCAGCACGGCCACCGCGAGTTGCGCCGGGTCGATCGTCGCCGCCGTCGTCACATCCCCGGCGCCGAGATCTTCGGCCAGCGCGGCCCGCACCGTTTCCCGATAGGCCTCGATCGGCAGCGGGGTCACCGCCGCGCCGCTCATGCCGGCGCCCCGCTCGGTGGAACGACCTCCTCGTACTCGATCTGCGCTTCCGCCACGGCGTCGAAGCGCAGCTCCCGGACGTGCGCGGCGGCCTGGAAATCGCGCACCGACGGTCGAAGGGCTTCGAGCGCCTGCGGGAGCACGGCGCGCGCGATGACGGCCTTGACCGGACGTTTGTCGATCGCCTTGAGCCGCCGCACGTCGGCCAGCGCCGACTGCGTGGCCGTCAGGACCGCGGCCGCCACGGCGTCTTCGCCGCCGATGGAGGCGACGACTTCTTCGGGTTTCGGCCAGGGCGCCCGGTGCACCGAGCCCGGCTGCCACCAGGACCACACCTCTTCGGTCACAAACGGCAGGTAGGGCGCGAAGAGGCGCAGGAGCGTGGACAGCGCGACCAGCATGGCGCTGTTGGCGCTGCCGGCGCCCTCGGGGCCGAAGTCGCCGTAACGCCTGGACTTCACCAACTCCAGGTAGTCGTCGCAAAAGGTCCAGAAGAAGGCTTCGACGCGCTCCAACACGCGGGCGTAGTCGTAGGCCTCGAGCTGCGTGGTGGACTCGGCCACCAGGCGCGCCAGCGCCGTCAGCATGCCCCGGTCCAGCGGCTCCGTGATGGCCCCGCGAGGCTCGGCTTGGAGCAGCGCGAACTTGGCCGCGTTGAGAAGCTTGATCGAGAGCCGGCGCCCGACCTTCATCTGGGCGGCGTCGAACGCCGTGTCGGTGCCGGGCCGCCCGCTGGCCGCCCAGTACCGCACGCCGTCGGACCCGTGCTCCTCGAGCAGGCCGAGCGGCGTCACCACGTTGCCCTTCGACTTCGACATCTTCTTGCGATCGGGGTCCAGCACCCACCCCGAGATCGCCGTGTTGGTCCAGGGCAGCGATCCGTGTTCCAACTCGGCGCGCAGCACCGTGTCGAACAGCCACGTGCGGATGATGTCGTGGGCTTGCGGCCGCAGGTCCATCGGGAAGACGCGCGCGAAGAGCGCTGGGTCTTCCAGCCATCCGCCGGCAATCTGCGGGGTCAGCGACGACGTCGCCCAGGTGTCCATCACATCGGGATCGGCGGTGAAGCCGCCAGGCTGATCCCGCTGGCGCGCCTCGAAGCCGGTAGGCGCGTCGGTCGAGGGATCGATCGGCAGCCGCGACTCCTCGGCTGCCAGTGGGCGGCTGTAATCCACCGAGCCGCCAGCGCGGACGGGATACCACACCGGGAACGGCACGCCGAAGAAGCGCTGGCGGCTGATGCACCAGTCCCCTGCCAGCCCGTTCACCCAGTTCTCGAACCGATGCTGCATGTATTCGGGATGCCACCGCAGTTCGCGCCCCCGGGCCAGCAGCGGCTCCTTGAACTCCATGGTCTTGATGAACCACTGGCGGCTGGTGAGGATCTCCAGGGGGCGATCGCCCTTCTCGAAGAACTTCACCGGGTGCGTGATGGGCCGCGGCTCACCGATGAGGTCGCCGGACGCGGTCAGCAGCTCGACGATCTTCGCGCGGGCTTTCGCTGCAGACAGGTTCACCAGCTGGTCGTACTGCTCCTGCGCGCGCGCGGCGTCGCGCGAGGGCCACTGGTCGGACCCGAACGTCACGGGCCGCAGCGCTCCGTTGGGCTGAATCACCGCCCGCACTGGCAGCGACAGCTCGCGCCACCACGTGACGTCGGTGAGATCGCCGAACGTGCAGATCATCGCGATGCCGCTCCCCTTCTCGGGGTCGGCCAGCGTGTGTGCCTTGACCGGTATCGGGACGCCGAAGAGCGGCGTCCACACCGACGTCTCGAAGAGCGGCTGATAGCGAGGGTCGTCCGGGTGCGCGACGAGCGCGACGCAGGCGGGCAGCAATTCCGGCCGCGTGGTCTCGATGTCCACGAAGGCGCCGTCGGCGCCCGCGAAGCGCAAGCGATGGTAGGCCCCGGGCTGCTCGCGGTCCTCCAGCTCGGCTTGCGCCACCGCGGTCTTGAAGTCCACGTCCCACAGTGTGGGCGCCTCCAGCTGATAGGCGGCACCGCGTGCCAGGAGCCGCAGGAAGGCCGCCTGCGACACCCGCTGCGCCGGGCGGCCGATGGTGGCGTAGGTGCGGGACCAGTCCACCGACAGGCCCAGCGTCTTCCACAGGTGCTCGAAGACCTTCTCGTCCTCGTGTGTCAGGCGCGTGCAGAGCTCGATGAAGTTGGGGCGCGACACCGACACGGGCGACTTGCCGGGCTTCTCGGGCGGCACGAACGAGGGATCGTACGGGAGCGACGGATCGCAGCGGACGCCGTAGTAGTTCTGGACGCGCCGCTCGGTCGGCAGCCCGTTGTCGTCCCACCCCATGGGGTAGAAGACCGCTTTGCCGCGCATCCGCTGGAACCGTGCGATGACGTCGGTGTGGGTGTAGGAGAACACGTGACCCACGTGCAGTGATCCGCTGACCGTTGGAGGTGGCGTGTCGATCGAATAGACGGTCTCGCGCGCGCCGTGTGGGTCGAACTTATAAGTGCTGTCGCGCTCCCACTGGGCGGTCCATTTGGACTCGAGGCCTTCGAGCGCGGGCTTGTCCGGCAAGCGGATCGGGTGGGACGTATCGGGCATTCCCACTCATTGTAGTGGCAACGCGCGGGCGCTTCCGGCCGCGCGCGCGCGTCAATTGCCGCCCTGGCGGTTGCGGTCGACTTCCCGCTGCGCGATCTGTTTGAGGGACTCGGCAACGGCGGGCGCCAGCTTGGCCAGCACGCGCTCGGTGACGGCGTCCACGATGTCTTGCGGATCGGCTACAGGTGCCGGCGCAATGTCGGGAGTCGGCGTCCTGAACGTCTCGTCGAACGATCCGTTGACGGGCGAAGGGCTCGGCTCCTGCGTCTTGCTGGCGCGCCACGGCGGTTGGGCCAGGAGCGCCGTCACGGCGTCGAGGATCGGGTTGCCCTCGTGCCGCTGGGTGTGATTGTCGCCGCCGGTGTCTTCGGTCGGCAGACTCGGCAGCGTCAGCCACTCCTCCGGCGGCCCAGCGGGATCCAACGCGGGCGAGGCCACGGCCGATGTCTCCGCGAATCCGCGGCTGTCCGCGTTGGTCCCGACCGCAACCTCGAACCGCTCCGGGAGCCTGGTGGGTGTCGCAGCGGTCTTCGTGTACGTGAACGCGGCGCTCAGGCGGTCGAAGTAGTCGTCCAGCGATCCCGCGGGGCCAGGTTGCACGACGAGCGCTTCGAACGACATCTCCGGCTCGCGATCCGCGGTGGCACCGCTGGCGACCGGTTCGGGCGCCGGTGGGGGCGGCGCCACGACGACGGGCGTTGCCACTGGCTCAGGCGGCTCCGGCGCAACGAGCGTAGGTGGTGTCTGGACCGTGGCCGACAGCGCGTGGTTGAGGCTCTCGAACAACTCGTCCAGCGACTGTCCGCCGTCGCTCGCTGGGCGTGGCGTCGCGGCCCGGGCGATTGGCTGCGACGTCGAGACCGGATCTTCGGCCGCGTCGACGACGGGATGCGCCAGCGACCCTTCGATGATCGGCGACGTGTGGTCGGCGCGTCGGTGTTGCCCGGCGGCCAGCAGCTCCTTGACGCGCTCGATGACCTGCCGCGGCTCGAACGGCTTGATCAGCACGCCGTCCGCACGTACCTGTTCGGCGCGGGCCTGATCCACGGGCTCGAACGCTCCCGCCAATAGCAGTACCGGGATGTGCGCCAGGTCCGGACGGCCCTTCACGAAGGCGGCCACGTCGTAGCCGCCCTTGCGCGGCATGCCGATGTCGGCCAACACCACGTCGGGGTGCTCCAGCGGAATTCGGGCGATGGCCTGTTCGCCGTCGTTGACGGCCACGACCTGGACGTCTTCGCCGGAGAAGGTCAGCTCGATGACCCGCTGAATCGTGACGCTATCGTCGGCCAGCAACAGCTTGTGCATTCAATCGACCCTTGCGTCCATGTGGTGCTGGATGAACTCCACGATCCGTGGCATCGGCGTCCCCGGCGGAAAGATGCCGTGGATCCCGATGGCGTTCAGCTTCGGCACGTCGATGTCCGGGATGATGCCCCCGACCACCACCAGCACGTCCGTCAGTCCTCGTTCCCTCAACAGCTCCATCACCCGGGGACAAATGTGCAGGTGCGCACCGGACAGGATGGACAGTCCCACCACGTCCGCGTCCTCCTGGAGGGCCGCCGTCACGATCTGCTCCGGCGTCTGGCGGAGGCCGGTGTAGATCACCTCCATGCCCGCGTCCCGGAGCGACCGGGCAATCACTTTCGCGCCCCGGTCGTGACCGTCCAGGCCCGGTTTCGCGACCACCACGCGAATTCGCTGCTGCCCCACGCCACTCACTCCCTTTGGGGCCCCAATTCCCCCAGAAAACGTGACCACCTATTCTCCAACTTGATGAGTCAAGTTTTCTCGCCCCGCGAAGCGGGGCAAAAGACACTGTATCCAGGTATCTAGCGAGGCGGAACCTCCATGTTCTCGGCGATCTGAGGCGCCTCGCTAGATTATCGGGACTTCCTCGTATTCTCCCCAGACCCGGCGAAAGACGTCGCACATCTCGCCCACAGTCGCATACGCCCGCACGGCGGCGAGCGTGGCAGGCATGGTGTTCTGGCGCCCTTCGGCCGCACGGCCAAGCTCCTGTAGGGCCCCATCGACTGTAGTCGGATCCCGCCTGGAACGCACGTCGGCCAGGCGCCGCAGTTGATGCACTTCGGCCGCCTCGTCAATGTATAGGGTCGGCACGCTGGCGCCCCCCGCGGCTGCGCCCAGCGTCACGCCGACCACCATCCGCTCCCTTCGATCGACCGCCTGCTGGTCACGATAGGCGCTCTCGGCGATCTCCCGTTGCGGGAAGCCTGCCTCGATGGCTTCCACCATGCCACCCATTTCGTCGATGCGGGCGATGTAGCGCAAGGCCTCGGCCTCGAGCGCGTCCGTGAGCGCCTCTATGGCATCGCTGCCCCCCAGAGGGTCGGTTACATCCGCGACCCCGGACTCGAAGGCGATTACCTGCTGCGTTCTGAGGGCCAGGGTGGCCGCCGCCTCGGTGGGCAGGGCCAGCGCCTCGTCGAGCGCGTTGGTGTGGAGCGACTGCGCCCCGCCCAGCACCGCGGCCAGCGCCTGAACCGCGGTGCGGACGACGTTGTTGTACGGCTGCTGCGCCGTGAGCGACACGCCGGCCGTCTGCGCGTGGAAGCGCAACTGCCACGACTTGGGATCGCGGGCGCCGAACCGCTGGCGCATCACGCGCGCCCACACCCGACGCGCGGCGCGATACTTGGCGATCTCCTCCAGGAAGTCGTTGTGGGCGTTGAAGAAGAACGAGATCCGCGGGGCAAAGGCGTCTACGTCCATTCCGGCATCGATGCCGGCCTGCACGTACTCGATGCCGTCCCGCAGCGTGAAGGCCAGTTCCTGGGCGGCCGTGGCCCCGGCCTCCCGGATGTGGTACCCGCTGACCGAGATCGTGTTCCATCGCGGCGCGTGCTCGGCGCAGAACGCGAACGTGTCCGTGACCAGCCGCAAGGACGGCCGCGGCGGGTAGATGTACTCCTTCTGCGCGATGAACTCCTTCAGGATGTCGTTCTGCAAGGTGCCGTTCAGGCGCGACCAGGCCACGCCCTGGCGTTCGGCTACGACGAAATACATCGCCAGCAGGATCGAGGCCGGGCTGTTGATGGTCATCGACGTGGACACGGAGCCGAGATCGATGCCGTCGAAGAGCGCTTCCATGTCGGCGAGCGACGCCACGCTGACGCCGCACTTGCCCACTTCCCCGCCGCACACGGCGTGATCGGGATCACGCCCCATCAGCGTCGGCAGGTCGAAGGCCACGCTCAGCCCCGTGCCGCCGGCCGCGAGCAGCGCCCGATACCGCGCGTTGGTGTCTTCGGGCGTTCCGAAGCCCGCGAACTGACGCATCGTCCAGAGCTTGCCGCGATAGCCCTCGGGATGCAGACCTCGCGTGTAGGGAAATTGCCCCGGGTCGCCAAGGTCCCTCGCGTAGTCGATGTGCGACGGAGCCTCGGGCGCACGCATCCTAGCTCTCGATTCTAGGTGACAATAGGCTTTCGATGGCAGAACACGGACCCCTCTTTGCCGCCATGCTCCACGAGTTCGACGAAGCTGCCCGGCTGATCTCGCTGGAGCCCGGCATCTGGCGGATCCTGACGCAGCCCAAGCGGCAGATCGTCGTCTCGTGTCCCGTGCAGATGGACAACGGGGAGATCGAGGTCTTCACCGGCTACCGCGTCCAGTACAACGTGACGCTGGGGCCGGCCAAGGGCGGCATCCGGTATCACCCCGACGTCACGTTGGACGAGGTCACCGCCCTGGCGGCCTGGATGACGTGGAAGTGCGCGGTCGCCCAGTTGCCCTTCGGCGGCGCGAAGGGCGGCGTGGTGTGCGACCCCACGCGGATGTCGAAGCGCGAGCTGGAGGCCCTGACGCGGCGCTACGTGGCAGAGCTCGTCGACGCCATCGGTCCGGAGAAAGACGTGCCCGCGCCCGACGTCAACACCAACGAGCAGGTGATGGCGTGGTTCATGGACACCTACAGCATGCACGTCGGGCACACCGAGACGGCCGTCGTCACCGGCAAGCCCGTGGAGATGGGCGGCTCGTTGGGCCGCCGCGAGGCGACGGGGCGAGGCGTCATGTTCGTCACGCGGGAAGCGATGCGGCATCTGGGCCTGGAACTCACCGGTGCCAGGGTTGCCGTCCAGGGCTTCGGCAACGTGGGCTCCGTCAGCGCCGATCTGCTGTCCAAGGCCGGCGCGAAGATCGTGGCGGTGGCCGACTGGAAGGGCGGCGTCTACAACGAGCGCGGGCTGGACGTCGCGGCCCTGCTCCGCCATGCCGCCGAGCGGAAGACGGTGCAGGGCTTCGACGGCGGCGAGCCTTTGACCAACGAAGGACTCTTCGAGCTGGACGTCGACGTACTGATTCCGGCCGCCCTCGAGAACCAGATCACGGAGGAGAACGCGCCCTCGATCCGCGCGAAGGTTTTGGTGGAGGGCGCCAACGGCCCCACCACGCCCGCGGCACATCAGATGCTCCACGAGCGCGGCGTCTTCGTGGTGCCCGATATCCTGGCCAATGCCGGCGGTGTCACCACGTCCTATTTCGAGTGGGTGCAGAACCGTCACGGCTACTACTGGGAGCTGGACGATGTCAACGCGCGGCTCGAAAAGAAGATGGTCGAGGCGTTCCGGGCCGTGTTGAATACGTCGCTGAAATACAAGGTGGACATGCGCACGGCCGCCTACATCGTGGCCATCGCGCGCGTCGGCACGGTGACGCGTCTGCGCGGGATGTATGCCTAGGAGTGAGGGGGCGTCAATGTCCAGTGCTCAATGCCCAATGCCCAAGTCGGGCCGGAGCAGCGGACCGTAGAGTCTCAGTGGCATGGAGTATCGAATGCGCGCCTGCCAGCGGGAGCGCACGCTGCGCTGTCGTAGTAGCTCGCTCTCGCTGACCATCGCGCTGGTAGGTGCCACTACTGTCGGCAGCAGCGGCCAGCGGGAAACTGCGCAGCCGCCATTGACGCGAGTCGAATTGGCGGTGACTGCCGCGTACGAGCGCGAGTTCGGTGAGGTCGTCGCACGGCCGGCGATCGTCAGCAACACGGACGGCAATCAATGCGAGGAGCCGCATCTCGCGACGACGGCGTACTTTCGGACGTCTTCCTCCTCTGCCAGGCTGGTCTACCTGGTGACCACGCCGGACGGCCGGGCGGTGATTCGCAAGTCCAGGGTCGCATCGGTCGTCATCATCCCCGCAGGGACATTCCGAGTGTTGGTGGTCATGGTCAGGCACCAGGCCACAGCGGATGGAGCGGACCTCGTCCACTGGGAGGCGGCGCAGGCCAAGATCAACCGCGACCATGCGGCTTTTGCCGCCAGCCGTGGTCTTGCGACGCCGATCGTTTCGTTCTCGAATACGAACCTGCTCCTGGACGCTCGCGACATCGCCGACCCGAAGAGTCGTTCGTCCATCCTTGCCGCCGCTGAGGAGAAGGGGCTCCAGACAGCGTCCTTTCAGTTCATCGTCGCGATCAACATCGATTCAGCTCGGTCCGAGGGTGGGTTTGCCGGCGCGGAAGGCTTCGTCTACATGGGCAACTACGGCCGATGGTCGAGGCCACTTGCCGCGGCGGAATGGGTCAACGTGGCCAACGCGGTGTATCACCACGAGGTGGCCCACCACTGGGGCTGGCCCGGCACGCACGATTGGGCGCGATGCGCAAGCGGGCCGACCGACTCGCCCTTCATCGTGCCGCCGATCTTGTTCGGGTGGGAGGACGTGGACGGAGACAGCGTTCCCGAGATCCTCGACCGGACGCCGTATGGGCGGCCGGAATAGCCACGACGTGGCCGCCTGAGAAAATGGCGCAGGAACCGTTCACACGATCCCTGCGCCTCACCTGCGGTCCGACTTGGGCCTTCAGCCTTGGGCCTTGACTCTATTTCCGTCCGAGCGACGCCCTGATGTCCGCCACGCTGGTCAAGCGGTTCGGGTTCAGGTTGTGGACCGAGAGGATGCGGTCGACGTCCAGCTTCAGGCGCTCGATGTTGTCGAGGAACACGCCCGTCCCCGTGACCGGCGGATTCGGCACGGGGTCGTTGGCGGGCGGCAGGTTGAACATGTCTGCATAGACCAGCAGCTTCTCCTTCGGCAGGTAGCCCACGACCAACCCGTCGGCGTGTGGCAGGCCCTTGATTACGTGAATCTCGAAGGTGCGGGTGCCATCCTGGAACACGCGCTTGTCGCCGGTGAAGCCTTCGATGACGGGCTTTTTACCCGACTTGGCCAGCGCGTCACCCGCCAGCGTGCGAGGCGCCGAAAGTGCGGTCTGCAGGAAGTTCTTGTTCACCTCGGGCGTGACGATCGTGATCCCTTCGGCGACGGCCGCCTGTAGACCGCCGGTATGGTCGAAGTGGTGGTGGGAGATCACGCCGAAGCGAATCGGCTTGCCCGGGATCACCTTCTTCGTCTCGGCGATGATCGCGAGGGCGCGTTCTTCGTTCTGCGGACCGGGCTCGAAGAGCACGACGTGATCCGCGAACTCGACCGCGAGCCCGTTGTAGGCGCCGTTGATGCGGAACACGCCCTCGGCGAGCTTCTCGGATGTCGGGGCGGCCGCGGCCCCACCGGGACCACCCGGGCCTCCAGGGCCACCGCCTCGCCCGGCCGGGGGCGGCGTCGGCGTCATCAATGCCTGCAGGGAGGCGGGGTTCGCGTGCGCGCCCAGGATGTAGGCCTCGAAGACCGGCCATCCGCCGCGCTTCTGTACCATGCGCGCCGGGAACTTCAGCCCGTTGTTGTCCCGATAGTGGGTGTACTCGGACTCCACCAGCATGTCGCCGAAGACCGGGTTCTCGAGCCAGGTTTGCACGCGCTCGACCAGGTTCTGGCCGTTGATGTAGCCCACGACCCGGTAGGCCGGACCGCCAGGCGACTTGATGGGCGCGTTCCAGGTCACCACCTGGTACCGCGTGCCGTTCACGGTCTGCGACCGCGACGTGGCGTTATTGGCCATGGCGCCCTTCACGAAGCCCCACGGTGTCGTCCAGATCTCCAACTGCTGGGCCCAGGCCTGATTGGCGGGCGTGATCAGCTGCTGGGTCTGGGGCGTGCCCTGCGTCAACGTCGCTCGGCCACCCGTCACCGGAATCGCGTACGCCGCCCACGTGGCCCGCGACGCCGGCTGCGAGAAGTCGATGGCGCGCACGTAGTCGTTCATGGCCGCCATGGGCCAGGGCTGATTCGCGTTGTTGTTCTGGCCCAGGTTGCCGTTGGCCCCGACGCCGTAGAAGTGAATCGATGTCAGGGTTTCGACGCCCATGGCCCGCGCCGCGTTCGCCAAGACCGCCTTTGCATCCTGCGCCGCCGCGGTCGACGTCAACAGTCCCCATACGACCAGCGCCGTTGCGCATTGCCTCACCATATGTCCATGCCTCCCTAGAGAAACGGTCGTCCCCGCACAGCACTCAATACACTTGTAGCATCGCAGTCGCGATCCGCTTCGGCACCTGGCCGACGGGAATCCGCGCCACTTCCTTCAGCGTTCGCGTGTCGATGACGAACGTCGCATTGTCGCCGGCCGCCGCCACGTAGGCGAATCGGCCGTCTGGCGAAAACGTCAGCCACTCGGGATGCTGCCCCACGAAGACTCGCCCCACCTCTCGCAAGCTGGGCAGCTCGTGCACGTAGGCGTAGCCGTAGACCTTGCTCGTGGACCACAGGCGCGTGCCGTCGGGCGTCACCACCAGCCCATGGGCCGGGGCGCCCTGCAGTCCGTCGCGGTGGGCGTCGGCGCCGGCTACCGGTGGGTGCTCCACTCGAGCCAGCTCGCGTCCCGTCTCGAAGTCCACGGCCACGAAGCCGTGAAAGTCGGACAGCTGCGTGAAGATGCGGCTCGTTGTGCCGTCCGCCTTCGTGTCGAACGCCATCGGGCGCACGCCCGCTGCAAGCGTGAAGGACCGCACCAGCGTGTCCGATGCCGTGTCGACGATCGAAATCGATTTGCCCGCGATCGACCCGGCCACGGCGTACTTGCCGTCCGGCGTCACGTACACGTTGTGGACTTCTCCGGCCACCGGGATGGTCTTCACGCGCGTGAGCGTGACGGTATCGATGACGTCCAACGCCCCTGGGGCTTCGCGGATGCCGACGTAGACCTTCCGGCCGTCCTTGCTCACGTACACGTTGTTGGGCCGGCCGCTCAACGGCACGCGGGCCGTGACCGACAGGCTGCGCGCGTCCACGACGTCCAGCGTGTGCCTGGCCTCGTCGCTGAGGTAGAGGCGGCCGCCGTCGGGCGCCGACGTCACGCCGTGCGCAATGGGCACATCCTGGATGATGCCGACCACGCGGTTGGTGGCCGGGTCGATGACGTGCGCGGTGTCGCCCGCCGAGTTCGTCTGCACGATGCGTGGCGCCGTCTTGGTCGACGGAGCAATGTCGCCGCGAACCCACGCCGCCAACGTCATGTACTCGGGGTCACCCCTCCCCCAGTGCTTGCCACCCCCGTGAAAGGGATCGCCGGCGTCTCCCGACAGCGGGTGCCGGAGAAACCGGCTGGCCTCCGGACGGCCGGGCGCGACGAAGGCGGAGATCGCGGTGAAGTTCTTCCGGGAGGCGTCCGCTGTCCACGTGCCGTTGACGAGGGGCTGAAGGCGCAGGGCCCCCGCCCCGCGCTCGTGACACTCCACGCAGCGCATCAGCCCCGGTCGCTTGACCAGGAACAGGGGCTCGACGTGCTCCCGGTAAAACGCGAAGTCGAGGGTTGATGCGCGAGGTGCGCCTGGCTGCTGCCCGGCGGGTGCTTGCCGGGCGGTGCTGGCACCGGAGAGGAACAGCACGGCGATGAGGATCGAGCCGGCCGACCGCATAATCGTCGCCTCCATGTGCCGGAGATTATGCGTCAAACGCCCGCCGGGAGCCCTCAATCCTTGCTCAAAAATCCTTGCTCAAACCTGGCCGTCCCCTCTGCCCCGTGGGGTTGGGCATTGAGCATTGAGCATTGAGCATTGACTAGCTCCCCACCCGGAACGCAATGAGCGTACTGGTCTCCCCGGTGGCGCCGCCGATGGCCACTTCCACCAGGTACTCCCCGGGCGGGACGGTGTTGAGCCCGACGTCCACCGCGTGTGTCCCGCCAGCCGTGATCGAGGTCACCATCAGGTCCGCCATCTTCTGGCCGGCCCGGTTCAGTAAGCGGGCCGAGGGCTCCGCGCGCTCGGTACCGGGAGCATAGGCGTCGAATCGAATCAGCAGGCGCTCGGTCCGTGAAAACTCCCTCGCCACCGTGGGGGTGGCTACCGGATCGGCCTGCAGCAACTGCACGTCCCGTGCTGTGCGCGCGCGGAACACGCGCGGCGTGCTCAGGTGAGGCTGCGGCGCGGAGAAGTCCGGGATGTCGACGGTCTGATTCTCGCGATCCAGCGTCCCGGCCCCGTCGGTGCCCTCGACCGTCAGGCGCAACTCGAGCTTGCCCGGGGGCGCATCGAACGTCACGGACTGCGCCGCTGCGCCGCCCGTGGTGGGCCCTGCCGGGGCGGTGCCGGGCCCGTTCCCCGCGCGACCGGGCCCCGCGGCGCCGGTCGATCGACCGCGGAAGACCAGGCCTCCCGAGGCGTCGGCGGCCAACACCGCCAGACCGGCAATGGCCTCGCGCCGGCTGCCCGGCGGAGCGGGCATGGGTTCCCACACCACGGTGACGCGCGTCTTGCCCCCTTCCCCACGTTGGCTGCCGACCCACGTTCGCACGTAACGGCTGGCCTGTACCGAGGTGGCGATCGAGGCGAGTGCCGTCTGCACGGGCCGTGCGACCTCCTTCGCGGGGTTGGCGATTCGCGAGATGTCTTCGGCAGAGGCGGCCCAGAACCCGCGCCGTGCGCGCACATCGGCGCCGCGGCGCTTCACGCGAACCTTGATGTTGTGGAACTTGCCGTCCGTCGGCGCCTTGGAGTTGTAGCCCAGCAGGTAGTAGTAGCTGGAGTCGCGTGTGATCTGGTTCAGTCCCTCGAGCAGCGTGTTGCGGTTGACGATCGCGCGGCCGTCGGTTTCCTCCGACAGCACGCGCAGCGTGTCGCTGGTCATCTGCAGCACGCGCCGGTCGGTGGCGAACGAGGGCGGCGGCCCCATCACGTCGTCGATGTCGAACTCGAAGACGGCCAGGCCCCGGGGATCCAGCGAGTACACCGAGGTGTTGTTCCGGTTCGCCGCCTCGAACACGTCCCGCAGGCGGTTGAAGATGTCCGATTGCGCGAAGAAGGCCGCGGTCTGCTCGCGGGGGCTGTCCTGCCCGGCCGCGCCGACGCCCGCCATGCGCGGGTCTTGCGGCGCCGACGCGTCGGCGCGACGCATCTGCGGCGGCAGCATGGCCGTCAGGCCCTCGCTGACGAAGATGATCGACTTGCGTCCCTCGCGCAACGAACCCAGGCGCACGGACAGGCCGCGCAACGCGCCCATCACCACGTCGTTGCGGATCCGTTCCACCGTCTCGGTCGGGTAGCGGGAGTAGCTCTCCTCCAGTTGGTTCCGCGGCCGGTAGTCGTACTTGCGCCCCTCGAACCGTTCGATGGCCCGGATGATGGAGGCGTGGTCCCTGGTGAAGCTGACGTCGCTGGCGGGCTGCAGCGGGTACATCACGGCCAGCATGTCCAGCGGTCGCAGCTGGGTCTGGATGAACCGCGTCAGCGGCTCACGGATCGAAATCGAATTGGCCCGGCGCACGTGGTAGTCGTCGAGCAGGATGGCGAACACGCGGACGTCGTCGCGGGCGGCTTCGGTTTCCTCGTCGTCGCGGTTCCGCAGTTGGCGCGGCGGCGGTTCGCCCGGACGCGGATTGCCGTCCACCTTGATCAGGCGGAACTGCTCGATGGCCTGCGGCGTGTCGTCCTCCAGGACCTCGAAGTCCGATTCCTTCAGGTCCGTGATCGGCGCGGCTTTTCCGTCCGTGACGATGACGTCCACACGCACGAAGCTGATGCCGCCGCGGAACGTCGGCTGCTCAGGAAGCTGGACGACCGGCTCGTCGGCCGGCGCCTGCTCTGCCGCTGCCGGCGGCGCCGCTTGCTGCGCCTGGAAGGGCTGCTGCAGCACCCAGCCGAGTGCCACGCCCACGAGGAGCGCGACGCGCCCTAGCCTGGCGTGCGCGAGAGTCTCAAGTCGACGGGGCATCGGCAGCCTCGATGATAGCATCTGGGTCGTGCCCACCGAGGCTCCGGGCCCGCGGGCGCTGTCCCACCTGGCCGAGGACGAACAGCTGTTCCGCGACAGCGTGATCGCGTTCGCCGACCGCGAGATCCGGCCTCGCGTGCGGCTCATGGATGAGCAGGCGCGGCTCGATGCCGCCCTCATCGAGGGGCTCTTCGCCCTCGGCGCCATGGGCATCGAGGTGCCCGACTCGATGGGCGGCGGAGGCGGCACCTTCATGCACGCCGTGCTTGCCGTCGAGGCGATCTCGGCGGTCGATCCGGCCGTCGGCGTGCTGGTGGACGTCCAGAACACGCTGGTCGTGAACGCGCTGGCCGCCTGGGGGCGTCCCGACCAGACGTCGCGCTATCTGCCACGATTGGCACGCGACACGGTGGGGGCCTACGCGCTGTCCGAGGCCGGGTCAGGCAGCGACGCGTTCGCGCTGTCCACGCGGGCCGTCGAGGACGGCGACCACTTCGTGTTGACCGGCCGCAAACTCTGGATCACCAACGCGGTCGAAGCCGGCCTGTTCATCGTGTTTGCCACCGTCAATCCCGAGGCCGGCCACCGGGGCATTACGGCCTTCCTCGTGGAGCGGGACATGCCGGGTCTCGCCGTCGGGAAGAAGGAGGACAAGCTTGGCATTCGCGCCAGCAGTACGTGCGAGGTAGTGCTGGACGGTTGCCGGGTGCCGCGAAGCCACGTGTTGGGCGAGCCCGGCAAGGGCTACAAGATCGCGATCGAGACGCTGAACGAGGGACGGATCGGCATCGGCGCGCAAATGGTGGGTCTTGCGCAAGGCGCCTTGGATCATGCGGTGGCGCACATCAAGGAGCGCCGGCAGTTCGGTAAAGCGGTCGCGGAGTTTCAGGGCGTGCAGTTCCAGGTGGCGCGCATGGCCACGGAGATCGAAGCTGCTCGCCTGCTCGTGTACAACGCGGCCAGGTTGCGAATGGCCGGGCTACCCTTCTTGAAGGAGGCGGCCATGTGCAAGCTCTTCGCCTCTGAGGTTGCCGAGCGCGCGGCATCGCTGGCGGTCAACCTGTTCGGCGGGTACGGCTTCGTCCGCGACTACCCGGTGGAGAAGCTGTACCGCGACGCGAAGATCGGGCAGATCTACGAGGGCACGTCCAACCTGCAGCTGCAGACGATCGCCAAGCAGCTCCTGAGTTGAGGGAAGGAGACAAGATGGCTACGACGCGTCGGTTCGGCGTTACGGGAATGACTTGCGGCGGCTGCGAGCGCGCGGTGGGGCGCGCGGTGGGCCAATTGCCTGGCGTCCAGTCGGTCACGGCGTCGCACGCCGAGCAGGCCGCCACGATCACGTACGACGAAGCGGTCGTGACGCCGGAGGCGATCGCTGCCGCGATTCGGAACGCCGGCTACACACCGGAACCCGCCCCACCTGCCTGAGTTGCCCGGCTAGACCCGCGGCAGCACCTGGTCGGCGACGGCCTCGCGTAGGGCTTCCGTCCGGCCCGCAAAGAGTTCCAGCGCCCGCACGTCGTGCGACAGGCGCTCCAGCACGTGTCCCCGCTCGAACGACGCCACCCCCACGACTTGCGTGGCACGCAGCACCGCGCGCTGAGCCGCCTCGGTGGCCAGGAGCTTGGCCATCGACGCTTGTGCCAGGCGCACAGGGCTCTCGAGCGCCGCGTCCCACGTGACCACCACGGCGGCGTCGAGTTCGGTGGCGGCATCGGCGACGAGACCGTGCAGCGTCTGCTCCCCGCCCGGCCCCGTGCGTTCATACTGCGTGGCCGCGCGCAGGGCCTCGCGCAGCGCGCGCCGCGCCATGCCCAGGCCCACCGCCGCCAGAAGCAGCCGCGCCACCGCCATGATGGGCTGTGGTGTGCCCAGGTCCTCGAAGGGCGCGCCGTCGAAATCGACGTGGGCGCACGGCAGCCCATTGAGCCCCGAGGTTTCCATTGGGTACAGCGTGACCCCCGGCGCATCCAGCGCCACGAGGCACGCCGTCAAGCCCTCCGCACGACGAGCGGCGATGACCGCGACGCCGCCTGCTACGACGGGCGCCAGCCACGCGGCCCGTCCGTGGAGCCGTTCTCCTTCGATCGTCGCGACCGGCTCGGAGGTGAGCGCCACGCACGCCACGCGGTCGCCAACACGCGGTGCGCCGCACGCTCGCACCACCGCGGTGTGAAGGGCCAGCGCCACAGACGGCGCCGACGCTTCCGCGGCAGCCGCCTCGATGAAGAGCACGTCGGCGACGCCGTCGGCGTCAGGAGCAAGGAGCTCCACCGCACGCGCCTGCTGAATCACCTGGCCCGGTGTCCACGCGTCGCCCAGCTCGCGCGCCAACACGCGACCCTGCGCGCGGCGCTGTTCCTGGCGCGGGCTCAGCGCGAAGTCCACAGGGGCCTCAGCCTCGCAACCGTGGCGTGGAGTTCCTCCGACAGGACGCGGGTCTCACCCACCACGCTCATGAAATTGGTGTCGCCGGTCCAGCGCGGCACCAGGTGCACGTGCAGGTGCTCGCGCAAACCGGCGCCGGCCGAGAGACCGAGGTTGATCCCTACGTTGATGCCGTTGGGGGCGTAGGTCTCGGTCAGCACTGCTTCGGCTCGCTGCGTCAGGTCGGCCAACTCGTGCAGTTCGACGGCGGTCAGGTCCGTCAGCGCCGGCACGTGACGGTACGGCAGCACCATCAGGTGGCCGTTGTTGTACGGGTAGCGGTTCAGGATGACGTAGGCGTGCTCGCCTCGATGGAGCACCAACGACGACTCGAGCGGCTCGCTCGGTGCCTGGCAGAAAACGCAGCCCACGGTCTGGCGCGCCTCGATGACCCCGGTCACGTAGGGCAACCTCCACGGCGACCACAAGTGGTCCATGCGTGCGACCTCGGTCTCGCGACGGTGCGGGCCGTCTCCTTCAGTAGGACGGGACCGTGCCGCCAGGCGCCGGCGCCGGCGCCACGACGGGAGCCGCGTCCAGCGCGTCGGTGTCCCGGTTGATCAGGTCCTTCAGTTCCTTGCCGGGCTTGAAGTAAGGCACCTTCTTCGGCGGCACGTCCACCTTGTCGCCGGTCTTGGGGTTGCGACCCTTGCGCGGCTCGCGCTTCCGGAGCCGGAAGCTGCCGAACCCTCGCAGCTCGATCTTCTCGCCCCGATGCAGGGCGTCGATGATGCTCTTGAAGACCGTGTCGACGATGACCTCGGAGTGCTTCTTCGTAAGGTCGGAGACTCGTGAAACTTCTTCCACGAGCTCCGCCTTTGTCATGCTGCCACCGGGGGTATCCACGATCGAGGCTACCTACCGGTTCTTGAAGTGGTCGCCCAGCGTTGCCGTGCCCGTGCCCTCGCTCTCGCGATAGTCTTCCCAGTCGGACCGGAACTCGTCCGACTTGAGCGCGCGAATGCTGAGGCCGATCTTCCGCTCCGTCGGGCTCAGCTTGATGATCTTCATCTGGTAGCTGTTCCCGACCTGCAGGTCGATCTTCTCCGCGCCGGCCGGAGCTGCCTGCGAATCGTCGAACTCCGAGACGTGGATGAGGCCTTCGATCCCTTCGTCCAACTCGACGAAGGCTCCGAAGTTGGTCATGCGGGTCACCTTGCCCTCGATGATCGTGCCCACCTTGTGGCGCGAGAAGAAGTCGTCCCAGATGTCGGTGGCGAGCTGCTTCAGGCCCAGCGACAGCCGCTGGTTCTCGGCGTCGATGCTGAGCACCATCGCCTCCACCACGTCGCCCTTCTTCAGGACCTCGGACGGGTGCTTGACGCGCTTGCTCCACGACATGTCGGAGATGTGGATCAGGCCGTCGATATCCTCTTCGACTTCGACGAACGCGCCGAACTCGGTGAGGTTGCGGACCTTGCCCTTGATACGCGTGCCCACCGGGTACTTTTCGGTCAGCTCGTGCCAGGGGTTGCTTTCCACCTGCTTGAGGCCCAGCGAGATCCGCCGCGCGGCCGGGTCCACGCCGAGGACCATCGCGTCCACCGTGTCGCCCACGTTCAGGATCTTCGACGGGTGCTTGACGCGCTTGCTCCACGACATCTCGGACACGTGGATCAGCCCTTCGATGCCGGCCTCGAGCTCGATGAAGGCGCCGTAGTCGGTCAGGCTGACGACCTTTCCGCCCATGCGCGCGCCCACCGGGTAGCGGTCCTGCACCGTGGCCCACGGGTCCTGCACCAGCTGCTTGTGGCCCAGCGAGACGCGCTCGGTGGCGGCATCGTACTTGAGCACGATGACGTCCACTTCGTCGTTCACCTTGAACACTTCCGACGGGTGCCCGACGCGGCCCCACGACATGTCGGTGATGTGCAGCAGGCCGTCGATGCCGCCCAGGTCGATGAACGCGCCGTAGTCGGTGATGTTCTTCACCGTGCCGCGCAGCACCTTGCCCTCGGACAGCGTCTCGAGCGTGGTCTTCTTCTTCTCGGCGTTCTCCTCCTCGAGGAGCGCCTTGCGCGAGAGGACGATGTTGCCGCGCTTCTTGTTGACCTTGATCACCCGCATGCGCAGTTCCTGGCCGCGCAGGGCGTCGAGGTTGCGCACGGGGCGCACGTCGATCTGGGATCCGGGCAGGAACGCGCGCACGCCGATGTCCACGGCCAAACCGCCCTTGATCCGTTCGATGACGCGGCCGATGACGACCTTGCGGTCGGCATACGCCTTCTCGACCTCGTCCCAGATCTTCATCTTCTCGGCCTTCTCGCGCGAGAGCACGATGTGGCCGTTGCGGTCTTCGGTGCGCTCCAGCAGGACGTCGATCATGTCCCCCGCCTGGACCGTCACCTCCCCACCTTCGTCGAGGAACTCGCTGATGGCTATCAGGCCTTCGGACTTGTAGCCGACGTCCACGACCACGGCGGTTTCGGTGAGGCGCAGCACGGTGCCCTTCACCACCTCGCCCTCCGCCATGTTCTTGAAGCTGTCGTCGTAGAGCGCGACAAGCGCGGCCATCTGATCGTCGTCCACGTCGTCGCGCTGCATGGGCTTGAACGTGGGCCCAGCCACCCTGCCCGACCGCGTGCGTCCTGGAGCGGGCTGTGTGCCCAGCACGTCGGGCGACACTATCCCGTTCTCTGCATTCGCCATTCCTTGCCAGTCCTCCTTTGTTCCGATTGCCGGTTTCTGTTGCGGGCGCCGGCGACCCGCGCTATAAGGGCCCACGGAGGCGGATGGACGGGCGGCGCGAGTTGGAACCGCGACCCCCAGGACAGCTACCCCTGTGCGCCGATAAGCATTAGACTCTACGTGACTTACCGGCCAACTGTCAACAAACGAACTGGGACTCGACGGCGCCGCACTCGAGACTGTCACGGAACGGAAAGGACCGCCCCATGGCCAAACGGAAGGCTTCTCGACGTGGTCGCCCGGCATCGGGCGGCGCACCGCGGGTCCGCAGACAGGCCCCGGCCCGAAAGGCCCGCCCGGCCGCCCGCAAGGCCGTCGCCAAGAAACGTCCGGTGTCCCGCCCGGCTCGTAGCAAGGCAGCCGCGCGCCCAACGGCGCCCAAGGGGGCGGCGGTCCGCCGTGCGACGCGCGCCAGCGCCAAGGCACGCGCGGCCAAGTCGCGGTCGGCTGCGAAGGCGCCGGCGCTCAAGACCCGGCGCACCGCGACGCCGGCGCGCAAGGCGGTCGCGCCCAAGACCGCCAAGCCCAGGGCTGTCACGCGCAAGGTCACCGCGTCCAAGGCCGCCAAGGTCGCGCTGCCGAAGGGGGCGAAGCCGAAGGCCCCGTCCAAGGCCGCCGCACCCAAGTCTGCCCCGAAGGCGGCCCCCGTCCACGCCGTCGCTGCGGTCGACCCGACCAAGCGGAAGCGCGTGTTGGACCTGGACCGCGATCGCCGGAGGGTGCAGGAGGACGAGGACGACGTCGTCTCGCAGACGCCTCCCTCGTCGCTCCACCTCGATCGCACGGCGTCCGCCGCCCGCTCGGGCCGGCAGGAACTGCAGGAGCGCTACGACAAGCACACGGAGACGAGCCCCGCCATGACCGGCGGCGACGTGGATGCCGATTGGGAGTCGGCGTATGCCGTCGGCGACGAAACGCCGGGCGGCGACAACCCGACGCCCGATCAGAACGTGGTGGACGACATCGCCGCGGCCGTGGGCGTGGAGTACGACGACAACGAGGAACTGGAAGGCGCCGAGCGCATCGAAGAACGCGACCGGCACCGCTGGGAGTTCGACCCGGCCTCGTCGGACGACTTCGACGAACGCTGACTCCTAACTTGGGCCTTGAGCCTTGGGCCTTGGGCCTTGATCGCCGGTGCGGCGATCTTCGACCATGTCGAGCACCGCGCGCACCACGGCTTCGATTGGCATGTCGGTCGTATCGATGACCTGGGCATCACTGGCCACCGTCAACGGCGACGCCGTCCGGGTCGTGTCCGACCGATCCCGCGCTTCGAGCGCCGCCGCCACCGCCGCCTGACCGGCGTGGCTCCCTGAGTGGGCGGTGTCGTTGGCCCGCCGGCGAGCGCGCTCGCTGGCCGACGCGTCCAGGTAGATCTTCAGGTGCGCTTCGGGAAACACTACGGTCCCGATATCGCGACCCTCCATCACAACCCCGCCGTTGGCGCCCATGGCGCGCTGGCGGGCCACCAAGGCTGCTCGCACGCGGGGCAGGCGCGCCACGGCCGCTGCCGTCTTGTCCATCTCCGGCGTTCGAATGGCCTGGGTCACGTCGTGGCCGTCGATGGCCACCACGCCTCCCTCGACCACCAGGCTGGCGGCTTCGGCCAGCGTGGCCATCGCCGGCTCGTCCTCCAGCGTCACGCCGTCGTGCAGCGCCTTCCAGCCGACGGCGCGATACATGGCGCCGGTGTCGATGTGTCGATAGCCGAGTGCTTGCGACACCGCGCGAGCCACGGTGCCCTTCCCGGCGCCGGAGGGGCCGTCGATCGCGATGATCAGTTTCGTTGTCGTCACGCAGTCGATCAGTTTAGCAGGCCGGAAGATTCGGGGCTCCAGACTCCGGTCGCCAGTCTCCGGTTACCATGTCGTCGCGCATGCGCTGGATCGTTCGCATCGCGGTGTTCCTGGTTGTCGCAGCCGCCGGAACGGCGTTTCTGCTTCTGCCGTACGCACGTGCGGCCGCGCTCCTCGTGCGAGTGTCCAACACTGGTGGCACCATCGGCCGGGTCGTCGATGCCGTGGCGTATCCGGTGGAGCGCGCCGAGCCGCACGTCGTGCCCACGCGTCACGGCGACGTGCCAGCGCGGTTCTACAGGCCTGTTGGCAGCCGCCGGCGCGTCATCCTGCTCGTGCCGGGCATCCACTCGATGGGCATCGAGGAGCCCCGCCTGAAGGCCCTGGCCGCAGACCTCGCGGAGACGGGCCACACCGTGATGACGTTGGCGTTGCCGGACCTCATGGAGTACCACATCACGCCCAACGCGACCGATGTGCTGGAGGACGCCGTCACGTGGCTTTCGAGACAGCCAGGGATCACGTCCGACGGCAAGGTAGGGATGGCGGGGGTCAGCTTCGCTGGGGGCCTGTCGACGGCCGCCGCGGGCCGGGCCGGCATTCGCGACAAGGTGGCCTTCGTGCTGTCGTTCGGCGGCCACGGGGACCTGCCACGCGTCATGCATTACCTGGCCACCGGAGAAGAAGTGCAGGTGCCGGGGGCTGTCACGAACCCGCCGCACGACTACGGGGTGGCGGTGATTCTCTACGCACTGGCCGATCGCGGCGTCGTGCCACCCGACCAGGTCGTCCTCCTACGCGACGGCGTGCGCGCGTTTCTGCTGGCGTCGCAGCTGACGCTCGTCAACATGGACCAGGCCAACGCGACGTTCGCGAAGGCGCGAGAGATGGCGACCGCGATGCCCGAACCCTCCCGCACCTACATGGGCTACGTGAACGATCGGGCGGTGACCAAACTCGGACCCGTGCTAGTGCCGTATCTCGACCAGCTGGGCGTGACCGACCCGGCGCTGTCGCCGCAACGCGCGACGCCTCCAACCGCCCCCGTGTTCCTGCTGCACGGCCACGAGGACACGGTGATCCCGCCGGCCGAGTCCATCCTGCTCGGCAACACCTTTCGCGAACGCGACGCGGACGTGCGAGTGTTGCTCAGCCGCATCATCACGCACGCGGAACTGGACCGCGCCGGTGATCTGGCCGAGGCGTGGCGCCTGGTGGCGTTCTGGGCGGATCTGCTCGGCCGTTGAACCGGGCGGCGTCGCGTGGGGTCTTCGGGCTGCAGGCTCCGGGCTCCGGGCTCCAGTCTTCGGTCCTGGCGGGAACGTCGGACAGCACGCTCTCAGCTACGGCGTCGCTCCTCGCCCGGGAGCGGATAATCAGCCGGTCTCGAATTGGGCAAGACACTCGTCTGAACCTTTGCGGAAACTCCTCGCTCTCCAAAGAGCCGGCTAACACGGCTTGCAGCCGACAGCGCTCGACGCCGGCGCGATGGCGCTGTTGCTCGGGATCGTCGGCATAGACGGTGTGCTCGCTTATGCCGTGATGCAGCGCCAACGGGAAGTCGGGATCCGGCTCGCATTGGGCGCACGGCCCGGCAGCGTCAAGAGCATGTTCGTCTACCGGTGGATGGTGCTCTCCGGCATCGGCATTACCATCGGAGTGGTGGTGGCGGCCGGAATCACGCGATGGAAGCAGGGCACGTTCGGCACCACCCGGCGGCCCGGTGTCACGGGATTCGTCAGCACCGTAACTTGATGATTTCGGCACATAATGCCGGCATCATGCAGTCGGCACTGCCTTACGCTGCCCGCCAGCTGCGCAAGTCACCGGGCTTCACGCTGGTCGCCGTGGTCGGCCTCGCGCTCGGCATCGGCGCCAACGTCGCGCTCTTCAGCATCGTCAACTCTGTGCTCCTGCGGCCGCTGCCCTATCACGAGCCGGATCGACTGGTGAGGCTCGCGTCCACCAGCCAGGACAGCAACCAGATCCGTGGCGGGTTCTCGTATCCGCGATTCCTCGAAGTGCAACTACGGCAGCAGGTGTTCAGCGATCTCGCGTTGTCCGCACGCAATACGTTCACGTGGACCGGGCGCAGCGGCTATCCCGAACGGGTGATTGGCCTGCACGCCTCCGCCGCGCTGTTGCCGACGCTCGGATTGCAGCCGGTCATCGGTCGCAACTTTTCGCCGGCTGAAGATCGCAGCGACGCACGTGTAGTCCTGATCAGCCGGCAGATGTGGCAGCAACGATTCAACGGCGATTCAACGGTGCTCGGTCAGGCATTGACCCTCGACGGCGCACCCTACACCATCGTCGGCGTGCTGCCCGAAGCGGCGACGGCGTTTCCGCTCAATCAACAGCAGCTCTGGGTGCCACGGCCCGCCGAAGCGGCCTATCTCCAGCAGCTGGAGGGCGGCGGCTACTTCTTTCGTGCGATCGCACGGCTCAAACCGGGGGTCTCGCTCGACCAGGCGCGTGCAGCAATGAACGTAATCGAGGCGGGCTACCGGACGACGCACCCGGGCAACGTCGACGCACCATCGGCGATCGAGCTCGTGCCGGTCCTGGACGATGCGGTCGGCGCGCAGCGGGAGAGTTATCTATTGCTCCTTGGCGCCGTGGCGTGCGTGCTGCTGATCGCATGCGCGAACATTGCCAACCTGCTACTCGCGCGCTTTGCCGGAAGACGCCGCGAGATCGCTACGCGGTTTGCGCTCGGCGCGAGCCGCGGGGAGGTCGTGCGTCAGCTCGTCTCAGAAAGCATGCTGCTCGCGGCGCTTGGCGGCGCCGTCGGACTGCTGCTCGCTGAGGTGGCGCTGCGTGCGCTGGTCGGGAGCGGCGTGGGCCTGATCCCACGCGTTGCTGAGCTCAGCATCGATCCCGTCGCGCTCGTCTTCACGCTGACGGCGACGCTCGTGACCGGTCTCTTGATTGGCCTGTTACCCGCGCTGCAGGCCTCGGGCGTCAACGTCCTCGACGTGCTGAAAGAGACGGGCCCAGGATCCGTCGGGTCTGGCCGTCGTCTTCGTGCCGGCTTGCTTGTCGTTGAAGTCTCGTTGTCGCTGGTGCTGCTGATCGCCGCCGGGTTGCTGCTGACCAGCTTCGCGCGACTGCAGCGCGTCGACCCCGGGTTCGAGCCAGAGGGAGTGTTCACCGCCCAGATCGCGTTGCCGCAAGGCTACTCGCCAGGCAAGGTTCTGGAGTTCTACGAACAGTTCTATCAGCGTCTCGCGACGCTGCCTGGCACATCGTCGGCCGCGCTCACCGAACGCGTGCCGCTGACCGGCAACCAGACGCCGACAGTGGTGGCGGTTGCCGGCCCGCCGATTCCGGCGCTGAGCGAACGCGCAACCGCGACCCGACATGTCGTATCGCCGCGCTACTTCCACACGCTTGGGATTCCACTGCGTGCCGGCCGTGACTTCGATGAGCGCGACAACGCGCGCGTGCCGCACGTCGTCATCATCAATGAGACCTTCGCGCGCAGGCATTTTCCCAACGAGGAGCCGATCGGCCGCATGCTTGTCACCGGAATGGTGCAGCGCCCGGCGCAAGTCGTCGGGGTGGTCGCTGATATCCGCGGCGAGTATCTGAACACGTCCCCGGAGGCCGAATACTTCCTGCCGGTGCTGCAACGGTTTGGGAACGACACCAACGTGCTGGTCCGTAGTCATCTTCCGCCGGCCGCCGTCGCGCGGCTCGTGCGCGAGGCGCTGCGCCCGATTGATCCTGATTTGCCGCTGCTGCAGCCGGCCGCGCTGACGACGCGCATCGCGCAGACGGTGGCGAATCGGAAGCTGGCGTTGATGCTGCTCGCGGCGTTCGCCGTGCTCGCGCTCGTGCTTGCGAGTCTTGGCGTCTACAGCGTGATGACGCACCTGGTGGCGTTCCGCACGAGCGAGATCGGCCTGCGCCTGGCACTGGGCGCACCGCCTGGCGCGGTGATGCGGATGGTGCTGGGCCACAGCCGCCGTCTGACGCTCGTGGGAATCGCGTTCGGTGTCGCCGCCGCGCTGGTCGTGTCTCGGTTGATGCAGCAGGCGCTGTTTGAAGTGGCTCCCACGGAGCCGCTGGTCTACATCGCCCTCTCGATCACGTTGTTGCTCGTCTCGGAGGCCGCGTCGTTCTTTCCGGCACGGAGAGCGACGAAGATTGAGCCCGTGATCGCGCTCAGGTCCGAGTAACAGGTGGTTTGGGCGTTTCGCCGCGCAGCCCTCGCCGTCACCGCCGCAGCGCGCGGTCGTCAAAGATCAGCAGACTGCAGGACCGAAGACTGAAGACCGGAGACAGACGACCGGAGTCCGACGTCCGACGACCTCCTACTCCTGATCGAGCGGCCTCGCTTTCAGTTCTTCGGTCAGGCGGCCGCAGTTCACAGGGAATTCGGTTGTGATGTCCCCGACACCGCGACCGTCGGTGTGACGCCCGCAAATCTTTGGAAGTCGCGGTTGAAGTGTGCTTGATCGAAGTACCCGCATGCCAGCGCGACTTCTGTGAGGCTAAGGCAGCTGCCGCGCGACAACAGCTGGGTTGCCCGTCCAAAGCGGAGCACATTGGCAAACGTCTTCGGACGCAACCCAAACTCGTGCCGGAAGCTGGCCGCGAAGTGGCGTTCACTGAAGCCCGTCTCGCGCCGCAGGTTCTCGATGCGCGCCCGTCCACCCGTCCGTGTCAGCATGTCCCACGTCCACTCGATGTGGGCCTTGAGCGGCCTCGCGACCGCCACTCGCGATTCGATTTCGCGATCGAGCACATCGAAACGCGCGGCCCACGTCGGCGCGTCGAACAGCTTCGACGACAACACTTCACAGGACGCGCCAGGTATGTCGTCGCAATCGACAACACGGTTGGCGAATTCCTCGAGCGGCCGACCATAGAGCAAGCGCGCGCCAAGCGCGGTGAGGTCGATCTGAACGCCGAAATTGGGACCCGCCGATTCCGAGGTGGTGAACTCGTCGTGCAGTCCGGCGGTGAATGTTCGATGGCGGGTCCATTCGGCTGAGGATCCACGACAGATCCGCACGTCCGCGTCGAAGTTGATGATGAGCGGAATCAGCCCCGACGGAAGATGGCGGCGCCGCACCAGGAGGGTGCCCCTATCGAACCACGCCGTGTATCGCCTGACGTATCGGCGAAGAGAGACAGCCGGCTCGCGTTCGGCGAGCTCGAGCAGGTCACTTTTATACAAGCGTGGGTCAGCCACTGCCTGGGATACTTTCGCACACAAGGAGGTTCGCGTGGGCGCCAATCAATCCGCTCCGGTGTCGCCGGTCGTTCCGATTCTCATCTACACCGATGTGCCGAAAGCCATCGACTGGCTGTGCGGCGCATTCGGCTTTCGCGAACGGCTCCGCGCCGCCGACCGAGACGGGGTCGTTGGCCATGCCCAATTGCTCGCGGGCAACGGCGACATCATGGTCGGGCGCGCCGGAGGGCCCTTCAAGCCGATGCGCGCCGGCGAGCTTCATCAGTACGTGCTCGTGGACGTCGAGGACGTCGACGGGCATTGCGAACGCGCGAAAGCGTTCGGAGCGGAGATTCTACAGGCGCCGGAAGACATGCCGTTCGGCGTCCGGCACTACACGGCAATCGACCACGAGGGTCATTGGTGGACGTTCTCGCAGACGATTGCCGACGTTCACCCTTCCGAGTGGGGAGGGGTCCTCAAATCGTAGAGGTGGATCGGCGAGACTGCGCGAGCTCGGCAAGCAGCCCCCATCATCACCCTAGCCGCGCGCGGTCGTCAAGAACCAGCAGCCTGCAGGACCGATGACCGAGGACTGGAGACCGAAGCCCCCCGTTCCTACTTCACCTCCGCCGCGGTCGACGTGTCGGGCCCCACGCCCCAGACCTGAATGACCACTTCCTCGGTTTTGGCCCCGTCGTAATGGATGCCTTTGCCCTTGTGGAACACGTAGGTCCCAGGGCCCGCGGCCACCGTCGAGTTCGGATCGTACTTTTCGCCCGAGCCCAACCACCAGGTGCCGGAGATCACGACGAAGTGCCGATCGTTGGGGTGGAAGTGCGGGCGGCTCATGTTGCCAGGCAGCCACTTGATGCGCGCCACGTAGGGCTCGGCCTTCGAGGGATCACCGTAGAGGACCGCGCGCTCCTGCGTGCCGGCCGCATTGCGGACCCACTTCATGTCGGTCGTCTTGAAGACCTGCACGGCTACACCGGCGGGATCGGCCTGCGCGCCAACTCGGTCCGCCGAAACGGTCATCGCAGCCACGGCCGCACACGCCAACGCCAGTATTCGTCGAGTCATCGGACCTCCTGGTTAGGAGCGATAGCATAGAGCCTGATGCAGCAGCGACTCCAGAAGATCTTGTCCCAGGCCGGGGTGTCCTCCCGCCGGGCTGCCGAGACCCTGATGGCCGACGGCCGCGTGTCGGTGAACGGGGTGGTCGTCCGGGAATTGGGCACGAAGGCGGACGCCGGCGCCGACGACATTCGGGTGGACGGCCGCCGCGTCAAGGGCGCCGAACGCAAGCGATACCTCCTTCTGAACAAGCCGAAGGGGTACGTCTCCACCCGGTCGGATCCGCAGCGTCGCCCGACGGTGCTGGACCTGCTGAGGGGCGTCCGCGAGTACGTCTACCCGGTGGGCCGGCTCGACTACGACACGGAGGGGCTGCTTCTCCTGACCAACGACGGCGACTTGGCGGCGATGCTCACCCACCCCCGGCACGGGGTCGAGCGCACCTACCGCGCGCGCGTCGCGGGAACGCCGGACGACGCGGCGTTGCGGCGCCTGCGCACCGGCGTGCCGCTCGACGGTCACCGAACGCTGCCGGCCGAGGTTACCCTGACCGGTGCCGCGCGAGGCGTCCGCGATTCCACGTTGGAGCTGACCATTCGTGAGGGCCGCAACCGCCAGGTGCGACGGATGTGCGAAGCCGTCGGGCACCCCGTCCACGCGCTGGCGCGTACACGGATTGGGCCGCTGACCGACCGGCGGCTGGCCACGGGCGCGTGGCGCGAGCTGACCGAGGCGGAGGTTACGATGCTGCGGGGCCTGGCGCGTCGGGTGCCGTCTCCTGCGCCTCGACGTCGCCCTCGTCGAGCGGCAGCACCTCCTCGCGGGGCGTCTGCTCGATGAGGCCGGCGGGCGGGTCGAAGCCCAGCGCCTCGGCCATGTCCTCGATCTTCGGCAGATCCGTCAGGTCTTTGAGGCCGAAGCGGATCAGGAACTCTTTCGTCGTGGCGTACATGAACGGCCGGCCCACCACGTTCTTGCGGCCGACGATCTTGATCAGGTGTCGCTCGAGCAACGTGGCCAGCACGCCCGAGGTGTTGACGCCTCGGATTTCGCCGATCTCGAGTGCCGTGACGGGCTGGCGATAGGCAATAACCGCCAGCGATTCGAGGCCTGCCACCGTCAGCTTCTGGATCGAGCGTTCGTGGAACAACCGGCGCACCCACTCGTGCAGTTGGGGCCGCGTGACGATCTGATATCCGCCGGCCACCTCCACCAGTTGCAGGCCCGGTCGGTTCTCGTAGTCGGCGCGCAGCGCCTCCACCGCGGCCAGCACGTCTTCCTTCGGCTCCTCGCTGAGGATGCGGCACAAGATGCGCGGCGTGATGGGCTCTGGCGACGCGAAGATCAGCGCCTCCACGGTGGCCTTCACCTCGGCCGACGGCGTCCGCACTTGCGTTTCGGCCAAGAAGGTCTCGTCGGTTCCGGCTGGTTCGTCTGACATCACTGCAGTACTCCCAAGGATCCTCAGTCGCGACTACGCCGTCTGCGGGTCCCCGATCGGGTGAGGCGCGTCGGCCGGGCGTGCTCGTTTGTACACCCGGATGGCCCCTGTCGCAGCCGGCTGGAACACCCGCACCAGCTTGAGCCGAATCATCTCCAGCAGCGCGAGGAACGTCACAATCATGAACGGCCGGGACCCGTCCCCGTCCGCAAAGAGCTCCTCGAAGCCGCACGCGTCGGTTTCCGACAGGCGCGCGAGGAGCTGCGTCATGCGGCCTTCGATCGAGATCTGCTCGGGCGGCAGCACCATTCGCGGTCGGCGCGCGGCCCGCTCGAGCACGCCGCGAAACGCCGCCATCAGGCCGAAGAGATCGACCTCGAGCTCGGGCTCGTATTCGGCGCCCGCGGCGTCCGCCACGCGCTCGTCCGGGCGCATGTATTGCGCGGCGCGCACGGCCTCGCGCTCCCGCAGCTGGTCCGCGGCGGCGCGGTACTTCTGGTGCTCGAGCAGTCGCCGCACCAACGCTTCGCGCGGGTCCTCTTCGGTGCCGTCGTCGTCCAGGGACGGTTCGGGCCGGGGCAACAGCATCCGCGACTTGACGTGGATCAGCGTCGAGGCCATGACGAGGAACTCCCCCGCCACGTCGAGGTTCAGCTCCTGCATCAGCTCGATGTAGTGGAGGTACTGCTCGGTGATGATGGAGATCGGGATGTCGTAGATGTTCAGTTCGTTCTTGCGGATCAGGTACAGCAGCAGGTCGAGCGGCCCTTCGAAGGCCTCGAGCTTGACCTGGTAGGCATCGGGGGAGCTCTGGAAGTCCGCGCGCGCGTCCTCAATCGTCATCGCGTCCTAATACCTTAGATGCACCGCGTCGCGCACGCGCTCCATCGTGGCCTGCGCCACGTCGCGCGCACGCCGCGACCCCTCGGCCAGCACCTCGCGCACATAGCCGGGGCGCGCCAGGATCTCCCGGCGACGTTCGCGCATCGGGGCCAGCGCGGCGTTCACCGCCACGGCGAGCTTGGTCTTCACTTCGACGTCGCCCACCTTGCCTTCACGATAGCGCACCTTCAACTCCTCCACCTCGGCGGTGTTCGTGTTGAACGCGTCGTGGTACGTGAAGACCGGGTTGCCCTCGACCGTGCCCGGAATGTCGGCGCGGATGCGCTTCGGGTCCGTGTACATCTGGCGGACCTTCTTCACCACGCTCTGCTCGTCGTCGGAGAGGTCGATGGTGTTGCCGTAGCTCTTGCTCATCTTGCGGTTGTCGAGGCCCGGCAGGCGCGACACCGGCGTCAGGAGCGCCTGTGGCTCGGTCAGCACCTCGCCGTAGAAATGGTTGAACCGCCGAACCACCTCGCGCGCCAGCTCGAGGTGCGGCACCTGGTCCTCGCCCACGGGCACGAAGCTGGCATCGTAGAGCGCCACGTCGGCGGTTTGCAGGAGCGGATATCCCAGGAAGCCCAGCGTGGACAGGTCCTTCTCGGTGAGCTGCTCCTGCAGTTCCTTGTAGGTGGGCACGCGCTCGAGCCACGGAATCGGCACCACCATCGAGAGCAGGAGATACAGCTCCGCGTGCTCGGGCACGAGGGACTGGATGAAGATGGTGCTCCGTTCAGGATCGACGCCGGCGGCCAGCCAATCGGCCACGTTGTCGAGGGCATAGCCCCCGATGGCGTCCGTTTCGGCGTAGTCGCTGGTCAACGCGTGCCAGTCGGCCACGAAGTAGAAGCAATCGAAGCGGTCCTGCAGCGTCGTCCAGTTTTTGAGGGCGCCCATCAGGTGCCCCAGGTGCAGCCTTCCGGTCGGGCGCATGCCCGAGACGACTCGAGGTTTTGGGGTGTGTTGTGTGGACACGCGAGAGGTCGAGAAGCGTACCACACGTTACGACCGGTCCCGATACCGTTCGACCGGCCGTAACGTGTGGCTCTGTTTTCTGGGGCGCGCTTCGCGCGCCGGGCACTGTCAGCCGCCGCTTTGGGCGAAGTACTCCAGGACGGCCCGCGCGACCTTGGCGCCGACCACCGGCGTCAGCTCTTCCCTCGTGGCGCGGCGCACGTCGGCCAGGCTTCCGAAGTGCGACAGCAGCGCTTTCCGCCGGCGTGGCCCCACCCCCGGCACGTCGTCCAGTTCCGAGCGGAGGTCCCGCATCGACCGGGCCTTCCGATGAAACGTGACGGCGAACCGGTGCGCTTCGTCGCGAATCCGCTGCACCAGGTGCAGGGCCGGATCGGTACGGTCCAGCACGACGGGATCGGGACGGTCGCGCAAGACCAGCAGTTCCTCCCGCTTGGCGATGCCGACGGCCACCAGGTTGGCAAGCCCGATCGACTCGAGCGCGTCGTAGGCCGCGCTGACCTGCCCGGCTCCGCCGTCGATCAGGACGAGATCCGGGAACGGCCCGCCCGCCTCGAGCACGGCGCGGTAGCGCCGGTGGACGACTTCGCGCATCGCCGCGAAGTCGTCGGGGCCCTCGTGATCCTTGGACCGGATCCGGAACTTGCGGTACTCGGATCGTTTCAGACGGCCGTCCTCGCACACCACCATCGCGGCCACTGTCTCGCTGCCCTGAATCGTGGAGATGTCGAAGCACTCGATGCGCCGCGGCAGCGCGGGCAGCTCGAGGACGGCGCGCAGCGTCTCCAGCGCCTCGAAGTGCGCCGCCGTGATGTCGTTGAACCGGGTGCGGTAGGACAGCTCCGCGTTCCGGGTGGCCAGTTCCACCATGGCGCGACGGTCCCCGCGCTGGGGCGCACCCACGCGCACGCGCCGCTGCGCAAGGCTGGACAGCCACTCCTCGACGGCCTCGTGCTCTTCGATCGCAACCGGCACGTCCACCTCCGCGGGTGGCACGCGGGCGGCGTAGAACTGCGCGACGGCCGCGGCCACTACCTCCTGCTCGTCCGAAGGGAGCGCTCCGGCCTCGGTGGCGAGCTCGATGCGCTCGACGACGCGTCCATCGCGCACAGCGAAGACCTGCACCACCGACCCACTGGGCCCGACCTTCACCCCGAAGACGTCGCGTTCGACCAGCCGCGCCAACGCCACCTTCTGCTGCCGGTCGCCCAGCGCCTGCACGGTCCGCATGGCGTCCCGTAACTGCGCTGCTTCCTCGAACCGCTCGGCTCCAGCCGCCGCCGCCATTTGCGCCCGGAGGGTGTGCGCCAGCTCGTCCGCGCGGCCTTCGAGGAGGAGCTTCGTGTTCGCCACGGCGGCCCCATACGCGGAGGCCGAGCAGATTTCGGCCACGCAGGGCGCCACGCAGCGCTTGATGTCGTACTCCAGGCAGGGGCGGGGGCGGTTGCCGGTGATGACCTCGTTGCAGGACCGGATGCCGAACACTCGGTGCGCCAGCGCCATCGTCCGGCGCGCCAGCTTGGCCGGCAGGAACGGGCCGGCAAAAAAGTCGGCGGCACCCTCGTCCACGCTGCGCGCCACCAGCACCCGGGGATACGCCTCGCTGGTCGTCAGCCGCAGGTAGGGGTAGTTCTTGTCGTCCCGAAGGAGGATGTTGTAGCGCGGCGTGCGCTGCTTGATCAGGTTGTTCTCGAGCGCGAGGGCCTCGGTGACCGAGTCCGTGACGATGACGTCGAGGCTGACGATCTCGGTCAGGAGCGCGTCGTGCCGCGGGCTGGTACCCCACGCGCCGAGGTAGCTGCGGACGCGGTCGCGCAGCGACCGCGCCTTGCCGACGTAGATGGTGTTTCCCGCGCGATTTCCCCAGAGATACACGCCCGGTTGCTCCGGCAACCGCGCGATCTGCTCCTTGAGGTCTTCGACGGGCATGCGTTAGTATGACGAGTTTGCGTTCGCCGACCAGAGAACCGTGAGCCAGCGCGCCGAATGAGCTTCACCGGCTTCATTGGCACCGTGTGCATGGTCCCCCTGCGGGCCATTATCGCGGTCAGCGTCGCGCTGCGCATCCACCCGAACACCCTGACCCTCATCGGCGTCCTCATCAACGTGGCCGCCGCCGTCGCGCTCGGGCGCGACCACTTCCTGCTGGCCGGCGTCATCATGATCGTCGCCAACATCTTCGATTTCATCGACGGCAAGGTGGCGCACATCACGAACACGGTGTCGCGGTTCGGCGCCTTCTGGGATTCGACGCTGGACCGATTCTCCGACATCGCGCTGTTCCTCGGGCTCATCTACCTGTACGCGGACCTGCGGCGCACGGACTACGTGATGATCACGGCGCTGGCCATGATGTTCTCGATCATGACCAGCTACGCCCGCGCGCGGGCCGAATCGCTCATCGAGAAGTGCAAGGTCGGCTTCATGGAGCGTCCCGAGCGGATCGTCCTCTTCATGATCGGCGCCTTCACCGATCGCATGGCCGGCGTCATGTGGGTGGTGCTGGTGCTGTCCATCGTGACCGTCATCAATCGCATCCACTTCACCTACCTGACCCTCAACGATCGGCCCATCCCGGTCGGCCCCAACAGGTTCACGGCCGCCTTCTCCCGGGCCTTCTTCTGGCGCGACGAGCGCACGACGCTCCCCTACGACCTGTGGGTCGTGGCCATTCTGGCGTTCGTCTGGCTGACGCCACCGGCGTGGCTGCGCGATCCGACGGCCGCGGGCCTGGGCCTCTGGGGCGGCTGGTAACGAGAGGGCGCATGGCGGAGCGAGACATCAGCACCGACACCGCGTATGCGCTGGAGGCCTTGGCGGCCTTCGGCCCGGTGCTGTCGATCAAGCTCTATCGCCTCACGCTGGACCCGGCCCCGGCGTTGCCGACGCTGCCCTGCCTGGATCACGAGGCGATGCTGCACGAGGGCATCCCGCCCCATGCGGCGGCCTACCTGCAAGACGCCTCGTCCGGGGACCTGCACGAGCTGGTCCTGGTTCCGGAAAAGCGGCAGATCGAGATCGATACCGTGTCGACCTGGGGAGAACATTCGGCCGAGTCGCTCACGCGACTCCAGGCCCATGTAGCGAAGCGATTCCCCCAACACCGCGTGCGGGTGAAGGGGCCGTCCTGGTGGCGTGGCGAGCGCCGTGTGGCGGCGGCCTGTCGCGCGCAGGTGTCGCTTCGCGACGTCCTCCTGTCCGCCGATCCGGGCCGCGTGAAGCTGGCGATCGACCGGCTGCAAGTCGTGGGGTCGCTGATGGAGAAGGAGTCGCGCGTGGCCTCCTGGGGCGTGCGAACCGTGACGGGGCCGCTGCTGGCGGGAGTGGGCGTTGTGCTCTACTCGGTTCTGGGTGGGCTGACCCCGCGCCTGGGCGAGGCCGGTGTGACGGCGCTTCGCTACGGCATCGTGGGCGTGCTGGGCGCGTGGTTTCTGTACTACGGGCTGAAGGCCGTCCAGTTGACGGAGATGTCCAACCGGGTGTGGAAGCGCACGGCCGAATACAACCTGATCCTGTCCGAACGACAGCGGCTGGCCCAAAAGGCCTAGCCGCGCCAGCGTGCCGGCTGCTACCCGGCTTTCCGCCGGCGCGCGCCGTTTGCGGCCTTGGCCTTGACGGGCTTGGCGATCGCGACCTTGGCGGGCCGCTTCTTCTCCACGCTGACCGAGTTGAGGCTTCGACGCAGCGCCTCCATCAGGTCCACCACCTTGGGCGGCTCCTCTACTTCGGCCGCCACGAATTCCTGGCCCGCAATCTTCGCGTCGATGATCTGCCGCAGGCCGTCCTTGTACTCGTCCTTGTAGTCCTTCAGGTTCAGCTCCGACTCGAAGGTGGCAATCACCTGCTTGGCCAGCTTCATCTCCTCGGGCTTTACCTTGCCGGGCACCGAGCTCAGTTCTTCGATCTGGTCGATGGCCCTGATCTCGGCGTCGTGGTGCAGCGTGTACATCACGAGGCCCTTCTTCTTGGGCCGCACTGCTACCAGATACTCCCGCCCGTACAGCGCCACCTTGCCGATGCCCGCCTTGCCCACCATGCCTTCGCGCATCACCGCGAACGAGGCGGCGGCCATCTCCCCGTCGGGCGCCAGGTAATAGGCCTTGTCCACGTAGATGGGGTCGATCTCGGATTCGTCGGTGAACTGCGCCAGGTCGATGACGCGGGTCGAGTTCACCCGCACCTTCTGGACGTCCTCGTCGGTCACGACCACCCAGCGCCCCTTTTCGAACTCGTATCCCTTGACGAGTTCGGAATTGGGCACTTCGCGGTCGCACGTCGGGCACCAGCGCTTCTGCTGGATCCGGGTTTGACACTCGGCGTGGAGCTGGTTGAACGAGAGCGCCGCGGCCGATTCGGTGGCCGGGAACACCTTGACCGGGATGGTCACCAGGCTCACCTTCAGATAGCCCTTCCACGTAGGTCGTGCTGCCATACGGATATCCTATCGGCTCTTGCCCCGTAGTTGTGCAGGGGTGCGCAGTTCCGGCCCCAGGGCACCCGAGAAGTTCGCAGGGCGCCGGTCTCCGGTCTACCGTCTCCGGTCCGGCGGTTCTGACAGTGCAGGCGCTCGACGGTAGGCAGGTCTCCCGCGGAGCCGCATTTTCGCCAGTTGGAACCAGGTCGAAGCGTGGTTGCGGCAGGTTCAAGCGCTGCAACTGGTCACGCATTGCGCCAGCCTCGGCGGTCCGCCCACCATGGGCGGCGACACAATCGGACCTATCAGGAGAGAATAGTCCCGGCGTCTCACATTTCATGCGCGAGTATCTCGAGCAACTCCTCGTCGTGTTGGCCATCGGCTCAGGTGTGGCGATCCTGGCGAAGCGCATCAACGCGCCGTACAACGTGGCATTGGTGGTCGTCGGCCTCTTGCTCGTCCTGATGGACGTGCTGCCGCGCACGACCATGGATCCCAATGTCGTGCTGCTGCTCTTCCTGCCGATCCTCGTCTTCCAGGGCGCGCTGTCGGCTGACGACGTCGGCATGAAGCGTGCCGCGCGTCCGATCCTGGCACTGGCCGTGCCGGGCGTGGCCATTTCGCTCGTGGCCACGGCGACGCTCGCGGCGTGGGAGATCGACCTGCCATTCGCGGTGGCGCTCCTGCTCGGCGCCGTCCTCGCCATCACGGACACGGTCAGTGTGCTGCTGGCCTTCCGGAGTGTGCGTGTGCCGCACAAGCTGGCGGCGATCATGGAAGGCGAGAGCCTGTTCAATGACGGCACCGCCCTCGTCCTGGTCAGCGTCTGTGCGACGGTCGTCATGCAGGGCTACGCCGAGCCGTTGGCGATCGGGCGGATGCTGCTCGTGGCAATCGTGGCTGGTCTGCTGCTTGGCGCCGTGGGAGGGACCGTCGGTGCGCTCGTGCTGCGGTACGCACCGGACGACCTGACGGCGATCCTGGCGTCGCTCGTCGCCGTTTTTGCGACATCGCTCCTGACCGAGCATCTCCACGGCTCGGCGGTGATCGCGGTCGTGGTTGCCGGCGTGCTGGTCGGACACGAAATGCGCGTGCGGCTCGAGCCGTCTCGGGTTCTGGCGCTGCAGGGCTTCTGGGAAGTGGCGGCGTTCGTCATCAACGTGTGGTTGTTCCTGCTCGTCGGCATTCAACTCAGCGGCGACATGCTGCTGCGTGAAGCGTGGCCGATTCTGCTCGCCGTTCTCGCACTGCATGCCGGGCGCGCGGTGGCGGTCTATGTGTGCTTCGGCGCGCTGCATCTCTCCGGCCAGGGCGTGCCCTGGCGATGGCAGCATGTCATGGTGTTCGGCAACGTCAAGGGCGCGCTGTCGATGGCCGCCGTGCTGGCCTTGCCGCAGGAGATTGCCTATCGCGATCGGCTCATCGCCATCGTCTTCGGTGTGACGCTGGTGTCGCTGCTCACGCAGGCCCTGCCTTTCCGGCGGTTCCTCGCGTGGCTGGGCGTGGCCGGGCAGGCAGAGTCGCGTGAGGTTGACGGGAGCCGCGCCGTTCTGATCAGCGCTCGTCGCGCGCAACTCGAACTCGATCAGTTGCTCGCCTCCGGCCTGATCTCCCGGCCGGACCACGCCGAGCGCCGGGCGGCCTTCCAGCGCGACATCATCAAGGCGGAACGCACGCTGCGTACCGCCTCCCTGCACTCGCATGGGAATGTCGTATTGCCCGCGGTGCTGACCGCGCAGAAGGCCGCCATTCTCGACGCCGCCCGGCGTGGCCTCATCACGGAACGGACCGCCGGCGAACACGTGGCCGCGCTCGACAAGCGAGTCCTCGAGGCCAGCACGGACGACTACCAGACGGAGCACGGACCATGAAGATCCTGATCGTGGGCGCCGGCCGGGCCGGGCTCGAAGTGGCCATCCAGCTGTCGCGCATCGGCCACGCCGTCACCATCGTCGACACCGACGCGGCGGTCACACGTCGTGCCGCCGAGCAGTTCGGCCTCGTGACGATCGTCGGGGATGCCACCACCGCTGAAGTGCTCGACGACGCGGCCATCGGGCGGATGGACATCGCGGTGGCGATGCTGCAGCGAGACGCCGACAATCTGGCCGTGTCGCTCCTCGCGCGCGCTGCCGGCGTCGAACGGGTGATGGTGCGCATGCGTGACAACGCGTATCGGTCGGTCTATGCGAACGCCGGTATCGATCGCGTGCTGTCGGAGACGGATCTCATCACTGGCGCCATTACCACGGCGGTCGAGCACGACGCAATCCGCCACGCGATGCTGATCGGTGACGGGGCGGCGATCGCCTTCGAGCTGACGATTCCCGCTGGGAGCGTCGGGGCAGGCCATAGCGTGATGGAGCTCGCCGCGCGTCCCGACTTTCCGAAGTCAGGCGTCTTTGCCGCACTGTATCGGGAGGGCGGCGGCGTCGAAGCGCCGCGCGGATCATCGGTCGTCGACGCCGGCACCACCGTGCTGCTGGTCGCACAGCGAGAGGACGTCAGCGGCGCGATCATGGCGCTGACGCGGCCAGTCGGATGACTGTTGTATCTGCCGCAGTCACCGGACGCGACACATCGTGGTTCGGTATCCGCGGCTCAGCGAGACTCGGCGCGCCGTTGCGCGGCGCCGGCAGAGCGAGGGCGACCACCAAGCCGGCCATTGGCTCGCGAGGCGAGCCTTTGTAGTGCGCCGACGGGCTCCCACCAGGGCCGCGCCGCCCGCTCTATCAACCTCCCGCCAGAGCGCGAGAACCGCGCGATCGGTGCGGGCTGGCTGGAGCTCCCTCGCGTGCCGGGCGTCACTCAGCTCGAAGGCGGCGCGGGAGGACCGAAGACTGGAGACTTGAGACCGAAGCCCCTTCCTACACCGCGTCTCTCTCGTCCCTACTCCCGAGATCCAACCCCGCCCCACCGATGTGGATGTCGTGCGACGCGATGCGTTCCCGGAGGAGGCGCCGAACCTGTCCGTAGAGCGGCCCCGGCACCGTCAGGCGGCGGGCGATGCTCCGCACCCGGGACACGAGAACCAGTGTCACGCTGGGCTCTTCTTTCCACGACATGGCCGCGATCTGCGTCCAGGGCATGAAGCCGCTGTCGGCCCACACGCCGTCCCCGTAGAACCCGCGGGCGATCCGCGTGCTCATGGGAAAGGCGTAGCCGTAGTAGGCGCACATCATCACTTCCCCGAACAGTTGCCCGACCGGGCGGCGGAGGATGAACACGTCCAGCGCCAGGAGCGCGCCGAACATGGCCCCCAGCCCCAGGTTCAGACCGTAGAAGCGTGGCTTCTCCGCCTCCCAGACCAGGAGTGCCGACTGCCGGCGCCGCCGATACGCCAGCAACTGCCACAGCACGTACAGGTTGGCGCCAAGGAAACCGACGCCGAAGAGCAGCGACACCCGGGGAGCCAGCCAGCGGACGAGCCCCACGAGGTCGTCGGCAGGCATGGGGCCCCTAGGCCTCCACTCGGGCCGGAGGCTGGCCCGGGGTGCCGGCCAGAAACGGGTCGAAGCAGGCACGACACCTGGCCTCGTAGAGGCCTGTCGCGCCGACGAGCACGCGGTCGCCGCTGGCCACCAGTCGCTGCGTATGGCTGGCGGGGTTGCCGCAGACCATGCAGATCGCGTGGGTCTTGGTGATGTACTCGGCGATCGCCAGCAGCTGCGGCATCGGCTCGAAGGGCTTGCCCAGGTAGTCCTGGTCGAGGCCCGCCACGATCACGCGGACGCCGCGGTCCGCCAACGTGTTGCACACCATCGGCAGCTCGAGGTCGAAGAACTGCCCTTCGTCGACGCCGATCACTTCGGCGTCGGCTGCCACGCGCTCGATGAGCATCCGCGAGGTGGCGACGGCCTGCGAGGGAATGCGCATCTCGCTATGCGACACGATGTGGTCGTCGGCGTAGCGCGTGTCCACGATCGGCTTGAAGATCTGGACCCGTTGGCGCGCAATCTGGGCGCGCCGGAGTCGACGGATCAGCTCCTCGCTTTTTCCGCTGAACATGCAGCCGACGATGACCTCGAGCCAGCCCTGCGTGGGCTGCCGGACGACATCCATGGAGGAGGGTCCTTAGGCGCGCGACAGATACTCGCCGGTGTCGGTGCTGACGCGCACCAACTCGCCGCTGTTCACGAACGGCGGCACTTGCACCACCAGGCCGGTTTCGAGCGTGGCCGGCTTCACCTGCGCGCTGGCCGTCGCGCCCTTGATGCCTGGGGCCGTATCCACGACCTTGAGGTCCACGGTGGGCGGCAATTCGATGCCCACGGGCTCGGTGCCGTAGAACTCCACGCTGATCGTCATCTCCGGCTTGATGTAGTTCACCGAATCCCCCAGCGCCTCGCTGGTGATGCTGGTCTGCTCGAAGGACACCGTGTCCATGAAGTAGTAGTCCTCGCCGTCGGCGTACAGATACTGCATCTGACGCTCCTCGAGGGTGGCGCGTTCCACGGTGTCTTCCGAGCGCAGCTTCTGGTCGCTCAGCGAGCCGTTGCGGATGTTCCGGAACTTGACGCGGACGAATCCCCGGAGGTTGCCTGGCGTGACATGTTGCAGCTCGAGCACGCGGAACAGGTCCTGCTCGATCTTGATCAACATGCCCTTTTTCATGCGGGTCGCTTGAAGTGAGGCCATTTTGTCCTTGTAGAACTTGCGGATCGTAGCACAGCGCGATCGGTCACTCAGACCTCTCTCCGGCTTGGGCCTTGAGCATTGGGCCTTGAGCATTGGGCCTTGGGGCGTGAGCCCCCTCAGACGCCCTATGCTACGATGCCATCTGTGGCGTTTGCCCGCTGGGATCCGCTGCGCGACCTGCTGGCCATTCAGCAACGGCTCGATCGCTTTGCCCCAGGGCCCGCGGGTTGGCAGCCACCGGTCGACTTGCACGAGACGGCCGACGCGTACGTGCTGACCGCCGAGCTGGCTGGCGTCCTGGAGGCCGACATCAGCGTGGAGGCCACCGATCACAGCGTGACGCTGTCCGGCGTCCGACGCGAGCGGCCCGGGTCCTGCGAACAGTACCATCGCCTCGAACGCGGCCATGGGGAGTTCGCCAGGCGGTTCGAGTTGCCGCTCCCCATCGACGCCACGAAGATCGCGGCAGTGCTGGAGGACGGCGTGCTGACGGTGTCGTGCCAGAAGGTCGACTCCGCGACGCCGCGTCGCATCCACGTTACGTAGCGAGCGGAGGCTGATCCGTGCGTCGCCTGATCCTCGTCCTCGCCGTTCTGGTCGTCGGTTTTGCCGCCGGCCGCATCGTCTCCGACCGTGCCGGCGCCGCGGCGGCTCCGGTTGCCGGGGACGCCGAACAGACGGCGCGGCCGCGGGTCACCGCGCCGGGGCCTGTGGCACCGGCCGCCACGCTGCCCGACTTCAGCCGCGTGGCGGAGCGCACGGTCCCGGCCGTGGCCAACATCGCGTCCCAGCAGCTCGTCCGCCGGCAGCCGTCGCCGTTCGACTTGTTCTTCGGCGGCGACGACGTCTTCGGGTCCGGTGGCCGCGTCCAGAGCAGCCTGGGCTCGGGCGTGGTGGTCAGCCCCGACGGGTTCATCCTGACCAACAACCACGTGGTCACCGGCGAGTCGCAACGCGTGGCGCTGCAGGATCTGTCGATCAGCGTGTCGCTGGCCTCCGACAACCGTCAGATGGCGGCGGCCGTCGTCGGCGTGGACCCGGCCACCGATCTGGCGCTCCTCAAGGTCAACGCCCAGAACCTGCCGACGATTCCATGGGGCGATTCGTCCTCGCTCAAGGTGGCCGAGTGGGTGCTGGCGATCGGTAACCCCTACCAGCTGAACCAGACCGTCACGCTGGGCATCGTCTCCGCGGTGGGCCGCACCAACCTGGGCATCCAGGCGTACGAAGACTTCGTCCAGACCGACGCGGCGATCAACCCGGGCAACTCCGGCGGCGCACTGGTGAACGCGCGCGGCGAGCTGGTGGGCATCAACACCGTGATCTTCAGCCAGAGCGGCGGGTATCAGGGCATCGGCTTCGCGGTGTCGAGCAACCTCGCACGCCGGGTGATGAACGACCTGCAGCGGTACGGCGAAGTGCGCCGCGGCTCGATTGGACGCGTGGACATCCAGCCCCTGACGCCGCAACTCGCACAGCAGATCGGCGTCGAGTACGCACAGGGATTCGTGGTGATGCGGATCGGGCGCGCCGCCTCGGCGTTTCGTGCGGGGTTGCGCCCCGGTGACGTCGTACGGACGTTCAACGGCACCACGGTGACCGACACGGGGCACTTGTACAAGCTGGTGTCCGACGCGCCGATCGGCTCGACGGCCAGCGTTGGCGTGGTGCGCAACGGCCAGCCGCAGACGATCCGTGTGCCGATCGAACGCCCGGAAGGCGGCGCCTGACAGGCGGTCAGCGTCGGCGCGCGCCGCCCCAGGCGTCGAGGTTGTTTCCGCTCAGATACCCGCCATAGGCCTCAGGCATCGTCGTCTGGAGGGTGCTTATGCTCACCGCCTTGGGTACAGCAGCTGTTGCGTATGCCATCGTTGTTCAACTGGGTGATGCGCAAACCGCGGCGTTCGCAGGCGCCCCGCGCTTGGATGACAGAATCCCACCGTCGGATCGGTTCCGGCATGGGCGGCTGTGCGACGAACGTTTGTGGCGCAATCCATGGGTAGACGTCACGGGCGAGGGGGTTTCGTTGCGTTCGTTGTCGTTGCCTGTGCCTCGCGACATGTCGATCGACGAACAGGACTCTGTTCGGCCTGGGCGCCACCGGACCGGAGACCGGAGACGGGGACCGAAGACAACTACGACGCGCGAACGGCGCGCACGGAGCTGACGACCACCTGAATGTCGACGTCGGTCACGATCTTCCGATCGTCGGCAATCCCCATCAGCGCCCGGTACACCTGGACCAGCTCGTCGCCTTCGAGGGCGAAGCCCAGGTCGGCGCAACGGCTCTGCACGGCGTGCCGGCCCGAGTGCTTGCCCAGCACCAGAGGGTTCCACGGCGCGCCCACGTCCTCGGCGCGCATGATCTCGTAGGTGCGCCGATCCTTCAGCATGCCGTCCTGGTGGATGCCCGCCTCGTGCGCGAACGCGTTCCGGCCCACGATGGCCTTGTTCACCTGGACGCCCTGCCCTGTGAGGGCCGTCAGCATCTCGCTGGAGGGATAAATCTGTCGGGTTTCGATGGACGTCGAGAACGGCAACAGGTCCTGCCGCACGCGGAACGCCATCACCACTTCCTCGAGCGACGCGTTGCCCGCCCGCTCGCCGATCCCGTTCACTGTGCACTCGATCTGACGCGCGCCGCCTTCGACGGCCGCCAGCGAGTTGGCCACGGCCAGGCCCAGGTCGTCGTGGCAATGCGCGCTGAACACCACAGCGTCGCTGTCCCGGACGCGCGACCGTACCGTCTGGAAGAAGGTGCGAATCTCGTCGGGCGTGGAGTAGCCCACCGTGTCCGGCAGGTTGATCGTGGTGGCGCCTTCCTTGATCACCGCCTCGATGACGCTGCACAGGAAGTCCATGTCGCTGCGGGTGGCGTCTTCGGCTGAGAACTCGATGTCGTCGGTGTGCTGGCGCGCGAACCGCACCGCGTCCACGGCCGCCTGCTTGGCCTGCTCGCGCGACATGCGCAGCTTGACGGCCAGGTGCAGGTCCGACGTGGCGATGAACGTGTGAATGCGTCCGCGTGCGGCGGGCTCGATGGCCCACACGGCGCGTTCCAGGTCGGCCCGATGGCACCGGGCCAGGCACGCGATCACCGGGCGGCGAATCTCCGTGGCAATCGTTCGCACGGCTTCGGCATCCGCGGGGGACGCGATCGGGAAACCGGCCTCGATGATGTCTACGCCCAGCGCGTCCAGTTGCCGGGCCAGTTGCAGCTTCTCCGTCGGGCGCAGCGAGAACCCGGGCGCCTGCTCCCCGTCTCGCAACGTCGTGTCGAAGATCCGCACGTGTTCTACAGACATCGGACCCCCCCTCCGCGCCCCGACCCTGGGAGGTTCCGTGCAAGGAGCCTCCCCCATCGCCAGTAGACGCGACTGGCCTGGATAATGTCAAAATGATAATTGTTCTCGTTGAATCATGATTGCTTATCATCTGCCCGAGGGCAGATTGGCGCAGAAGACCTATGGAACTCAGTGAACTTCGAGTGTTCTTGCGGGTTGCGGCCGAACGCAGCTTCTCCCGGGCGGCAACCAAGCTCCATCGAACTCAGCCGGCGGTCAGTCAGGCCGTCAAGCGGCTGGAGGAGAGCGTTGGCGAGCGGCTGTTCGACCGGGCGACCAAAGATGCACGTCTGACGGACGCCGGGCGGCTCCTACGCGACTACGCCGAGCGGCTCCTCCGGCTGTCCGACGAGGCCGAATCGGCGGTGAAGGACCTCCGCGACCTGCGGCGCGGCCGTGTGCTCATCGGTGCCAATGAAGCGTCGGTGCACGTGGTGCTGCCGCTCATCGATCGCTTCCGGAAGCAGCATCCCCTGGTGCACATGGATGTCCGTCGCGTCCCGGCCCGGCAGATCGGCGCCGAGGTGGCGCACGGCACGCTGGACTTCGGCGTCCTGACGTTTCAACCCGCCGAGCCGCGCCTGTCGTCGATCACGCTCGGCACCGACGAGCTGGTGATGTTGGTGCATCCCGCCCACCCGCTGGCCGGCGCCAAGGAGGTGACGTTGTCGGAGTGCGCGCGGCAGACGGTGATCGCGCACAACGACCCATCGCACATGCGCGACCGCGTGCTGCGCCTGTTCGAGCAGCAGCACATTCCGGCCAACATCCTCGTGTCGCTGCCGAGCCTGGAAGGTATCAAGCGCGCGGTGGGTCTGCAGCTGGGTGTGGCGCTACTGCCCCGCCGGTGCGCCGAACTCGAGATCATCCGCGGCGAGCTGGTGGCGCTGGCCATGCCGGAGATCCGGCTCCGGCGCCAGGTGCGGATGGTCTTCCGGCGCGGCGGCGAACGGTCGCACGCCGCCACCGCGTTCCTGGAATCGATGGATCAGGAGAAGGACAAGGATAAGGATAAGGCGAAGGCCGGCTGACGCGTCAGCCAGCCCGCCCCGCGAAGCGGGGCCAAAAGACACTGCGCTAGCGAGGCGAAGCCTCGCTAGCCTTGTAGGGGAGGCGGGCAGCAGTGGCCCGCACCTCGTCGAACTTGTCGAGCAGAAGCCCGGTGGTGTCCCACGCACCGGTCAGCAGTGCTTCCCGCGATTTGGCCGGCAGATCCACCTTGCACGTGAAATCGCCGATCGTGCACGTCAGGGCCTCGAGATCCACCACCATGTGCGCTTGCGGGTTGGCGGCCACGCGCGCGCCGATTACCTGCAGGTCGGCGGGGCTGGCCGTGACGCACGGCAGGCCGATCATCACCGAGTTGCCGAAGAAGATCTCGGCAAACGACTCTCCCACCAGGGCTTGAATGCCCCAGCGCTGGAGCGCCTGCGGCGCGTGCTCCCGTGACGATCCGCACCCGAAGTTCTGGTCCACGATCATCACGGACGCGTTCTGATAGCGCGGGTCGTCGAAGGGATGCGGGCGGTTGGTGCCGCGATAGCCGCCGGCCTTCCGCTCGTCCGCGAAGACGTGCTGCTCCAGGCCATCGAACGACACGCTCTTCAGGAACCGCGCCGGGATGATGCGATCCGTGTCGATGTCGTTGCCGCCGAGCGGCAGCGGCCGCCCTTCCACGCGTGTCACTCGACGGATCACATCAGCCTCCGGACGTCGGTGACTTCCCCGGCGACGGCCGCCGCGGCCACCATGGCCGGGCTCATCAGGAGCGTCCGGCCCGTGGGACTGCCCTGCCGGCCCTTGAAGTTGCGGTTGGACGAGGCCGCGCACACCTGGTTGCCTTCGAGCTTGTCGGGGTTCATCCCCAGGCACATCGAGCAGCCCGCGTTGCGCCATTCGAAGCCGGCCGCGCGAAAGATCTCCGCGATGCCCTCCTGCTCCGCGGCGCGGCCCACCGACGCCGATCCGGGCACGACCAGCGCCTTGACGTGCGGCGCCACGTGCCGTCCCTTCACGATGCGAGCCGCCTCCCGAAGGTCCGACAGGCGCGAGTTGGTGCAGGAACCGATGAAGGCCACGTCCACCTTCATGCCGGCGATCGGCTGGCCCGCTGTGAGACCCATGTAAGTCAGCGCGTCGGTGGTTGCCGCGGCATCTTCTCCGGACTGGGCTGCCGAGGGCACCACGTCATCCACGCCAATCGACTGGCCCGGATGCACACCCCACGTGACGACCGGGGTCAGCTCGTCGCCCCGAATCTCCACGTCGTCGTCGTAGACGGCGTCGGCATCGGACGCCATCGACAGCCACCAGCGGCTCATCTTGTCGAACGACTCGGCCGGTGGCGCGAACGGCCGGCCGCGGACGTACTCCACGGTCGTGGCGTCGGGGTTCACGTAGCCCACGCGCGCGCCGCCTTCGATGGACATGTTGCACATCGTCATCCGCTCGTCCATCGACATGCGGTCCACGATGTCGCCCGCGTACTCATACGCGTAGCCGGTGCCGCCGCGCACGCCGAGGCGCCGGATGATCGTGAGAATCACGTCCTTGGCGTAGACACCGGTCGGGAGCGCGCCGGTGATCCGGATGCGCCGCACCTTCAACGGCTCGATCGCCAGGCACTGCGACGCCAGGACATCGCGCACCTGGGAGGTGCCGATGCCAAACGCCACCGACCCAAAGGCCCCGTGCGTGGATGTATGGCTGTCGCCGCACGCGATGGTCATACCTGGCTGGGTGAGGCCCAGTTCGGGGCCGATCACGTGGACGATGCCCTGCCGATCGTCGCCGAGCGCCGCCAGGCGCAATCCGAAGTCGCGGCAGTTGCGCTCGAGCGAGGACAGCATGTCCTCGGCCATCACGTCCAGGAAGGGCCGCCGTCGATCCCCGGTGGGGATGATGTGGTCCACCGTGCCGAACGTCCGCTCCGGAAACGCCACGGTCCACCCGTTGGCCCGCAGCGCGTCGAACGCCTGCGGCGTCGTCACTTCGTGGATGAGATGGAGGCCGATGAAGAGCTGCGTCTGCCCTGTTGGGAGCTGGCGCACGGTGTGGAGGTCCCACACTTTCCGAAGGAGTGTCTGGCCCATGTGTGTGTCGTTGTCCGAATCCGATCAATCGATGCTACTGCAATTGCCTTTGGCCGTTACAAGTCACGGCCAGGAAGGTGTCGGGGCGGGCGTGGCCTTCGGCCCGAGACCGACGGGTGGTTCGTGGCCCAGCACCGCCACGGGCGCTCCAGACCGACCGTGATCCCGATGCGGGGACCCCAGGACACGAGCCCGCGCGGCCAGCCCCAGTCTTCGATCGCCAGCGGGCCCTGGACCAGGTCCAGCCGGTTCTGGCGCAGTGAGACACCGAGCGCCTTGCCTACGTTGCCGGGGCCCCGTCCCAGCGCCTCGTCGGGGACCTGCCTGTCCCGGCCCCGCCGCCGGCGGCGCATGGTGGCCACGCCTTCGAGCGGCGAAAACGCGCGGATGAGCACCGCCGCGGGTTGGCCTTCGCCCTCGGTGACCGCGTTCAGCAGGTAGTGCATGCCGTAGTTGAGATAGACATAGGCCACGCCGGGCGGGCCGTACAGGGGCGCGTTCCGCTTCGTGAGCCCGGGAGCGGCGTGGCACGCGGGATCGGATTCCCCGATGTAGGCCTCGACCTCCACGATGACACCCGATACGCGGTGGCCTCGTGGGCCGTGGTGGACGACCACCTTGCCGATCAGATCTTCCGCCACCTCCAGCGTGGGGCGATCGTAGAAGGCGCGCGGGAGCCGACCCTTCGCGAGCGCGGTGCCCACTGCGGCGATGCTCCTTCAGTCCCGCGCGTGGGCCGCCAGGCGCCCGTTGAGCAGCACCGGGCGCAGCGCGCGCCCCGTGTGGGATTCCTCGATGGTGGCCACGTGCTCCGGCGTGCCCAGGGCCACCACTTCCCCACCACCCTCGCCGCCCTCGGGCCCCAGGTCGATGATGTAGTCGGCCGTCTTGATCACGTCCAGGTTGTGCTCGATGACGAGCAGCGTGTGCCCGGCCTCGACCAGCTTGCGAAACGCCGCCAGCAGCTTCGCGATGTCGTCGAAGTGCAACCCCGTGGTCGGCTCGTCCAGGATGTAGAGCACGCGTTCGCCTCCGGTCGATGCCAGGTGCGCGGCGATCTTGATGCGTTGCGCCTCCCCGCCGGAAAGCGTCGTGGCCGGCTGTCCCAGGCGCAGATAGCCCAACCCGATCTCGTCCAGCACGTGCAGCCGCCGCAGCACCTTGGCCGACGTGCTGAAGAAGGCCAGCGCCTCGCGCACGGTCATCTCGAGGATCTGGTGAACGTTCTTGCCCTTGTAACGGACCTCGAGCACCTGGGGCTTGAACCGCTTGCCGTCGCAGTGCTCGCACGGCACGAACACGTCGGCCAGAAACTGCATCTCCACCCGCACTTCGCCTTCGCCCTGGCAGGCCTCGCACCGGCCGCCCGGCACGTTGAACGAGAAGTGGCTGGCCGAGAGCCCCCGCGCCTGCGCGTCCTTCGTCAGCGCGAGCAATTCCCGAATGGGGTCGAAGGCCTTGAGGTACGTGACGGGATTGGAGCGCGGCGTCCGCCCGATCGGGGTCTGGTCCACGAGCACCACGTCGGTGATGTACTCGAGTCCCTCGAGGGACTGGTAGGCGCCCACGCGCCGATCCCAGTCGCCCTTTGCCCGCTTGATGGCGGCATACAGCACGTCATGGACCAGCGTGGACTTGCCCGACCCGCTGACGCCGGTGACGCACGTGAGGGTGTTGAGCGGGATCTGGATGTCCACGTCCTTCAGGTTGTGCTCGGTGGCGCCGTTCAACCGGATCTTCTGCGCGAGCCCCGGACGACGGACCAATGGCACCGGAATGGACAGCTCGTGCCGCAGGTACTTCGCCGTCAGCGATCGTGGCTCGTGCTCGAGGTCCTTGAAGTCGCCCGCGTAGACCACGCGTCCGCCTTGCTCGCCCGCGCCCAACCCGATGTCCACGATGTAGTCGGCCACGCGGATCATGTCTTCGTCGTGCTCGACCACCAGCACGGTATTGCCCTGGTCTCGAAGCTGCCGCAGGATGTCGATGAGCCGCTGGTTGTCGCGTGGGTGCAGGCCGATCGACGGCTCGTCCAGGACGTAGAGCGTGCCCACCAGCGCCGAGCCCAGCGACGTGGCCAGGTTGATGCGCTGCGATTCGCCTCCCGACAGCGTCGAAGACAAACGGTCCAGCGTCAAATACTCCAGGCCCACGTCGCTGAGAAACTTCAACCGTCGCTCGATCTCGCGAAGGACTTTCCCCGCCACCGCGGCTTCCTTTTCGGTCAGGGCCAGCTGGCGAAAGAAGCCCTGGGCCTGGCCGACGGTGAGGGCCGACACCCGGTCGATGGTCTTGCCGCCCACGTGCACGTCGCGCGCCTCGCGACGCAGCCGCGCGCCGTGGCACTCCGGACACGGCTGGTAGCTGCGGTAGCGGCTCAGGAACACACGGACGTGCACCTTGTACTTCTTGCGCTCGAGCCACCGGAAGAACCCGCGGACGCCGTCGAAGTCGCCGGACCCCTCCACCACCAGGTGACGTTCCGCGTCGGTCAGGTCGCGCCACGGCACATCCAGACGCAGGTGCGCCTTCTTGGCCTCGCGCTTCAACTCCGCCAACTGGGCCCTGTAGTGCGGCTTGCTCCACGGCTCGATGGCGCCGCCGGCCAGCGTCTTCGAGTCGTCCGGCACCACCAGCTGCATGTCCAGCTCGATCACGTTGCCGAAGCCGTTGCAGGTGGCGCAGGCGCCAAACGGGTTGTTGAACGAGAACAGACGAGGCTGCGGTGTCTCGTAGGCGATGCCGCAGGTTCGGCACTCGAACTTCTCCGAGAAGACCATCCGCTCGCCGGCGCCGTCCTCGGCCGGGATCACGGCGAAGGCCGCGCCGCCGCCTTCCCGGTACGACGTCTCGACCGAGTCGGTCAGACGGCTCAGCAGGGCTTCGTCCACCTTCACGCGGTCCACCACCACCTCGACCGCCGACTTGGACTTCAGCGAAGGGAGGTCCACCTCGTCGAACGATACCGCCTTGCCGTCCACGAGCAGCCGCCCGAACCCGCGGCGCCGCAGCGTGTCGATGGTCCGCGCCGCCGGGTCCGCGTCGGGCCGCGTGGTCTGCGCGTCATCGTCGAGCCCCTCGAGCTCGTCCGTGGGTCCGTCACCTGCGACCCCGCCCGAGGCCATGGCCACGAGCGGCACCTCGAAGCCGATGAGGAGCCGCGTGCCGGCCGGCAGCTGACTCAGCCGTTTGGCCACGATCTCGGCTGTCTCGCGGATCACGTCGACCCCGCATTGCCGGCACATCGTGCGGCCGACTCTGGCGAAGAGCAGGCGCATGTAGTCGTGGATCTCGGTGGTGGTTCCGACCGTCGAACGCGGATTCCGGATGCTGTTCTTCTGCCGGATGGCGATCGCCGGGCACATGCCCTCGATCCGGTCGACGTCCGGCTTCTCCATCCGCTCCAGGAACTGCCGGGCGTAGGCCGACAGCGATTCCACGTAGCGGCGTTGCCCCTCGGCGTAGATCGTGTCGAAGGCCAGGGACGACTTTCCCGACCCACTGACGCCCGTGATCACGATCAGCCGGTTGGCGGGCAGCGTGACATCGATGTTCTTCAGGTTGTGCGTGCGGGCGCCGTGCACCACGATGGGGCGACGTTGGGGCCTGGGGCCCTCCGGTGGTACCGGGGCGGCGGCTGGGGCGGCGGTATGCTCGACCATCTGCAGGGCGGCGATTCGGGCCGGATCCGTAAACCGTCATCGTACTACGGCCGAGAACGTCCGAGACGGTGCCCTGAGCCGGCGCCGCAGGTATACTTGGCCCTACTCATTTCGGGCTCCGTCGGCCCAGGAGGTTCGTTGATGCGCGTATTGATGACGTTGGGGCTCGCCGCAGCCCTCGCAGTGAGTGTCACGGCCCAGGCGCCGACCCCGACCACGGAACTGAAGGTGGGTGACGTCGCTCCCGACTTCTCTCTTCAGGCCTCGGACGGGAAGACCTACAAGCTATCGGACTTCAAGAACAAGCAGGCCGTGGTGGTCGCGTGGTTCCCGAAGGCGTTCACGACCGGCTGCACCATCGAGTGCAAGTCGCTGGCCGAGAACGGCTCCAAGATCCGGATGTACGACGTGGCCTACTTCATGGCCAGCGTGGACAGCGTGGAAGACAACACCAAGTTCGCCAAGGCGACCAGCGTGACGCTGGCCGGTCGCGGCGGCGCACCGTCGCAGGTGGTGGACAAGAAGGAAGCCGACTTTCCGCTGCTGGCCGATCCGACCAAGGAAGTGGCCACGAAGTACGGCGTCCTGAACGCCGGTGGCATGGCCAACCGCTGGACGTTCTACATCGACAAGGCAGGCAAGATCTCGCACATCGAGAAGACCGTGCGGCCAGCCACCTCCGCCGAGGACATGATCGCGAAGCTCGGGGAGCTGAAAGTGACGATGAATCACTGAGCGTCGCTGAATGCCGAGAAACGAAGGGCGGGCCGACTGGCCCGCCCTTCGTTCGTACGGACGCCTGCTTGCGCGGCAATTTGCGGTCAAGGCCCAAGGCTCAAGGCAGAAGGCCCAAACGGGGCTGCTGCAGGGCGTGTGCTACGATCCAAGGTCTATCCACACTTGGCCGGTGTAGCTCAGTTGGTAGAGCAGCTGATTCGTAATCAGCAGGTCGAAGGTTCGAGTCCTTTCGCCGGCTCCAAGTTCCCTAGATAATTCATCACGCCACCGGCCACGGCAAGTGCCGACGGGCCAGTTGATGCCCTAACTGATACCCTCAGGCTTTCGACCCGCTCCACAGCACTGCGTTCATCTGCCGCGCTGCCTCCTCCTGGAGTTCCTGTCCGACATGCGAGTACGTGTTCAGCGTAAGCCGAATATCCGAGTGGCCGAGGATCTCCATGACCACGCGGGCGGGGACGCCTTGAGCCAGCAGGAAAGACGCGCATGAGTGCCTGAGCGAGTGGAAGTGCAGAACCGGCAAATGCTCTCCCTGGCAGTCCAAGCACTTGCGATCGCTGATCTGAGAGTGCTTGCAGTCAGGCAGCCCGCCGATCCACGTCCCCCGCAGTAGCGCTTTCGTCTGGCGGTTCAGGCGGGGGCCGTCCAGCGGCTCACCATAGCGGCTGGTAAACACGAAGCCGTGGTCCTTCCAAAGACCGCCCGCAGCCAGCCGGGCTTCGAGTTGGCTCGTCCGGTGCGCACGCAGGATGGGTAGCAATTCGCTCGGCAGCTTCAACGTGCGTCTGCTCTGTTCGGACTTCGGCTCGACCCGTCGCCACCCCTTGCCGAGCCGCTCAAGGGCCTGTCGCACCTGAAGCACACCGCGATCAAGATCCACGTCCGCCCAGGTCAGGCCGAGAATCTCACCCTGGCGTAGGCCGAGGCCCAGGCCGACGGCGAGAAGCGGATACAGCCGATGCTCGCTGACGGCGGCCAGGAAGACACGAGCCTGTTGCGGAGCCAGACTCTGCACGATCGTCCGCACACCTCGCGGCGGGTCGGCCAGCGCGGCGGCGTTGCGAGCCACGAGGCCATGCTTGAGGGCGCGGCCGAGCGCACGGCGCAGAACCGCCCGCAGGTATTGACACGTTCTGGGAGACAGGCCGGCCTTCCGCTTCTCCTCCAGGAACGTCTCCACGTGAACCGGCTCTAGTCGGGCTAGCCGCAGATGTCCGAGACTGGGCGTGAGGTGGAGCCGCACGAGTTGGGCGTAGCTGTGATGCGTCTTGGCGCGAACGCCCGGTTTTACGACGACCGTCAGCCATTGGTCGAGGTAGGGGCCGAGCGTCTGACGGCCGTCACCCAGCGGCACGCCCTGCTGTTGGTCACGAAGCGCCTTCGTGAGCTTGGCGGCCACGACTTTGCGAGTAAGGCCGTATAAGGCTTTCCGCCGCCGCCGGCCATCGTGCCACCCGAGGTCCACGCGGGCCTGCCAGCGTCCGTCAGCCAGCCGAATGATGCTCCCTTCGCCTCGCCCTCGTCTTGATCCGGCGCTCATGATCGCCTCCTTCTCTTGATGGTTACCTTCGTCTTCGAGCCCACCTTCTTTTGCACGCGCCGCACATATTCGGCGTGGTGATCCCTACTGCGTGGATTGCTGGCTATGAATTGAGTCCAATTGGCCCGCCGGCTGCATGAGGGTGAGCAGTACTTCTGTTTTCCGACCTTGAGAAAGAAGTCCTCGCACACCGGGCATTTCTTGATCTGCTCCCAGCAGGAGTAGAGAACATCCATGACCGCAGCGTGAAACATATCGACGAACCTGCCAGTGCGCGCATACCGGACAATTCGGCCCTCCATTCGCGTAATGCCGTACCCGATTCCCCCCGAAAGGTGATAGCCGTAGCCCTTCCAAACGGACTCGATGCCTTTGCGCGCCTGTTGCTGCAGAGCCGACAAACTGCTCTGGGGCGGCAGTCGAGAGTTCCTCCAATCGTGGTCCTTCAGAATCTCGGGGCGTGCGAAGGCGAACAAGTCAGTCCGAAGAACTCGCAACTGCCCTGACTTCAAGTGCGACAAGTCGGTTCGCAGGAAGTCGAAGAGCCACTTCCCGTGCACCTCGATCGTCGAATCGCCGTGGAGTGTCCAGCCCGAAACATGGACGGGTATGTACTCCGCCTGCTGCACGCCATCGCTAGACCAAACAACCCGTCGGCCCTTTTTCGTCACCGACACCTCTCTAAGCGGTTACGGGCTCTGGAGAACCGAGAATCCACTGCCGCACTAATCATACATAACGGCAGTAGTTGCTAATAGACAAAACAACTGCCGTGTAGAAAGCTCTGGACATGACAGAGCAACTGATGTTTCGGGTATCTGAAGCTGCCTCAGCCTTGTCGATCAGCCGCGCTAAGGCGTACGAACTGATCGCTGCTGGGCGGCTGCCGTCCGTTCGGGTCGGGGGTTGTATCCGTGTCCCGGTGAGTGCCCTACGAGCCTGGATCGAAGCACAACTCGCTCAGGCCGACGGAGTTCAGAAGCCGTGATGGCCGGGGCGTTATTGTGCAGCGCTGGGAAGGCAGAGGGAGCGCCATGAGCGCACAACAGGACCAGCACGGGCAGCAGGTTGATCGTGTTCTCGACGAGGGCGACCACGCCCGCCGCGATGAACGTCGTCACCAGGTTCACAGTGCCGACCGTCATCTAGCGGCAAGTGACTTGGACTGGGGCTGGCCCAGGATTTCAGATCGGATACAGGCCGGCCCGAGCAGCAAACCCATGTATGGCACCTCGAATCGCGCGCGACGGGTGTTCAGCCTGGGGTCGGAGTTTCGTGACCTGCCCACAGCCTCGCGGTACGAACCGATTACCCTCGCGGACGGGACCGTGTTGACTGGCTGTCGCCCTGACCTCTTGAGTCTCGGCGACCTCATGGCTCGCGGCTGGTCGATTATTCCGCTGCAGCCACGCTCGAAGCTGCCCGCTGTGAGATGGGAACCCTACCAGCACAGGTTAGCGACCCCGGCTGAACTTGAGTCGTGGTTCACCTACCCCGGCAACAACATCGGCATCGTCACGGGGACCATCTCCGGGATCTTCGTCGTCGACATAGATTCGGAGGCAGCGCTGGCGTGGGCGCAGCACCAGCTTCCACCATGTGACCTCCGCGTCCGGACGTCTAAGGGGGAGCATCGGTACTATCAATTCTCTGGCGATTGCCCGATGCGGAACCGGTGCCGCGTCAGCTACCAGGGCGAGTCCCTCGACATCGACATCCGCGCGACGGGCGGATACGTCGTCGGCCCTGGTTCGGTGCACCCGGACGGCCACGTCTACACTCGTGAGGGTGTGGGTTGGACTTGGTCATGAACGCGGTAGAGGCCGCGATCGCGTCCGTCCTACCAGACATCTTCTCGGTCCCAGCACCGCACAACGGGGTGTTGCCGAGCGACAGGCGCCCCGTCCTAGAGGGGCAGCGCAACACGCACCTAACATCGCTTGCCGGCTTCATGCGGTATCGGGGTATGGCGACAGAAACCATCCTCGTGGCGCTCTTCGAAGAGAACCGCCAAGTATGCCAAACGCCGCTCGATGAACCTGAGGTTCGCGCCGTCGCGATGAGTGTCGGGCGGTATGCCTCTGCCCGGCATCCCGCGCAAGCCCCCGACCTTGAGTTCTTCACGATTCGCGAACTCGCCGAACGTGTTGCCAACAAGGGGCCACGCCGATGGCTTCTTCGGGGCATCTGGCCGTCTGGGGACTACGGTGTCCTCGCGGCAGAAATGAAGGCCCAGAAGACCTGGAACGCCACCGACATGGCGGTATCGGTCGCGTCGGGCACGCCGTGGCTTGGGCTTGTACCCGTGGACGACCCTGGGCCAGTGCTGATGTTTGCCGGGGAGGGTGGCGAAGCAAACTCCCTCCGCCGGCTCCGAGCGGTTGCGACGGCGCGAGGCGTGAACGCGGACGACCTCCCAATCCATATCTGCCTGCGCGCGCCCCACCTGACCGCCCAGGAACACCTTCGCGTCATCGAGGAACGTATCCACGCAATCGGGCCACGCCTCGTCACACTCGACCCCCTCTACCTGTCCGCCCGTGGCGCAAAAGGGGCTGACCTCTATGCGATGGGAGAGGTGCTGGAGCCACCTCAGCGCATGTGCCAAGCGGTCGGCGCGGCTCTCCTCGTGGTGACACACTTCAACCGGAAGCCGGGCCAGGGAGTTGAACGAATCTCCGGGGCCGGCCCAGGGGAATGGGGGCGGGTGCTGATGACGGCAACCGTGCCGTCCAGGTCCACCGACGCGGCGATGACCACGATCGTCACCAGCGAGATCAAGATCATCGGCGGTGAGATTCCGGACCAAACCATGCGGGTAGTCCGGCGGGTTTGGGCGGGCGAACCTGACGACCTGGAGTCCCCCCTATACGTCGAAACGACAGCCACGAAGGTGGACAACAAGAAAGCGGCAGCGGTAGAGGGAGCCGCGCTCTCGCCCACTGCACGGAAGCTCGTCGAGGTTCTCACCGCGGCCGGGGACGCGAAGACCAGCGCCGAGCTTGTGGATCGGATCGGGCAGCAGTACGGACCCGGACTCGCTCGGCAGACTGTGTCTAGCACCCTGAACGAGCTTGAGCGCCGGGGCGTCGTCTCCGGCACCGTCTTGAGCCGTAACAAGAAGGTGTGGCGGTTGGCCACCGAGGTGTCGCCTAGTGTCGCCTGACATCACCGACGACACCTGGTGGCCTGTCGTGTCATGTCGCCACACCCTTCAGGGGTGGCGTACATGACGACACCTGCCAGCAAGCTCCTAGTCACTCGGCGACGCGGGCAAGAGGCCAAATATTAGTCCGGCTAATGCAAGAGCTTGGCGCTCCCAAGTCCAGGGAGAGGGCCTCGAAGATTCGAACGGCTACAGAACCTGCTGCTCAGAACGAGCCACGCAAGCTAGTGAAGGCGGCGCTGCTGAATCGGTCTTACACGCGTAAGGAATCCCAGGCCGGTGCCGGTCCTCGTCTTCCTATTCGACACGAGCATGATCACGGCCTGCGTCCGGACGAACCAGTCCTCGCCCATCTTTACAGACGGCCCAGGGGCGGGCCGAGGAGTTGGCGTGGGCATTTGCTGGGCAGGTCTAAGATCGGGGCTCCTGGGCGAATGCCAGACGCTGCCGACAGACTCGTGGCGCCGATCACCCGCGCCGGCACGCGGGACAAGCCATTTGCCGACGCGCCGCCGTGGCCGGCCAATCCTGACCGTCGCCCTTCTGAAGTTGGTGGGCGCCTACCCGCAGATCGCATTCGTGAGCAATCGGGGCGAGCGCAAGGCTACGCCGCCGGGATCGCTCTTCTCTTGCCCCGATTGATCGAGCGGGACCATACTCCCAGCCGTGGCGAGCGCGACCTTCGCCAAGATCCTGGACACGTTCCTCGCATCGCCGCCGAGGTACCGCTGTCGGGCTCGGATGGACCGGGCCTGGCGCTGACTCCGCTTATCCCCACACCTGATGTGACGTGACGGACTCCGAACTGAACTCACGATGCCCGACCGAATCGCTGTTGGTGGAATTGCGATGAAGACACTCCGACCCTACATCCCCTATATTGGGGCGCTTCTTGCGCTGAATGTAGTGCGGGC
>Ga0307505_10000238_pt1 | contig 66353 bp, 63 predicted proteins | sample 23_S_MG_FD_202183 | JGI IMG/M metagenome (GOLD analysis project Ga0307505, IMG submission 202183) | Soil microbial communities from Populus trichocarpa stands in riparian zone in the Pacific Northwest, United States - 23_S | ecosystem: Environmental > Terrestrial > Soil > Riparian zone > Trees... | reverse complement strand
TCCCGTTTCGGGACGTCTTCGAGCGGGATGGCAAGAAGGTCCGCGACCGCGAGGAGCGGCTGGCCAAGCTCTTCCTGTCCGAGACGTCCCGCTCCGCCTTCGACCGGGCCAGGACGATCATGGACGAAGGGGCGCGCTACAACATCGGCAACGTCAGCCGAAACATCAACACTCCTACGCTGGTCTTGACGCTGCTGACGCCGGTGCACCGGGCGCGCATGCGCTTCGAGTTGGGCAAGGCGGACGAACGCGGCACCCTCGTCGAGTTCAAGGAGACGTCCCAGCCGACCTACGTGAGAACCACGGGCGGCCGCGACCTGCCGGTCTACGGGCGCTTTTGGATGGACGAAGCGTCCGGGACCATCCGGCGCACGGAACTGCACGCCGTCGATACCGGTGTCGAGGCGCACATCACCGTCACCTTCGAGCACGACGCCGGGGCGGGTCTCGTGGTGCCGGTCCGGATGCAGGAGCGCTATCGGCGCGCGCGCGACCCGAACGAAGTCCACGGCGTGGCCACGTATTCCAGATTCCGCCGGTTCCAGGTGTCCACCAGCGAAGCCATCGAACCCTGATCCCTTATGGGCACTGTCTCAGTTTGCTAGGACGGCTCATTTTAAGCCCTTTCCTCGGCTGTTAGTAAGTCCACGACTGTGCAGCCAAGTCCGGCTGCTATGAGCGTCATCGTAACGAGCGACGGATTGGCTTCTCCGCGCTCGATACGGCTGATAAACGCCACACGGCAATAGGCGCGCTCGGCCAGCGCAGCTTGCGAGAGCTTTGCCGCCCGGCGCATGCGCCGCACGCGCCGGCTAAACAGGAAAACCATCGGACGCGCCTTAGCGGTCGGTGACACCATCGTCACGCCGCCGCTTTTTTCTCGGCCGCATCGAGCAGTCCGACTATTTCCTCCACGGACCACACGCGGTCCGCGAGTCCGGCGAGCATGGCCGGCGTACCGCCTAGCGCCTTCTGTGACCTCGCGAAGTTGTAGTGAACGTAGTGCAGGGCGAGCGCGTGCTCATGGTTCTCAACCTTCTTCGAATGGCCGTTCGTCAAACGCGTGAAGCGCCTCATCGACATGCGCATTTGGAGGTTCTGCCTCTCGATGTACGACGTAGAAATGTGCTCAATCGCAGGCATCCCAGAGACAACCTGAACCTTCGATTCCACGCACACTGGCGGCGTATATCGCTTCTCCGCCTTTGGATCGCTGCCGTACACTTTTATCAACCTCGCGTAGTCTATGTCGCTGGCGAACGCCGAATCGGTGGCGTCCAGGTAGGCGTGCAAACCATCGGTCGTCAACTGCACGCGCGACGAAAGACGCGACGCAAGGTCGTGCATGAACGGGTGGGCCGTCTCCGCGTCACGTCGGCCAACATGCCACGAGAGCACGAGCTTCGAGTCGGCGTCCTGGCCCACCCACGTCCAGAGATCGCCGTACCCGAACACACCGCGGAGTTCGTCTGGCAGGTTCTCCTTGCGCGCGTAGCAGAACGTCCAGATCTCGTCGCATTGCACGCGCTTCGATGGAACGTTGCGCACATGCTCATCGTGGAACGTCTCGCATGCGGTGCCGAGGTCAACGAGCAGTTTGGTGACGGTGTTGATCGACACGCCCGCCATGCGGCTGGTGCTCCGCAGGCTATTGCCCTCTACGAGCGCCTTCACAATCTGGACCCGCGTTGCCGTGCTCAACCTGTTCATGCACACATACTACTAAAGCCGCTTTAGCATGTCAAGACCACGACAAGGATAGTGGGGGAGGGAGGGGGTGCTACGCAGCACCCGATTACACCCGATTACACCCGATTACGCCCGGATCGGTCTGGAACAGAACGGCCTAAAAAGTCCTGTTTTATAGGTCCGCAGCGCGCAAGCGATGTCGCGCATAGGGGAGATCAGATCAGGCCCAGGATATGGCGTGCGGTAACGACCAGATCATTTTCTGGTTGAACGGTCATTTAGCTGGGGTAGAATTCGGAAGGTCGGGCTGAGCCTTTCGTCCCAGTTCCTTGGTCGGGAACGTCCTGGGGCAATCGGCTCAGACCCTGTCACGCGGGAGGTGGTACATGAAATCAGCACCCTAGGGCCGTAGGCCCGTCGGGGGAGCTTCATCGGGCGGGAGAAGATCCCCGCCCACCCCTTCGCGTTTTTCGATAGTACCACGGGACGATCGAGTAGGAGAAGGATTGCCCGAAATGGCGCCAGAACAGCCGCTAGACCCGTTTATCGCAGCAATCGAGCTGAAGATCGCAAAGTGGACGGCCGTCCTTGAGTCCTACAAGGCCGCTGTCGCGATTGACGGCGCGCAGCCAGGCGACAGAACCGGCAGCCAAGTTAGGCGCGCGGGGGGTGACACCGGCGGGTCTGTGGACTTGCCAGTGGGAGTGTTCCGCGACAAGAGCCTCAAGGAAGCCATCGCAATCTACCTGGGAGCTGGCCGACGGAAGCAGACCAATAAGGAGATCGCGATTGGCCTACAAAGGGGTGGCATCGCGACCACTTCAGTTAACTTCGAGGCCACGGTTGCCACGGCGCTCGGGCGAATGAAGGACGAGGGCACAATCCTCCGGTTTCTTGATGGATGGGACTTGGCGGCATCCTATCCAGATAGCCTCAGGAGTCGTCTGGAGAAGGACGCGAAGCCGCAGAAGCGTAGGCGTGGGAAGCGATCTGGCGCGAGCAGTAAGCGGGAACCAAAGGCGCCGCGGGTGGAGCAGCGCCAAGGCTACAGCGGAGACAGTAAGACGAACTTCATACTGGGACTGCTCTCAACTGATTCATCGAGCGGCAAAACCATCCCTCAGGTCGTTGACGCCGTACGTGGCGCCGGAATGGAGTGCACGCTCGACTACGCGCGTGTAGTTCTGAAGCGGCTTCGTAAGCGTGGGCAGGTCGTGGCCCATAACGGCCAGTATTACCGCGCTGATGCGGAGGTGTGAAGTGGCTGATCAGGTAACTAGTCCAGAGGCAGCTTCCGCGACGGCGGCTTCCGTTGCGCCTGACGGTGGCCAGCAGCGAGGTGCGAGGCAACCGGTTACTGTGCTGCTGCCTGGCTCGCCGCGGCCTGTCGTAACAGACACCGTCTACATATCCTTCTCCGCGGAGATCAACGCACACACTTCAGAGAGCCTGTTGGCTGTACTGGCGAACCTCGTTAATCAGCACGTGCCGCACATCTATCTGTTGCTTTCGACGCCAGGCGGAACGGTCATGAACGGCATGAACGTCTACAACGTCATGCGCGGCCTTCCATGTGAATTGACAATTCACAACGTTGGGAACGTGGACTCGATCGGGAACGCGATATTTCTGGCTGGCACGCGAAGATATGCCTGCCCACATTCAACGTTCATGTTCCACGGAGTAGGTTTCAACATGCCGCAAGGACTGCGGCTTGAGGAGAAGTTTCTTCGAGAGAGGCTCGACGGGATCGTGTCAGACCAGCGTCGTATCGGTCAGATCCTTGAGGAGCGGACGACGATAGCCAGCGAACAGATCGATCGTCTGTTCCTCGAAGCCCAAACCAAGGACGCGACATTCGCCGTTGGCTGCGGGATTGTTCACGAGATCCGCGATGTTCAGGTCCCCCCTGGCGGTCCCGTAGTCTCGCTTGTATTCCAACGCTAAGGCGTCAGGAGAAGGACGAGTCAGTCCGATGTGCACCGCGCCATTGTGATTCAGCATGTCGGGCCTCTGCAACACAAAGGCTAGCAATTTCACGCCCAGGCCAGGGTGGGTCTAAAAGCTAACGAAATTGCGATTCCACTTAGCTCGGGTCGTCAAAACCATGACAAACGTCGTCGGTAAACCGGCATTCTTTGCTACAGCTTTCGTTTTTTGTTCCACCTGGCTCGCGCGGCTTTGAGTGCTATTTCACGGCGCTGCTCGTCTGTAAGGTTTGCCATCCGCCGCGCGCCGCTCACCTGTCCTCCGCGCCGTCCAAGTGCCTTCATGTAGGCCGACAGACCCTTCGGCGGCTTAGGGGATGGCCCGACTGGGTTATCGTCGTCACCTCCGGTGCTGAGCCTAACTACGTGATGAGCGAGTTGGTTCGCGTCCTTGGGTCTGGCGTCATTCTTAAGCCGCTTTGGCATTCTCCGAGTATCCCACTAAAATTCCGTGCCTAGCAAACTGAGACAGTGCCCCCTTATGATCCGATCCATGCAGAAAGCCTTCTTGTCGACCTCGGCCGTACTGCTCCTGGCCTGCTCGACCACGCCGGCCCAGCAGCCGGTCGCCATCGCCGGCGCCACCGACGTAGCGGCCCGCGTGGGCGATCGCTCGATTACCGTCAAGGAGCTGGACGACAAGTGGCGCGACACGGCCGCCGCCCAGCACGCCGAGGCGCTGCAGGCCGTCTACGACGGCCGGCGCCAGGCGCTCGAGAACATCATCTCCGACATGCTGGTGGCCGAGGAGGCCAAGAAGAAGGGCATGAGCCCCGATGCTTATGTGGAGTCGGAGGTCGCCAAGCGCGTCAAGCCGGTCGGCGAGGCGGACGTCGTCACCTTCTTCCAGTCCAACCAGAACCAGATGCAGGGCCGGTCGCTCGAGCAGATGTCGCCGGCCATCAACCGCTATCTGTCGGACCAGCAGCAGGAAACGGCGCGTCAGGCGCTCATCGCCGAGTTGAAGAAGGCCGGACCGGCCATTCGCGTGTCGCTGGACGCGCCGCGGCAGACGGTGACGCTGGCGGCCACCGATCCGGCCCTGGGGCCGGCGTCCGCGCCGGTGACGTTGGTGGAGTTCTCCGACTTCCAGTGCCCGTTCTGCCAGCGGGTGGAACCCACACTTAAGCAGCTGCGAACGACCTACGGCGACAAGCTGCGGATCGTGTGGAAGGACTTCCCGCTGACGCAGATTCACCCGCAGGCGTTCAAGGCCGGAGAAGCCGGCCACTGCGCGGGCGATCAGGGCAAGTACTGGGAGTATCACGACCGCCTGTTCGCCAACCAGCAGGCGCTGCAGCCGGCGGACCTCAAGAAGCACGCGGCCGACCTGGGGCTGGACGCGGCAGCCTTCGGCGCCTGCCTGGATTCGTCGAAGTACGGCGAGCGCGTACGCGACGGCGTGTCCCAGGGTGATCGGCTGGGCGTCAACTCGACGCCGACCGTCTTCGTGAACGGCCGGCGCTTTTCCGGCGCGCAGCCCTACGAAGTGTTCGTCGCCGCCATCGACGAGGAGCTGGCGCGGGCCGCGGGCCGCTGACGTCGGTCGCGCGCCGTGTCCCACGACGCGCAGCTCGCGAGGCTTCGCCCCGGACCGTTCAGGCTCCGCCTCGCTAGGGCAGTGTCTTTTTGGCCCCGCTTCGCGGGGCGGAGAAAACTTGATGCCTTTGATTGGAATTCAAGCGGTCAAGTTTTCTACTGCGGTCCGTATGGAGCGTGTGGTGATCGCGGCCGGCCTTGTGGCGGTCGTGACGGCGTGTGTGCCAGCTCTCGCGCGGGCGCAGTCGGGCAGTCCCCGCAACGATCTGCCCCAGCCCTATACGACCACCCGGGACTGGGGCCAGCTGCCGCCGGGCACGAAGTGGGCGGCCGTCACCGCCGTGGAGCCGGGCCCTGGCGGCGTCATCTACGTCATCCATCGCTGCGTCGCCAACTCCTGCGCGGGGCGGATGGAGCCGCCGATCCTGAAGTACGACGCGCGCGGCACGCTCCTGAAAACATGGGGAGCCGGCCTGTTCGTGTTCCCGCACGGCGCCGCCGTGGATCGGGACGGCAACCTGTGGGTGACCGACGCGCGTGGGGATGCGGGCAAGGGTCACCAGGTGTTCAAGTTCGATCCCGAGGGCCGGGTGCTGATGACGCTCGGCAAGGCCGGCGTCAGCGGCTCCAGTACCGATCTCTTCGACCAGCCGACCGACGTGGTGGTGGCGCCCAGCGGCGACATCTTCGTCACCGACAGCCATCGCAACGGCAAGAACAACCGGGTGGTGCGCTTCTCGAAGGACGGCCGCTACCTGAAGGAGTGGGGGAAGAAGGGCTCGGGCCGCGGGGAGATCAGCGAACCGCACACGATCGCGCTGGACTCGCGCGGTCGCGTGTTCGTGGGCGACCGCGAGAACAACCGCATCCAGATCTTCGATCAGGACGGCACGTTCATCGACGAGTGGCGGCAGTTCGGTCGGCCGAGCGGCATCACCATCACGAGCGACGACCGGATCTACGTGACGGATTCCGAATCAGGACCCGACACCGGCGCGAAGGAGCTGCCCGGGATCAAGAAGGGCATCCGCATCGGCAGCGCGCGGGATGGCAGCGTGACCGCATTCATCGAGGACGTGGAATCGACCGTGGCCGATCACTCCGGCGCCGAAGGCCTGGGTGTGGACCCCCAGGGCAACGTCTACGGCGCCGTGGTGCGGCGCCAGATGCTCGAGCGCCACGTGTTGAAGCGCTGACACGCGGTGCTCGCGGGCACGACTCGAGTGTGCTCGTGCCGGTCGATGTGCCGGAGCGCTTCTCGACCGTCGCCCGCGAGGTGCTTCGCGGCCTGCCCGCGAGCTGCTCCGACGCGCACACGCCCAGGCTCCTGACGCCGAGCCTGGACCTCCTCCACGTGGCAGCCGCCCGTGCGACGAGCCGTCGGGTGTGCGCGCGGCGCATAGCCGGCGCGCGGCTGGCCCTTCTCGGGATCGAACAGGTCCCGGTTCAGCCGCGTGTTCTCCGCGCCTTCAAACGCGACCCGCTCGCTGTCTCGAGGCTACGCTCGCCGGTGTAGCCGTCGCAGCCCGGCGGCCGCCAGGCCAAGTCCAAGGAACGAGAGCGTGGCGGGTTCGGGCACAGCCGTCGTCGCTGGCGCGAGATCAATCGTGACGGTCTGGCCCCGCAAGATCGTCAGTCCTGCGAAGTTCGCCAAGATATTGTCAGCATCGAACGTCAGCGCCGACGGACCGAACCCGGCGAACGTCGTGCCCGCCAAATTCAGCGTTGGCGTCCAGCCGGGAACGAGACTGAGGACGTCGAAAAACCTCACTCCGTCAAATAGGACCGCATTGGGGCCGCCATCGCGAACCGCGGTCATCAGGATTTGCGTGTCGGTGATGTCGATGTCCAAGAACCCAGCAAAATTCGGGAAGTCCGCTCCAGGACCCACGATGACGTTGAACTGATTGCCCGCGTAGACGGTCGAGGTGTCCGGATAGTGATACGTGATTTGAATCGTACTCCCGAGTAGCAGCGGTGCCGCGTTGGCCGCACCGGCAGTCAGCCCAAGCATCGCCACCGTCAGAAGCATCGAGCACGAATGTCGCATTCCGTCCTCCAGTGACCGAGAAGTATAGATGATCAACTGTCGGAAGAGTCGCGTACTGCCAGGAAATGAGGGCCTACAGGAAGGGACCGCTGTAGCAGAATTTTGTCGCCGTCATCGTGCACAACCTCACCGTCGAACTACGGTGGCTCAGTCTAATGTTTCTCGGCTCCATCCGTCGTGCAGCACGCGAACGATCTCGATCACCCCCTCCTGGGCGACGCGATAGATTCGCTCGCATTCTGGTACTCGCCGGCTTCGACGACCTCTTGAACAGCTGACGCGCAGGACTTGACCCAGCAGTTCTTCGTCCATCTGCTGTCGAGGAACCTGATCGCCATGGCGGATCGACAGCGTGGGCGGTTTCGTGCCTTGCTGCTGACGGCACTCGAGAACTTGCTCGAATCGACTGCTGGTGTCGTGGCACGCGCTACGAAGCCGAGCGCACGGCGCCGCTCGCTCATCGTCGAGCACTCGGGCCGGCGATACACGCTCCGCGCCACGTCGGCGCTGCGGCGGGATGGTGCAGCTCGACCGGCGTCTCTCGATTGGCGACACGCCGCAGTAGACGCGGCTGGCAACATCAAGGGAGAGGCCGAGACATCGCCCAGCGTGTCCTGTTCGGCACATCGTCACGCGCACCTGCCGCATATGCTGAGCGCTTGGCATGACGAAGCGGCCGTGTCCCGCGTGGGATGTCGACGAGCTGTTTCGCCGGTTCGAACTCGCCGAAGGACTCGGCCGGGAGGCACAGATGGCCAGGTGTGACGTCTGCGGCAATGACTACGACAAGAGCTTCGACGTGGTCTCTGGGGGAAGCCGACACACGTTCGACAGCTTCGAGTGTGCGATCCACAAACTCGCACCGCAGTGTGTCCATTGCGGCTGCCGCATCATCGGCCATGGGGTCGAGGCGGCCGGCCGTATGTATTGCTGCGCCAACTGCGCGCGCCAGAGCGGCGTGAGCGGCGTCGACGATCGCGTGTGAGCTGAACGAGAAGCGGCGATCCAGAGCCGGGCTCACCACCTCGAAGGACCAGGTTCACCGACGGCTCAGTCCGGCCGGGGCCCGCTAGACGTCTTCAAGGTCACGATTCCTTGCATTCGAAGTCAAGTTCCCTGTGGTCTTCGACGACCGGCGGCGCCTCTGCGGCGGCGACGATAAGGGAGACAGTACTGAGCCAAACAGCACTGATCAGAACCACGCGGGGCCACCTGGTCATCGACGTACGCTCTCTTCCTGGGTATCGTGACCAACCCGCGGCCGATCATCTTGTTCCTGTTTTCATACGCGGCAGCCGAGCCAGCCCCTGAGTCACGTTGACACATAAGTCTTTATATGTAGAATTATGGCGTGGCCCGCACGCCAAACCGTTCGCCGCAGACCCACCAAGTCCTTGCCGCGCTCCTGCAGCAGCCGACTGTGTGGCGGTACGGCTACGACCTGTCGAAGCAGACGGAGCTGCAGTCTGGAACGCTCTATCCGATCCTGATGCGGCTCACCGAGCAAGGCCTCCTCGAGGATACCTGGGAGCCGTCGGACCAGGCTGGTCGGCCGCTGCGTCACGCTTACCGTCTGACTGCGCCCGGAATCGCCGCCGCTCGTGAAATCCTGCAGGGTGAACGAGCGGCCCTCCGCCTGCGGCTGTCGAAGGCTCCCTCGCGATGACCGTGCGTCGGATCCTTCGCTGGCTCGGTGTGTTGATTGTGCTTGGGATCGTGTCGGTCCCTGTAGCTGTCGTGATCCTGGGCTGGCGCCATCCCGATAGACTCACGTTACCCGCGCCGACGGGACCGTACGCCGTCGGCCGAATGGTGGTGGATTGGCGCGACGATGGACGCATCGATACGTTTGCGCCCACTCGCGGCACAAAGAGAGAACTCCCCGTCTGGATCTGGTACCCCGCCACGCGCGACCCGAACACACCGCGGGCCGACTACATGCCGCCGCGACTGCGCGAAGCGATGCAGCCGAACCCCCCGCGGATCGTGCTGTTCGTGATGAGCCGCCTGACAATTGACCGTGGCCGCGTGACATCGCACGCACTCGATGCTCCTGCGCTCGTCGCCGGCGCCGGCAGGCTTCCGGTCGTGCTCCTGAAGCCCGCCTTGGGTGCAGCCGTGGTCCAGAACTCGGCGCTCGCCGAGGACCTGGCCAGTCACGGCTACGTTGTCGTCGGGTCGGATTCCCCCTACACGACGCCCGGCGTGGCGTATCAGGACGGGCGCATCGCGCTTCGAACGACGGCCGGCCATCCGCCAGAAACGGCACCGGGACGCGTGAGCGAACTGGCGCCAGGCCAGGCCAACGACTTGTATCTGCCGGTCGTCGATGCGTGGGTCAAGGACAATCGCTTCATCCTTGACCGACTGCACGCACTTGGAGATGCGGATCCGTCAGGCCGGTTTACTGGGAGGCTGGACCTTGATGCAGTGGGTGCCGTCGGCCATTCCATCGGAGGCGCAGCCGCGCTGCAGTTCTGCCAGGAGGATGCGCGCTGCAAGGCCGGCGTCGATCTCGATGGCGCGCCGTTGGGCGAGGTGGTGCGGACCGGCATCGCCAAGCCGTTCCTGTTCTTGCTTGCCGATCGCCCGATGTTCGATATGCCCGAGCCGGACTTGCCTGATGAGGAGCGCGCGTTGCTCGCGGCGATCGACCACATCCGACGTAACGTTCCGACCAGACCGAGCCTACTCCTCCTGCGGGGGGCCGCGCATTTCAACCTCTTCGATCAGGCCATGCTGAGCGAGCCGACAGTCTGGCGACTGGTGGGAGCATTGGGGGCGATCGATCAGGGGCGCGCGCTCGAGGTGACGCGCCGCTACGTCCGCGCGTTCTTCGATGTTCACCTCAAACGCATGCCAGACCGCCTGCTCGACGGCCCTGGCGCGGAGTTTCCGGAGATCCGTTTCAAGTGACTCGATGCCGTCGAGTGGTGGGCGTGCTCCTTGGCGTGGCGACCAGGGTCATGCCCCCGGCCATGCGGCCGTGGGCCGCCGCCATGCAGAACGAGCTGGCCTACGTGGGCAACGATCGCGAGGCACTGCGATGGGCGGTCGGCTGTCTATGGGCGGCACACGTCGCACGGATTCGCGGACTGTACCTGCTGGACGTTGCGGCCGTGCGCGCGGTCGGAGCCTTCATGGCCACGTTCCGGGCGTTCGGCGCAGTCTTTCCCACCCTGCTCACGATCGCCTACTACCGCGGCGCCGTCGGAATGACGGAGTCCCTGGGGAGCATGACAGCGGGAGACGACTATCGCCGTCTTGTCCCTCTCATGGAGGCGATCCCGTCGTGGGTGCATGCGCTTGCGACCGCCGAGGGGGCGTGCTATCTCGTCGGCGCCGTCTGTCTGCTCGTCCGCCGGCGAGCGGCGTACATCGCGCTCCTGTTCGGCGTGAGTCTGGAGCTCGTGCTTACGCTGTTCGGTCGTTCGCTGCAGGCCGAGGTCGGCGTCGCCGCCGTGCCCAATCCGTCATTCCTCGCCGCCGTGATATTGCCGTTTGCGCTGCCGTTGCTGCTGGCATTCGCCGCCTGGTCGGGAAGCCGGCGGGCGTCGAACCCGATGACCACGGGATAGCATCGAGGATTCGCGCCAGTTGCAACGCGCGGAAGCAGGCCCACCACGACCCGCCCGTTGCGAGCCCTGACATAACCAGAAACAACCACGCCCGTTGTGACAATGTCGGGAAACAAGAACCTCTACACCGTCAACACTGGCACGGGCGCAGCCACGAGCCTCGGCAACATGGGGTTCGCGTCCGCGGACCTCGCGTTCAATTCTTGCCTGCACTGGCTGACGGCTCGACCGCATAGGAGGCGCAAGGAGCCGGGCTACGAGGGGCAGTAATCGCACCACGCCATCGTGGACGAGGCCGGCAAGGCCTCTATGTCGGCTACCGCAACGCGGGCTGGCAGGCGTCGGCGTTCGACCTCGCCGATCCGGCGAGGCCCAGGCTGGCGTGGTCCGCCGACAGATGCTCGAAAGGCACGTCCTCGAGCGCTGACCTTGCTGCGTCCTGGCGCCCTATTCCAGCGCGGCGTACACCGCGTTCGGGAACTCGGTTCTGAGGCGCAGCACGCGGGTCGGCATCAGGATGATGCCGATCAGCTGCTCCTTCGGATCCACCCAGAAGTAGGTGCCCCTGGCACCGGCCCACCCGTAGTCCCCTGGGCTGCCCAGCCAGCCGCTGCGACCGTCGCTCTTGCGCACGCGCACGCCGAGGCCGAACCCGTATCCCTTCAGGTCGTGCTCCTGCGAGATGTAGTTGCGCAGGTCCAGATCGCCGATGGCGTTGTCGGTCATCAGCTCCACGCTCTTGCGGCTGAGGAGCCTCGTGCCGTTCAGTTGCCCGCCGTTGAGCAGCATCTGCGAGAACGTGAAGTAGTCGGTCGCGTTCCCGATGAGGCCTCCGCCGCCGCTGAAGTACGCGGCCGGACCGGGTTCTGCCGGCCGGGTCAGCAGGTTGTTCACGCGGTCGTAGGCCACCGCCACCTCGGCGCCGCGGGGCGCTGGCACGCTGAAGAACGTGTCGCGCATTCCGAGCGGCTGGACGATACGCCGTTCGAAGAACTGCTCCAGCGTCATGCCGCTCACGATCTCGACCACGCGTCCCAGCGTGTCGAAGCCTGGGCCGCCCGTGTACTGCCACTGCGTGCCCGGCTGAAAGTTCAAGGGCAGGGCTCCCCACGCCTTGACGCGCTCGGCCAGCGTCGCCGTGCGCGCGATCTTGAGGGCCGCGAAAAATTCGCCGGCTGGACCCTCGGCGGACACCGCCATGCCGGCGGTGTGGGTGAGGAGGTCCTGGAGCGTCATCTCCCGCTGAACGGGCGCGAGCCGGAGGCCGGCGCCGCGCGCGTCGTTCGGCGCGTTCCATTCGGCCACCTTGCCGTTCTTGAACTCCGGGATGAACTTCGACACCGGGTCGGCCAGGATCAGCTTGTTCTCCTCCATCAGCATCAGGATGGAGACGGCCGTCAGGGGCTTGGTCATCGAGGCCAGGCGAAAGAGCGTGCCCGTTTGCATGGCCTTCTTCGCTTCCAAATCCATCAGGCCGTGCGCCTCGAGGTGCGCCACCTTGCCGCGGCGCGCCACCAGCGTGACCGCCCCCGGCAACGTGCCCGCGTCGATGTGTGCTTTCACCAGGAGGCCGATCCGCCTGAGGCGCTCGGACGACAGTCCCACCTCCTCCGGCTTCACGATCGACACCGTGGCCGCCGAGAGCGGCAGCGAGAGCAGCAGAACCAGGACCGCGCGCCAGATGTTCATCGGAGTCTCCTTTCCAAGCGCGAGGCGAAGCCTCGCCAGCATAGATCCGTCAGGGCACCAGGACGATCTTGCCCAAGGCGCCCGGTTCCATGACGGCCTGGTGGGCCTTGGCCGCATCGGCCAGCGGCATCTCCCGCGCGACCACCGGGGTCAGCGTGCCGTTCGCCAACCCGGCGCCCAGCCCCGCGTGGATCTCGTGGAACTCGGCGCGGGTGGTGTTGAAGAGCGTCATGCCCAGGATGGCGGCGTCCTTGGCCATGGCCTTGCGCGGGTCGATCTCCACGCGGCCGCGGTTGCCGATGACCACCACGCGTCCTCCCGGCGCCAGCACGTCCAGGTCCTGATCGAGGTTGACGTTGGCCAGCATCTCCAGCACCACGTCCACACCGCGGCCGTCCGTCAGCGCCGGCACCTGCTGCAGGTAATCGGGCCCACGGTGGTTCAGCACGCGGTGCGCACCCAGCTCGTTCACCAGCGCCGCGCCTTCCTCCGTGCCAGCCGTGGCGATGACGTGCATGCCGTGGGCGCGCGCGATCTGAACGGCGGCCGTTCCCACGCCGCCGGTGCCGCCGTTGACCAGCACGGTGTCGCCGGCCTTCGCGCGTGCCCGCACGAAGAGCGCGCGCCACGCCGTGGCAAAGGGCACACCCAGCGCGGCTCCCTGCGAGAACGAGACGCGCGCCGGCAGCGGATGCGCCTGCCAGTCCTCGCACAACGCCACCTCGGCGCAGCCACCAATGGCGCCGTGAACGTACACCTGGTCGCCGATGGCCACCTTCGTCACGCCGCTGCCGAGGCTGGCCACGGTCCCGGCGACGTCGGTGCCGGGCGTGTAGGGCAGCGCGGGCTTGCGCGCGTAGGTGCCCGAGCGGATGTAGGCGTCCACGGGGTTCACGCCGGCGGCGCGCACGCGAATCGTCACCTGGCCGGGCCCCGGCGCCGGCGGGGGCATTTCCTCGAGCCGCATCACGTCAGGGCCCCCGAACTCTCGAACGACGATCGCTTTCATGCGTGTCCTCCAAACAGTCTGTCGAAGTTGCCGCCGAGCATCATGGCCTGGTCGGCGTCGGACACGCCCGCCTCGGCGAGCGCGGTCCGTTGCTGGTCGAGGATGGGTTTCTGCCACCCGCGTGGAAAGAACGACGAGTCCGTGCCGAAGAGTAGCCTCGTCGGCCCCGCCACGGCCAGCGCGTTTCGAAACACGGATGCCAGCGTCAGGCCCGGGTGATACCGGATCCATCCGTTCGAGCTGGACGTGTCCAGGTGGACGTTGGCGCTCAGGTCGGCCGCCATCAGGGCCTCGCGGAAGAGGCCCGCGCCGAAGTGGGGCAGGATGAACGGCGTGGCCGGGAACTGGGCCGCCAGTCGGGCCACGGCCAGCGGGTCACCGAGCCGCAGGTCGAATGGGCTCGGGAGCCCCAGCTTCTTCCTGACGCCGATCGACAGCGCACCGCAGTGCACGAACACAGCCGCCCCGTGATCGGCGGCTGCCTGCACGACGGCCTTCGTGCGTGCGTCGTCGAGCGGCACATGGTGCATGGCGGGGAAGAGGCAGACGACCCGGAGACCGCCCTCGCCAAGCGCTGTGCGGGTGCGCGAGACGGCGTCGTCGGCTCCCGCATTCACCATGAAGAAACCGACGAAGCGCGAGGGATGGCGCGCGACCGCCTGCGCCACCGACTGCTCGTCGCCCGGTACGCTGGCGATCAGCGCCGTTCGCGCGACCCCGTGCCGATCCAGTTCCTGCACCCAGCGGTCGGCCAGCGCGTCCGGGCCGACCGGATCGTCCCAACCCAGCTCGCGGCACAGATCGCGGGCGCTCTCGCCACGGCCGCGCTGCTGGGAAAGCGCGTCGAAGAACCGGCTGGAGAAGAAGTGGGCGTGCGCGTCGTTGGGCATTCCAACAGGGATACCATGATCGCGTGGCCTATGCACTGGCGGTCTACGCGATTGGCGTCGTGATCGGTCTGGTGATGACCGACGCCCGGCCGCTGGCGCGCCTGGCGCTCGCGGCGCTGTGGCCGGTCGGACCCCTGGCCTTCGCGGCCGTCATCTGCACGCTTGTCGTGACGGCCGCATTCGTGTTCCCGCTGGTCGGTGTCGCCCTTGGGGCGGCCGCGATCATCGGCTGGCTGTGGCTGGCCCTCTAGCGGCCGAGGCCATCGCTGTGCCGGAAACCCGATTGAACTTGCGTCGATAGTAGGCGGTCCATACGGCGATCGTGGGGGCGCCGATGACCGCGGGCGCCAACCACACCGCCAGCGAGAAGGTGTCGGCCCCCAGCCGGCCGGCGTTCACCACGAGGAACGCGGTGGTGGCCGCGATGCACGATCCCAGCATCGCGCCCATGTGCTCGAACCACCAGTGCATGTGGTGCGTGGGAGGCCGCAGCCAGTAGAACAGCTGGCTGCCCCCCGACAGCAGGCCGATGATCGAGAACGCCGCGAAGAGCGTTCGGCCGGTGACGACGCCGTAGCCGAGCATCGAGACGCTGACCGCGGTCAGCGCCCCCGCCAGTCCCAGGTCCCACCAGTGCGTGTGGGCCGTGGTTCGCTTCTTCGTCTTCAGCACGCGGATGCCTGCCGACACACCGGCAGCGGTCAAAAGCGCCACGTAGAACAGGAACAGGCCGGCCTGTCGTCCGTTGGGGCTGAGGTCGGTCAATGCGCGCGTGGCGGACAGCACGAACGCCGTGATCGACACCACCGTCATCCCGGCCACGAACACCCAGCCGCTCTTCCGGTGGTTCGAGCCGCCTTTTCGCGTGAAGAGCGGGATCAGCATCGCCGCCAGGGCTACCGAGCCCCCGGCGATGTGCAGCGAGAGGATTGTCTTGATCATGGAGGTATCGTGGCCGCGCGCGGCTGCACGCGCATGTGCCAGAGGTCATGGGCGTCCGAGCATGACTTTCGGCACACGCCCTGCGCCGACAGGCCCGCTAGAATGGCCACTGTGCAGCCGGAAACGTGGCTTCGCGTGGCGGGATTCGGCACCTGGGCCGTGTCCTCGCTCCTGGCGGGCGCGGATCTGCTGCAAGGGCAGATGTCGTGGGGCCAGGGGTTGCTGTGGCTCACGGCGTTCGTGGCGTTCGGCGCGTCGTTCGCTTTGGTGTGCTGGGCGGCGTGGCGGGCTCGGTGGGTGCCCTTCGCGCTCCTGGCCGTTCAGACCGCGGCGGCACTGGCGCTCGTGTGGCTCGGTCGAGACACGCTGAGCGCGGCCCTCCTGGTGGTGGTGGCCGGCCAACTGCCATCCTTTGTGCCCGCGCGCGTGGCCGCGTTCTGGATTGGCCTCCAGACTGTTCTTCTCGCCGCCGTCATCGGCCGCATCTACAGCGTCGTGCCCACGGTGGCGGTGGCGGCGGCGTTCGCCGGCTTTCAGGCGTTCGCGGCGGCGATGGCGCTCCTGGCGGATCGGGAACGAACGGGTCGTGAGGCGTTGGCCAGCGCCAATGCGGACCTGCGCGCCGCGCGGGCGCTCGTCGCCGAAAGCAGCCGTGCAGCCGAACGGCTGCGCATCTCGCGCGACCTCCACGACACGCTGGGCCACCACTTGACGGCGCTCAGCCTCCAGCTGGACGTCGCGTCGCGCCTGGCCGATGGCCAGGCGGCCTCTCACGTCCATCAGGCCCACGCCATCGCGCGGCTGCTCCTGGCCGACGTGCGCGACGCGGTCAGCCGGCTTCGCGACACCGGCACGTTCGACGCGGCGGACGCGATTCGCCGTCTGGCGCCAGAGGGCGGCGCGCTTGCCGTCCACCTGGACGCGCCGACGACGCTGGCCGGGCTGGATCACGACCGCGCGCAAGTGCTGGTGCGCTGCGTCCAGGAGGTGATGACCAACGCCCTTCGCCACGCGCGGGCCGACAACCTCTGGATCACGATCGTGGACGGGCCCGACGGTGTGCGTGTGCTGGCGCGCGACGATGGGCAAGGCACGCCCACGCTGACGTGGGGCAACGGCCTTCGCGGGATGCGCGAGCGGTTCGAGGCGTACGCAGGGCGCCTGGACGTACGCACGAACGCGGGTGGCGGGTTCGAGGTGCACGGCGTCATGCCTGGCGAGGCTCCGCCTCGGATCGACGAGCATGTAGGCTCCGCCTCGCTAGGGCAGTGTCTTCTTGCCCCGCCTGCGGCGGAGGAGAAAACTTGACTCAATTGGTCTGGATTTCACGTGGTCAAGTTTTCTAGCGAGGTCCCACGGCTTCCAGGCCAGGCGGCGTGATGGTGCGCGTGGTACTCGTGGACGATCAGACGCTGGTGCGCCAGGGCATCAAGTCCTTGCTGTCGCTCGCGCCCGAGGTCGACGTGATTGGCGAGGCTGCGGATGGCGAAGAAGCCCTCACGCTCATCGCCGCCGCGCGGCCGGACGTGGTGCTGCTGGACGTTCGGATGCCGCGGAAAAACGGGCTCGAAGTCCTGCGCGAACTGCAAGCCGCATCGGCTTTGCCCCCCACGATCGTGCTGACCACATTCGACGACGACGAGCTGTTGCTGGACGTCGTTCGTGCGGGCGCCAAGGGTTACCTGCTGAAGGACGTGTCGCTCGAGGCGCTGACCGATGCCATTCACGCCGTCGCTTCCGGCGGCACCATGATCCGCCCCGTGGTCACCGAGCGCGTGCTGCGGGGGTTGGAGCACGTGCGGCGCGACTACGATGCCCTGAGCCCGCCCGATGCGCTGACGGCCCGAGAGCTCGAGATCCTGCGCCTCATCGCCGGGGGCTACAGCAACCGCGAGATTGCCGACGCGCTCGGCGCGGCTGAGGGAACCGTCAAGAACCATGCGTCGAGCATCCTGTCCAAGCTCGGCGTTCGCGACCGCACCCGCGCCGTCCTGACTGCCCTAGAACGTGGCTTGTTGTGAGAATTCGCCTTCTTTGGGCATTGGGCATTGGGCATCGGGCCTTGAGCCTTGGGCCTTGGGCCTTGGGCCTTGTGACTTGTGACTTGATCTCCCATAATCCCCCCCACCCAGCACGCACGTCGAGCGGGCCGGTGACGAGGAAGGAGACCCAGATGACACGGCGACTCCTGGCGACGGCGGCCCTGGGCGCATCCCTGGCGGTCACCTCTCTGCAACCCACGCTGGCGGCGCCGCAGGCGGCGGACCGCGCGCCGGGCGGTGCCGCGGCAGCCACTCCGCGGACGCCCTGGGGCGATCCGGACATCGCGGGCATGTATACGACCGACGACATGCGCGGCATCCCGCGCGAGCGGCCCGACGAGTTCGGGACGAGGCGCATGCTGACCGAGGCCGAGTTTCAGGCGCGCGTCAAGCGCGACGCGGAGTCGCGCGCACGAGAAGACGGCCGCGTAGGGGCCTTCCGAAACGACGTCGGCACACGCACGTTCCGCCAGACCTCGCTGGTGGTCGATCCGCCGAACGGCAAGATCCCGGCTCTCACGGCGGAAGGCGAGCGGCGCCGCGCGGCCCGCACACGTGGGAGCTTTGGCAACGGCCCGTTCCACACGTTTGACGACTTCACGTTGTACGACCGGTGCATCACGCGCGGTGCGGTGGGCTCGTTCGGGCCCGCGATTTACGGGAACGGCAGCACGATCGTCCAGGGCCCGGGCTGGGTGGCGCTGAGCTACGAGATGGTGCACGACACACGGATGATTCCCCTCGACGGCCGCCCGCACATCGCGTCGAAGACGCGCCAGTACATGGGCGACGCGCGCGGGCGGTGGGAAGGCGACACGCTTGTCGTCGAGACGACCAACTTCACGGACAAGACGGCGATCGCCGGGGTACAGCATTCCGAAGACCTCAAGCTGACCGAGCGCGTCACGCGCGTCGACGCCGAAACGCTCGAGTATCAGGTCACGATCGACGACCCCAGAACGTACGTGCGGCCGTGGACGATGGTCCTCAACCTCATCGCGGCCCCGGACAAGGGCATGCTTCCCTACGAGTGCCACGAGGGCAATCTGGGCCTGCGAAACATCCTGAGCGCCGAGCGCGCCGAGGATCGGGCGCTCGAAGAAGACTTGAAAAAGGGCATCACTCGCCCGCGCAAGCCCGTGCAACAGGCGGCCGGCGACGCCGAGCAGTGAAGTTTGGCCCCTGGGCTGCGTTGGGCATTGAGCATTGGGCATTGATCCCGGATAATCCACCCTGGCGTCGAGGGACGCAGGGCTTGGAACTCAGCAGGTCCAAAGGGAGCCGATATGAAGAAGCCGGGATTTGCGTCGTTGAGCGCGATGGTTGTCGTCGCGATTGCTGGGGTTGGAACGCTGTCGCTCTCGGGCCAAAGCCAGCCCGCGCCGACGCTGGTTGTCACCGCCTATAACGGCGGGCCCGCCATCAACTACACCGTGGCCAAGACGCCGTGGGGCGAACCCGACCTGCAGGGCGTGTGGAGCAGCGACGACACCAGCGGCATCCCGCGCGAGCGCCCGAAGGAACAGGGCAACCGGCTCTACCAGACCGACGAGGCGTTCGCGGTACGCGTGAAGGCGGTGGAGAGCGGCGTGAAGCGCGGCGAGAGCGACATCGGGTCGTTCCGCAACGACTTCGCGCGGCGCGCGTTCCGCCAGACGTCGCTCATCGTGGACCCGCCCGACGGCAGCATGCCGGCCGTCACCCCCGAGGCGGAGAAGCGTCGCGCCTCGCGCGACCGCGGCACGTTCGGGGACGGGCCCTTCAACACCACCGAAGACTTCACCCTGTATGACCGCTGCATCACCCGCGGCATCGTGGGCTCGGTGTTGCGTGTCGTGTACGGCAACGGCAACCGCATCGTGCAGGCCCCCGGGATGGTGGCGTTCAGCTACGAGATGATCCACGACACGCGAATCATCTACACCGATGGCCGCCCGTTCGTGAACGATCGGATCCGTCAGTACCTCGGCGACTCGCGCGCGCGCTGGGAGGGCGACGAGCTGGTGGTGGTCACCAAGAACCTGACCGACAAGACGAGCATTGGCGGCAACGGCAACGGACTCCGCCACAGCGACAAGATGGTGATCACCGAGCGCTTCAAGCGCGTGGCCGAGGACGTCCTGCAGTACCAGTTCACGATCGACGATCCGGTCACCTACGTGAAGCCGTTCACGATGTCGATGCCGCTGACGCCGCTGGACGGCGGGGTGCTGCTGCCCTACGAGTGCCACGAGGGGAACTACGGCCTGCCCAACGCGCTCAGCGCCGAGCGCGTGGAGGACAAGGCCATCGCGGACGATCTGAAGAACGGCATCACCCGGGCGCGCCGTGCGGTGCAGGTGCCCGTGCCGAACCGCCCGGCCACCCCGGCAGAGGAATAGCAGCACCTGGCTCCCGGCCGCGCGCCATGCGCACACGTTCCGCGCTTGCCGTCTTCCTTGCGGCCACCGTTGTAGGCCTGCCCGCGTCGAGTCTCGCCCAGGAGCAGCAGGCACCTGCCGCTCCTGCCCAGCCCACCTTCCGCACGGGAGTCGACCTGGTCACCGTGGACGTGGCCGTGGTGGATTCGCGCGGCAATCCCGTCGAGGACCTCAAGGCGCCGGAATTCTCGGTGAAGATCGACGGCCAGGTGCGCCGCGTGGTGTCGGCGGAGCTGGTCAAGGTGGACGTGGCCGCCGCGCGCAAGCGGGCCGACGACAAGACCGAGACCTTCTACACCACCAACCTGACGCCCGACAACGGACGGCACATCGTCATCGCCGTCGATCAGGTGAACATCTCCCACGGCGCGCTGCAGGCGATCATGGCGGCGGCCCAGCGCTTCCTGGATCGGTTGAGCCCGCTGGACCGCGTGGCGTTCATCGCCTATCCCGAGCCCGGGCCGCGCGTGAACTTCACCGCCGACAAGCTGAAGCTGCGGCTCGCCATGCAGAGCCTGATCGGCCAGTCCCAGCGCGTGCCGTCGGGCCAGCTGAACATCGGGGTCACCGAAGCACTGGCGATCTACAACCGCCGCGATCAGATCGTGCTGGCCGAGGTGGTGTCGCGGGAGTGCCGCAGCATCCGGGCCTCGGAGCAAACGCAGTGTGAGCAGGACGTCACCAACCAGTCGTCCGAGATCGCCCGCCGCGTACGGGAAGACGCCGACAGCTCGGTGGCCGGGCTGCGCCGGTTGCTGCGCGAGCTGGCGACGGTGGAGGGCCACAAGTCGCTGATCCTCCTCACCGAGGGCCTGGCCATCGACGACATGAACGAGCTGGCCTCGATTGCGGCCTTGGCGGGCGCGGCGCGGACGTCGATCAACGTCCTGGTGCTGGACCTCCGGCGCAGCGACGTGACCATCAACCAGCAGCCTCCGACCGAGCAGGCAGATCGGCGGCTGCAGATGACGGGCCTGGAAGGGCTGGCCACGATGTCGCTCGGGTCGCTGTTCTACATCTCTGGCACCGGCGAGCCCATCTTCGAGCGGCTGTCGTCCGAGATTTCCGCCTACTATCTGCTGGGCGTCGAGGAGCGTCCGGGCGACCGCGTCGGCGATCGGCACCGCGTGGACGTCGAGGTGCGACGTCGCGGCGTCACCATCCGGTCGCGGCAAGCGTTCGTGCTGACGTCGGCCGCGCCCGCTCGTCGTTCGGCGGGCGACAACCTCCGCGACACGCTGCTGTCGCCGTTCCCCGTTCCCGGCCTGCCGCTGCGTGTGACCACGTTCGCGCACCAGGATCCCGCCAGCGACAAGGTACGCGTGACGATCGCCGCGCAAGTGGGGCAGCCGGGCGCACCGAAGGGCGACTACACGCTGGGGTTCATACTCATCACGGATGACAACCGAATCGCCGGCTCCTACGGGGGCCAGGTCACGTTGGCGCCCCTTGGCGGAAGCCCGAACGAGCCGTTGGCGTTCGAGGGGTCGGCCGTCGTGGATCCCGGCATCTACACTTTGCGGTTGGCGGCGGTGGACGGCGAGGGACGACGCGGGAGTGTGGTGCGCGACGTGTCCGCGTGGAAGATGTCGGGCCAGGAGCTGGCGTTCGGCGACCTGGTCGTCGGCAGTTCCGCCAGCGGCCCGCAGTTGCGGCCCGCCGTCGAACCGCACTTGGCCGCCGAGGGCGTCAACGCCTATCTGGAGCTCTACGCCGACAAGCCGGCCGCGTTCGACAGCACCACCGTCTCGATCGACATCGCCGACGACGCCGACAGCCCGGCGCTCACCACGTTCGACGCGCGCCTCACGCCCGGGGCTCGCGCCTCGACCCGCATCGTGACGGCGGTGGCGCCGCTGGGCCTGGTGCCGCCGGGGCGTTACGTGGCACGCGCGCGGATCGTGCGGGACGGCAAGACAGTGGGCGTGCTGGCCAGGCCCTTCGTGCTCGAGCGGGCGGCGGGACCTGCCGTGGTGTCGGCCTCCACGCGTATGGAAGCGGCCAAGGCGTTTGCCGCCACGCTCCCGGCGTTCGACCGCAACGCCGTGTTGGGCAAGGACTTCGTGTCCGGGCTCCTCGACATCGCCGAGAAACGGTCCGCCACGCTCAAGGACGCGATCGTCGAAGCGCGCGCGGGCCGATATGGTGCGGGCGCGCTGGAGGCGCTGAGTGCCGGCGATCAGACCGTCGCGGCGTTCCTGCGTGGCCTGGACCTGTTCTCGAAGGGACAGTGGGCCCCGGCGGTTACCCAGCTGCAAATTGCCGCTGGGGACCGGCGGGAGTTCTTTCCCGCCGCCTTCTACCTGGGCGCGACCTTCGCGGCGCTTGGGCGGGACCGCGACGCCGCCGGCGTCTGGCAAATCGCGCTCGGCGCCGAACCCCGGCCGGCTGTCGTGTACGCCATGGTGGCCGACGCGCGACTTCGCGACGGTCAGGCCCAGGCCGCGGTCGACGTGTTGAAGCCGGCCTACGACGCGCAGCCCGCCGACGACGAGCTGTCGAGGCGGCTGGCCATGGCGTACATGCTGCTGCAGCGCTACGCGGACGCGGTGCCCGTCCTGGACGCGAACCTCGTCCGGCACCCCGCCGATCAGGAAGCGCTGGTCGCCAGCGTCATCGCGCACTACGAGCTGGTGCGGGCCGGGCAGGTGCTGTCCACGGCCGATGCCGCGAAGCTGCGTCGCTACGCGGCCACCTACAAGGGCCCCGATCGGGCGCTCCTCGACAAGTACGTGCAGACCATCCTGGCGCAGTGACGGGTCCGTTCTACTGGCACGGGTGCAACTACCCGTGGTCCTTCGACGGCCAGACCGTGTACTACGGCCTGGACTTCGGCGCCAACGTCTGGGGATCGCACCTGGGCGTTGCGACGCGCCGAGCCCGCGTCGCGGAGGACTTCGCCCGGATGGCGAGCCTCGGCTTCACCGCCGCGCGGTGGTTTCTCTTCTGCGACGGCCGGAGCGGCATCGTCTACGACGATCGCGGGTATCCGGAGGACCTCGACGCGCGCCTCTTCGGCGATCTGGATGCGGCGCTCGAGATCGCGGGCGCGGCGGGTGTCGGCGTGTCGTTCGTGATGTTGGATCACCGGTGGTGCTTCGCCGGCCTGGCGGGGGCCGAGGTCGATCCGGTGACCGGCGAGACGCTTCAGGTCACGCTGCCGGAGGGTCGCGCCAGCGTGCTGCTCCAACGCCAGGGACGAGAGGCGTTGTTCGAGCGCGTGCTGGGGCCTGTCGTCGAACGTTACGGCCCCGGCGGCGCCAGAGCCGATCTGTCGGGCAGCGTGCTGGCGTACGAGCTGATGAACGAGCCGGACTTCGTCATCGAGGAGTGGGAGGCGGACGTGAGCCGGCAGGTGCCGCGTCCGCTTCCGTTCGCGGTAGTGGCCGATGCGGTCGAGCGGTTCAGCGACCTGGTGCACGCGCGATCCGACGCGCGGACCACGTTGGGCGGCGCGCGGCTGCGGAATCTGTGGGCGTGGGAGGACGCCGCGCTGGGCCTGGACGTCCTCCAGGTGCACTCCTATCCGGACGTGCGCGATACGTCCCGCGACGCGGACGTCTACGGCTCGACGGCCGAGGCCCTCGTCGGCGCGCGGCCGCTCCTGCTGGGGGAGTTTCCCGGCAACGGTCCCGAGCGCCACCCGGCCCGATGCGCGCCGCCGGCGACGACGCTCGACCATTACCTGGAGTTCGCCGTGCGCGCCGGGTTCGTGGGCGCCTGGCCGTGGAGCTTCAGCGGCACCGACGACTACGGGCCCTTGCCGCACGAGCCGTTGCGCCGTTTCGCGCGGGCGCACCCTGCACTGGTCAACCCGCGGTGCACGCTGTGACTGCTAGCGAGGCTCCGCCTCAAACCGACGAGCATGCAGGCTCCGCCTCGCGAGGACAGTGTCTGCTTGCCCCGGTTCCACCACCCCACCACGCTGGAAAACGCGTGGCGGGGGCCCCGGTTCCGGCGGGGGAGAAAACTTGACTCATTTGGTCTGGATTTCAAGTGGTCAAGTTTTCTAGGCCGACTCTGGCCGCCCTTGGCTGGAGGATTGCGGCCGACGTCAACCGCACGGTGGGTGGGGGCCTGGCGTCCATCGAGCTGATGCGCCAGGCGTTCTCGCGTACGGGGTGGCTTCGAGACGCCGACCATGCGTTGCTGGTCGCGGTCTCACGCTTCACACCGGGCACCAACGTGCTGGCCTACTGCGCCGGCGTGGGATGGATGGCGCACGGCGCGGCCGGTGTGGCCGTGGCGCTGGTCGCGTCGTCGCTCCCGAGCGCCGTACTGATCACGCTGGCAAGCGCCATCGTCGTCCGCCTGGCGAGCAGTCCCGTCGTGCGCCTGGTGCTCGCGGCGGCGACCTTGCTCGCCGCCGGGTTGGTTCTCTGGAGCGCCTGGGCCCTTCTGCGCCCGCACGTACTGGGGTCGCGACGCCTCTGGGCGTCGAGCACCGTGCTGGTGGCCCTCGCCCTCTTTCTCGGCCTGGGTTGGACACCGGTCCGCGTCCTGCTGGTGGCCGCTGTCTGGGGGGCCTTCCTGCCGCCTCGGGAGAACGGGTCATGAGCCTCTGGCTGCTCTACGCCCTGCTGCTGAAGGCCACCGTCACGTCGTTCAGCGGCATGGGTTCCCTGCCGCAGGTTCGACAGGACCTGGTCGTGACCAACCAGGCGCTGGCGGACGACGAGCTGAGCCACGCCGTGCTGCTCGGCCGCTCGTCCCCTGGGCCCATGGGTGTGTACGTCGTGTCGGTCGGGTACCTCGTGGCGGGGTGGCCGGGCGCGGTCGTCGGGTGGTTGGCCCTGGTGACGCCGGCGCTGGGGGCCGTGCCCCTCCTGGTCGTGGTGCGCCGGTGGCACCATCTGCCGCGCGTGCGGGGCTGCGTGGACGCGATCGTGGTGGCTGGCGGCGCCCTGCTCCTGCCCGCGGCCATCCAACTGGCGCGGGACGCCCTGACCGCGCTGGCGGCCGGCTTGGGTCCTACGGCCTGAAGAACGTCAGCAACCTCCCGGCCGCCATCACGCCAATCCACGCGCACAAGGAGACGCCGCCAGCCAGCTTGGCGGCCAGCGGTGGAGCCTGGCCGGGGGCCAGCGGCAACAGGCGCTTGAACGTGGCGGTATAGAACACCAGGACGTTGAGGCCGGCGATGAGGAGGAACACCACCTTCCAGCGAAACGCCAGGTTGAACAAGTACTGATCGGGGGTTCCGGACAGGAACAGGAATCCCGTGCTGGCATTGACCACGAAACCGGCGACGCCGAGCGGAATCAGCCGGTGGAGCGCGAGCAGGGGCACCGCGCGCGCGAAGCCGAGGAGCCGAAGGTCGAACAGCCCGATCACCCCCACCAGCACCGACATGCCGGTGAAATGCAGCGATTCGCAGATCGGCCACGCCCATCGCGAATTGCGCATGAACTCGCCGAACACGGTGGGCCGAAGGAACGCCTCGATGGCCCGCAGCGTCGGGTCGTTCAGGTGCAGATCCCAGAAATAGCTCAGCATATGGTCTCGAATGTGAGACGCGTGCAGGTGTAGGCCAGGAAACGGCCGGCGGGCACGGCGGCCACCCAGCACACGAGCGACACCGCCGCGAGCATCCTGAGCCGCGAGGCCTCGGGGCGTGCGTCGCTCGGGGCGTCGCGCAAGCGGCGTCGAATCCGGTGCGCCGTCACGAACGCGACGGCGATGAGCGCCAGCTTCACGTAGAAGAGCGGGTTCGTGAGCGCCTTCGTGGGATAGGCGATGAGCAGCAGCACGCCGGAGACGGCGTTCACCCAGAACGCAATCCACATCACGAGAAAGTAACGCTCGAGCGAGCGAAGCGGGATGTCCGGCACCAGGCCGAGGACGCGAACGTCGAGCACGACGTTGGACCCGGCGAGGAAGGCCAGACCCCAGGTGTGCAGAATCAGAATGAAGGGGAACACCCAGAGCGACGACGATTCCCGCAGCCAGGTGCTGAAGGCGCTTGTCTCGATGCCCATGAAGACGGCTTCCACGCGCCGAATCCTACGCCAGATAGCGCGCGGCCTGCCTGAAATCTTGCTGACGGAAAAGTCAGGCTTACGCGGTCGAGAGGCGGGACGAGCCGCGCTCGCAGACGAAGGTCGCAGCCTTCTTCTCCTCCGACGTGCGCGTGTCCACGGTAGGGACGAAGTACCACTCGGCCTGGATGCGCTGCGCGTCGACGTCCAGCAGCACGTATCCGCGGCTGTCGCCGTCCAGGTACTTGAGGTGGGGGGCGGCCAGCCGCAGAAGCGCCGACTGCTCGCGCAGCCCGGCCCCGGCGAAGAGCGGCGGCGAGCTGATGGCTGGCGTCACGATCTCCACTGCCAGGGACCCTTCCCCGGTGGTGGGCGTGTAGCTCCGGAACGGGTTGCGCGGGACGTCCATGGCCCACGAGCTGTGGATGTCGCCGGTCAGGATCGCCAGGTTCGAGATGCGCTGGCGCGTCAGGTAGTCCATCAGCCGGGTACGCGAGGCCGGGTACCCGTCCCACACATCAGTGTTCTGCGGCGCGGTGCCGGCGGGCGCCAGCGGCGCGAAGAGCACCTGCTGCCCAAGGACGCGCCACGCGGTGCCCACCTGCTGCGATCGCCCGAGGTTGGACGTCAGCCACGCTTCCTGCTCCGCGCCCAGCAGGGACCGGGCCGGGTCGAACAGCGCGGCGGTGTCCCGTGGCAACGCCTGGCGATCCCGCAAGCCCCGCGTATCGAGCATCAACAGGTCCACGAGTCGGCCGAAACGGAACGCGCGGTACAGCCGGATGCCGGGCATGGTCGATTCGCGGACCGGCAGCCACTCGAGGTAGGCCTGGTAGGCGGCGCCCAGCCGCGTGCGCCAATCGGCGCCGGTGCCCTTGTGCGTGGGGGCGCCTACCCGCGACGCGTCGTTGACGATCTCGTGGTCGTCCCACACCACGATGAACGGGTGCGCGGCGTGCGCGGCCTGCAGGTCCACGTCGCTTCGATACGTGGCGTAGCGCATCCGGTAGTCGGCGAGCGTCGTGGCCTCGCCAGCGGGAAGGGGCATCCGGCCGAAGGCCGAGCCGTCGCCGTAAACGCCGTTGGCGAACTCGTAGATGTAGTCGCCGAGATGGAGCACGGCGTCGAGGTCCTCTCGGTTCGCCAGGCACCGGTAGACGTTGAAATAACCCGCGGGGTAGTTCGAGCAGGAGATCGAGGCGAGGCGCACGCGCGCGACGCTGTCTTCGGGCAGCGTCCTGGTGCGTCCGGTCGGCGACGTTTCGCCCTCCGTGTCGAACGCGTAGTAGTACGCCCGGCCCGGGTTGAGCCCCGGCACATCCACCTTGACGGTGAAGTCCCTGAGGGCCGACGTTTCGACGGTGCCCTGCGCGGTGACGCGGCTCAACTGCGGATCCGAGCCGACGCGCCACCGGACAGTGGCGCGGCCAGCGGGGGTCGTGACGCGTGTCCAGATGATGACCCGATCGACCAGCGGATCACCGCTGGCCACGCCGTGCCGGAAGAGCCTCGAAGCGGGGGCCGCCTGACGGGCCTCCACCATCAGAGGCCATGCCGCGGCGGATGCGGCGGCACCGTAGACGAACTGCCGCCTGGAAAGCGTCACGGGTCTGATCGTAACGCACCGCGCGCGACGCTCGTCACGGGACCGAATGGGCGCTTGCGTCCAGACGCAAAGGCACGCTAGGCTGACCCATGCTCCGCTGGTTCCGCGCGAAGAGCCGTTCGCTCGCCGTCGCGGTGTTCGTGTTGTTGTCGGCCATGGGCGCCACCAGTGTGGCGAGCCACGGCGCCGATGGCCACGACGAGCATGGCTTGCGGCTGGTCGTGCACGATGCGTCCGCCCACGCCTTCACCAGCGGTTCGTCGGCGACGCCGGAAAGTGACCTGCACTGCGTGCTGTGTCACCTCACGCGCACCGCCCGGCGGCCTTCGCTGCAGGCGTCGGTGCTCGAGCCGGCACCACGCAGCCAGGCCATGGTGTCCCGCGGCCCGGTGGCGCGGGTCGCGTCGATCTTCCCGGCGGCCGAGCCGCCCCTTCGTTCCCCGCCCGTCTCCCTGTAAGTCGTCGTTCCCGCACAGCGTGCGTGGTTGGGTCGCGGCGTGAGCCGCGCGACCGCGCCCGTCTGTCGTGTTCGTGGGCGTTACGTCGATTCAGGGGGATTTCATGGACTTGGTATTTCGATTTCGCAGGTTGGGCGTCCTGTGTGGCGTGGTGGTGTTGCTGTCGGCGCAGGTCGCCCTGGCGCAGGGGCCCGCCTCCGCTCAAGCTACGGCGGGCAAGCAGTCTGTTTCGGGGCGCCTGGTGAATTCGTTGTCGGGAGACCCGGTGGCGCAGGCCGTGGTGGTGGTCGAAGGGGTGGGGAAGCAGGCGACGTCCGGCAACGATGGGTCCTTCACGCTCGACGGCCTGGGCCCCGGCACATACCACGTCGTCGTCAAGGCGCAGGGCTACTCCTCGCGCCGGACCGAGGTGTCGATCGGCGCGGGATCGGGCCCGCTGACCATCATGGTGGATCCGGAGCTGCATTTCGAGGAGGTGATGTCGGTCTCCCCGGAGGCGCGCAGCCAGTTCGACGCGTTCCAGCCGACGACGGTCCTGGCCGGGCAGGAGCTGACCAAGCAGCTCGACGTGTCGCTGGGCGAGACGCTGCGCAACCAGCCGGGCGTCGCGGTCCGGAGCCTGGGCGCGGCGCCCGCTCGCCCCGTGATCCGCGGCCTGGACGGCGACCGCGTGCTGATCCTGCAGGATGGTCAACGCACCGGCGACCTGTCGAGCCAATCGTCCGACCATGGCGTGGCCCTGAACCCGGCCGCCGCCCAGCGGATCGAGGTGGTGCGGGGTCCGGCCACGCTTCTGTACGGCGCAAACGCGATCGGCGGCCTGGTGAACGTGATCACCGACGAGATTCCGACGGCGCCCCAGCGCGGTTCCAAGGGCACGGTGACCTTCGACCTGGCCAGTGCCGGGGCTCAAGCCGGCACGGCGGCCGACGTGCACGTGGGCAATGGCACGTTCGCCCTGCACGCCGGCGGCGGCGGCCGACGATCGTCCGACATGGACACGCCGATCGGCGAGATTGCCAACTCGCAGTCGCGAAGCGGTTTCGGCAGCGTCGGCCTGGGCTGGACCGGGACCAGGGGGTTCTTCGGCGGCAGCTACAGCTACGACGACATGAAGTACGGCATCCCGGTGGTCGAGGGCGGCACGCTCCAACTGACGCCGCGCCGGCACGCCCTCACCGTCCGCGGGGGCGCCGACCGTCTGGACTCGCCCTTCGAAGCCTTCCGCGTGTCGCTGGCGCACCGCCAGTACCGTCACGACGAGCTGGAGGGCGCCGAGGTTGGGACGCAGTTTCGGAACGACACCACCGAGCTGCAGTTGATGGGCAGCCATCGCGCGGCGGGGCGGCTGAAGGGGAGCGTCGGCGTGTGGGCGCTGGACCGGACGTTCGAGGCCCAGGGCGCCGAGGCCCTGTCGCCCGCGGTCGACCAGCGGGGCTTCGCGGCGTTCGTGTACGAAGAGGTGGCGTGGCCCCATATCACCGTCCAGTTCGGTGGGCGCGTGGACCGCACCAACCTGTCGCCGTTCGCCGAGGCCTCTCGCGATTTCACGAACGCTTCGGGATCGCTGGGCCTGCTCTATCGTCCAGCGGCGGGCAACGAGGCCCTGACGTTCGCGGTCAGCCTGGCCCAGGCCGCGCGCGCACCGTCGCTCGAGGAGCTGTTCTTCTTCGGCGAGCACCACGGCAACTTCGCGTTCGAGGTGGGCAATCCCGACTTGAAGTCGGAGCGCGCGCTCGGGCTGGACGTGTCCATGCGGTGGCGCACGCGGCGCGTGTCTGGAGAGGTGACCTACTTCCGCAACAGCATCTCGGACTACATCTTCGCGAGGCCGCTGACGGAGGACGAGTTCGAGGCCCGCGAGGAGGCGTTCGAGGCGCGGTTTCCAGGCCGAGAGCTGAGTCACGAAGGCCACGGGCATGGGGAGGAGTCGGCAGACCTGGAGTTCGTGGAGTTCGTCGGCGCCGACAGCGTTCTGCAAGGGGTCGAGATGCACACCGACGTGCAGGTCACCTCTCGAGTGGCCGCCGAGTTCGGCCTCGACTACGTGCGGGGCGCGCTGTCCGACGGCGACGTCCCGCTGCCGCGCATTCCGCCGCTTCGTGTGCGCGGCGGCCTGCGTTATCAACACGACGCCTTCCAGGCGGGCGCCGAAATCATGGGCGTCGCGGACCAGCGACGGGTGTTCGGCAACGAGTCGCCGACCGCGGGCTACGGCTTCCTGAAGCTGTTTGCGGCCTACTCGTTCGCGTCGGGCGGCGCCACGCACACCGTGACCGGCCGGCTCGACAACGCCACCAACGAGCTGTACCGCAACCACCTGTCCCGCGTGCGGGACGTGGTGCCCGAGATGGGCCGCAACGCCCGCGTGGTGTACAGCGTGTCGTTCTGACCGGAGACTGAGGAACGGTCGCCAGTCCCCGGTCCCCGGTCGTCGGGCTTCGGGCTTCGGTCTTCGGTCTCCTGGCTTCGGTCTTCGGTCTCCGGTCTCCGGCCGTCGGTCTTCGGTCTTTGTCAATCAGGTCAGGATCTCATCGGCGCTCTTCGTCCAGACGAATGGCTTCGGGTCGGCCTGATGGGCGTCGATGAATGCCTGGATCGCGGCCTTGAGTTGGGGGACGCTCCGGAATGTGCCATGCCGAATCTGCTTCATCGTGAGTTCGGCGAACCAGCGTTCGACGAGGCTGAGCCACGAGCCGTACGTCGAGGTGAAGTGCACGTGAAAGCGCGGGCGTTTCGCAAACCAGTTTCGGATCAGCGCCGTTTTGTGGGTGCTGTAGTTATCCATGATGATGTGCACGTCGAGTCCCGTCGGGACCGCGCATCGGTCAGGTCGAGAAACTCACGGAACTGCGCCGATCGGTGCCGCTGTTGAAACTGGGTGATGACGTCACTCGTCTTCGCGTTGAGGGCCGCGAACAGCGTGGTCGTGCCGTGGCGTGTGTAGTCATGCGTGCGCCGTTCAAGCGTGCGAGTCACCACGCCTTCGATCTGCTCGTCGGTCACCTTCGCTGCGCGCCCGGCCGCGGTTCGTCGTACAGCCCGTCCAATCGCCCGCACACGAAGCGGCCGCGCCATTTGCCCACCGTCGCCGGCGTGACGTGCAGTCGTCGCGCGACTACCCGCACCTCCAGGACTGAAGACCGGAGACTGGAGACCGGAGACCGGAGACCGGAGACTGAACCACCTCCTCAATCCACACTCGGCTGTGCCGCGCTGACGATGATCAGGACCTCGACTGGGCCGCGGGCGGCGTCCAGTCGGAGTCCGAGCTGCTCTCGCACGGCCGTGAAGATCTCCGGCGGCTCCGCTGGCCCCGGGCTGGTGCCCTGGCGCGAGAACCGCAACTCGAAGTCGTACAGGCCATCGAGCCCGCTGCGGTCGGTGACCGGTCGGCCGGCCAGCCCACTCAGCGACGCCGCGATCTGCGCGACGCTGACGGCCCGACCGCTCAGGAGGTCTCCTCCGAATGCCACCCGTCCGCAGGGAGGATCGGAAGGACTCGGCGGGCCGCCTGCCGGCGCGGCGGATTCCACCGGCACGCGGGCCGCCGCGCATTCGGGCGTCGTCGCGCGAAGCCGTGGGCCAGGTCGGCGGTCGCGCCGCGTGGAGGTCAGCGCGAAGACGGGCCGCTCGCGCGTCCCGTTCCTGGTGACCAGGGAGAACCGCTCCACGAGAAGGCTGCGGAGCATCTGCCGCGTCTCGGCAACCGAAGCGTTCCGGTTGGCCGTCGCTACCACGTCGAACCGATCCTGGCGAACCCAGGCCGGCCCGCCTTCGATTCGATCGGCCGGCATCGCGAACGCGGCGGTCATCATGTTGACCAATGTGACGTTGACCGCGGTGATTCGTCCTCCTGGAGCGAAACCGCCGTCGGCGACGTCGTCGTCCGACAGGTTGCGCTTGATGGACGCCGCCTCGAAGGTCGCCGAGGAGTCCGGCTCCTGCGCCGACATCGTGGCGACGAAAAGCATCGCAATGGGCAGGACCCTCATGCTTCCGCTCCTGGCCATCCTACACCCCGGAGGCGACCCGTTGCCTGGGGCGGAGGCGTTCGCGTAGGCTGGCCTCCATGGTGCCGGCTGCCGGTATCCGACCACGATGGCCTGTCGCGCCCCGCGCCGTTCTGGCGGTGGTCGTGCTGGCGGTATTGCCTCCGGGCTCGCAGGGACCAGCCGGCCCGTTTCGCGCCGAAGTGGACGTCGTGGACATCACGGCCACAGTGACGGACCGCGGTGGACGGTTCGTCCCGGGACTGGGCAAGGACGACTTCGTCGTCTACGACGACGGCGTGCCCCAACCGCTGGCGCGGTTCGGTGCGGAACGCGAGCCCGTCAGCCTCGGGCTGCTCCTCGATGCCAGCGGCAGCATGGACAACGACAAGCTGCAGGCCGCCCAGTCGGCGTTGGAGAGCCTGGTCGTCAACCATCTGCCGCCCGGAGACGAGCTGTTCTTCGTCGAGTTCGGGTACAGCGCGGCCTTGACCCAGGCGTGGACGACCGACCGGGCCTTGATTCGCGGCGCTCTTCGAGGCGTGGTGCGCCCAACGGGCGATACTGCCCTCTACGATGCCGTTGCGCTGGCGGTCCCCACCGCGCAGTCCGGACAACACCGCAAGAAGGCGTTGCTGGTCGTCTCGGACGGGCGCGACAGTCGCAGCGCCGTGTCGCTGGACGAGCTTCGCGACGAGCTGCGACGCGCCGACGTGATCGTGTACGCCATCGGCATGGACGCGCCCCGCCCGCGCCGGGCCGAACGTGTCGATGTCCCGACGCTCCGGCGCATCACGGACCCCACGGGCGGTCGGACGGAAGTCGTTCGCGATGTCCGGCAGGTCGATGGCGCCGTGGCTCGCATCGCCGACGAGCTGGGCCGACAGTACCGATTGTCGTACGCGCGACAGGGTGTGCGCGACGGACGCTGGCACGCGATCCGCGTCGAGGTCCGCAAACGCGGCGTCCAGGTGCGCGCCCGATCTGGGTACGTAGCGAACTGAACTCTTGGCCTTCTGACTAGCGACCGGCGACCGGCGACTGGAGACTGGAGACCGGCGACCGGAGACCGGCGACATCTTGGGCCTGTGTAAGATCCCCTCATGCGTTTCCTCGCCTGCGTGCTCACCCTGCTCGGTGCCATGACCACGTGGGTCGCGGGCCAGGCGCCTGCTTCGTCCGGCGCGCCCGTGCCGCGGCTGTCGAACGGGCGCGTCGACCTGTCCGGCATCTGGCTCGGTGGCGGGCCCATCAACAACATCGCCGACGGGCTGCCGAAGGGCGAAACCCTTCCGCTCCTGCCGTCGGCCAAGGCTATTCTCGACGCACGCCAGTCTCGCGAGGACCCGCAGGCCAGTTGCCTGCCGAGTGGGGTACCGCGCGTGGCTCCCTATCCCTGGCGCATCGTCCAAACGCCGACACACGTGTTCTTCCTCTTCGAAGGGAACATCCACAGCTACCGGCAGATTTTCATGGACGGCCGCCCGCATCCCAGCGATCCCGACCCCACGTGGTACGGCCACTCGATTGGGCGATGGGAGGGCGATACGCTGGTGGTGGACACGGTCGGCTTCAACGACAAGTTCTGGTTCGACTTCAAGGGCCACCCCCACACCGAGCGGCTGCACATCGTGGAGCGATACACGCGCACCGGCATAGGCACGCTGGTCAACCAGATCACAATCGACGACCCGGGCGCCTACTCACGGCCGTTCATCGTGACCTTCACGGCTACCCAGGCCGTGGGGATGGAGCTGCTCGAGTACATCTGCAACGAGAACAACCAGGATTTGGACCACATCTCCGGCCCCACGCAGCCCGGGGGCGACCCGGCGCGGCCGCTCGGCGTGTTGGGCCGTTAGAGGCGCCCCAACTGGGCCTTTCTGCGCGTGCGGCTCACGCGTGTCGAGAGCCGGCGATGCTGTCGAAGCTGGAGACGAGATCGCTCTGGCTCAGGGCCTCCTCCAGCAACTGCAGAATCTGCCGGATGCGTTGCGCGTCCACGTCCCGCCAATGCAGTTGCCACAGGGCCCTGGCATCGTCCAGGTCCTTCGTTCGGCCCGCCAGGACCTTGGCAATGATCAGATCGCTCAGTTCGATGACGGGCACGCGGGCACCGCCGATGTCGGTCGGGACCGCGCGTTGGAGAAACTCGTCCTCGAGACCGGAACCGGCCAGCACCACGTCGAGTGGCATACCTGTCGGCTCGTGAACGAATGGCATCACACGAGTGCGCCGCACGAAATCGGGATCGCTGACGCGGAGGGAAAAGCCGGCCGCCTGCATGTCGCGCGCGAAACGCTCGGGCGCGTCTGGCACGAGCGCAAGCGTCACATCCACGTCCGCGCTCAGCCTGGGAACTCCGTAGACGACCACAGCCTGCGCGCCGAACACGTACCAGCGGCCCCACCGCTGGGCCACCGGAGCCAGGGCCACAAGCAATTCAACGGCGGCGGGCTGCACCGGCACGACGAAACCGCTCGGCCATACTGGCGTGAAGGCGCAAGTCCGCGTCGCGTGTCTCTGGGTCCGGCCAGCCGGGATCGCGCCGGAGCATCTGGCGCCGCAGATCCTCGGCGATGCGAAAGCCCTCGGTTGCACCCAGGCGGCCGATACGCTCGCCCCAGTAGGCCTCCTTGTTCTCGCGAGCTGCGTTCCAGTCGCGGGCGACGAGATCACGGATGCCGCGAGTGATCATGAAGCCATTGTACCGCCGAGGTGCGGCCTCGGCCCGGTATCGGTGGTGCGATGAAACGGCTCCCAGCGCGGCTTCACCTCAGGGACGCGCGCGACGAAAGAGCGGCGCCGATCAGTGCCTCGATGTCGAGCGGGGGCGGGGCCACGATCCGCAGACTCCGCCCGGTGATGGGGTGAAGCAGCTCGACGCGCCACGCGTGCAAGGCTTGCCGGGCGATCGCCTCGCTTGCCGTGCCGTACACGCGGTCTCCGACGATCGGCCACCCTGACGCGGCCAGGTGCACCCGGATCTGGTGCGTGCGGCCCGTGACCAGCTCGCACAGGACGACCGACGTGCCGCGCGTGGTGGACAGTACCTCGTAGCGGGTCTCGCTGGCCGCCCCGTCCGCGCGGTGCACGACCAGGCGGCGATCCTCCGGATCGCGCCCGAGCGGTAGCCGGATGGAACCTCGGCGGGGCACTGGCTTTCCGGCGACCACGGCCACGTACTGTTTGCGCACGCGTCCAGCCTTGGCCTCGGCTTGAAGCGCGGCGTGCACGGCTGGGGAGAGCGCCACCAGCACGAGCCCAGACGTGTCCTTGTCCAGGCGCGTCAGCACGCCTGGCCGCGCGTCGGACACATTGCGCAGGCGCCACAGGACGCCGTTGATCACCGTGTGCGATGCGTGCTTGTAGGTGGGGTGCACGACGATGCCAGCCGGCTTGTTCACGGCCAGCAGATGCTCGTCCTCGTAGAGCACGTCGAGCGGCAGGGCCTCCGCCTCGGGAGCCGAGCGCCTGACCGTGCCAGTCGGCAACGTCACGACGACGCGTGTGCCTTCGGGCACCGATTGCGATGACCGGCGTGCCGTCCGATCGTCCAGGGCCACCAGGCCGGCGCCAATCCACTGCTGGGCCTGCGTGCGCGACAGGCGCACGTCGCGGCCTACGCGCCGGACCAGCGCCTGGTCCAGCCGAAGCCGTGCGTCACCGCGGTCCGCCGTGAACTGAAACCGATGCTCATCGTGTGACATCCGATACACTGAGGATCCTATGGCGCTTTTTGGCGGTGCAACCGACCTTCGCTTGCCGCGCCCCGATCAGGCCCTGCCCGGGCGCGACGTGGCCATCCCCGTACCGGACGCGCACTTCGTGAGCGGCCATCCCCTGACGCCGCCCTTTGCGGCCGGCCTGCAGCAGGCGGTCTTCGGGATGGGCTGCTTCTGGGGTGCCGAGCGCAAGTTCTGGCAGGCGCCCGGTGTCTATTCGACCGCCGTGGGCTATGCGGGCGGCTACACCCCGAACGCCGACTACAGGGAAGTGTGTTCGGGGATGACGGGCCACACCGAGGTGGTGCTGGTGGTGTTCGACCCGCAAGCCACGTCCTACGAGGCCCTGTTGAAGCTGTTCTGGGAGAACCACGATCCGACGCAGGGCATGCGCCAGGGCAACGACGCGGGGACGCAGTACCGGTCGGCGATCTACTGCTTCTCGGCGGACCAGGCCCAGGCCGCGCGCGCGTCGCGTGACGCGTACCAGGATCGCCTGACCGCGGCCGGCCACGGGCGCATCACCACCGAGATCGCCGAGGCGCCGCCGTTCTATTACGCCGAGGACTATCACCAGCAGTACCTGGCCAAGAACCCGAACGGCTACTGTGGGTTGGGCGGCACCGGCGTGACCTGTCAGGCCTGAGGCTATAATCGCAGGACATGAGCCGCGTCACATACACCACCATCGAAGACACGCCGGAGCAGGCGGGCCTTCGGGAGGCCCATCGGGTGCGCCTCGTGACTTCCGAGGAAGAGGGGTCGGGACTGAACCGCCTTCCGCCCTGTGTCTTCGGCTTCACCTATTCGCCGGGGATCGACGAAGCTCCCATCTTCACCAAACGGTCGTTTCGCAGCTACGAGGCGCACAAGCTGGCCAACGGCGACGTGACGCTCATCGGATTCACGTCCGCGGAGTCGGCCCGGCAGTTGACGACATCCACCGAAGACATCTCGCTTCAAGTGCAGCCGCACCCCGAAGAGGGGCAGGACACGCTGGTCGAGATTCCGTACTCCCGGATCCGGAAACACAAGGGATACGCGGCGCCGAACCAGCACGGGTTCTCGGTGACCGTGGCCCCTCTCCTCGCGCACGCGTGACCGGCCGCGCCCCCGCGTGGCGCATGAGCGTTCTCACCAAGATCGGCGCGGAGACGCGTCGTCCCGTCACTCGTAGGATGTAGCGACCTTCGCCCCCCATTCGTTAGCCGGGGATGACACCCAGCGAGCCATCCCCAGAAGGTTTGTGCGCCCGGGCCGATTCAGGGCCATGCGCTCCTTCGTACGAACTGCGCTGACCGCCGTGCTGCTCGCCGGCTCGGCCATCTGGGCCGTGGCCCAGACGACCCCTCAGGACCTGCGTCTGGCCACGCTCGAGCAGCTCATGAACATGGAAGTGACCTCAGCCGCTCGACGGGAGCAGCGTGCGGAGGACGTTCCGGCGGCTGTCTACGTCATCAGCCGCGACGAGATCCGCCGGTCTGGCCTGACGTCGATTCCCGAGTTGCTGCGCCTCGTTCCCGGCGTCCAGGTGGCGTCCATCAACTCGAACAAGCGCGCCGTCTCCGTGCGGGGCCTCAACAGCCTCTACTCGAACAAGCTCCTGGTGATGGTGGACGGACGTTCCATCTACAACCCGGCGTTCTCGGCCGTCCTCTGGGACACCGAGGACCTGATGCTCGAAGACGTCGAGCGCATCGAGGTCATTCGTGGACCAGGCGGCGCCATGTGGGGCGCCAACGCCGTCAACGGCGTCGTCAACATCATCACCGCGCCGTCGTCACAGACCAGGGGTGGCGTGGCGCGCGTGAGCGCCGGCACCTTCGACAGCGCGGCGGCATTCCGCTACGGCGGCGCGTTCGGCAGGGCGTCCTACCGAGCCTACGTCCAGGGGTCCGCGCACGGCGACTCGACCTTGCCATCCGGCGAGGCCGCCAACGACAACTGGCACAGCGTGACCAGCGGGTTTCGGACGGACTGGGCCAAGGGCCCAGACGCCGTGATGTTCCAAGGGTCCGTGGCCTCCGGGCGCCAGCGCCCGCTGTGGTTCGACCTTCGTTCGAGCGCGGCCGGCGCCGGTTCGCCCGCCGTCAACGCGTTGTCGGAGACCCAGGTGGCCGACGTGCTCGGGCGCTGGACTCGCACGAGCGCCAGCGGCTCTTCGTTCCAGGTCCAGGCGTACTTCGACCTCGGTCGCCGGACCGAAGCCATCGGTTCGTACGACAGGGACACCTGGGACGTCGACGCCCAGTACCACGACGCGCTCGGTGCCCACGACATCGTGGTCGGCGGGGGATACCGTCACATCGCGGAAACCATACTGGGGCAGGACCCGTACACGTTCACGCCGGGTCAGGCCCGGTCGATTCTCACCAACGGCTTCGTCCAGGATTCGATCACCGTGGGGTCGCGCGTGGAGATCACGCTCGGTGCGAAGTACGAGAGCAACACCTTTGCGGCGTCGGGCTTCCAGCCCAGCGTCCGGGCGCTGTGGAAGGTGGCCGCGCGGCAGCGTATCTGGGCGGCAGCCTCGCGCGCGATTCGCACGCCGTCGCTCATCGACCGCGGCCTTCACGTGGCGTATCCGCTCTCGTCGGTCCCCGCGGCGGCGTTGACGCCGTCGATGGCCGTCCTCCAACGCGATCCCGCTGCGATGGGGTTGCCTCCGGGCCTCCCCATCCTGGTCGGCGCCGTCGGGAACCCCGACTTCGGGCGGGAACGCTTCGTCAACGTCGAGGCCGGCTATCGCCTGAGCGTCGGGTCGATGGCCACGGTCGACGCCGTCGGGTTCACCGGACGATACGACGGTCTCCAGACCCAAGAGCCGCTTCCACCGGAGGTCACCTTCGCCGGCGGAGGCCCGGCGGTTCGGGTGCTCACGCAGTATCAGAACCGAATGCGGGCGCGCACGCGCGGCGCGGAGTTGGTCGGGCGTCTGCAGCTGGCCAACCGGTGGGAAGCCGATGGTACGTTCTCGGCCTTTGGCGCGTCGTCGGACCCGAATGGCAGCCTGGACCCGGCCGCGATGAACTTCGATGGCCGCGCGCCACGCTACCAGTGGCGGGCGCACTCGGCCGCGCCGCTCGGCCCGCGGGGCCAGGCCGACGTCCATTTGTTCTACGTCGGGCCCATTCGATCGCTCGACGTGCCCGGGTACACACGACTCGATGCCCGCGTGGAGTGGCGGCTGAGCGGCCAGACCTCCCTTGTAGGGAGCGGCCAGAACCTGCTTCAGGACACGCACCCCGAGTTCTACGGCCACGACACGAACATACACGCCACGCTGCTGCCTCGGAGCGGAACACTCGCGCTGGCCTGGCGTTTCTAGTTCGAGGGCTGGCGTTCGACTTGACCATGTCTCCAGGGAACTGCGTGTTACTGGTCCTCCTGCTCGTCCCTGATCCAGGGGCCGCGCAGGACGTGTCGCAGCCGAACCTCAAGGCCGCATTCCTGTACAACTTCGCCAAGTTCGCGGAGTGGCCGGCCGATGCGTCCCCGGGAGGGCCCTTGACGCTGTGCGTTCTCCATGACGGCGCATCCGAGGACGCGCTGGTCAAGCTCGTGAAAGGGGCGTCGGTCAACGGCCGCGCGATCACGGTGTCGAAGGGCGCGACGACGGCCACGATTCGCGCGTGCCACGTGCTGTACATCGCCGCTGCCGAACCCGACACCATGGTGAGGATTCTCGACGAGGTCAAGGGCGCGCCGGTTCTGACCGTCGGTGACGGCGACGCCTTTCCACGGCGCGGCGGCATCGTCGGGCTCATCGTCGAGGACGGCCGCATGCGCTTCGCCATCAACCCCGACGCCGCGCTGCGCGCTGGCGTGCGCCTCAGCTCGAAGCTCCTCAGCCTCGCCAAGCTGGTACGGGACTGAGACATGGACCCACATCCCCTCGGGAGACGTCGCGTGATCGAGTGGTACCACCGGCTTTCGCTCAGCAAGAAGCTGACGGCCATCGGCGTCGTCACGGCAACGGTATCCCTGATCCTGGCGGCGGCCGTGCTGGTGGCGTTCGACCTGTCGAGCGCGCGTGCCCGACTGGTCCGCGATACCAACGTCCTCGCCGAGGTCATCGGCTCAAATAGCACCGCCGCGTTGACGTTCGGCGACGCCACCGCCGCGTCCGAGATCATTCGCGCCGCCTCTGCCAACGACGACATCGTGGCCGCCGCGATCTTGAAGAAGGACGGCACGCTCCTCGCGCGATTCGACCGCCCGGCCGGAAGCGGGGCCGTCGCGGCGCACCCCGGCGACGCCTACGAAGTCGAGGCGCGCACCGAGTGGCACGCCTTCAAGGACGGGGTGCTGCTGCTGTCGCGCCCCGTCGTCCTGGAGGGCGAAGTCGTGGGCACGGTCACGATCGAGTCGGACCTGTCGAGCCTCTGGGCCCAGGCGACGGCGTTTGGCTTCGTCGTCGCGCTCGTGCTCCTCGGCACGGTCGGGCTGTCCATTCTGCTCGCGTCGCGGATCCAGCGAGCGATTTCGTCTCCGTTGCTTCGACTGACGGCGGTCACGCGCGCCATCGCCCAGGACCGTCGCTACGACTTGCACGTCGAGGGCAGCAGCGACGGCGAGATCGGCGAGCTGATCGACGGCTTCAACGGCATGCTGGCCGAAGTGCATCGCCGCGACGTCGAACTGCTCAGGTCCCAGGAAGGCCTCGAGCGGACGGTCGAGGCCCGCACCTCCGAGTTGCGCGCCGTCAACGCAGACCTGGTGACCGCGCGCGACAAGGCGATGGAGGCCAGCCGCGCCAAGAGCGAATTCCTGGCCAACATGAGCCACGAGATCCGGACGCCCATGAACGGCATCATGGGCATGACCGAACTGGTGCTGGAAACCGCGCTCGACGGCGAGCAGCGCGAATGCCTGACCACGGTCCAGGCATCGGCCGAGTCGCTCCTCACGATCCTCAACGACATCCTGGATTTCTCGAAGATCGAGTCGCGACGGCTCGAGCTCGAATCGGTGTCGCTCCCGGTCGCGGACACCGTCAACGGCGCGATGCGGGCGCTGGCGGTACAGGCCGAGGCCAAGGGTCTCGACCTGCTCCTCGACGTGGACCGCGACGTGCCGTCCATGGTCATGGGCGATCCGCTCCGCCTGCGGCAGATCCTGGTAAACCTGATCGGGAACGCCATCAAGTTCACCGAACGCGGCCATGTGCTGGTCGGCGTGCGGACCGAACCTGGCCGGGACGGCGCGCTCTCCCTGCGTTTCTCCGTCACGGATACCGGCATCGGCATCGCCCCCGAACACGAGAAGGTGATCTTCGAGGCGTTCAGCCAGGCGGACGGTTCCACCACGCGTCGCTTTGGTGGGACGGGCCTCGGCCTGACGATCAGCTCGTCGCTGGTCGACCTGATGGGCGGCCGGATCTGGGTCGAGAGCCAGGTCGGCAAAGGCAGCACGTTTCACTTCACCGCCGTGTTCGGGCGCAGCGCCGACGCGCGCGTCGCCCCCGAGTCACGCGCCTTTCCGGGCCTGCGGGTGCTCGTGGTCGACGACAACGCCGTCAACCGGAAGATCCTGTTGGCGCAGCTGGCCGGCCGTGAGATGGCCCCGACCGCGGTCGGCTCGGGCCGTGAGGCCCTCGACGTTCTGGGCGCCGCCGTGGGCGTACAGCGGCCATTCGAGCTGATTCTGCTCGACGCGCGGATGCCGGAAATGGACGGCTTCGCGCTGGCGGCCGCCGTGGCGGAACGACCGGAGCTGACAGGCACCCCGATCGTCATGCTGAGTTCCGGACAGAAGGACGATTCCGCTCGACGCCGCGAATTGGGGATCGCCGCGTGCCTCACCAAGCCCGTCGTCCCGGCGAGCCTGTTCGAGGCGGTCGCCGAGGTGCTGGCGCGTGTGCCGTCCGGCGCGCCGGCGTCGCGGCTCGCCGACGCGCCGCGCGCCACGGTTGCCGCGGAACTGTCACGGTCGGTTCTGCTGGCCGAGGACAATCTCGTCAACCAGCAGGTGGCAGTACGGTTGCTGAGCCGTCGAGGCCACCGCGTCACGGTGGTGGCCAGCGGGCAGGAGGCGCTCGACGCGCTGGACCACGCATCGTTCGATATCGTCCTGATGGACCTGCAGATGCCGACCATGGGCGGGCTCGAGGCCACCGCGCGCATCCGTGAGCGCGAGGCCGGGAGCGGCCGGCGATTGCCCATCGTCGCCATGACGGCCCACGCCATGACCGGCGACCGCGAACGGTGCCTGGCCGCCGACATGGACGGCTATCTCTCCAAGCCAATCGATAGCGCGGCGCTGTACGCCCTCGTCGAGAGCGCCGGGAATGGGTCGAGGACGGCCCACGGGCCGCCGGGCATGCTGAACGATCTCGTTGGCGGACTGGCCGGCAGACCGCGCGGGTGACTGGTCGCGCAGCCTTGCGCAGCCGAACCGAAGCACCTCAGACTTGCTTGGTCTTCCAGGTGCCTTTCGAGAACATCCAGGCGCTTACGAGCGCCAGGGTAGAGAACGCGACGCTGACGGCGATGAAGACGCCCGTGGGCCCAAGGCCCGCGGGATACGCCAGCCCCCACGCCAGCGGGATCTCCCACAGCCAGAGGCAGAACAGGTTGATCCACGTGGGCGTGCGCGTGTCGCCCGCGCCGTTGAAGGCCTGCGTCAGCACCATCCCGTACCCGTAGAAGAAGAACCCGGCGGCGACGATGCGCAGGCAGCGTACGCCGTACGGCATCACCTCGGCGTCGGTGGTGAAGATGCCGATGAGAAACGGCGCGAACACCAGGAAGAAGATCCCGACCACGCCAAGGCACATCGTGTTGTAGAGGCCCGCCTTCCATGCCGCGGCCTCTGCCCGGTCGGGCCTGCCCGCGCCCAGGTTCTGGCCGACCAATGTCGCGGCGGCATTGCTGACACCGAACGAGGGCAGGAGCGCGAAGAGCACGATGCGGATGCCGATGGTGTTGCCGGCCACGGCTGCACTGCCGAACCCGGACAGGATCCGGATGAGGCCCATCCAGGATGCCGTGCCGACGAAATTCTGGAAGGTCGCGGTGCCCGAAAGCCGCAGGATGGACCGCATGCTGTCGGCGTCCAGCCGCAGATGCGCGCGTGTGATCCGCAGTCGTCCACCGGGACGCGTCAGGTGGTAGATCTGGTATAGCACGCCGCATCCGCGGCCGATGGTGGTTGCGGTGGCGGCGCCCGTGACACCCATCTCGGGGAACGGGCCGAGCCCGAAGATCAGGCACGGACCCAGCACGACATTGATGGTGTTGGCGAACCACAGCACACGCATGGCGATGGCCGCGTCGCCGGCGCCACGGAAGATGGAGTTGATGAGGAAGAGCAGCGTGACCGTGCCGCATCCGCCGAGCATCACGCGCGAGAACATGGAGCCGGTAGCCAGCACGGCATCGCTGGCGCCCATGGCGGCGATGAGGCCGGGGCCGAACGCGGCGCCGATGACGCCCAGGACGATCGCCACGCCCACGCCGAGCCAGATGGCCTGGACGGCCGCGACGGCCGCGCGGTCGGGATCTTTCTCGCCGATGCGTCTGGCCACCGTGGCCGATGCGCCGATCGAGAGGCCGATCGCCATCGCGTAGACGGTGAACATCAAGGACTCGGTCAGGCCCACCGTGGCCACCGCGTCCGCCCCCAGGCGGCCGACGAAGAAGATGTCCACGACGGCGAACACCGACTCCATCAGCATTTCGATGACCATCGGGACCGCCAGCAGGATCACCGCGCGGCCGACAGGCGCCTCGGTGTAGTCGAGGTCCGATCCGCGCACGGCCTCCTTGAGCGTCGCCCAGACGCCCTGATCCGGCAGCGATGTAACGGACGTCGTCATAGCTGTGACTGGAGACTGGCGACCGATGACTGGAGACTGGAGACCGGCGACCGGAGACCGGAGACTGATTAGCCCTTGCCTCCGGCTCCGGTTTGGGCATTGGGCATTGAGCCTTGTGCATTGACTCTGGCCGGCCCCGTCTCCACCGGCCTCGTCTTATCAGCCGACCACTCGGACCACGACCCGACGTAGAGCGGCGTGCCCGACAACCCTGCGTGCGCCATGGCCAGCAGGTTGTGACAGGCGCTCACGCCGGATCCGCAGTACATCACCATCTCCGACGGTGCTCGGCCATCGAGCAGCGTCTCGAACCGCGCGCGCAGCTGGTCGGCGGGGAGCATGGTGCCATCGGGCCCCACATTCCACTTGTAGAAGTGGTTGTGCGCACCCGGGATGTGCCCGGCCACCTTGTCGATCGTCTCGGACTTGCCCTCGAACCGCTCGGGCCCGCGCGCGTCGACGAGCAACGTGCGCCCGTCGCCCATGCGCGCCTGCACCGCGTCGATGCCCGCGTGCATCTCCACGCGCGGCCCCGGCGTGAAGCCCGTGGTTGCGCGCGATTCTGCGCCGCTCGTCATCGGCCGCCCCTCTGCCACCCACTTGGCCAGCCCGCCGTCCAGGAGCGCCACGGCATCGTGGCCCAGGTAGCGCAGCGACCACCACAGGCGGCCGGCGTGCAGGCCGACGTCCTGGTCGTAGACCACCACCTGCGAGCCGTTCGCGATCCCCAGCCGGGCAAACGTCGCGGCCAGCGACTCGACCGACGGCAATGGGTGACGTCCGTTGTGGCCGGTGCGTTCGCCGGCCAGGTCGTGGTCGAGGCTGGCGTACACGGCGCCCGGGATGTGCGAGACCACATACTGCTCGCGGCCCCAGCCCTCGTTGTTCAGATCGAAGCGGCAGTCCACCACCACCCAATCCGAGTGCAGGTTGGCGGCAAGGGTTTCCGTGGAGACGAGCGTCGTGTACGGCATCCGGCTAGTCTGCTGGATTACCGCTGCGGAGACAATGCCCGCCGACACCGTGAGGGCGTGCGGACACGGCGCGAGCGGGAGATCGCCGGCTACTGGAGCTGTGCCTGTTCCAGCACCGCGATGCGCTGCTCGAGCGGCGGGTGCGTGGAGAACAGCATCATGTAGTTCTTGGGCGCGCCGCTGATCTTCATGGTGGCCAGTGCTTCGTGCCGCGGGTCGACCAACTGCTGGCCCGCTCCCAGTCGGCGCAGGGCTGCCAGCATGTTCGCGCGTCCCGCCAGCGTGGCGCCGCCGTAGTCGGCGCTGAATTCCCGCTGGCGTGAGAACCACGCCGTGACCATCGAGCCCGCGATGCCGAGAACCATTTCCAGGGCGAAGACCAGCATGTAGTTCGTTCCGCCGCCGCGGTCGTCGCGCGAGTTGGAGCGCATCGCCGACGCGATGAACCGCGCCAGGAACATCACGAACGCGTTCATCACGCCCTGGATGAGCGTCATCGTCACCATGTCGCCGTTGGCGATGTGGGCGACTTCGTGGGCCAGCACGCCCTCCACCTCGTTCTGGCGCATGCCGCGCAGCAGGCCCGTCGAGACGGCCACGAGGCTCCGCTTCTTGCTGGGGCCCGTGGCGAACGCATTCACCTCGGGCGAATCGTAGATGCCCACTTCCGGCATCGGCAGGTTGGCCTGCCGGGTCAACCGGGCCACCGTCTCGTACAACCAGGCCTCGTTGCTTCCCCTGGCCGATTGCGCGTCGATCACGTGCATGCCGGTCATGCGCTTGGCCGACCATCGGGACATCTGGAGCGAGATGAAAGCGCCGCCCATGCCCCACACCAGGCAGAAGATGGCCATCTGGCCCGTCCCGGCGTAGCGGTTCACGCCGAGGAGGTTCAGCACGACCGACAGCGTGAGGACGACGACCAGGTTGGTGACGAGGAAGAGGACTACCCGTTTGGCCATGATGGTTGCAGGATATCAGCCGCGGAGCGCTTCGGCCAGGCGATGGAGGAAAAGGCCCACATCCGTCACCACGCCAACGGTTTGCGAGGATCCCCGGTCGCTGAGCTTGGTGACGACGGCCGGGTTGATGTCCACGCACACGACGCGCACCCACGACGGCAGCATGTTGCCGACGCCGATGCTGTGCAGCATCGACGACAGCATCAGCACGAGGGTGACGTTCGCGAGCGCCGCCGCATACTGCTCCTGGGCGTCGACGAGGTCCATGATGGTATCGGGCAGCGGCCCGTCGTCGCGGATGCTGCCCGCCAGCACGAACTGGACGCCGTGCTTCACGCATTCATACATCACGCCGGCCTTCAGCACGCCCGTTTCGACGGCCTCGCGGATGCCACCGGCGCGGTTCACGGTGTTGATCGCCGCCATGTGGTTGCGATGGCCTTGTTCGACCGGCGCCCCCGCCTGCAAATCGATGCCGAGCGACGTGCCCGACAACGCGAACTCGACGTCGTGCACGGCCAGGGCGTTGCCCGCCAGCACCACGTCCACGAAGCCCAGGCGGATGATCTCGCCGAAATGCTCCACGCCGCCGGTGTGGACGACGACCGGCCCCGCTACCACGGCGATGCGGCCGCCGGACTTCCTCACCTCGCGCATCATGTCCGCGATGCGGGCCACGCTGCCCTCCACCCGCCGCTCGGAGGAGACGTCGTTGCTCATGAACGCGAACCCCAGGCGATCGCGTTCTCGAAACTCCGGCATCACGCGGATGCCACGGTGGCCGCACACCACCGACTCTCCGCCCTTGACGTCGCGCAGCTTGCGGCACTGGGCGCGGCCGTTGGCCACCACCACCACCGCGTCCATGCGCTGGCGCTCCACCTCCACCCACGTGCCGCCTACCCGCACGTGCGTCCGGTGGTTGGTGGTCGAGTAGAAGTCGTCGGGCACACAGCGGTCTTTCTCCGCCGGCTTCACGACGGCGTCCTTCTCCTTTACGGCGTGGCACCCGAATGTCGTGAGCTGCTGTAGCAGGTCGGCCAGCGCCTGCGCGTCTGGTGCCGTCACGCGGATCTTGATCCGCGACGAGTCGTCGTTGGTGCGCCCGATGTCGAAGTTCAGGATCTCGTAGGACCCTCGCACCTCGATGATCTTGTCCATGATGCCGGACAGCACACCGGAGTCGATGAGATGTCCCTGGGCTTCGACCGTCTCGCTGGCAGCCATGCGTGCATTGTACCGGCAGGCGAGAAGAGCGCCGCGCGGGGCGGCCCGTCCGCTGCGGTCGGTCTCAGTGTCCGCCGTCCAGAGACACCCGATAGAGCTCCCACTCCTGGTCCCTGGACACGAACCTGAGCCCGAATGCCTCGCTGGCGAAGGCGACCAGATCGGGCGAGGAACGGCTGGTGTCGACGACGACCCACCCGATCTTGAGTTCCAAGATCTGATCCTGCGCCGCGGCGATGGCGAGCTGGGTCTCCTGGGTGGTGAGGCTCTTGCCCTCGGAGAGATCCAACAGCGCGGCCATCGCCGGCATGCGCCGATAGCGTTCGACCTCGCCCCGCGGCAGCCGGGACAAATACCCGCCCACGAGCGGCTTCTCGTGCAGCGTCTGCTGGAACTGGTACTCGGCAGAGAGGTTACCGGCGGAACTGAGTCCGTCGCGCAGACCGAAGGGCAGATTCAGCACGCGCACGTCGCGCGCGTCCGCCGCGATGATGCGATAGACGTCCGGAATTTTTGCGGAGTACATGACTCGAGGGCCGGGAAACATCTCGAAGATGAGCAGGGCGCCCACGCACGCGGTGACCAGTCGATGTCGGCCTGGTGCTGCACGGAGGTGCTGGAGCGCCATCGCGAGCAGCATCGAGGCGCCCAGGATCGTCAGCACGGCGAGACGCGTCGGCATGCGGGCCGCGCCCAGAACGGGGAGATACCGGATCAACGCCCACGGTGTCGGGACGTAGGTGGCCAGCCCCGCGATACTCATGAAAGGGCCGAGCGATAGCCAGGCGAACAACCCCGTGAATGCGATCCAGCCCTTGTGCGGTCGGTACCGGGCAAAGAGGATCGCGATGACGAAGGTCGCGATCGCCACCCACGGAATCGACGCGACGTTTTCGGCGAAGCCGTTCGGCTGCCCTCCGACCCAGCCGGCGCTCCAGTCCGCCAACCAGGGGTGCAGCGGATTGGGCAGCAGGTACGACGCGACATCGAGACCTGGCGCGCTATTCCGCCAGAAGACAGTCGTCGGCGACGCCGCCAACGCGGTGAACGACGACGCCATCGGGTACACCATCGGGGCGAGCATCAGGGCAAGGACGAGGGCCCCTGGAATCGTGAGTCCCAGCCGTATCGTCGGCGGCACATTCCATCGAAGCCGCGGTTTCATCAAGAGCCACAGACGACACGTCGCCAGAATCGTGAAGACCAGGACGGGCGTGTAGAGTCGCGTGACGCTGACACGGACGCCCAGCCATTCCACGCGCCCACCTCCGCGGACGATGATTCCGACAATCAATCCAGCGATGCAGATCAACAGGACATCCAGGAGCGTCATCCACCAATCGCGATGCGAAGGTGCGCGATGGAAGTCCATGTCCACGACGGAGTATCCGATCATGAACGTGAGGATCATGAGGCAGTACACCGCGTAGTACGGGTCGGACAGGAAGGCCCACGCTACCACCGCGCCGGCAATCGCACTCAACCGGCGCGTCGGGTTCTGTGAGAGCCGCAGCATCAAGTACCCGAACACTGCCAGGGGCGCGGCCTGGATCAGGCTGAAGTGTTCTCCGGCCCGCGCGCTCATGAACGGCGAAAAGCCGAACATCAGGCCACCCACCCAGGCGGCGGGCGCGTCTCCGGTGCGGTGCCGCGCGTATACGAACATGGCGTACGCCGAGAAGACCCCGCTGGCGATCGTGAGCACGTTGAACGTGGCGACGAGGCTCGCGAACGACAGGAAGGGAAACGCCAGGAGGTTCGCGACGGTGGTGTAGTTCTGGAGGACGAGTGGGGTCTTCTGAGTCAGCGACAGGATTTCGAGCGTGAAGAACGGGACCTGGTGGTGCACCATGATCTCGTGGCGGAACACCCAGAGGTTCCAGAGGTACACCCCCAGGTCCCCGGCGGGAGACCCAAGGAGCGACTCACTGAGGTGTAGGGGCAGGGGCCACGCAAAGAGCATGGCGACGCCGCAATAGCCCAGCACGGCAACCCCGTGCGTGCCAAACGCCCCGCGCAACACGGGGGGGACTCTACTTGGCGCCGCGGTTCCTGTCTACGGCGGCGCGTCCGGTACAAACTTGTAGCCGACGCCACGCACGGTGACGAGGAATTTCGGCGTTGCGGGCCGGTCCTCGATGTAGCGCCGAAGCCGCACCACGAAGTTGTCGATGGCGCGCGTGTCGGTGCTCTCGTGGAGGTCCCAGACGTCCTCCAGGATCTCGCCTCGCGACACGGCCCGCCCCGCGTTCCTGATCAGGTATCGCAGCAGGTCGCTTTCCATCTGCGTCAACTGGAACGCCTTGTCGCCCGACTGCACCTCCATTGCCTTGAAGTCGATGGTGCGGCCCGCGAAGGAGTACACGTCGGGTGGCGGCTCCGGCTCCGCATCGGCGCGCTGCTCATTCCACCGCCGGCGGCGCAGCAGGCCCGTGACGCGGGCGATGAGGATCGGCAGCTCGAACGGCTTGGGCAGATAGTCGTCGGCGCCGGCCTCGAAGCCTCGCAGGACGTCGTCGGGACGCCCCCGCGCCGTGAGCATCAGGATGGGCACGTACTGGCCGGCCGCGCGGAGTTCGGCCGCCGTCTCGAAGCCGTTCTTTCCTGGCAGCATCACGTCCAGGATGACGACGTCGAAGGGTTCCTGTTTCTCCAGCAGCAGGTCCAGCGCGCCTTCGCCGTCGCTGGCGACGGCCGTCTGGTGTCCCTCGGCCTGCAGGTTGAAGCTGAGCCCGTCGGCGATGTGCTGCTCGTCGTCGACGATGAGGATGCGGCTCATGGCGTGTCGAGCGCGTCGGGTTCGCCCGCGAATCGCGGGAGCTCCAGCGTGAACGTGGCGCCCCGGCCCTCGCCCTCGCTCTGGGCGAACACGCGGCCGCCGTGCGCGCGGGCGATCGAGCGCACGATGTAGAGGCCGAGGCCCGTGCCCTTCACCGACTTCAGCCGCAGCGACGGCACGCGGTAGAACCGTTTGAAGATGCGCTTGAGCTGCCGCTTGGGGATGCCCACGCCGCGATCCTGCACGCGGACCCACACCGTGTGCGGCGCGGGGGACGCCACGTCCACGACCACCTTGACCTGCTGGCCCGAGTACTTCACCGCGTTGTCGAGCAGGTTGGCCAGCACCGTGCGCAGGGCGTCCACGTCGCCCCGTACGTTCAACGGCTGGACGTCGTGCTTCTTCAACTGGATGGTGTTGGGCAGGAGGTGGTGTCGAACGGTGGCCAGCTCCACGCACTCCTGCGTGAGGGCGCCCACGTCCACGACCGTCCGCGCCTCCGGCCTCGCCCGTTCACGCGCCACGCCCGCCTTCAGCACCTGCTCGACCGTGTCGTGCAGGCGGGTGGCATCGGCCAGCATGATGTCGTAGAACTCCCGGCGCTTCTCGTCGCTGACTTCGCGCGACTGCAGCGTCTGGAGGTAGAGCCGGATTGACGCAATCGGCGTCTTCAGCTCGTGGCTGACCGCATTGATGAAACTGTCGTGATCCTCGTTCCGCTTGATCTCCATCACGAGGAACACGGTGTAGATGATGAGGCCGGCGATGATGAACGCAAACAGCACCGCGCCGAACACCAAGGCCACGACGCGGCGTTCGCTCAGCAGCCACGTGATGTTCAGGGAGACCGCGGCCGCGACGAGCAGGATGGAGAGGGCGACGAAGAAGCCGATGGCCTTCTGACGCCGGGTCATCTGCTGATTTTAGTGCCGGGCCGCGCCGGCTGGCGCGGCCCGGTGACGAGGGCTGGTGGCTATGGCGGGTGGAGGCCTTCGCTGGGCCGGAGGCCCGCTAGACGAGCTCGGTGGCCGGTTCCTCGACGACCAGCGTGTCGTTTTCGTCGTAAGGCACCGGCTGCTTGATCTTGGCGGACCGGACGTCCCATGCGAGCCCCAACGCTTTCAGCGTGCTGATGCCGATCCAGTTGAAGTCGAACTCGTACCAGGCCAGCCCGTGCCGGGCGCTGGTGGGATGGGCGTGGTGGTTGTTGTGCCAGCCTTCGCCGAACGACAATGCCGCCACCCACCAGTTGTTGGTGGAGTCGTCGCGCGTGGCGTAGCGGCGCGAGCCCCACATGTGGGTGGCCGAGTTCACCAGCCATGTGCAGTGGAGCCCGAAGGTCGTGCGGAAGAAGATGCCCCACAGCACGTAGGGAACCCCGCCGAACGCGAGAAGGACGAGGCCCACGGCGACATTGCTCGTCCAGTGCCAGTTGGAGAGCCACACGTGGAACTTGTCGCGCGACAGGTCCGGCACGTAGCGCGCCAGGATCGACGCGTCGTGGTGGAGGCCCTCCCCGCTGATGATCCACCCCATGTGCGCCCACCATCCGCCTTCGCGCGGTGTGTGCGGGTCGCCCTCGCGGTCGGACCGCTGGTGATGGATGCGGTGGGTCGCCACCCAGAAAATCGGTCCTCCCTCGAGCGCCAACGTGCCGCACAGCGTCAGGAGGTACTCCACCCATTTGTACGTCTTGTAGCTCCGGTGCGTCAGCAGCCTGTGGTACGCCATCCCGATGCCGAAGCCACCAGAGATGACGTACAGTGCGAACGCGGTCAGTATGGCGCCGTAGTCGATGAAGAAGAACGCCGCGACGGCCAGGACGTGGAACGACGTCATGGCGATTGTGGTGATCCTGTTCAAGCCTTTTTGGTGCGCGCGCCCATAGAGTAGGTTTGCGGTAGCCATCAGCGGTGCGTGTCCTCCATTGGATGTGTCGTCCGTCAGCCCGTGCACGATAGCAGCGCGGGCCGGCGCGCACTGTAATACTTCTGTAATGGCCCCATAACACGTTGATGGACAACAGCTTGCAGCCAGTCAGGTCGTTGAGCATCCACGCCGACTACCGGTGCCGCCACTCCGGCGAGTGCTGCACGGCCGATTGGGATGTGCCCGTGGAGTTGCCCGTCTATCGTTCGCTCGCCGACGCCGTCGGCACGGGCCGGTTGCACCCGGCGCCCCGCTCGGCGGATCTGCAGCCGTTCATTCTCGAGCCGGAACTGTCGGACGAGGCGGCGGCGATGCTGGAGCGCAACGAACACGGCGAGTGCGTGTTCTTCGAGGGCGGGTCGCGTTTGTGCGTGGTGCACCGGGACCTCGGCCACGACGCGCTGCCCGCCACGTGCCGCCACTTCCCGCGCGTGGCGATACGCGACGGGCGCGGCGCGTCCATCGGGTTGTCGCACTTCTGCCCGACCGCGGCAGCCATGCTGTTCCGGGACGACGTGGAGTTGTCCGTCGTCGATGCACCGCCGGCATTTCCGCCCGCCGACTACGAGGGCCTGGTCGTGACCGCCGACGAGCTGGCCCCGCTGCTCAGGCCCGGCGTCGTCATGGACCTGGCGACCTACAACGCGTGGGAAGAGCACATGGTGCGGCGTTCTGCCGCAACGTCGAGCCCAGAGTCGGTGGTTGCGACGCTGGCGCGGGATGCGGCTCTCGTGCGCCGCTGGGTGGCGGGTGGGCCGTCGATGCTGGACCTCATTCGCGCCTTACCGGAAGACGTGGTTGCGGCGGCCACTCCCGTCGACCTGGGCGCGAGCCTGCGAGGCTTCACGCTCGTGATGGCCGCCGTGCCCGACGACTTGCGTCCGGCCGCGGACGAGGGCGGCCTCGAAGAGGCCTATGGCCACTTCGTCGCGCCGGTCTGGCACCTGTGGTCGGCGCCCCTTCGGCGCTACATAGCGGCCAAAGCGTTTGCGTCGTGGACGGCGTACCAGGGCCATGGCCTGCTGACCATCGTGCGCGGCTTGCATGTGGCGCTGGCCCTGGTGCGGGTGGAGGCCGCGAGGGAATGCCGCGACGCCCGCGACGTCCTCGATGAGGCGCGGCTTCTCGCGGCGTTTCGCGCCGCCGACTTCGCGCTGAACCACCTGGCCGTGGGCGAGGACCTGGCGCTCGACTGGTCGCGCGTCGAACTCGACGCCTGACATCTTCTATGGCTTCTATGGCCACAAGCGTGACGATTGAAGCAAGTTCTTCGATAGGCCATGGAAGATGTCTGCCCGGCGGAGCCGGGCCAGAAGACAGGGTCCTAGCGAAGCAGAGCTCCCGGTCGTTCTCTTGGCGGTTTGAGGCGAAGCTTCGCTAGGAACTCCGTGGCCCGCGGGTCCGGCGCAGGAGCAGCTTGACCCACAGGAACCCGGCAATCAGAAACGGGACCGTGTACACGGCCAGCATGAAGGGCGGCGGTCTCAGGTCGTAGGTCGCATCCACCTCCGCCTCCACGAAGGCGGGTCCCGCCGGGCCGTCGATCGTCACCTCCACGGCGAATCGTCCCTCGTGATCCAGCACGAGGGCGGCAAACTGGTTCGACGCGTCGCCGGCGACCGGCGCCGCCGTCGCGGTTCGCATCGGTGCCGTCCTGATGACCGGCCGTACGCCGACGCGGGCGCGGGTCGTGGGCGGCAGGGGCCCGGCCGGCCCCGCCATCCGCAATTGCACCCAGAACTGCCCACCCGTCGTGCCGTCGTCCGTCGCGTCGGGATCCGTCCAGATCGAGACGACGTAGGCGCCGGCCTGCTGGTCCGACACGATCGGGAACGGCGGCCCGTCGTGCGCGGACATCGACGGCGCCGAGACGACGAGGACGCATGCGGCGCAGCCGAGCGCCCGAAGGCACGTCTTCATCCGAACCGGCTCACGCCGCGCATGTCCATCGGCTGAGTGAAAATCCACCAGGCCGCAGCGGCGAGCCCGCCGACCAGCGTGATCCACGGCACCGACGCCAGAGCCGCGTGGGCAGGATGGTCTCGGTGCGACGTCGCCTGAACCAGGCCCATCGAGCCGAGCGCCCCCACCAGGACGACGCCAAGCTGTATCGGGAACACGTTTCCCGGCTGCATCCCAACCCACGTCCACCACGGCTCGCCCAGGATGGGGAGGCCGATGAGGTCGATGACGGCGCTTTGCGTGACCGGCACCACGGTGAGGGCGCCCGTCAGCAGGTGGAATCCGTAGTGGGCGAGCCACACGCCGACGCCGAGCGGGACCAGCGCATGAACATAGCGGACGGCAATCCATTGCAGCGTTCGCGTCTCGGCGCGGGCCAGCGTCCGAGTGACGAGCGCGGATCCAGTCACGAGGGCGACCGGCAGGAGGCCGATGCCCACCAGGAACAGCACCGCCAATCCGGCGCCCGGCGAGGAGAGAGACAGGATGTCGGCAACCCCTCGTTCGACGGTTCGTGCTGGTGCGGTCATCACGAACGCGCTGAGCAGCGCCCCGAACGTGAACACCGCGGCCAGGGCCGCGAGGTCCGGTCGTAAGCCGAGCTTGCCGATGCCGGCACGACGCCCATCCTCGATGATCTCCGCGCCGGGCGTACGGATGGCAAGCGCGATGTTGTCGTGCGGGCACGCATGCACGCAGTCGAGGCACAGGGTGCAATCCAGGTTGCCGACCTTGGCGGGCAGGAACAGGCCAAGCTCGCAGCCACGCAGCACCGGGGCGTGCGGTTCGAGGGCGGGGCGTCCTTTGATGCAGTCGGCCGTTCTGCAGGAGCCGCAAGTGCCCGCATCGCGAATCCGCAATTCGGTGGGCGACATCGTGGAGGCCATGAAGTTGAACTGGCCGATCGGGCAGACGTGCTTGCAGAAGGACGCCCCCGCGAAGACCGTGTCGACGGCCACCGCGGCCACGAAGTAGCCGAGGATGGTCCACGCGACGGCACTGGGGCTGCTCCACAGGTCGAAGCGCTCGTAGGCGAAGAGCACGACGACGAAGAGGACGAGACCCACCCACTTGCCTCGTAGCCTGCGTGGCCACCGCAACCGGGCGTGGAAGACGCGGCGCCCCGTATCCCGGGCCAGGATCATCGGGCACGCCGTGCAAAAGAGATTGCCGGCCGCGACGATCGCCAGCAGGAGCAGCCCACGCCAGTGAATCGACGTCAGCACCGTGGCCAGGTTGCGCGGGGCAAGCTGCGGCCCCAGCAGGCCGTGGAGCACGGCGATCGCCGCGACCGCCAGCACGAGGAGTTGGAGCGTCGTGCGCCCGGCGCGGTGGCGCAGGAACGCGCCGACGACCGGCAGGCGGAGGAGGTCCACGGACACCGTGGACGGCGGGCGCGCCACGCTAGGGCGCGCCCGCGCGCACGCCCACGACGTCGATTTGTTTGGTGATGCGCTGGCCGCCCGGCAGCGTGCCGGTGGCGACAAGCACCCAATCGCCCGCCATCGTGAACCGTAGGTTCGCCTCGTAGGCGCCGTCGCCCTTGTCGTGGGCGTCGGTCACGACTGGAGCCATCCCGGGGTGGGACATGTGGCCTTCGAGCCGGAGCGTGGCGCCCGGCACGCCACGGTCATCCTGCCCGACGAGCGACAGGCGCACCGTGACGGCGCCGACGACCGGCGGCGCGGGTTCGAGTTCCCACCGCGCCTGAATGCGGTTGGTATCGACCGCGCCGGCGTCTCCAGTCGAGCACCCCGCGGCGGCGCAGAAGACGACGATCGTGAAGACGAGCGCCGCTAGTGTCCCGAAACCGAAGTTCGCTGACATATTCCGGGCCGGGCATCCCGCCTCGCTGCGTTGCTCGTCGGTCGAATATTCCCGATATTCTCCCTCCTCGCGCCTTGCGATCCGGGCGCCGGGCCCGGAATATTTGTCACCGAACTTCGGTTCCGGGACACTAGACGGCGGGCGAAAGCCCCCGATGCCACGCGCACGTGCACTTCATCCGGCCCGCCTTCGACGGTGGCGGGAACATGTGGAAATACATCGCCACCATCATCGGGATGAACACGATGGTGTTGTAGAAGAGGTGCAGTTCGACGCGGGGCACCCACAACTGGGCGATGCTGGTCGGCACGGGCCGGCCAAAGAGGTTCTGACCCACGAGGGCCTGCCCCTGGAGCAGGAAGTGCTCGATGTGGTGGAAGAACTGGATGCCGAGGGCGATTGTCCACCAGCGGCGGTCCTCGATGCCGGTGAAGCCGGGGCGCAGGATCCAGAGGCCCGCCAGCATCACGAGCGCGTACCCGTAGTGCAGTAGCTCAGACGACACCAGCCACGGGAACAGCAGGCCGAGGGCGCCGCGCGCCTCGGGAACGGGCCATCCTAGCGCGTAGATCTGAAACCCCTGCAGCAGGTGCTCGGCCCAATGCGCGAGCACGATGACCATGAATGCCTGGAGCGCCCGCTCGTGGCGCTCGCCGTTGAGCCGATCGAGGAATGTCACGCTGCCTCCCTAGACGACGAGCCAAGCGTGACTCTACCGGCGAGACCCGCCCCAAGGCAATAGCACAGAGGCACTAGAAGACTTGACAACTGAAATTCCGGCCAGATGAGTCAAGTCTTCTCCGCCCCGCGGAGCGGGGCAAAAAGACACTGCCCTAGCGAGGCGGAGCCTGCGCGCTCGTGGGTCCGAGGCGCAGCCTCGCTAGGCCTGGATCTCCGAAAAATCGGCCACAACCGGCCCATGGTCGCTCGTCCCGAACTCCCGGAGCACGCGGCACGACACCGCGCGTGCGGCCAGCGCGCGGCTGGCCATCACGTAGTCCAGCCTCCATCCGATGTTCCGCTGGCGCATGTTGCGCCACGGCGCCCACCAGGTGAACAGGTCCGCGTTGTCAGGGTCCAGGGCGCGGTGCACGTCCACCAGGCCGTGACTCAGGATCCGTTCGATGAGCGCGCGCTCTTCCGGCCGTTGTCCCATCACCCGCGGCTTGCGTTCCTTGGGGTGGACGTCCATGTCGGTCCTGGTGACGTTGAAATCGCCGCACAGCACGACGGGGGCGTCACGCGAGACGAACTCGCCGGCGAAACCGTCCAGGGCCTCCAGGAACCGCATCTTCGCGTCGAAGTCCTTGCCGCCGTTAGGCACGTAGATCGACGCCACGGTCAGGCCGGGTACCTGCACCGTGGCGATACGGCGCTCGAAGTCGAAGGGCGGGTGGCTGAACGCGGGACGCTCCGGCCACCGGTCCTGCCGCAGGTGCAGCGCCACGCCGGAGTAGCCCTTGTCGCCGTGCCAATAGCCCCAGTAGCCCTCGATGTCGAGGAGCCAGACCGGCAACTGGTCGGGCGAAGCCTTGATCTCCTGCAGGCACAAGACGTCGGGACGCTCGCGGTCGAGGAAGTCTTGCACCTCTGCCTGCCGCGCACGGATGCCGTTCACATTCCAGGTCGCGATCTTCATAGGCTCGGGCTTGGACCGTCATGCGGTCTCGGTTGAATTTTGTACCGGTTGCTGGTCCGCATGACGGTCCCGGCGCGCGAAGCGCGCCCAAAAAAACAAATACACCGTCGACCTGGGCCATACGATCGCTGGGCTTGGTCGACAGTGTATGCTGCAGCGGCGACCGTCTGGCCGGCGCAGGAGGTGTTATGTCGATCGCCCATTGGGTTCGGTGTGCTGTCCTGGCCGTCATCGTGGCCGCCACGGCCACGAGCCTTTCCGCCCAACAACCCGCGCCCCCGCTGCCGTTGCCGGCCCCGACGATGGCCGAGGCGATGAAGGCGCTCGACCTGGCGCGCGCAGCGGCGACCAAGATGGGCGTCGGCCTGAGCTGCGCCGTCGTGGATTCCCGTGGGGACCTGGTGGCCCTGGCCCGCATGGACAACGCGCGGTTCTTCACGACCGACGTCGCGCGCGGCAAGGCGCAGGTGTCGGCGATGTTCGGGCAACCGAGCGGCAGCCTGGCCCAGTTCGGCACCAACCCCGCCTTCGCCAACCTGAACATCACCGCGCAGGGCCGGCTGTATCCCGTGCAGGGCGCCGTGCCGATCGCTCACGGCACGCAGTTGATCGGCGCCATCGGATGTTCGGGCGGCTCTGGTCAGCAGGATGAAGATGCCGCCAAGGCCGGAATCGTCGGCTTCTAGAGGAGTTGAAGATGACGGCCGTGACGTGGGTGTGGCGGGTCGTGCTGCTCCTCATCGCGCTCCTGGCGCTCATGACCATCCCGAGCCCGGCGCAGACGCCGAGCAGCGGCCCTCCAGGTGATCTGACCCTTGCAGACGCCGTCAAGCTGATCGCCGCTGCGCAAGCCGAGGCGGGCGCCAAGAACCTTCGCCTCACGATCGCCGTCGTGAACCAGCGGGGCGATGTCATTGCCGTCGGCCGAATGGACGGCGCCAACCCCGGCACGGTCGATACCGCGATCGGCAAAGCGATGGTGTCGGCGATGTTCGGTCAGCCCAGTGCCGCGCTCGTCATCCGCGCCGGGACGCCCGTGGCCCAGGGACTGAACGTGCAGACGGGCGGGCGGCTGCGGTTCCTTCAGGGGGCCCTTCCCATCACGCGCGGGGGCTTCACCATCGGGGCGATCGCGGGTAGCGGCGCCTCGGCTCAGCAGGACGAGGACACCGTGCGGGCGGCGCTTGCCGCGATCGGTCCTCCGGGCTAGCGAAGGGCTCGCGACCCTGTGGCCGTCGGATTCGGCTTTCCCCTATGCTCCACGCGTCGTTGGCGCTTGCCTGTCGCATCGACCTGAGCGAGATCGGGTTCTGCGCGGTGGGTTCGCGCGCTGGCGAGCCGGGTGGCGCCGACACGCTGGTCGTCGGCGGCGGCCGCGCGATTTGCGGGGCGCCGGGGTCGCCCTTCAACAAGGTGTTGGGCCTCGGCCTGGGGGCGGAGGTGTCGGACGCCGACCTGGACGCCATCGACGAGTTCTACGACGCGCACGAGTCGCCGGCCCAGATCGAGTTGTGTCCGCTCGCCATGTCCGGGCTCCCGGCCCGTCTGGCGTCGCGGGGTTACGTCATTCAAGGCTTCGAGAACCAGCTGGTCATGCGCCTCGACGACGTCGACGAAGGCGCGTATCAGGCGCCTGCCGATGCCACGACCTTCTCGATCGCACTGACGGCCTCTGCCCTCGATGCCGACCTGTGGCTCGGCGCGGTCGCGGCCGGCTTTGCCGCGGGAGAGCATCCCGCCGATACCGGCGTTTCGGAAGTCCCGCCTGAATTCCGGAACGCGATGAGGAACTTTCAGCATCCGTCGATGGTGCTCTACCTGGCGCGCGACGGTGACCACGCCGTCGGCGGGGGTGCGAGCTACATATTCGACGGCGTGCTGGGCCTGACCGGAACCGCGACGGTTCCTGCGCATCGAGGGCGCGGCGTACAGCACGCCGTGGTGCGGCGCATGCTCCACGACGCGCGTGGGCGCGCCGAACTGGCGACGGCCACCACGGAGCCGGGCAGCAGGTCGCAGCGTACGTTCGAGCGCTTCGGTTTCCGCGTGGTGTACACACGCGCGGTCCTCGTCCGCCCGTTTCGTTCGCGGTAGGCCGCCACCAACTCATCCGTATTTACCATTCGCCGGACACGGATGTCCGTTCGCTGCACCTCGTTTGACCTCGCCGCGCGGCGCGTGCCACGATCTCTTGAATATCAAGATACTCACCTATCGAAGGATTGTCCGTGACCACACGAAATACATCGCCTTCACGCCGCGGGCGCCCCGAACTGCTCGCGTCGCTCGACGGAGCCGTCCGCCGAATGGGCGCGCAGTCCGTGCTCCTCAGCGATCTCGTCGCGACACGCGTGGGCCTGAATTCCACCGATCTGGAATGCCTGGACCTTCTCTACCTGGCCGGCGCAACCACGGCCGGCCGCCTGTCGGCGCACACCGGGTTGACCTCGGGTGCCACGACGGCCGCCATCGATCGCCTGGAGCACGCGGGGTTCGTGACCAGGCGTCGTGACGCGCGCGACCGCCGCGTCGTGCTGGTCGACGTTGTGGAGACCGGTGCCAAACTGATCTACCCGTTCTACAGGCCGCTGGCCAGGCGGATGGACAACGTGAACGCCCGCTATCCCGCCACGCAGCTGGTGACCGTGTTGCGGTATCTCACCGACGCGATCGAGGCCACCGCGGAGCACGTGGCGTGGCTGCAGACGCGGCCCGCCTTGTCCAGACACCGCTGTCGACATCCGATGACGGCGGATCCGATCCGTGCAGACGCGCTGTTGCCGACCCAACGGGCGCGGGCCGCGCGGCGGCCGTCGCGGCGAGCGGCGTCGGGGGGGCGCTCATGAGGGACTTGGGTGTGTACTCCCGGCTGCGAATCGTGGTTCGAACCGGCGTCGCCGCAATAGCGGCGGTCATCGCCGTCGGGGGGAGCGTGGGGCCGGCCCAGGCTCAGGCGGTCGACCTGTCGGGCCCACTCGGCCTGCAGCAGGCACTGGAGATCGCGGAGGCGAAGAGCGAAGCCGTGGCGTTGGCACGGGTGGCGCTGACGCGGAACGACGGCGACTTCGTTCGCGCCAAGAGCGGGCGTCGGCCGCAGTTGTCGGGAACGGCTACGTACGATCGGTCGCTGGCCAACGAGTTTCAGGGTGTCTTCGACACCATCGACTTCGGCGGTGGTAACGGCGGCACCGACGGCAACAATGGCTCCGGCGGCGGACTCGACAACCTGCCGTTCGGCCGCGCCAACACCTGGCGGGCCACGCTCTCGTTCTCGCAGACGCTGTACTCCGGCGGGCGCCTCGACGCCCAGGACGCGCTGGTCGCCGTGGGACGCCGATCGTCCGAGCAGGCGCTGACCGCGGCACGCGCGCAAGTGCTCTTCGACGTCACGCAGGCGTACTACGACGCGGCGCTGTCGGGTCGCCTGGTCGCCATTGCCGAAGCGACGCTGGAGCAGGCCAGCGCCACGCTGCGCCAGGTGCAGGCGGGGTTCGATGCGGGAACCCAGCCCGAGTTCGAGGTGTTGCGGGCACGTGTCGGTCGTGACAATCAGATGCCGCAGGTCATTCGCCAGCGCGTCAACCGGGACGTGGCGCTCCTGCGGCTGAAGCAGTTGCTCGACCTCCCGCCGGATGCCGACCTGCGTTTGACGGACCTCCTCGACGACGAGCGCTTGCCGCCGCCCGGGCCCTTCGTCGAGCAAGTCGCGACCGTCGAGCGGGCGTTGCCGCCCACCGGCGGCGCGTCCTTCACGCTGCAGACCAACGTGCCGCTACCGGACCGGAATGCGGTGGCGGAAGCAGAGACCACCATCAGCCTGCGCGAGGCGTCGCTTCGGGCCGTGCAGGCGGAGCGGCGGCCGAGCGTCAGCCTGACGTCGAACTACAGCCGCATCGCCTTTCCGTCCGGGTTCTTCCCGGCATTCGACCGATCCAACTGGTCGATCCTGGCGTCGGTCAGCGTCCCATTGCTCACGGGAGGCCGTCAACGCGGGGACGAGATGGTGGCGTCGGCCGACGTCGAGCAGGCGCGGGTGCAGTTGAGGCAAGTCCAGGAGCTGGCCGCGCTGGACACGAGGTCGGCGTGGGCCGAGCTGGTGGCGGCGCGCGCCGCGTGGGAGGCCACGTCGGGCACGGTGCAGCAGGCGACGCGGGCCTACGAGATCGCCGACGTGCGCTATCGCGCCGGACTGTCCACGCAGCTGGAGCTGTCCGACTCCCGTTTGTTGTCGCAGCAGGCCGAGGCCAATCGCGCCCAGGCCGCTCGGGATCTACAGGTGGCGCGGGCGCGGGTGGCCCTGCTGCCGAACCTGCCTGTCGGGGCGACAGGAGCATCGGCGGGTGGGCGTGGGCAGCCGGCGCCGGCCGGTCCGGCGCCGGCCCCCCAGACGAGCGGGCAGGTTCAGCGTGCGTCGGCGCAAGGCGGCGGCAATCAAGCGGGGGGGAGATGAGCGGAGCACGACGGGCAAGCACGTTGGGAGTGGTGGCGTTGGTCGGAGTCGTCGGGATGTCGTGTACGAAGGAGCCGGCGCTGGCGCCCGCTGCGGCGGAGCCCGCGGCGATCCAGATCGGGCCGGAGAACGTGGTGACGGTCCAGTCCGGTCGCATCGTGACGGGCCCGATCGTATCGGGTGAACTGCGGCCGGCTCGAGAGGCCACCGTGCGCGCGGAGCTCGGTGGTTCGATGACGGCGGTGCTGATCGAGGAGGGTCAGGCGGTCCGGCAGGGCGCGGTCATCGGACGCATCGAGACGCGCACCCTCGACGACGTCCGGCAGTCCGCCAGTTCGGGCGTGCGGTCGGCCGAAAGCCAGCTCGCGCTGGCGCAGCGCGAAGTGGCGCGCACCGAGCAACTGGTGCAGGCCGGCGCGCTGGCCACGCGTGATCTCGACGTCGTCCGCGCCAACGTGAGCGCGGTCGAGGCGCAGCTGGCCGACGCCAGGTCACGGCTGGCCGCGGCGGAGCGACAGCTGGGCGACGCGGTCATACGCGCGCCGATCTCGGGGGTGGTGTCGAGTCGGGACGTGAACATGGGCGACGTCGTCAGCCCCGGCACGGTTCTTTTCACCGTGATCGATCCGTCCTCGATGCGCCTCGAGGCGTCGGTGCCCTCCGACGATCTGTCCGTGCTCCGGTTGGGCGCGAAGGTCGAGTTCACGGTGCGCGGGTACGAGCAGACGTTCACGGGCGCCATCCAGCGGATCGCACCGCAGGCCGACGCGGCGACGCGGCAGGTCCCGATCTACGTCACCATCCCCAACGTCGGGGGACGCCTGGTGGCGGGCCTCTTCGCCGAGGGGCGCGTGGTCAGCCAATCCGCCGAAGGGCTGATCGTTCCGACGGGCACGATCAGCACCGATGGTGGGGAGTCCTGGACGGTGCGCGTGGCGGGCGGCAAGGTGGAACGCGTCCTCGTGACCCTGGGCCTCCAGGATCCGCGGACCGAGCGCGTGCACGTGCTGACCGGGTTGAGCGAACGCGATACGCTGCTGCGAGGCGCTTCACGGACCATTCCCCCGGGGACGGCCGTGCAAGTGGCCCCGGCGCGATAGGGAACGGCCATGTACATCTCCGATACCGCCATCAAACGTCCGGTCCTCACCATCGTGGGGATGCTCGTGTGCGTCGTCTTCGGGCTGGTGGCGCTGTTCCAGCTCGACACCGACGAGTTCCCGGAAATCGACGCGCCGATCGTCGTGGTGTCGATCATCTATCCAGGAGCCTCGCCGGACGTGGTCGAACGCGAAGTGGTGGATCCGATCGAGGAGGTGCTCGCCGGGATCAGCGGCATCGACCGGATGCGATCGAGCTCGCTCGACGGCTTCGCCACCATCATGGTCGAGTTCGACTTCTCGAAGGACCCGCGCGTGGCATCCCAGGAGATTCGGGACGAGATCTCCGGCATCCGCAACGAGCTGCCGACCGAGATGGAAGAGCCGGTCATGACGCAGTTCGATCCGGCCGACCGGCCCATCGTCTCGTTGACGCTCTCGTCGCCCGGCCTCAGCGGGGCCGAGCTGACGCGGCTGGTCGATCCCGGGATCACCCGACGCCTTCGGGGGATTTCGGGCGTCGCCTCGGTGGACCTGGCGGGCGCCGTCGAGCGGGAGCTCGTCGTCGAGTTGCGGCCTCGCGATCTGCAGGCCTCGGGTGTCAGCGTGGGGCAGGTGGTGCTGGCGCTGCAGCAGCAGAATCTGGCCGTGCCGGTGGGGCGTCTCGAGGGGGAGCTGGACGAACGGACGATCCGTCTGAAAGGCCGCCTGGACGCGCCGTCCGAATTCAAGGACATCATCGTCACGCAGACGGCTGGCCGCATCGTGCGGCTGGGTGACGTGGCGGACGTGAAAGACGGCACGGAGCAGCCGCGGTCGTTTGCGCTCTACGACGACGACGAGGCTGTTGGCATCGACATCCTCAAGTCCACGGGGTTCAGCACGACCGCGGTGGCCGCCCAGGTACGACAGCGCGTCGCGGAGATCCAGGCCACCCTGCCCACGGGGGTCACCTTGCGCGTGGTGCAGGACAGCGGCGTGCGCGTGGCCGATTCGGTGAGCGGCGTCGAAAGCGCGCTCTTCGAGGGCGCGGCCCTGACGGTGGCCGTCGTGTTCCTCTTCCTGAACTCGTGGCGCTCGACCGTCATCACGGGTCTGGCGCTGCCGGTGTCGGTCCTGGCCTCGTTCGTGGCCGTCTGGGCGTTCGGCTTCACGCTGAACACCATGTCCTTGCTGGGCCTCTCGCTCGCCATCGGCATCCTGATCGACGACGCCATCGTCGTCCGCGAGAACATCGTGCGGCACATCGAGATGGGCAAGGACCACTATCGGGCGGCCTTCGACGGCACCGACGAGATAGGCCTGGCGGTCACGGCCACCACGATGTCGATCGTGGTGGTGTTCGTCCCGATTGCCTTCCTGGGCGGCATCGCCGGCCAGTGGTTCAAACCGTTCGGCTTGACCATCGTCTGTTCCGTGCTGGTGTCGCTCTTCGTGTCGTTCTCGCTCGACCCGATGCTATCGGCCTACTGGCCCGACCCGCACGCGCCGCTCGAGTCCAGGCCGCTCCTGTCGCGCTTGCTCGGCCGCTTCAACCTCTGGTTCGATCGGCGGGCGGAAGGCTACAAGGCCGTGATCGCGTGGGCGCTCGACCACCGGTACGCCATGCTGCTCTTGGCCGCGGCGTCGTTCGTCGGGGCGCTGGCCCTGCCGGCGACCGGGCTCGTCGGCGCCGGGTTCGTGCCCGAGATGGACGATTCGCAGTTCCTCATCGACTTCGAGACGCCGCCCGGATCGAACCTGGCCTACACGCGGGTCAAGGCACAGGAAGTGGCGCGCATCGCGCGCAAGCGGCCGGAAGTGGCCTACACCTACACGAGCGTGGCCACCCAGGGTGACGCCGTGGACGAGGGCACGGTCTTCGTGAAGCTCTCACCGAAAGCCAATCGCTCACGGACCCAGGCGCAGGTGGTCAACGACGTTCGCCACGAGCTGCAGTTGCTCGGGGGCATCACAGCGTCGATCAGCACCGGCTTCAACCCCGGGGAGAAGCAGATACAGCTCCAGGTGCGGGGGCAGGATGCCGGCGAGTTGACACGCGTGGCCGAGGCGGTCGCCGCCGAGATGCGGCAGGTGCCTGGGGCCGTGGACGTCGCGCTTTCGACCAAGGGGCAGAAGCCCGAGCTCGACGTCCAGGTGGACCGCGGCCTTGCCGGCTCGCTGGGGGTGACCGTGGGCCAGGTGGCGCAGGCGCTGCGCCCGGCGTTTGCGGGCATCGACGTCGGCGACTGGATCGATCCGTCGGGCGAAACCCGCGACGTAACCGTGCGGATTGCCCCCGCGTCGCGCACCCGTGTAGCCGACCTCGAATCGCTGCCGCTGGTCGTCAACGGCCCACAAGGTGTCACCAGCGTGCCCTTGGGGCAGGTGGCGCGCGTGACGCCGTCGATCGGTCCGGCCCGGATCGATCATCTGAACCGCGACCGCGTGATCAACGTCGAAGCCAACACCGAGAACCGCGCGCTGTCGGCGGTCGTCGACGACACGCTCGCGCGGATCGACGAACGGGTGACGTTTCCCGCCGGCTACTCGCTGAGCCAAGGTGGTGAGACGGAGGAGCAGCAGGAGATTTTCGGGCAGATGTTCGTTGCCATCGGCGTCGCGGTCATGCTGATGTACTTCGTCCTGGTGGTGCAGTTCGGGTCCTTCCTGGAGCCGCTGGCGATTCTGCTGTCGTTGCCCCTGTCCCTCATCGGCGTGATGCTGGGTCTGCTGGCGACCGGGGAGTCCTTGAACATCATGAGCATGATCGGCGTCATCCTGCTCGTCGGCATCGTGGCGAAGAACGCGATCCTGTTGATCGACTTCGCCAAGTGGTCGGAGGAAAAGGGCATGGAACGCCGCGAGGCGCTCATCGAGGCCGGCCGCGTCCGCCTTCGACCCATTCTGATGACGACCTTCGCGCTCGTTGCCGGTATGATTCCTGTGGCGCTGGGTTCCGGCGAAGGCGGCGATTTCCGCGCGCCGCTGGGCATCACGGTCATCGGCGGGGTGATCACGTCTACGCTCCTCACGTTGCTCGTCATTCCCACGGTCTACGAAGTGCTGGCCGATTCGCGTGATTGGCTCGGCGCCAAGCTGACACGCCGTGCTCCGCGCCATGCCGCGCCGCTCGATGCGGTGCCCGCCAAACCGCACTGAGGGCCAGATGCACAACCCGTTCGTTCCAGAGACGCTCGAAGGGTGGAGTCTGCTCCACTTGATGTACCACGTGAACTGGGCTTCGCTGGCCACGATCTCGGAAGCCGAACGCAATCGCCTGGCCGACGACGCCGTCGTGGCGTTGGCTCCGTCGGGCGCGGGCGCCACGAGCTTCGTGCAGGTGCTGGGTCACAAGGCCGACCTGATGGTGATCGTGTTCCGGCGCAGCTTCGAGGACCTGGCCGAGGCGGAGCTGGACTTTTCCCGGAGCGGCCTCGCGTCGCACCTCGTGCGCGGATCCTCCTATGTCTCGATCGTCGAGCTGGGCATGTACGAGATGACGGCCAAGATCCACGCGCAGGTCGGCACGAAGTTCAAGCCGGGGAGCGAGGAGTTCGAGCGCGCGTTCGACGCCGAGATGGCGACGCAGCGCGATCGCGTGGCCAGCCGCCTGTTCCCCGAGGTGCCGCATGCCCGCCACGCCTGCTTCTATCCGATGAACAAACGTCGCGGGGAGTCGGTGAACTGGTACTCCGAGTCCTTCGAGAGCCGGGCGGCGCTGATGCGCGAGCACGGCGCCATCGGTCGCCAATACGCTGGCAAGGTGACGCAGGTGATCTCCGGTTCGATCGGCTACGACGATTGGGAATGGGGGGTGGATCTGTTCGCGGAGGATCCCGTGGTGTTCAAGAAACTCATCTACGAGATGCGCTTCGACGAAGCCAGCGCGAAGTACGGGGAGTTCGGGCCCTTCTTCGTGGGATTGCAGTTCGCGCCGGCCCACCTGCGGGACTACCTCGCGGGCCGAGTGCCGCCCCTCGTCTAGACAGTATGGCTATCTGAGCAGAGACCTGCCTCACGTAGTAAGTCGTGGATTACGCGACACCGATGAGGGTGACGCGCAGCGCCACATACAACGGAGGCAGGTCATGGCGAAACGTAGCATGTT
>Ga0307505_10000237_pt1 | contig 66378 bp, 58 predicted proteins | sample 23_S_MG_FD_202183 | JGI IMG/M metagenome (GOLD analysis project Ga0307505, IMG submission 202183) | Soil microbial communities from Populus trichocarpa stands in riparian zone in the Pacific Northwest, United States - 23_S | ecosystem: Environmental > Terrestrial > Soil > Riparian zone > Trees... | reverse complement strand
AGTCCTCCACCTCCATCAGCACCTCACCCGGCTGGCGCCTGTGCTCGGGGAAGCGGTGGGTCATATCGCGGCCGACCATGTCGCGCACGATGTCGTTCTCGCTGAGCCCCGCCTTCGCGTCGCGGGTCGAGACGGTCGAGCCGTCGCGGATCACGGTCACCGTGTCGGCGACGTAGCGCACCTCGCCCAGCTTGTGCGAGATGAGGATCGAGGTGACGCCGTGCGCCTTCAGCTCCAGCATCAGGTCGAGCAGCTTGCGGCTGTCGGTTTCCTGCAGGGCGGCCGTCGGCTCGTCGAGGATCAAGAGCTTGACGTCCTTGGACAGCGCCTTGGCGATCTCGACAAGCTGCTGCTTGCCGACGCCGATCGTGTCGACCAGCGCTGTCGGCGGCTCCCTGAGGCCCACCTTGGCCAGCAGTTCCTCCGTGCGCCGGTTGGTCTCGCGCCAGTCGATGATGCCGCGCCGCCCGCGCTCGTTGCCGAGGAAGATGTTCTCGGCGATCGAAAGCTGCGGGATCAGCGCCAGTTCCTGGTGGATGATGATGATGCCGCGATCCTCGCTGTCGCGAATGTCGCGGAACTGCGCCGGCACGCCCTCGAAGACGATGTCGCCCTCATAGCTGCCGTGCGGGTAGACGCCGGAAAGCACCTTCATCAGCGTCGACTTGCCGGCTCCGTTCTCGCCGACCAGCGCGTGGATTTCGCCGCGCGCCACCTTGAAGGTCACCTCGTCGAGCGCCTTCACGCCGGGAAAGCGCTTCGAGATGCCGCGCATTTCCAGAATCGTGTCCATCTCGTGCCCCAAAGCCTGCGGAGCCTGGCCGCCGGCGCTGGTGCGCCGGCGGCAGGGGAGGACGCAAGATTACTGAATCTGGTCCTTGGTGTAATAGCCGCTGCCGACCAGGATCTCTTCCCAGTTGGACGCGTCGACCGACACCGGCTCGAGCAGGTAGGACGGTATCACCTTGACGCCGTTGTCATATGTCTCGGTGTCGTTGATTTCCGGCTCGCCGCCGCCGAGCAGCGCGTTGACCATGCCGACGGTGACGCGGGCCAGTTCGCGCGTGTCCTTGAACACGGTCGAATACTGCTCGCCGGCGAGGATGGACTTCACCGACGGCACCTCGGCGTCCTGGCCGGTGACGATCGGCATTTCCATGTCGCCCGAGCCGTAGCCGACGCCCTTGAGCGACGACAGGATACCGATCGACAGGCCGTCATAGGGCGACAGCACGCCGTGGACACGTTCGTCGGTGTAGAAGGCCGACAGCAGGTTGTCCATGCGCGCCTGCGCCACCGCGCCGTCCCAGCGCAGCGTGCCCACCCGGTCCATGCCGGTCTGGCCGGAAACGATCTTCACCGTGCCGGCGTCGATCAGCGGCTGAAGCACCGACATGCCGCCATTGTAGAAGAAGAACGCGTTGTTGTCGTCGGGCGAGCCGCCGAACAGCTCGACATTGTACGGGCCGTCGCCGAAGCGCTCCTTGAGGCCGTTGACCAGCGAGGTCGCCTGCTGCACGCCCACCTTGAAATTGTCGAAGGTAGCGTAATAGTCGACGTCGCCGCTGTCGCGGATCAGCCGGTCATAGGCGATGACCTTGATGCCGGCGGCGGCCGCGTTCTCCAGCGCGTTCGACAGCGTCGTGCCGTCGATCGCGGCGATCACCAGCACGTCGACGCCCTTGGTGATCATGTTCTCGATCTGGGCGAGCTGATTGGGAATGTCGTCCTCGGCATATTGCAGGTCGGTGGCGTAGCCCGCCGCCTCGAACTGCTCGACCATCGAATTGCCGTCGGAGATCCAGCGCGCCGACGACTTGGTCGGCATGGCGATACCGATCGTGCCCTTGTCCTGCGCCTGCACCGGCACGGAGCCGGCAGCGAACATCGACGCCATGGCCAATGCGGCCAGGGCCTTGGTGAAGATCCTCATTGTTCCTCCCATGCGGCGGCCCGAAATCGCGGGCGCCGACCTTGCTTCAACGGGGCGCGATCCTGCCGCGCCGACAGTGCCGCCCGCTCTCTCCCGGCAGCGCAGTGGCACAATTGCGCCACACGTTATGCGCGTCAAATGATCATGTGTTATTCTGTTATGCGGATAAGGATATATCACTGAAGGAGGCACGGCCGATGACGATGTCCGGCAATGCGGGGCTGGCGCGGCGCGGCATCAAGATCAGCCATCTCAGGCTGTTTGCAGCACTTGAGCAGACCGGCCAGATGAGCGCCGCCGCCGAGGCGCTGGCGATCTCCCAGCCGGCCGCCTCGCGGCTGGCGGCCGAGGCCGCTCACGTCACGGGCGCAACGCTCTATGCCCGCACCAGCCGCGGCGTGGAGCTGACGGCCGCCGGCCAGGCCTTCGCCCGACGCGCCCGACGCCTGCTCATCGAGCTCGACGAGACGGAGCGCGAACTGGAGGAGATCACCGGCGGCATGACGGGCCGGGTCAACATCGGCTCGGTCACCGGTCCATCGGTCGAGCATGTGTTGCCTGCGGTGAGGCGCGCCCGCCTCGACATGCCGCGCGTCACGGTCAACATCGAGGTGGCCACCAGCGACGTGCTGGGCGCCGGCCTCGTGCAGGGCGGGCTCGACTTCTTCCTGGGCCGGCTGCCCGCCGGGCACGACAAGCGGCTGTTCGACGCCAGCTTCATCGGCCCGGAGCCGATCAGCATGCTGGTCCGCGCCGGCCACCCGCTGCTGCGCCTTGCCAGCGTGCCGCTGGAACGGCTGCCCGATTTCGACTGGGTTCTGCCCTTCGAGGGAACGCTGCTGCGCGCGACGGTCGAGAGCGCGCTGGTGGCGCGCGGCATGCGGCTGCCGGGCAAGGTGCTCAACACCTCCTCCTTCATGCTGACGGTCATGACGGTCAGCCGCACCAACGCCATCGCCCCGGTGTCGACCGCCGTCGCCCGCTTCTTCGCATCGCAGTTCGGCAGTCCGTCGACCGTCGTGGAGCTGGAAACCGAGCTGGAGCTGGAGGTCGAGGCCTATGCGCTCATCCGGCTTGCCGGGCGCGAACTGCCGCCCGCGGCGGAGGCCATGTATCGGATCGTCGCCGCCGAAATCGCCCGCGGCCGGTCGCCGGAAACGCCGCACGGCTGAAATCAGGCGAACGGCACCGCCGCCGTGCCGGGCGGCAGCTTGGCCTCGTTGTCGGGCTCGACATGGATGGTGACGCGCACGGAGGGTATATCCTCTTTCAGCGCTTCCTCGATCCGGTCGCAGATCGTGTGGCTCTCGCCCACGGTCATCGTCGCGTCGACCACCATGTGGAACTCGATGAAGGTCGCGCGGCCTGCGATGCGTGTCTTGAGGTCGTGCACCTCCAGCGCGCCCTTGGAGTTGGTAGAGATGATGTCGCGGATGCGCATGTGGTCTTCAACCGGCACCGCGCGATCCATCAGCCCGTCGAGCGACGAGGTGATCACCTTCCATCCCTGCCACAGGATGTTCAGCGCCACGAGGAAAGCCAGCAGCGGGTCGAGGAAGTACCAGCCTGTCAGCACCGCGCCGACAAGGCCGGCTATGACGCCGACCGACGTGATCACATCCGTCATCACGTGATGGCCGTCCGCCTCCAGCGCCGGCGACTTCTCCCGCCGTCCGACCCGGACGAGCAGCAGCGCCCAGAAACAGTTGATGGCGGCGGCCAGTCCGTTGATTGCCAGGCCTTCCCAGGGCTGTTCCAGCGGCGCCGGGGTCTGCCAGGCGCGCCAGACCTCGCTCATGATCAGCAGGGCTGCGACGACGATCAGCACGCCCTCCAGCACTGCGGAGAAATACTCGGCTTTGTGATGGCCGAACTGGTGGTCGCGGTCGGCCGGCTTGTGGCTGACCGAGATCGCCCACAGGGCCGCGAACGCCGCCACGACGTTGACGATCGATTCCAGCGCGTCCGAATAGAGCGCGACCGAGCCGGTCATCCACCAGGCGACGAACTTCAGCCCCATCACCCCGAAGGCGACGAAGATCGACCACAACGCCAGGCGGCGGATTCGTGCCTTGGCGGTCATCGGCGGATGCGCAGGTGGCAGGCACCCCCTCTGGCGGCCGCCGCCCTCATCACGCCGCCTTCACCTTTGCCTTTCGCGGCAGGTGCGCCACCACGTTCTCGATCATCCGCATGCCTGCATTGTGGCCCAGCGTCATGATCGATTCGGGATGGAACTGTACCGCGGCCACCGGCTCTCTTCTGTGCTCGAAGGCCATGATCACCCCGTCCTCGGTTTCGGCGGTGACGATGAAATCGTCTGGCAGCCGCACCGGGTCGGCGAAGATCGAATGGTAGCGGCCGACCGTCACCTCCTTGGGCAGGCCCGAGAAGATCACGCCCGGCTTGTTGATCCTGATCCGCGACGGCTTGCCGTGCATGGGAATGTGCAGTTGCCGCAGTTCGCCGCCATAGGCCTCGGCCAGCGCCTGCAGGCCGAGGCAGACGCCGAAGATCGGCAGATCGCGTTTGCGCGCCTTGTCGATCGTCGCCTTGCAGTCGAAGTCGGTCGGGGTGCCCGGCCCCGGCGAGAGCACGACGAGGTCGGGATTGATGCGGTCGAAAACCTCCTCCGGCACCGGCGAGCGCACGGTCGAAACGGTGGCGCCGGTCTGGCGGAAGTAGTTGGCCAGCGTGTGGACGAAGGAATCCTCGTGGTCGACGAGCAGGATCGATACCCCCTCGCCCACCTTGGCGCCTTCGTGCTCGGCGGCTGTCGCGTTGCCGGCAGATGCTTCGCGGATCGCAGCAAGCATGGCTGATGCCTTCAGTTCGGTTTCGGTTTCTTCCTCGTCCGGGTCGGAATCGTAGAGCAGCGTCGCGCCGGCGCGTACCTCGGCGATGCCGTCCTTGATCCGGATCGTGCGCAGCGTCAGGCCGGTGTTCATGTCGCCGTTGAAATGAACCATGCCGATCGCCCCGCCATACCAGGCGCGCGGGCTCTTCTCGTGGTTCTCGATGAAGCGCATGGCCCATAGCTTCGGCGCGCCGGTGACGGTGACGGCCCAGGCGTGCGACAGGAACGCGTCGAAGGCGTCCATGCCCTCGCGCAGCCGGCCCTCGATATGGTCCACCGTGTGGATCAGCCGCGAATACATCTCGATCTGCCGGCGTCCGATAACCCGCACCGACCCCGGCTCGCAGACCCTGCTCTTGTCGTTGCGGTCGACATCGGAGCACATGGTCAGCTCGCTCTCGTCCTTCTTGGAGTTGAGCAGCTTGATGATCTGTTCCGAATCCGAGATCGCGTCGTCGCCGCGCCGGATCGTGCCCGAGATCGGGCAGGTCTCGACCCGGCGGCCATTGACGCGCACGAACATCTCCGGCGAGGCGCCGATCAGGTACTCGCCCTCGCCGAGATTGATGAAGAACGAATAGGGCGACGGGTTGATCTTCTTGAGCCGCCTCGAAATGTCGGACGGCTTCGACTCGCAGCGCTCGAAGAACATCTGCCCCGGCACCACCTCGAACAGGTCGCCGCGCCTGAAGCTCTCCTTGGCCTTCTCGACCAGCTTGGCATATTCGCCGGGCTCATGGTCACCGCGCGGCGGGATGCGGTCGGCATGTTTGAACGGCTGCGTCTCGCCGCCCCGCTCCAGCCCTTCGGTCGAAAAGCCTTCGCCGGAATAGTCGTAGCGGTCGTGCCAGGCCTGCGCGGTATAGTGGTCGACGACGAGGATCTCGTCGGGCAGGAACAGCACCAGATCGCGCTGCCCGGACGTGCGCTGCAGGTTCTCGTCCACCCGGTCGAACTGAAAGGCGAGGTCGTAGCCGAAGGCGCCGTAGAGCCCGAGATTGGCGTCCTCGCCGGTGCGAAACAGGTCGACCAGCGCGCGCAGCACGCTGAACACGGTCGGCGCCCGGCTGCGCTCCTCCTCGGCGAACACCCGGCCCGGCTCAGCCACCTGGACGTGGAGCGCACGGCCCTCTGCAGTCACCGACGCGACGTCGGCCAGCACTTCGACGGCGCGTTGCACCACCGGCAGCAGCACCTCGCCGCGCGCGTTCAGCGCCTCGACGCGCATGGCGCGGCCGCGCGCGGTCACCACCAGCGGCGGGTCGATCATCGCCGTGTCCCAGCGCGTGTAGCGGCCCGGATACTCGTAGTTGGAGGAGAAGACGCAGCCGCGCCGCGAATCGAGCCCGTCTATGTAGGCCTCGATCGCACCCTCATAGGGCGTCGCGTGGCGCCGGCGCGTGATCGTCACCCCCCCGGCGGTGACGAAGCGTTCGGCGCCGTTTTCAAGCAGTTCGACCGTCATTCCCTGTCTCCATCCGTTCCCGAACCGCTTCGAGCATGATCCTGTCCGAAGGCCGGTTGCCACTTTTCGGGATCGTGCTCCGGGTTTCCGGATCGGCCACAAAACAAAATGGCCGCCCGGAAATCCGTTGCGGCCATCCCATTCTTCACGCGCACGCGCTCGCAGGCCGCTGGCTAGCTGGCCCACCACCACTTGTTCGAGGTCGAAAGCGTGTTCATGGGCAAAATCCTTAGCGGCGAATGCCCCTTGCGGCAAGCGGATTCGGCAGCGCCGTTACGCCGTGGCGAGACGCTGGTTGCGCAGCACCACCACGAGGAAGATCAGCATCGATCCAAGGGTCGCAAACGACCCGAGAACCGCCGGCAATTCGGTAGTCCCGCGAATGGCGAGCACGATGCCCGGTATCATCAGCCACACGCCGATGGTGGCCACCGCGAAATGCAGCACCGCCAGCCGGCTCTCGGCTGCTGCCGGCACCAGATGATAGTAGAGACCGAAGAGCGCCATCGTCACCCAGCCGACGAGGTTGAGATGGGCATGGGCAGGCGCAAGACCATGGTCGTGACTGGCCGACATCCAGATGCCGAATACCATGCCCAGCGTGACATAGACCACGGCAGACGTGAAAAACCAGAGCGCAACGCCGCGCATTGGAGTTCTCCCAGAGTGAAGACTACCCGGCGGCCGAACAATAGTCGCCGCCCGAGTGGATTTATACTCCCGCTCGGTCCCGTTCGCCAGAGGTGACTTACGCAAGGGAATATGAACGGTGCGGCGGCCGCTGAGGCCTCCGTCAGCGTCCTTTGCGGTTTCGGTAGCTGCGGATCACCGACACGGCCAGCCAGGACAGGCTCGCCCACGCCGCGCCCAGCGCCCAGCCGGCCGCGACGTCGCTCGGCCAGTGCACGCCGAGATAGATGCGGCTCACCCCCACCAGCACCGTCAGCGCCACCGCCACGCAAAGCACGTAGGCGCGGATCGCCCGCCGGTCGACCAGCCGGATGATCATCGCGGCCAGCGTCAGGTAGACCACCGCGCTCATCGTGGCGTGCCCGCTCGGAAAGCTTGCCGTATGCGTCGACACCAGATGGTCGACGAGATCGGGCCGGGGCCTGTCGTAGAGTATCTTGAGCCCCTGGCTGACCAGCGTGCCGGTTATCACGGCAACCAGCAGGAACAGCGCAGACCGATGCCGGCCCCAGATCGTCAGGAAACCGACGATCGACGCGACGAGGATCACCAGCACGGGATATCCGCCCAGCGCGGTGATGTCGCCCATCGTGTCGGCAAGCCAGGCCGGCCCCAGCGGACGCGCCAGGTTGGCCGGATCGCGGAACGCCAGCAGGATGCCGCTGTCGATGGCGGCGATCTCGTCCTCGCTCACCTCGTCGGCGATGGCGAAGAAGGCATAGACGGCGGCGGCCAGCAGGAAGATGAGCGCCACCGTGCCCGCCGACGGGCCGGTCTGGCGCATGCCGCGAACGTCGCGGACGAGGTCGCTCAAAGACTTCATGCGCCCTGTCTAGATCATCTCGACCGACAGTGTGAACCGGTTTCGCAAAACCGACTGCGACCGGGCGCAAATTCCAAGCGAGCAAGCTGAACGAAAGCGCAGAAAAGGCCGGCGCGGTGCGCCGGCCTTCGTCAAGGCGTCCGCGCCTAGAACAGGCCCTCGATCTGGCCCTGTTCGTTGAGGAAGATGCGTTCCGAAGACGGCGTCCTGGGCAGGCCGGGCATGGTCATGATCTCGCCGCAGATCGCCACGACGAAGCCGGCGCCGGCCGAAAGCCGCACCTCTCGCACCGGCACGACGTGTCCGGTCGGCGCGCCGCGCAGGTTCGGGTCGGTCGAGAACGAATACTGCGTCTTGGCCATGCACACCGGCAGATTGCCGTAGCCGGCCTGCTCCCACTGGTGCAGCTGGTCGCGCACGCTCTTGTCGGCGATCGCCTCCGAGCCGCGATAGATGCGCTTGACGATGGTGTCGATCTTCTCGAACAGCGGCATGTCGTCGGGATAGAGCGGCGAGAACTGCGAGGCGCCGCTTTCGGCAAGCTGCGAGACCTTGTGCGCCAGCTCCTCGATGCCTTCCGAACCCTTCGCCCAGTGCTTGCACAGGATCGCCTCCTCGCCCATCGAGGCGACGAAATCCCTGACCGCCTGGATCTCGGCGTCGGTGTCGGAATGGAAGTGGTTGATCGCCACCACTGCCGGCACGCCGAACTGCTTCACGTTCTCGATGTGGCGGCCGAGATTGGCACAGCCCTTCTTCAGCGCGGCGACGTTTTCCGCGCCGAGGTCCTCCTTCTTCACCCCGCCATTCATCTTCAGTGCCCGCACGGTGGCGACGATGACCGCGGCGGCGGGCTTCAGCCCGGTTTTCCGGCACTTGATGTCGAAGAACTTCTCCGCGCCGAGATCGGCGCCGAAGCCGGCCTCGGTGACGACGTAGTCGGCGAGCTTCAGCGCCGTGGTCGTCGCCACGACCGAATTGCAGCCATGGGCGATGTTGGCGAAGGGGCCGCCATGGACGAAGGCGGGATTGTTCTCCAGCGTCTGCACCAGATTGGGCTGCATCGCGTCCTTGAGCACCACGGCCATTGCGCCGTCGGCCTTCAGGTCGCGGGCATAGACCGGCGTCTTGTCGCGGCGATAGGCGACGATGATGTCGCCGATGCGCTTCTGCAGGTCGTTGAGGTCGGTGGACAGGCAAAGGATCGCCATCACTTCGGACGCGACCGTGATGTCGAAACCGGCCTCGCGCGGATAGCCGTTGGCGACCCCGCCCAGCGAACAGACGATCTCGCGCAGCGCGCGGTCGTTCATATCCATCACCCGGCGCCAGGCGACGCGGCGCGTGTCGATGCCGAGCTCGTTGCCCCAGTAGATGTGATTGTCGATCAGCGCCGACAGGAGATTGTGCGCCGTGGTGATGGCGTGGAAGTCGCCCGTGAAGTGGAGGTTCATGTCCTCCATCGGCACCACCTGGGCATAGCCGCCGCCCGCCGCTCCACCCTTGACGCCGAAATTCGGCCCGAGCGACGCCTCGCGGATGCAGACCACGGCCTTTTTGCCGATGCGGTTGAGCCCGTCGCCGAGGCCCACGGTCGTGGTCGTCTTGCCCTCGCCCGCCGGCGTCGGGTTGATGGCGGTCACCAGGATCAGCTTGCCGTCCTTGCCGCCCTGCTTCGACTTGATGAACTCAGCCGAGATCTTCGCCTTGTCGTGGCCGTAGGGCAGAAGGTGCTCGGACGGTATGCCGAGCTTGGCGCCGATCTCCATGATCGGCTGCTTTTTCGCTGCCCGTGCAATCTCGATGTCGGACTTGAACTCGGCCATGTCGGTCGTTCGCTCCCCGTTTGGCGTTGCGACGCGGCCATGCCCGCGCCCGGTTGCGCGCATCAAAGACCGAACCGGCCCTCCCGCGCCGTCTCAAAACTGCCGTGGCCTGCACAAATTGCGACAGGCCCGACCCTCCGCCTCAGCGTTGTAGACAGGCTGTATACAATCCCGAAGGCGATGCCAAGGAATTTGCACGGCGGGCGCATGGCAGGCGCAAGGCCAGCACGCGGACGATCCGCCGGTGGCGGGGCGTTATCCGCGCGCACCACCCTGCCCGATCTTGAGTCGGGAGTTAGCGGTCCAGCACCTGCCGCAGTTCGACGAGATTGGAGCGCACGCGCAGTACGTAGAAGCCCATCGTGGCGAGGTGCGACGGCATCAGCCAGCCGGATTCGTTTCCGTTGGAGATGATGAACGGCCTGATGTTGAGCGCTGCGCGAAGCTGCTGCTCCGTCTGCTGCCACAGCGGGCCGATCGAGCGCTGCTTGATGACGTCCTCGAAGTCGGCGCCGGCCGCGTGGATGATGCCGTAATAGCCGTAGAGCTGGCCGTAGGCGAACCAGAAGCGGTCGTCGGCGCGGAAATCGAACCAGCCGCCGTCATAGTTCTCCGAGCGCTCGCGCAGGATCGCCGAGGTCGAGCCGATGTCGTTGGCGATCCGGTCGATGAACTGGATCAGGTTGTCGGCGCGCGCGTCGAACACCGCGTTGCAGGTTTCCAGCCGCCCGTTGAAGGCGCTGAGGTCGCGCATCGCGGCGCGGTAGAAGGACGGCGTCGGCGTCTTCGGCCCGAACGGATTGAGGCCGAAATACCAGGTGTACTCGTCGAACTGCATGTTGCCGCGCGCGTCCTGCAGGTTCTGGTCGATCTGCGAGGTGCCGCGGATGCGGCCCAGCGTGTCGACCATCTCGATCGTCGTGCGTCGGATCGCCTGGTTCACGCCGCGCTGGAAGGAAGCCTGGTTGTCGAGCCAGGGCGTATTGTCCCAGCTCACGCCGAACAGCCCCAGCTTGTAGAGCAGCATCGACGATATCCATGCGTTCTGGTTGACGTTGTAGTCGATCAGGTCGACCGTCACGTCGGCGATGGCCGAGCGCCCGCAGGTGCGCGCGGTATCGGCGCCGCCTGCGCCCGAAACCTGCTCGCCGGCCGAAATGTTGCGGTTGGTCAGGTTATACTGGACGACATAGTCGGGATCAAAGCCCGCCCAGCGCTGCGTCTGCCAGAAGAAGTAGCCGTAGAGCGCCACCATCACCAGCAGCACGATGCCGATAGGTCCCTTGATCAGCCAGCCGCGCCGCGCATACCACTGGCTGGCGGCGACGAACGGCCAGACGATCCAGGCGATCGCCAGCCCGATGCCGCGGCCGATGGCTTGGAAGACGCGGGTGAAGAAGTTGACGATCGGATCGAACATGGTTCTGGTCCACCCTCAGTCTGTCAGGCCGTAGAGACGCGCGCGGAAACCGCGCTTGTCCTTCAGATACGTATCTTTCAGCGTGTCCACAACATGGCGCCGCCACACGTCATTGAAGCCTTCGTAGTCGCCGTAAAACCCCTGCTTGTTGAAGACATAGCGGGAGACGAAATCGAAGGGCACGAAGTCAGAGATCAGCCGGTTGGTCAGCCAGGCGTCGGGATGGCCCGGCTTGGCGCGCACGACGAGGAAGCGCTGGCGCGGCGGCACGTCCTCGATCTTCAACTGGCCGAGCTGGGCGATCTCGCGCTTGGCCGCGTTTAGGAAAGGGAAGGTCCCTTCCTGGCTGATCAGCTCGGCATGGCCGTGGATCCATGTCTGCAGCCAGACCCGGTCGGCGCTGGCCAGGTCGCGCTTGGGCTCGGCGCGGTGGATCAGCGAGCGCACGATCATCTCGGCGCGATGCTCCAGGTAGTTCGACTGTTCGACCCATGATGCGCGCGGCAGCTCGATGCGCCCCGTTTCCAGCAGGAATGCGAAGACGCGGTCGGCGTCGTGCAGCGACAGGTAGCTCACCTGCCATGGCCGCGACCTGCGGAAGCCGGGTGCCGAAGGGTCCGAGACCACCGTCGTCATGCCGGGATCGACGAAGACGTAGAGCCCGCCGAAATGGCTGGTCCAATAGGCGTTGTGGCGGAAGATCACCTGGTCGGGAACCAGCGCGTTCTCACGGATGTCGCCGGTCACGCTGGCAAGCTCAACCATGTGCTCCATCGCGGCGGTGTCGCGCCAGAAGTCCGGTTCCTGCTTCAGCCGGTCGATCAGCGTCGCCAGCTCGGTGGCCTTGCCGGTCACGTCCTCGGCCGACAATACCTTGAACTCGACCTGGTTGATGCCGAGCAGGTCCTCGATGTCTTCGACCTTGGCGACCGAATCCTCGATCTCGCCGTAGATCACGTCCTTGATCGTCAGCGCGTTGATGACGCGGGCGTTCGAGGTGAGGAACTCGTAGAGCAGTTGCGAGGTGTTGGAGAACGCCGTGTGCACCACCGGCAGGTCGATCTGCTGCGGGGTGAGGATGATGAAGCGGCGATTGATCTGGTTGGGGTCGAGATAGTTGACGTCGCCGAGGTCCTCGGCCACCTGCGGCGAAAATCCGGTGCGGTCGATCTCGATCCTGTCGCGCTTGGTCGGTTCCAGCCCGAACGCCCTCAGCGCCTTGTTGTAGCGCTCGATCAGGTGCGGTTCCTCGACAGGCAGCAACCGCCCGTAGATCAGCTCGTTGTCGCGAAGGAGATCCATGATTCCAGTCCGCTTCCGTCAGCCGTACAGGAGCCCGACAGTCGCGGCGGCGCGAGCCAACCGCTTGTCCAGTGTGGCCAACGGCAGTTCCAGGCGCAATGCAAGCTCCAGATAGATACCGTCGTAAAGTGTCAGCCCGTGCTCATCCGCAAGTTCCATCGCACCCTCCCGAACCCACGCGTCCCCTCCCTGATCCGTTTTCAGTCCCAGTTGCGACAGGCGCTCGAAAGTCAAGCGACGATAGTCGCGGTCGATGCGGCTACGCCTTACGGCCATCACGAGCGCATTTCCGAGCTCCACGGGAAATAGCGCAGGCACGACCGCCCCGTTGTCCACGACCTGCGTAAGCAGCGCGTCGGCCATCGAATTTGACTCGTCCGGCAAGAACCAGGCCAGCGCAACCGACGTATCGACGACCACGGTCAATAGCGCCGGCCCATCTCGACATAATCGCGAACGGTGAGACCGTCGGGGTCTGGCCGGACATGCCGGCGCATGTCGAGAATGGCCCGCGCCGCCTCGTGTGCCGCCTTTTTCTGTTCTTCGGTGCGTCCGGGAGGGACGAGCCGCGCGACCGGCTTGCCATGGCGTGTGATGGTGACTTCCTCGCCCTTTTCAGCGAGCTCGATGAGCGCGCTGAAAGAGTTGCGGGCGTCGAATATTCCTATCTCTCGCATGCCGCCACCTTTTCTAGCCAACCTAGCCAGAATATAGAGTGCCTAGCTGCGCGCGACAATGTCTGTCCCTCACGCATTCCAAAGCCCCTTCTTCTGCAGCTCGGCCATTTCCCGTGTCGCCCGCTCCCGCAGCCTTGCGTCGCGCAGCAGCTTCTCGACGGCCACATCGTCCGACTTGTCCGAGTAGCGGAACTCCGAATCCGCGTAGCGGTTGATCTCCTGCATCACCATGTCCATCGTGAACGGCCGGCGCAGCTCGGCGATCATCGCCTTCTTGTCGTCGAAGCTCTTGCTCATGAACGCCTCGCGCGTCTCGAACCATTCGTCGGGCAGTTCGATGTCCATGGCGCGCATCTTGATCGCGTCGGTGACGTTCTTGATCGCGCGGCCGGTGAAGCGCGGCTCGGCTTCCTTGATCATATGCAGGTAGGTGCCGACATCGGCCAGTGACTTCGGCTCGCCGAATTCGTCCATGTAGCGGTCGTAGACCTTCCTCAGCCCGTCTTCCTGCGGCTTCGCGTGCTCCTCGTAGGCGGTCTCGACCGCCTTCTGGATTTCCTGCGCCGCGAAGAGTTCGTGCTTGCCGAGTTCGATCTTGTGGTTTTTGCCGGCGAGCAGAACGAAGATGTCCACATAGTCTTCGCGCGTCTGCGGCCCATCGACCAGCCAGCGCGCGCCGGCGCGCTGGCGCAGCGCGTCGTCCACGTTCTCGGGGTAGTTGGAGAACATGCCGAACGAGCAGTTGCCGCGCACCACCGTTCCCGCGCCCGCGAAGGCGTCCATCAAGACGCCGGTGATCTCCTGCTGACCGGCCGAGGCGCGGTCGTCGGAGCGCTTGGCCGCAACCTGGTCGATGTCGTCGATGGTGCCGAAGCCGATGGCGCGCGGATTGAGCACGTTGTTGATGAACTGGCGGCAGTTCTGGCCCGACTTGCCCTGATAGGACGAAATCTGGTCGACGCCGAAATTCTCGTAGTGGAACGGAACGCCCGCCACCTGCGCATAGTCGTTGACGATGCCCGCGATCATCTGGATCAGTGTCGTCTTGCCGGTGCCGGGCGCGCCGTCGCCGATGAAGGTGAACAGGAAGCCGCCCAGCTCGACGAACGGATTGAGCTGCCGGTCGAAATCGTAGGCCATCAGCATCTTGGCCAGCTTCAGCGACTGGTACTTGGCGATGTGGTTGCCGACCACCTCTTCCGGCTTGCGAAACTGCATCACCAGCGGCTTGGCCTTGCGGCCGGGCGCCACGTCGAAGCCGTCGAGCGTGAAGTCGTCCTTCTCGATGCGGATATGCGCGTTCTCGAATGCGCCGAGCGCGTCGAAACGGCCCTTGCGCGACAAAAGCCCCTCGATCGCCACCGTTGCAAAGGCGCGCGTCCGCGCCGGCAGGTCCGCGTCGTCCTTCGCGCCGGCGAGTGCGGCGTCCAGCCCGGCGATCAGCGCCTTCAGCGCGTCCTGCTGGGTGTCGAACGCGTAGGCCCGCTCCTTCAAATCGCCCGGCGCCTCGGCGTCGGTGTCGACGGTCTGAAGCAGGTAGGACGCGAAGGTGAAGGCCGCGACATAGGCTGCCGCCGACAGCAGCCGCTTGAACTGGGCGACGTCGTCGCCTTCGAGCGGCGAACGCGCGTTCTTGGCCTGCAAATCCTCCAGCGCCGTCGACTTCGCGAACACGTCGGCAACGGCCATCGCAATGCTCAGGCCCCGCCGCGCGCGGTAAAGCAGCGTATGCTGCGGAATGGAGAGAAGCTGGTCGTCGGGCCGCACCGCCTGCACGGTCTTCGCCAGCTCCACCTCGCGGGTGCGCCGCACGGAGCCGACCGAGACCGTCGAGACGAAGCGGCGGCCGGTGCCCGCAAGTTCCGTCTGCGAGCTGCCCGAGCCGTCCTCCAGCACCACGACACGCGTGATGAAGCTCTGCGCCATGGCGCGGTGCTTCTCGATGTCGGTTTCCGAGATCGCGGTCAGGCCGGTGTCCATTTTGCGCTCCGTAAAGAGATTTCCAGCGCCTCGGCGCAACGAGGTGACCTGTCACACATCGCTCACCACCTGCCCGTTGGAGATGATGTGCACCTTGTATCCGCCGAACACCTTCTGCGCCTCGTTGGCCGCGTAAAGCGCCTGATAGGCCTCGTGCGGGATCAGCGCATGGCGCTCGTAGCTCGACACGCCCATGCGCGCGGCCTCGAGGTCGTCGGTGTTGATGTAAAACTCCTCCCGCGCCGGCTGGCGCGAGAAAAGTCCCCGCTTGGCGGGCTGCTCGGCCTTGGAGAACACTTCCTGCACCGTCCAGGTCAGCAGCCAGGCATTGTCTGGCCGCCGCACCTTGGAAAGTACATCGGCCACGGTGGAATTGTGCTCGGTGATGCCGGCCGAATAGAACGGCCCCAGCACCACCCGCCTGAGCTGCTTGGGGTGCAGCGTGTCGAAGTCCTTGTCGAGATTGCCGGCGATGGTGGCCGGCGACAGCGAATAGGCCGAATTCTTCTCGATGAAGTCGTCGAACCGGTGCGCCAGTTCCGGGTTGAGCAGGCCGTCGACCGGCAGCGGCACCTTGACGCTTTCGTTGAGGCGCCCGTCGCGCGTCACCAGCGTCTTGACGATGTTGTCGGACGAATCCTCCACTGTCGCCATGTAGACCAGCGGCAGGTTGGCCAGCCCGTCGAACGCGCCCCAGTGCACGACATAGATCGGCCGGCCGGTCTTGGGATTGACCGACACCTTGATCGTCTTCGGCAGCATGAAGGGCGAGAAGACGACGCCCGCCGAAACTTGCTCCAGATAGAGCCGCTCGGCCATCGACTTGCGCAGCGCCTGCGGCATCGCGCGGTGGCGCAGTATGAAGTCGGCCATCTCGGCCCGCAGCACGTCGGGTTTGGGAATGGCCGCCAGCCGCTTCTCGGCCTGTCGGCTGTCATTGTCCAGTTCCAGCACGTTCTGGAACACCGGATAGCCGCTCTCGGCCCGGCCGATGCGGAACGTGTCCATGAAGCCCAGCCGGTTGCGCCAGCAGGAGAACGAGTTCTCCAGCCGGGCGATGTATTCGGCCATTACCTTGGCGACGAGGTCGTGCCGGTAGAGCGGCGAGCGGTCGTCGCGCAGGAAGATGTCGAGCCCGCCGAGCGCCGCGGCGATGGCGTCGAAATAGCGCGCGGCGGCGTCGGTCGCGGTCACGAGCCTCCTCCCGAAGGTAGACACTCGACGTTGCCCCCCTCTGTCCTGCCGGACATCTCCCCCACGGGGGGGGAGATCAGATGGCGCGTCGGCTTTCGCCGATCTCCGGCGTTGCAGGGCGAGCGAGAGGAAAAGTGAAGGCTGATCTCCCCCCTTGTGGGGGAGATGGCCGGCAGGCCAGAGGGGGGTGTGAACACGCGCAAGCCTCCGAACGAAAGGCCTACTGCTTCACGTAGTCCGCCGCGTTGTGCTTGCGCAGCACCTCGTCGAAGCGGCGGGCGAACGCGTCGTCGGCGAGCTTCTTGCGGCGCTGGATGTCGGCGCTCGCCACCATGTTCTTCTCGTGCAGTTCGAGCAGGTCGCCGATATGCTTCTGCGCGGCCGCGCCGATGCCCGCCATCGTCGTCTCGGCGGTGGTATCGACCTGGCTGCCCAGCGTGTTGATCTTGTGTGCGACGTCCTGCTGCGCGGCGGTCTTCAGCGAGTCCTCCAGCGCCTTGTAGAGAACGATGCGCTGCTCGGTATCGATGGTCAGCTTGTTGATCAGCGTGTTCTGCGCCGCGATCTGGTTGTTGAGCGAATCGACGAAGGTTTGGAACATCGACGTGTAGCGCTCCAGCGTCTGGCTTTCCGCGAGCAGTTCCTGCTCCTTGGCCTGCGCCTGGTTGTACTCGGTGGCCAGTCGCGAACGCTCGCCTTCGAGTTCCGTGCGCTCCTGCTGGTTGGTCGAGGCCGCCATGCGGTTCTCGATGTCCATCAGCATCGGGTTCAGCTCCTCGATGCGCTTCTGCGTCGCCGTCAGTTGGGCCATGGTCGACTTGCGGCGCTCGATCACCTGCGCAAGGCTGGTCTCGGAGGTCTTGTAGCGCTGGTCGAGGATGTTCTTCTGTTCCTTCAGGATGCCGACGATCGTGTCGGACTTGGACAGCAGCTCCTGCAGATTGCCGGCAAGCGACATATTGCGCACGCGTTCGGTGCGCATGCGCTGTTTGCGCTGGGCGGAGAAGACGCCGATGAAGTTTTCCCAGCCGGTATAGCTCTTCATCGACTCGAACTCGGCGCCGAAGACGTTGGTCGCGTCTTCAAGCCCGATGATCAGGTCGGCAATGTTGCCTTCCATCACCTTTTGCTGGTTCAGCACGTCCTGGATACGCGCATTCTCGATGTCGAAATCGGCGGCTCCGATCTGCTGGTCCGCTTCGGCGAACTTGTCGAGCACCACGCCTGATTGCTCGATCTTGGAGCGCATGCTCTCCACGACCTGCTTGGTCTTTGCGATTTCGGCATCGAAATTCTGCAACGTCGCCATACGCTTCTCTCCAACCCCGGAAAATGACTTTGCGGAATATATGTGGGCGCAGCGGCGATTAAAAGTATCGCCGAAGAAGCAATTGGCGCCTGCGGTCAGGCCGCCGCGTGTACTTCCTTGAACGAGACCAGCCTGCGCTGGCTTTCGTCCCAAAGGGCCAGCTTCACGCAGCCGAGGCTCTGCATGATCGTGATGCGGCCGATTTCCTTCAGCTCGGGAAAATCGCGCAGCACTTCCGGCAGCCGGTAGCAGGGCACCTTGCTCGACAGATGGTGGACGTGGTGGATGCCGATATTGCCCGTCAGCCAGTTCAGGAAACCCGGCAGATCGTAATAGGACGAGCCGTGCAACGCGGCTTCGCGGAAGTCCCATTCCGATCCGCTCGACCAGTGCGTGTCCTCGAACTGGTGCTGCACATAGAACAGCCAGATGCCGGCCGCGCCCGCCATGATGACGATCGGCAGGTGGACCAGCAGGAATGGCACCAGCCCGAATGCGTAGACGAGGCCCGCGACCATCGCCGCGATCGCGACGTTCGTCGTCATCGTCGAAATCCACGGGTCCTTGCCGGCGCGCATCAAGCCAAGCGGCAGCCGCTGAGTCAGCCCGAACACCCAGATCGGCCCGATGCCGAACATCACCAGCGGGTTGCGGTAGAGCCGATAGCGCAGTTTGCCCCATGCCGACAGCGCGCCGTATTCGGCCACCGTCAGCGTGGTGATGTCGCCGATGCCGCGCTCGTCCAGATTGCCGGCCGTCGCGTGATGGGTCGCGTGCGCCCTGCGCCAATAGCCGTAGGGCGTCAGCGTCAGCACGCCGATGATGCGCCCCGTCCAGTCGTCGCTTGATCGATGGGCGAAGAACGAGCCGTGCCCGCAATCGTGCTGGATCATGAACAGCCGCAGCAGGAAACCGGCGGCGGGAATGGTCAGGAGCAGCCCCGGCCAGAACCCGTAATGCACCGACGCCCAGCTCAGCGCCCACAGCGCGCAGAACGGCACGATGGTCACGGCAAGCTCGAATGCGCTGCGCCCCCTGTGGGGCGTGCGGTAACCCGCAAGCAGTTTGGTCCAGCGACGGATGTCGGGGTCGACGGGGTTGTGCGACAGCGGAATGTTCATCGACGCTTATAGGCATCCGCCAATCGCCGGCTCAAGCCCGCGATGGGACAATAACGTCGCACAGTCGAGAATGTCGCGGGCAGCTTCATCCGCCGGCGAACCCGATCAGGTCTTCATGCGGCACGCGGCCCATCTCCTCTTCCCAGTGGCGGCGGCAGAGCGAGACATAGGCGTCCTTGCCGATCGCCACCTGCGCGCCCTCCTTGGCCACCTTGCCGTCAGGCCCCAGCCGCACCACCATCGTCGCCTTGCGGCCGCAGCGGCAGATGGTGCGCACTTCGCGCAGTTCGTCGGCAAGCGCAAGCAGCGCCTTCGACCCCGAAAACAGATTGCCCTGGAAATCTGTCCGGAGCCCGTAGCACATCACCGGGATATGCAGCCGGTCGGCGACGCGGGCGAGCTGCCACACCTGTTCATCCGTGAGGAACTGCGCCTCGTCGACGAAGATGCAGTGCGTGGTGGTGCGGGCGTGATGCTCGCGGATGCGCTCGTAGAGATCGTCGCCGTCGTGAAACATCTCTGCGCCCGCTTCCAGCCCGATGCGCGAGGAGATGTAGCCCTGATCGCCCTTGCGATAGTGGCCGGCCACGAACAGCATCGTCGTCATGCCGCGATCGCGATAGTTGTAGGACGCCTGCAGGAGCAGGGTCGACTTTCCGGCGTCCATCGTGGCGTAATGGAAATAGAGCTTGGCCATGACGCCATTAAGCGCAAGCCGGCGAGCGGCGCGAGAGCCTTGTTCCCGCCCTCCACCGAAAACGACGCCGCCTGTCGCCAGCAGACCACGATGCGCCGCGTTCCGCAGCGTCGCGCAGCTTGCAAGCGCGCTGAAATGGTGTTTGGCTCAGGGCCAACAACGAGGCGGGGCCTTCGTCACCGCCATACACGCGAAAACGACAATGGGAGACGCATCGATGTCGCGCAGCAGGTCATTCCTCATTTCCATGGCAATCTCGACCGCGCTCGGCGCCGGCACCGCGCTTGCCGCCGACCCGGAAAGCTGCCGCGCGGTATCCTTCTCCGACGTCGGCTGGACCGACATCACTGCCACGACCGCGACCGCGTCGGTGGTCCTGGAAGCGCTCGGCTACCAGCCGCAGGTGCAGGTACTTTCGGTGCCCGTCACCTATGCCTCGCTGAAGAACGGCGACATCGACGTCTTCCTCGGCAACTGGATGCCCACCATGGAGGCCGACATCGCGCCCTACCGCGAGGACGGTTCGGTCGAGACCATCGTCACCAACCTTGAAGGCGCGAAATATACGCTGGCGGTGCCGCAATACACCTTCGACGAAGGCCTGCAGAGCTTCCAGGACATCGCCAAATTCCGCGACAAGCTCGACGGCAAGATCTACGGCATCGAGCCGGGCAATGACGGCAACCGGCTGATCCTCGACATGATCGAGGCCAACCAGTTCGACCTCGGCGGCTTCGAGCTGGTCGAGAGCTCCGAGGCCGGCATGCTGTCGGCGGTGATGCGCGGCTCGCGCTCCAAGCAGGACATGGTCTTCCTCGGCTGGGAGCCGCATCCGATGAACGCGAACATCGACATGGCATACCTCTCGGGCGGCGACGACGTGTTCGGCCCGGACTTCGGCGGCGCTACCGTCCACACCAACGTGCGCAAGGGCTATGTCACCGAGTGCCCGAACGTCGGCAAGCTTCTGACCAACCTCGTCTTTTCGCTTGAAATGGAGAACGAGGTCATGGGCGCCATCCTCGACGACGGCAAGGAGCCCAACGCCGCCGCCACCGAATGGCTCAAGGCCAATCCCGCCGCGCTCGACGGCTGGCTCGCCGGCGTCACCACCTTCGACGGCGGCGACGGCCTCGCGGCGGTGAAGGCCAAGCTCGGCCTGTAAAGTCGATATGTGAACCGTCGTCGCGCCGCGCCGCGACAGCCGATCTCCCCCTTGAGGGGGAGATGGCCGGCAGGCCGGAGGGAGGTAGGAGCCGCTTCCCTTCCCTCCCTTGCCGGCTCTCCCGCTTCCCGAGGGCACGCACATGGACCCGATCTCCCGATGGATCGCCAGCTGGAAGATCCCGATCGGCCGCTGGGGCCGGGACTTCTTCGACTTCCTGACCACCAATTTCGCCTGGTTCTTCGATTCGCTGGCGCGTGGCCTGTCGACGGTATTGAACGGCATGGTTGCCGCGCTGCTGTGGCTGCCGCCGATCGCCATCGTTCTGGCGGTCGCGGCCCTTGCCTACGCGCTCAAGCGGTCATGGAAGCTCAGCCTCGGCGTGGCGCTCGGCCTCGCCTTCATCATCAATCAGGGCCTCTGGGAGGCGACCATCCAGACGCTGGTGCTGGTGGTGGCTGCCGCAAGCTGCTCGATGGCCATCGGCGTGCCGGTCGGCATCTGGGCCGCGCATAATGAGCGCGTCTATCGCATCCTGCATCCCGTCCTGGACCTGATGCAGACGCTGCCGACCTTCGTCTACCTGATCCCGGTGCTGATCCTGTTCGGCCTCGGCCTCGCGCCCGGCCTTATCGTCACGGTGATCTTCGCCATGCCGGCGCCCATCCGGCTTACCTATCTCGGCATCACCTCGGTGCCCAAGCCGATGCTGGAGGCGGGCGAGGCGTTCGGCGCCACGAAGCGGCAACTGCTGTGGAAGGTCGAGCTGCCCTCCGCCCTGCCCACCATCATGGCGGGGCTCACCCAGTGCATCATGCTGTCGCTGTCGATGGTGGTCATCGCCGCCCTCATCGGAGCTTCCGGCCTCGGCACGCCCGTCGTGCGCGCGCTCAACACGCTCAACATCCCGCTCGGCCTCGAAGCCGGCCTCGCCATCGTCGTGCTTGCTATCATCCTCGACCGCATGGCCCGCATCGGCTCCGGAGACACGCGATGAGCGCCGCCGTCGATTTCCGCAACGTCGACATCGTCTTCGGCAAGGAGCGGGCCGCCGCGCTGTCGATGATCGACGCCGGAGCCACCCGCGGCGAAATCCTGGAAAAGACCGGCGCCGTGCTCGGCTGCGCCGGCGCCAGCCTCACCGTGGAGCAGGGCGAGATATCGGTGCTGATGGGGCTGTCCGGCTCCGGCAAGTCGACGCTGCTGCGCGCCGTCAACGGTCTCAACCCCGTCACTCGCGGCGAAGTCATCGTCCACGGCAAGGGCTGGGAGGCCGACGTGGTCTCCTGTTCGCCCAACGAATTGCGCCGCATCCGCCGCGAGGCGGTCGCCATGGTCTTCCAGCAGTTCGCCCTGCTGCCCTGGCGCACGGTCGAGGAGAATGTCGGCTTCGGGCTCGAACTGGCCGGCGTGCCGGCCGCCGAGCGCCGGGAGCGCGTTGCCCGCCAGCTCGACCTCGTCGGCCTGTCGCAATGGGCAAAGAAGTATGCGCACGAACTGTCTGGCGGCATGCAGCAGCGCGTCGGCCTCGCCCGCGCCTTCGCCACCGAAGCGCCGATCCTGCTCATGGACGAACCCTTCTCCGCGCTGGACCCGCTGATCCGCACCAAGCTTCAGGACGAACTGCTGGAGTTGCAGGAACGCCTGCACAAGACGATCATCTTCGTCAGCCACGACCTTGAGGAAGCGCTCAAGATCGGCAACCGCATCACGATCATGGAGGGCGGCCGCATCGTCCAGAGCGGCGCGCCGGAGGAGATCGTGCTCAAACCGGCCAACGACTATGTGCGCGACTTCATCGCCAACGTGAACCCGCTGTCGGTGCTGACCGCCTGGAACGTCATGCGCGACCGCCGCGACCTCGAGAGCGCCGGTGACGGCTGGCTCTGGCTCGACCGCCGCCGCACCACGCGCTTCAAGCTTGACGCCAACGGCCTCGTCACCGCCGCCGAGCGTAATGGCGAGCCGGCGATCTGGGCATCCTGTGATCCGTTCGAGGCGCTGCCCGACGATGCCCACCAGGTCTACTGGGCACGCCCCGGCACCTCGCTCAAGGCGGTCATGCAGGCCATGCACCAGTCGCAGACGGCACCTGTCGCGCTGTTCGACGAGGCCTCGCGCTTCGTCGGCGCCATCGGCGTGCGCGACGTGCTGCGCGCGGTGCTGCGCCGCTGACGAAGTCGGGGATGTTGCGTTGCAGCGAGCTTAAAGTGCGCTGCGATGAGAATTCGCAGTTTTAGCGACCGGCCGGCGGAACCGGCTACCGGGCGGCACGTTGACCTCGGCAAACCAGGAGGCGACGATGCTCGGCAAGACGCCACCCAAACTTCCGGCAAAGACCTCGGACCGACCGCGCAAGCCGCGCGAGCGCGCGGTCGAATTTCACGTCATGTTCCCGCATGCCGACGACGCCGTGACAAGGCGTCTGGTGCGCCGCATCCAGAAGTCGATCGACCGAACGCTCGCCGCTGAAACGGCGTTGATGCGCAAGGCGGACGACATTGCTGCGGCAGCGGGCGTCGCCGGTGACGACGCTGCCCCGGCGCGCCGATGCCCGCCCGGCTGTGGAGCGTGGTGGGGATTCTGATGGATTTCGATGTCGCGGCTGATTCCGACCCCTCGTCGGTCGGTTGGCCCGATCCGGACGGCAGCGCCCTGCTGTTCGACTTCGATGGCGTTCTCGTCGCGATTGCCGAGAGCCCGGGCAGCGTCGTTCTTGAGCCGCGCATAAGAGAGGCGTTGATCCGTTTGCACGGTATCTTTGGCGGGGCGGTCGCCGTGGTGTCCGGCAGGCCGGTTGACCAGCTCTCCGCCCTGCTGCGGATTGACGGGCTGCCTCTGGCCGGCGTCCATGGCCTGGAAATCCGCGATGCGGAAGGCCGGCTGCGCCGCAGCGGCTTCGATTCCTTCGCCTACGACGCGCTGGTGGCGGGCGCGTGCGCCTTTGCGGCTGGCCACCCTGACCTGCTGGTCGAGACCAAGCCGGGTTCGGTCGCGCTCCATTATCGCCGGCGGCCCGATCTCGGCGATCCGGTGCTCGAATTCGCCGAAAGGCTGGCGGTAACGATACCGGGCGCCAAACTCACCTATGGCAAGATGGTCGCCGAACTGCGCCTCGGCGGCCGCAGCAAGGCCGATGCGGTGCGCATGCTGATGGGCCTTGCCGGTTTCGTTGGCCGGAAGCCATGGGTGTTCGGCGACGACGTCACCGACGAGGACGGCTTCGGCGCGGCAAACGCGCTCGGCGGCCGTTCGTTCAAGGTCGGGCCGGGCCCGACAGTCGCAGGCAGCCGCTTCGCCGACATCGACGCATTTCACCGCTGGCTGCTGGCGTTGGCCGGCTCGAAGGGAACGGGGCGGCCCGCCGCGAGCGGGCGTCCTTCGACGCAATCACGCACAGGGAGGCGATCTGCGGCGCGGTAAGGCGCGCCGCCGGGAGGGGTGACGGAGCAGACCATGAACAGATTGATCATTCTCTCCAACCGGGTCGCGGATCTGCGACGGTCTTCGCAATCGGGCGGTCTCGCCGTCGGGCTCGCGGATGCGCTGCGCCAGCGCGGCGGCGTCTGGTTCGGCTGGGACGGGGAAACGCTGCAGGCGCGGCCGGGCCAGGCCAAGGTCGAGCAGGTCGACAACGTCCAGATGATCTCGGCGCCGATGACCGTCGAGGATTATGCCGAGTACTATGTCGGCTATGCCAACAGCGTCCTGTGGCCGCTGTTCCACTACCGCCTTGATCTCGTCGACTATCGGCCCGAATATTTCGCCGGCTACCAGCGGGTGAATGCGCAGTTCGCCGGCCTGCTTGCGCCCTATCTCAAGCCCGACGATCTCGTCTGGGTGCATGATTACCACTTCATCCCCATGGCCCGTCACCTGCGGCGCCTGGGTTGCCGTCAGCGTATGGGCTTCTTTCTGCACATACCCTTCCCGCCGCCGGACATGCTTGCCGCCTCACCCAACCACGCAGAGTTGGTCGGCGCCCTGCTCGATTATGACGTCATCGGCTTCCAGACCTCGGCCGACGCCACCAACTTCCGGCGTTATCTGGAGGAAAACGGTCTTGGGACCCTTCCCGACGATCACCACGTCGTCGTGGAAGGGCGCACGGTCGCCTTCGACCGCTACCCGATCGGCATCGATGTCGCCGCCTTCCGCGACATGGCCCGGCACGCGCCGCACGACGTGACGATCGACACGGCCCGGCGCGCCCAGCTCGGGCGCAGGCAGATCATCGGCGTCGACCGGCTCGACTATTCCAAGGGCCTGCCAGACCGCTTCCAGGCGTTCGGCCGCTTGCTCTCGCGCCATCCGGAACTGGAAAAACACGTGACATTCCTCCAGATCGCGCCGCCGACGCGCGAGGACGTCAACGCCTATGCCGACATCCGCGCCGAGCTGGAAGGCCTCACCGGCTCGATCAACGGGCGGTTCTCGGACTTCAACTGGACGCCGCTGCGCTACATCCACCGCCCCGTGCCGCGCGAAACGCTCGCCGCCCTGTTCCGCGCCAGCCATGTCGGCCTTGTCACGCCGCTGCGCGACGGCATGAACCTCGTCGCCAAGGAGTTTGTCGCCGCGCAGGACGACGCCGATCCCGGTGTGCTGGTGCTGTCCCAGTTCGCCGGAGCGGCCGAGGAGATGGAGGAGGCGCTGATCATCAATCCCTACGACATCGATTCGATGGCCGACGCCATCCTGCGCGCACTCACCATGCCGCGGGACGAGCGCCGATCGCGCCACGCCGCGCTTCTCGCTCGCATCGAGCGGCAGGACGCCCACGCCTGGATGACGTCGTTCCTGGCGGCGCTCGAAAACCGCGACGGCGCCACCGACGCTCCGTCCGGATTGCCGCGGGCCACCGCCGCCTGACCGAGCTGTCGGCCCGGCAGCGCCGCAGTGGCGCATGGTGCGCCGGCTTAACCAATGTTTCACCACGATCCGCGACACTTTACCCAGAGGAAAGTGGGGGAGTTGTCGATGGGCTGGCCTGGGTGGAGAGGCAGCCGCAAGGCCCGTGTGACCGCCGGTCGGCCCGACGAGCCGGCCGCGACGGCTATTGCCGGCCGTCCGGATGTGGACGGGGCTGACGATCCATCCGCCACGATCTCGGTCGCTTTGCGTGGCCTGCGCCGCCGCAACCTGATCGTGATCGGCTCGCTGATCTGCCTGGCAGCTTTGTTCGTCGGCGCCAGCCACGACGCCAACACCCGCTTCTCCAACGCCACCACCATGGCCGTCCTTGTCGCCCGCGCCACCGAGGCGATGGAGCGCACCGAGCGCACCGCGCTCGACATGGCGGGCAAGCCGGCCGACCAGACAGGCTGGACCGAGAACGCGCTGCGCGTCCACGCCGAGACGCTGGAGACCGTCATCGGCGAGATGCGCGTCCTCGACGCCCACCTGCACGAGGACCTTAGGGCGCAGCTCCTCGTGCAGACACCCTATGGCATCCGCAATCCGATCGAGCTTCTCGACGAGTTTCACGGGGAGGTCCTCGCGGCAACCGAAGGCGAGCCCGACAAGCGCGTCTCCGCGGGCCGCTACCTCGACGGCATGATCGGCTTCCTGATCAAGCCGGCCCTGTCCCAGCAGGCGCAGGCGTTGCGCGCCGTGAATCGCCAGATGGCCGATAGCCAGAGGCTGGCGATCAACGTCATAGGCGGCCTGCTGGTCGCCTTCGCCGCCTGCGTCGCGCTGTTCATCGTCCGGCCGATGGAACGTTCGATCCGCACCGCCCTGTCGAAGCTGAAGTCGGCGCTGGAAAGCGCCAAGTCGGCCGAGCGGGCGAAGTCGGAATTCCTCGCCAACATGAGCCACGAGATAAGGACGCCGATGAACGGCGTGCTGGGCATGGCCGAGCTGATGGCCCAGACCGAGCTCGACAGCCGCCAGCGCACCTTCATCGACGTCATCGTCAAGTCCGGCTCGGCGCTGCTGACGATCATCAACGACATCCTTGACTTCTCCAAGATCGACGCCGGCCATACCGAGCTGGATCCAGCGCCGATGAAGCTCCAGGAGGCCGTGGAAGACGTCGCCACGCTGGTCTCGGCTCGCGTTTCGGAAAAGGACCTGGAGCTGATCGTCAGGGTCGATCCCGACCTGCCGGCGTGGATCGTCGGCGATGTTGGTCGGCTGCGCCAGATCCTCACCAACCTTGCCGGCAACGCCGTCAAGTTTACCGAGCAGGGCCACGTCCTGATCGAGGTGTCGCGCGACAACGGCTTCATCATGTTTTCGGTCACCGACACGGGCATCGGCATACCGGAGAACAAGGTCGGCAGCGTCTTCGAAAAGTTCAGCCAGGTCGATACCTCCTCGACCCGCCGTCACGAGGGCACCGGGCTCGGCCTCGCCATCGCTTCGCGGCTGGTCGACCTGATGGGCGGGGAAATCGGCGTCTCGAGCCGGCTCGGCGAAGGCTCGCGCTTCTGGTTCCGCGTACCGATGGTCGAGCACGAAGGGCTTGAGGCTCCTCCCCCGGCCGCCGATGGCAGCCTCAACGGCGCGCGCGTCCTGATCGTCGACGACAACGCGGTCAATCGCGACATCCTGTGCGAGATGATGCGCGGCTGGGGCTTCGACGCCTGCGCGGTCGACGGCGGCGCCATCGCGCTCGACTTCATCGGTCACGCGGGTGTCCTCGGCGCCCCGGTCGATCTCGTCATCCTCGACTATCAGATGCCCGGGATGAATGGCGCGCAGGTACTGTCGGCGCTCCGCTCCGACCCGGCGACGGCCGGGCTCCCGGTCGTGCTGCTCACTTCGGTCGATCATCGCGGCGCGGTCCGCGAGCTGCGGTTGGCAGGGGCAAGCTGCATTCTCACCAAGCCGGCACGCGCCGGCCTGCTGCTGGCGACAGTTACCGAGGAACTGCGCCGCGCCGACAGGCCCGCATTGCTCGAGCCTGTTGCGGTCGAGACGCCGCCGCCCCCCGCCGAGCCCCCGCCGCCCGCTACCCCCGTGCCCGCCGTCCCGGCTACCGACGCCGTCCCGCCGGGCGCGTCGCCGTCACTCGATATTCTCATCGCGGAGGACAACGAGGTGAACCAGCTCGTCTTCCGCCAGATACTCATGCAGAGCGGCCATGCCTTCGAGATCGTCGGCAACGGCCGCCTGGCGCTGGAGACCTGGTGGCAGCGGCATCCAAGGATGATCCTGATGGACGTCTCCATGCCGGAGATGAACGGCCTCGAAGCCACGCGGGCCATCCGCGAGATCGAGCAGCGCGAGGGGCTCGTCCGCACGCCCATCGTCGCCGTCACCGCCCACGCGTTGAAGGGTGACAGCGAGCGCTGCCTCGAAGCCGGCATGGACGATTACCTGACCAAGCCGATCTCCCCGGACCGCCTGGAGCGCAAGCTGGCCGAATGGCTCGACGGATGGCAGGCCGGCGACGAAACCGGCGCCGCCGGCGCCTGAGCCTTCCCCACTCCTCCCGACGCGGCAAAAACCTGTTTGCGCCCCGACCGGCAATGCTATGATGAATCGATATTGTTCTAGTTCATAACATTTTTCGGAGGAACCGATGAACCCGTCAGGACAGATCGCCATCGTCACCGGCGGCGGCTCGGGATTGGGCGAAGCCACGGCGCGCGCGCTTGCCCGGCGGGGGGCGAAAGTTGCTCTGTTCGACGTCGGCATGGAGCGGGCGGAAGCGGTCGCCGCCGACATCGGCGGCATCGCGGTGCGCTGCGACGTGTCCGGCGCGGAGAGCGCGGAGGCCGCCTTCGCCACGGTGGCCGAGAAGCTCGGCACCGCCCGCATCCTCGTCAACTGCGCCGGGATCGGCATCGCCATGAAGACCACCTCGAAGGAGGGCGCGCACAATTTCGACGTGTACCGCAAGGTGATCGAGGTCAACCTGATCGGCACCTTCAACATGATCCGGCTGTACGCAGTGCGCGCCGAGGCGCTGGAGCCGCTCGACGGCGGCGAGCGCGGCGTCATCGTCAACACCGCGTCGGTGGCGGCCTATGACGGCCAGGTCGGCCAGGCCGCCTACTCGTCATCCAAGGGCGGCGTCGTCGGCATGACGCTGCCGGTGGCGCGCGATCTCGCCCGCTCCGGCATCAGGGTCATGACCATCGCGCCCGGCATCTTCCGCACGCCGATGCTGGCGGGTCTGCCGGAGGACGCGCAGAAATCGCTCGGCCAGCAGGTGCCGTTTCCGCCGCGGCTCGGCGAACCGGCCGAGTATGGCGAACTGGCCTGCCACATCGTCGAGAACCAGATGCTCAACGGCGAAGTGATCCGCCTCGACGGCGCGATCCGCATGGCGCCGCGCTGATGCGCTGCGGGCGGCTTTCATACGCCCCTCTGGCGGCATGAGCAGCCCGGACGAGAAGCCCGGCCCGCTGGCCGGCCTGGTTGTCGTCGAGATGGCCGGGCTTGGCCCCGTGCCGCTCGCCGGTCTCATCCTTGCCGAGATGGGCGCGCGCGTCGTGCGCGTCGAACGCCTGTCGAAGGGCCAGCCCTTTCTGTCGCTTCCCCAGCAGTTCGACCTCGACCGCCACGGCCGCGAGATCCTGCGCGTAGACCTCAAGCAGGGGGCGGGCAAGGCACTGATGCTCGACCTCATGGCCCGGGCCGACGTGCTGCTCGAAGGCTTCCGGCCGGGCGTGATGGAGCGGCTGGGGCTCGGCCCGGAAGGCGTGCTGGCGCGCAATCCGGGGCTGGTCTACGGCCGCATGACCGGCTTCGGCCAGGACGGGCCTCTGGCCGAGCGCGCCGGCCACGACCTGACCTATCTGGCGCTGACCGGCGTGCTGCACGCCATCGGCCCGCGAGAGGGCAAGCCGGTGCCGCCGCTCAACCTCGTCGCCGACTATGGCGGCGGCGCGATGTTCCTGATCGCCGGCGTGCTGGCGGCGTTGTTCGAGAAGGGGCGCTCCGGCAAGGGCCAGGTCGTCGACGCGGCCATGGTCGACGGCGCCTCGATGCTGGCCGCGCCCTTCTTCGGCTTTCTCGCATCGGGCTTCTGGCGGGAGCGGCGCGGCTCGAACCTGCTCGATTCCGGTTCGCCCTTCTACGACACCTATGAATGCGCCGACGGCCTTCACGTCGCCGTCGCCTGCCTCGAGCCGCAGTTCTTCGCCGAGTTCTGCCGCCTGCTGCCGCTCGATCCCGGCTTCGCCGCCACCCAGTACGACCCGGCCACCTGGCCGGCGATGCGCGCGGCGATCGCGGCCCGCCTTGCCCGGCGCACGCGCGACGAGTGGGCGGCCCATTTCGGGGACACCGACGCCTGCGTCGCGCCCGTCCTCACCATGCGCGAGGCCGAATCCCACCCGCACAACCGCGCGCGCGCAGGGCATTCCACGGTCGGCGAGCTGATGCGGCCTTCCCCAGCGCCCCGCTTCGTGCGCACGCCGGGCGAGGTTTCCGCCCTGCCGGTGCACGATCTTCACGCCACCCTCGGCGCCTTCGGGCTGACGCGCGACGAGATCGACGCCCTTGCCAGCGGGGGCGTTGTCGGCCGATAATAGGACTACAACAGTCAACTTATCGGAGCCTGCCTTGACCGAACGAAAAGACGTCCTGCGCGAGACGGACGCGGATGCAATCAGGCTCGCACGCACTCTGCTGCGCTCGGCGCGGCATGGCGCGCTTGCGGTCATCGATCCGGCCTCCGGCGGGCCGCTGGCCAGCCGCGTCGCGGTGGCGACCGATCATGACGGCGCACCGATCATCCTCGTCTCGGCGCTGTCCGGCCACACGGCGGGTCTCGCCGCGGATCCGCGCTGCTCGCTGCTTCTGGGCGAGCCCGGCAAGGGCGATCCCCTCGCCCATCCGCGCATCTCCATCGCCTGCGTCGCCGAGCGCATCGCCAGGGACGACGAGCGGTTCCGCCGGATCGCGCGGCGCTTCCTGTCGCGCAACCCCAAGGCGCGCCTCTATGCCGACTTCCCGGACTTCGCCTATTTCCGGCTGGAGCCGCAGCGCGCCAGCCTCAATGGCGGCTTCGGCAAGGCGTTCGCGCTGTCGCGCGACGAGTTGCTGACCTCAGGCGAAGGCATAGCCTCGATCGCCGAAGCCGAAGCCGGCGCGGTCGACCACATGAACGAGGATCACGCCGACGCGGTTGCCCGCTACGCGGTCCATTACGGCCGTTCCGACATACGCGAAGGCTGGGTCATGACCGGCATCGACGCCGACGGTTTCGACCTCGTATCCGGCGACAGGGCGCTGCGAATCTTCTTCGAAACGCCCCTCGGCGAGCCGGCCGACATGCACCGCACGCTGGTCGCCATGGCGGTCGCGGCACGTCAGGCGGAGGCCGCCGGGAAGGGATCGGGCGCCGCCGGCGAATCCTGAAACTTTCTCACAAACACTTGTGATCCATAAAGTTTGCGCTACGTTAGGTTGCAGGCAGATCGCTTCATAGCTGATTTGCGAGCATCCAGAATTCCGCCCGACGCTATCGCCCCCATAGCGTCCGCGGAGTATGCGGCAACGGGGAAACCATGGTTTCAGAGCAACTTGTCGACAATGCCGACATGGTGGCCGAGTTTTTGTCCGCGATCGGAAATGGAAAGCGGCTGGCGATCATGTGCCATCTGCTGAGCGGCGAAATGTCGGTCGGCGAGATCGCGGAAAAGGTGGAACTGAGCCAGTCGGCTCTGTCGCAGCATCTGGCGAAGCTGCGCACGATGGGCCTTGTCGAGACGCGCCGCGAGCGGCAGATGATCTACTATTCCTGCAGCTCGACCAAGGTTCGCGAAGTGTTGACCACGCTCGACGGAATCTTCGGAGCCCGCGCCGCCGCCGAATAGCTGGACCTTAAATCCGCCGCCGATGTCGGCGGTCTACTGGGGCCGCCCTGCGTCTCCATCTGCGACGGCGAAAGGATAGGCCGACCGCGCGGCCTATCCAGTCAAAGTAGCGTCCGTTGCCGACTCCCTTTCGGTCGTCAGCGACTATGCTGGAGTTGCCGGAAACCTGCCGTTTGTTCGGCCCCCGCGGATGGCATAGCGGGCCCGGACGATCCGTTGACGGCTTGCAATAAGTTGATGGCACGAGTCTGAGTGCCCACTGTCGGAAGCGACAATCAGCTAGCGATAACTTGAGATTGTGGATCGTCGCACATGCACGTGAGAAAGACCTGCTGACACCAAAAACGCGCGCACCCAGTTGATGTTCGAACTGTGCTTTGGCCCCAATATAACCTCTCGAAGGGCGTTCTTCGCAGGATCAGCGATCAGGCAAGGAATGTAGGGACGGATCGCCGAGTCGTCAGCGAAATACTCTACTTCGTTGAGCGGAACACGATGACGATACCGCAAAAGTCGCCACTCCCTTTCCTCGTGAAAGGGCCTCGGTTTGGTCGAATAGATTCGAAAGTGCAGTGGCGCGAGGAGCGACAGCAGTTGCGACAGAAGTCCAGGGCTGCTCTCCTGCCCTTTGAATAGCCCCTGGGTGTCACCCTCACGGTCCGCTAGGGCGGCTATCGCGCGTTCTCTGGTGATGCCTTCGTTCAGGGTGATGAACTCGCCGTACTCAGAGAAAGATTTCTGAAGGGCTTCCACAACAGGAAATAGGTTTTCGCGAAGACCTTCCTCGCCATACTCAACCTTCGTCAGCTCAAAGTACTTGGCGCCGAAGTTCACGGTTCCGTGGTCCACTGTGAGTTGCTCAGGAGAAAAACCGATCGATACACCTGTCCCGTCGCGGGCGTATGCTCGCCATTGGCTAAGCAGATCACCATCCTCGGAAAGGCACAGCGCGAAGCCCTCGGTAGACTCCGGGTAGCCTTCAGCGATCACAGATGCAACATCCGCCACCCCTTTTGCGAGCGTGGTGCAGGAGATCATCTCCGAGAAGACCTTCCCCAAGACTCGACCCTCAAGCGTATCGTTGGCTGCTGACAGCGCCGACAGGCGAATTGTACGAGACTGCAGGATCGCGAACGCAGTTGGACTGGAGCAGTAATGGTATAGGAGTTGGTCCGACTTCATACGCGGCCCGCTTTACGACTTACGACTTCTCTATGCTAAGCAGCTCGTGGATCAGGAGCAACGACGATGTCGCGGCTGATGTTGACCCCCCACCGGTGTCAAACGGCTTTGTTTGCAGTGAGATAGAAGTATTCTTACAATCGCGTTCAGTGAATTTCTGGGATGGATCATGCCTTTGAATGATCACTTTCTATCGCAGTGGCGAGCAGCAGGAATTAAGGAGCGGAGAGCGAGTCAGAGCGTAGCCCCGCCACCAGCTGCCGGATTCAGCAGATTGTATTACTTCACGGCGCCCGAGCACGCACTATCGAATATCATTTTTAGTCGCCTAAAAGTATCTCGTTTCTCGGAGCTGAACGACCCCTTCGAATTGCTGGGTCAACACTTTGGCGACCGCGATTTGCGGAAGTTTGTTCGAAATAACAAGATCGAGTTTTGCTCGAAAAATGGCTTGGTATGCTTCAGCGAAGATTGGAATGACCCAGTTTTGTGGAGCCACTATGCTGTAAAGCATCGCGGGGTAGCGCTGGGTTTTGACGTTCGTGCGTCTATTGCTCAGAAAGTTCAATACTCGCCTTCGAGACTTAAATACAAAATGCCTAAAGTATCCACCAGTATCACAACGGATCTCGCCAAAGAGCTTATTTGTAAGAAATTTGCCAGTTGGAGTTATGAGAAAGAATGGAGAGTTCTCGTTGATCTCGAAAAGGCAGATAAAGAAGGTTTTCTTTATTTTCTTCCATTTGGTCGAGATATAGTTCTACATGAAGTGATTCTTGGATCAGCGCGTGACATCAATTTGAAAAAACTACGCACCGTGGTGAATAGCGGCCACACAGGGGTTGAAACATTCAAGTGTCGCCTTGCTCTTCGATCGTTTCAGATCATCCCAATGGTGAGCTCGATAGCGAATAGGCGCATAAAGACCTAAACTTTCAGCGGCAACATCCATCCAATATGGAGCGAGGGTGCTGCCGAAGTTTTCGGTCACGGTATGTCAGCTTTCTCGATATCGCCGTCCGAATCCCGCCAGTCCGCATTCCACCCCTTTGCCGACACGCCCTGCACCCCCTTGCCGCCCACCAGCGCGGGCGGATACTGACGTGGCCATGACGCCTGAGCCCATCCGCATCGACGACCAGGACGATCCGCGCATCGCCTTCTATCGCAACATTCGCGAGCGCGACCTCGTCGGCCGGCAGGGCCGGTTCATCGCCGAGGGCAAGGTCGTGCTCAACGTGCTGTTCCGCCAGCGGCGGTTCGCCGTCGAGTCGGTCCTGATCCAGGAGGCGCGGCTGGCCGGCATGCGGGAGACGCTGGCCTCCGTGCCGCCCGGCACGCCGGTCTATGTCGCCTCGCCCGCCGTGATGGACGCCGTCGCCGGCTTCAACATCCATCGCGGCGTTCTTGCCGTCGGCCGCAGAGAGCCGCCCGGCGATGCCGACGCGCTGCTATCGGCCCTGCCGCAGAAGACTGTGGTGCTGGCGCTGGTCGGCATCGCCAACCACGACAATGTCGGCTCGATCTTCCGCAACGCCGCCGCCTTCGAGGCCGGCGCGGTCCTCCTCGACGCGGCCTCGTGCGATCCGCTCTATCGCAAGGCGATCCGCGTTTCGGTCGGCGCGGCGCTGAAAGTGCCGTTCGCGATCCTGCCCGACGAGACTGCCTTGTTCGAGGCGCTTGCCCGGCACGGCTTCGAGCAGTTCGCCCTGACGCCTGCCGGCAAAGAGGATGTCGCAGAGCTCGCCACGGCAGACAGGGCCGCGCTCTATCTCGGCACCGAGGGCGCCGGACTGCCGTCGGCGCTGATGGCGCGCATGCGCACGGCGCGCATCGCGATGTCGCGAGAGTTCGACAGCCTCAACGTCGCTGCCGCGTCGGCCATCGCCCTTCACCGGCTCTGGCCGGGGCGTTGAGGCACGGCGCGCAACCGAAAGCCACGCGTTTGGCGTGACGGATCAGCGCGGCGTGTCGCCGGCTGCCTTCTGCAGCGCGCGGACGCGGTCGGCCAGGCTGACCACCGACGGGTCCCCGGCCCCGCCCGCCGCCGGCGTATCGAGCGCCTTGCGGATCGGCGAGGCAGGACCGTCGAGCATCGCCGCCAGGTTGACCACCTCGGCGGCCAGGTCGTTGATCTGCTCGCGGAGCACCGAGCGGGCGCGACGCTCCTCACTCCACACCTCGGCGGCGCTGCTTCGCGTCTCTTCCAGCTCGTCGCGCAGCCGCTTGTTCTCGCTGGTCAGCGTTGCCAGACGGTCCTCCAGCCGCTGCTTGTAGGTTTCGATCTTGGACAAGACCGTGTCGACCGCCTCCGACTTGTTGCCGGCGGCGAGCTTCGACAGCTGCCCCATGCGCTCGGCAAGCTCGGCCTCCAGCTCGGCACAGCGCTCCTGCAGCGCCGCCGCCTCCGTCTCCAGCGCGCCGCGCGCCTTGCCGTCCTGCTTAAGCTGGTCGCGCAGCCGCGCCAGCTCGTCGCCGTTCTTCTCGATCGTCAGGTCGCGATCGGCGACGGCAACCTGCAGCCGTTCCGACTTGCGCGCCTGGTCGTCGAACTTCTTCGTCTCGCTGCGCACGGAATCGCGCAAGACCCTGGTCTCCGCCACCAGCTCGCGAATGCGGCGATCGGCTTCCTTGCGCTCTTCCCGCAGCCTGGCCGTGTCGTCGGCCATCTCCTGCAGCTTTGATTCCTGCGCCACGATCTCGATCTGGCGCGCAGACGCGTTGAAGCTGACCTCCTCCAGCATCCGCCCGAGATTGTCGAGCTCGAAGGCCCGCTCCTCGGAAAGCCGCTGCTGCTCGGCCAGCCGATCGGCGAGACGTTGCAACTCGTCCTCGCGCGTGCGCAGCTCGGTGCGCAACTCGACGGCCCGTGCCTCCAGCTCGGTCACCGCCCGGTTTTTATCGTCGCGCTCCTCGGCGATCCGGTGCAGCTCGTCGCGATTGCGGTTGATCTCCAGGATCTGCCCGGTCGCCTTTTCCCTCAGCCCCTTGACGCTCATTTCCAGCCGCCGCGTCGACATCGCGAACTCGGCGCGCATGCGGTCCTTGTCGGCCTGTATCTCGTCCAGCGTCAGCGGCACGGTCGCCTCGACGCGCCTGCGCGTCAGCGTCACCGCGCGGCGCCAGAACGCAGGCGCCACCAGCAGGGCCAGCAAGCCCGCGCTCAGAAAGCCGAGAATAAAGAACAGCGTCGTCTGGATCACGTCAGTCGTCCGGGGCCGGGGCGCGCGTCGGATGACGCCTGCGCCTTGCCCTATGTGCCATGACGGCACAGGACGAATCCAGTGCCGTTCGGCATTGCGCTGCGGGTAAGGTTAAACCGGCAGGCCCGACCTCGGCACCGTCTAGAACGGGTTCCAGGTCGGCGCCTGCGTCAGCTTCAGGTAGCCGATGTTGACGCCCAGCCTCGCGCCCACGCCGGTGCGCACCGGTACCAGCAGCACCGGGCCGTTCTTCAGCACGGTGAAGCCCAGTCCGGCGATGACGTAAGCCGAGCCGGCGACGCCCGCATAGCGCTGGTAGAGCGAGGGAATGCTGTCGAGATTGTAGACCAGGATCATCGTGCGCGATCCTTGGCCGCCGAAATCCCAGCCCAGCGAGGGGCCCTGCCAGAACACCTCGTGGTCGCCGACATTCTTGGTGTAGAGCATGCCTTCGCCATAGGTCAGGCCGCCGAAAATCGCGCCCGACCCTTCCTCGCCGAGGATATAGCCGTTCGGCATCCCGTAGGAGGCGAAGACGTACTCGACCACGCTCGCCAGCCCCCCCGAGGTGCTGCCGAAGAAGTGGTGGCCGGAATCGAGGATTTCCTGCGCCGAATAGGCCTGGCTGGCGCTCGCCCGGCTGGGCGCGGTCGTTGCGGTGGACACCGCCACTGCGAACAGCACGGCGGTCAGGGTCCGCAGAATGTTTCGAGGAAGAAGCCTGCTGAACATGCCTTCAGTCTCCTTGTCGGCCGATCCATGGCACCGGGCGCGCCAACGCTCCCGCCGCCGTTTTCGACATGCCAATCACAGCGAAACTAAGACGCAATTCTTATTCAAACATTAACCATCGCGCTCCGGCCTCGCCGCGCTTGCCCGGACCGCGCCGCGCCGCCGGATTCTTGTCCCGCCGCACGGCGTGTGGCACGACTGATCGGTGACCTGACAGAATGATTCGCGGGCCGCCATTGCGCCGGCGAGGGTCCGCGACGTGATAATTGCATGGGGACACCTAGCCTATGGCCGACATCTTCTCACTGACCGCACCGGAACTTGCAGCCTTGCTTTGCAGCCGGGTCTGCCACGATATCATCTCGCCGGTCGGTGCGATCAACAACGGCCTGGAGCTGCTGGACGAAGGTGGCGCCGACGAAGACGCCATGCGCCTCATCAAGACCAGCGCCCGCAATGCATCGGCGCGGCTGCAGTTCGCCCGCATCGCCTTCGGCGCGGCCGGTTCGGCCGGCATGCAGATCGACACCGGCGATGCCGAGGCGGTCGCCACGGCCTTCATCGCCAATGAGAAGCCCGCGCTCGAATGGCGCGGCGGCCGGGCGCTCCTGCCCAAGAACATGGTCAAGCTGCTGCTCAACCTGCTGCTGGTCGCCAATGCCGGCATTCCGCGCGGCGGCAAGCTGACGGTGGAACTGCACGATCTTGAAACCACGCCACGCTTCGTGCTCACGGCCAACGGCCCGATGGTGCGCGTGCCCGCCCGCTTCCTCGAACTGCATTCCGGCGTCAAGTCGGAGGAGCCGGTCGACGCCCACGCCGTCCAGCCCTATTACACGCTGCTGCTCGCCCGCGAGGCCGGCATGACGATCTCCATTCACGCCGGCGCGGAAGAGATCGTGCTGACCGCCCAGTAAAATATAGGCTGCCCGTAGCCGGCGGGGCCGGTTTCGGGCCAACAGCACGCATCGAAGCGGCACCCTGCGGCGCGGCGATCCTGCTCAAGGCGCCTCGCTTTGGGATTTTACGAAGCGTTTAGCTATCCGCTTACGCCGATCTTTACCCTCGCGCGCTAGGCTCCGCCCCGAAATACCGGGACGCGCCGCCGGCGCGACAAGGGGGTAGGACCATGAAGCGCTGCATGATCGTCGACGACTCGAACGTCATCTGCAAGGTCGCCAAGCGGATCCTTGCCGGGCCTGACATGCTGGTCGTCGAGGCTGGCACCGCCGGCGAAGCGCTGTCGATGTGCATGGCCGACCTGCCGGACATCATTCTGGTCGATGCCGGCCTGCCCGACATGGACACCATCGAATTCATCCGCCGCGTTGCGGCGATCGACGAACACGCCAGGCCGCACATGGTGATCAGCCTGACGGAGTTCGACGTCGGAACCATCATGCGGGCCAAGCGCGCCGGCGCGCGAGGCTACATCCTCAAGCCGTTCAACCGCACGCAGCTCCTGGACCGTTTCCGGGAAATGGAGCTGGCGGCCTGACGAACCGCAGAACGTTGCTCGACAACGAAAAGGCCGCTGCAAGCGGCCTTTTTTGACGTCAATTGCGCGCTGTTCGCTCTCAGGCGCTTTCGCGCATGTCCTCGGGCTCGCGCAGCACATAGCCGCGACCCCACACCGTCTCGATGAAGTTCTGGCCGCCGGATGCCGCGTCCAGCTTCTTGCGCAGCTTGCATATGAAGACGTCGATAATCTTCAGCTCGGGCTCGTCCATGCCGCCATAGAGGTGGTTGAGGAACATTTCCTTGGTCAGCGTGGTGCCCTTGCGCAGCGAGAGCAGCTCCAGCATCTGATATTCCTTGCCGGTCAGATGCACACGCTGCCCGCCGACCTCGACCGTCTTGGCGTCGAGATTGACGATCAGTTCGCCGGTGGTGATGACCGACTGGGCGTGCCCCTTGGAGCGGCGCACGATCGCGTGGATGCGCGCCACCAGCTCGTCCTTGTGGAACGGCTTGGTCATGTAGTCGTCGGCGCCGAAGCCCAGGCCCCTCACCTTGTCCTCGATGCCTGCCATCCCCGACAGGATCAGGATCGGTGTCTTGACCTTTGAAAGCCTGAGCGTGCGCAGGACCTCGTAGCCCGACATGTCGGGCAGGTTCAGGTCCAGCAGGATGATGTCGTAATCGTAGAGCTTGCCTAGATCGACACCTTCCTCACCCAGGTCGGTAGTATAGACATTGAAGCTCTCCGATTTGAGCATCAGTTCGATGCTCTGTGCGGTCGCACTGTCGTCTTCAATGAGCAGAACGCGCATCTAAAGTCCCCTTTCCTGCCACCATGCCGCGCTGGCGTGCGTCCGGCACCGGAGCAGTGATTGCCTGAATCGGAGGCTGCCATGCAATGGTTAACAAAATCTGATTCCGCATTGCAAGCGATATTCCGAGCATTCAGCCAATGGCTGCACCTTATTGAATCTTCACGGCTATCCCAAAAACCGCTGGTTAATGCGATACATCAGGAAACCCGGCCAAGAGACTCATTCAGAGTCACTTTGCCGGGCACGGCTCCGGTTCGGCGTCTTTACCTGCCCTTAAGCCCTCGTCGCTATGATTAACAACGCGCGTAAACGAATGGTTACCGGACGCGAAGGTTCTTAGGATTTTGTTTCCCTATCGGGACCGTGTGTATGGTCCAGCCAAGGGAAGCCGCCTTCGTCCGCGGTTGGTTTGCGTGCAAGCGTATGCGTATGCGTTTGGGAGTAGCGAGTGATGAAGGCACGTGAGAACCTGGTGCGGCTCAAGCAGTTTCAGGTCAACGAGAAGCGCAAGCAGCTCTTGCAACTCGACATGATGATCGGCGAGTTCGACCGAATGGCCACCGAACTGGATCTGCAGATCACCGCGGAAGAGAAGAAGGCCGGCATCACCGACACCGGTCATTTCGCCTATCCGACCTTCGCCAAGGCCGCGCGGCTGCGCCGCGACAATCTGAAGAACTCGCAGTTGGACCTTGTCCAGCAGCGCGAGGCGGCCCGCGATGCGCTGATCGAGGCGGAAGGCGAGCTGTCCAAGGCGGAGATGCTCGAATCGCGCGATGGGCGCGGCCGCGAAGCGGAAGCCCCGGTCAACCGCTCCGCGATGATCGGCTGACGCCGACACAATTTTCAGGCTGCTGGCGGCCGTGGATATCCCGGCCGTATCTGCCGGTCGGGATTTGATGCTGCCGTTGAGCCGAGCGGCTTCCCGCTCCCGTGTAGCCGCCCGTCCGGGCTTCCTCTGACGAAGCGCGCCGCCTAGTGGCGTTTCCGCCATGCGTCGGCATCGGCCTATCACCATCTGTCAGTAGCCGCCTGCCACCTTTATCCACCCCCTCGCCGCCCCTCGTAGACTCCAGCCCGCAGCCTGCTGGCGGGAACGGGACGTACGACCGGACATTCCAGGCAGGTGTGGCGCCGGGTCAGGCGTTCGCGGACGGTGGCGAACGCGGCCCGGCCCCGATCATTGTCGTGAGCTGTCCCTCGGGTTGGCCGACCGTGGCAGGGGTTCAAACGTCGGCGGCGCGTGGCAGTGCGTCAATAGAACTACATTGAGCAGGCGCAACGCCACGTGCCGCTTCCCGCAAACCCGTCCGAAAGGCCGGGAACGCTTCCGCTCGCCCTCTTGCCGGCTATGGGAGATGACAATGCTCGCAGCCACGGGGAGTGAATGTCGAATGCGACACGAGAATTATGCGATCAGCGATCCGGCCGCAGGCCCGACCGGGCGTCGCGCCTCGTGGCGCGTCCCCCGCGGAGGCCAGCGATCGAAACTAATGCCTGTACTGCTGAATGCGCGTCGTACGCAGGCCCGCGAGGCCGTATTCGTCGATCGACGCCTGCCAGGACAGGAATTCCTCGACTGTCAGCTTGTAACGCTGGCAGGCTTCCTCGAGACTGAGCAGGCCGCCGCGAACGGCAGCAACGACTTCGGCCTTGCGCCGTATAACCCAGCGACGGGTGTTCGTCGGCGGCAGATCCGCGATGGTAAGCGGGCTGCCGTCCGGCCCAATAACATACTTGACCCGCGGTCTAACCAGTTCGGTCATCGGACTCTCTACGCAAACTCTCGAACTCAATCGCTCCGACACTAGCTCTGCGGCTTTAAAATTTGCCTAAGCAGTTCCTAATCCATAAGTAAGGAGTGTGAACACCGCGTTAGCGAGCTGCCTCGTTTTCGACTCAAGCTTTAACGAGGGCCGGGAGCGGGCGTTTGCGTGGCAAGTCGCGGCCGCTTGACCTATATTGACGGCCACGGCAATAGCCTCCTTCAAGGGTATCAACCGCCGAGCGGACCATGCAGACAATGAACAGCCTCGACCTGCCCGGACGTCCGGACGAGACGCGCGTAGTCGTAGCGATGTCCGGCGGTGTGGATTCTTCCGTCGTCGCCGGGCTGCTCGCCCGCGAAGGCTATGACGTCATCGGCGTCACCCTTCAGCTCTACGATCACGGCGCCGCGGTCCATCGCGCCGGCTCCTGCTGCGCCGGACAGGACATCGACGATGCCCGCCGCGTCGCCGAAACGCTGGGCATCCCGCATTACGTGCTCGACTACGAGGAACGCTTCCGCAAGGCCGTCATCGACCCCTTCGCCGACAGCTACGTCGCTGGCGAGACGCCGATTCCCTGCGTTTCGTGCAACCAGACCGTCAAATTCGCCGACCTGCTGGACACCGCGCGCGAGCTTGGCGCTGACGCGCTCGCCACCGGCCATTACATCCGCTCGCGGCCCAATGGCGCCCATCGCGCGCTCTACCGGCCCGTCGACGCCGACCGCGACCAGAGCTATTTCCTGTTCGCCACCACGCAGCAGCAGATCGACTTCCTGCGGTTCCCGCTCGGCGGCATGTCGAAGCCGCAGGTGCGCGCCGCCGCCGAAGCCATGGGACTGTCGGTCGCCGCCAAGCAGGACAGCCAGGACATCTGCTTCGTGCCGCAGGGCAAGTATTCCGACATCATCGCCAAGCTTAAGCCTGCGGCGGCGACGCCCGGCGACATCGTCCATATCGACGGCCGGGTGCTTGGCCGGCACGAAGGCATCCTGCGCTACACGATCGGCCAGAGGCGCGGCATAGGCATCGCCTCGGGCGAGCCACTTTACGTCGTCCACCTCGATGCCGAGAATGCCCGCGTGGTGGTCGGCCCGCGCGAGGCGCTTGATACGCACCGCATTTATCTGCGCGATCTGAACTGGCTGGGCGACGACCTTACGACGCTCGCGGCCGGTGGAATGGAGCTTTTCGCCAAGGTGCGCTCGACGCGGCCGCCACGGCCGGCCGTGCTCCATCATGGTGAGAACGGCACCTGGGTCGACCTCGCCGACGGGGAGTCCGGCATCGCCCCCGGCCAGGCCTGCGTTCTCTATTCCGACGATGGCGACGAGGCCCGCGTTTTCGGCGGCGGTTTCATCGAGCGCTCGCAGCGCGGCGCGGAAGCGGAAGCCATGCTGATGCGGCTCGCGGCGCGGCCCCTGCGCCAGAGCGCCTAAGGCGCATCACCAGCCGCGAGCTGTTTGGCCGTTGACCGGGCTCTCAGTCGTGGCCGACGGTGCCGGCGGTCAGGATGCGCAGCACGCCGATCGCTTCCTCCCCGCCCGTTTTGGGTTTGGCCCGGGTGCCGATGCATTCGATGAAATGCTCCAGTTCCCGCGTCAGCGCCATTCCCGGGCTGACCGGCACATAGGACGGCTCGTTGGTGGTGAACGCCCAGTGGCCGCTGTCCTGCCAGACCGCGTGGCGATAGACCGCCAGCTTGCGGTCCCACGGCTCGACGTCGTCGAACACCGCCATCGCCTTGGTCCCCACCACGGTCAGCCGCCGCTCGCGATAGGGATTGAGGCGCGATGCGAACAGATGGCTGCGAAGCCCGCCCGGAAACCGCATGTGCAAATGGGCGAAATCGCTCAGGTGATCTAGGATCGCCGCGCCCTCGCCGCGTACCTCGATCGGCGCGGCGCCGGTAATGGCGAGGATCATCGACAGGTCGTGCGGCGCCAGGTCCCAAAGCGCGTCGTTCTCGGTATGGAACTTGCCGAGGCCCAGCCGATGCGAGTGAATGTATTTGACGGTGCCGAGCTCGCCATTGTCGATCAGCAGCTTGAGTTGCTCGAAAGCCGGGTGAAACCGCAGCACGTGGCCGACCATGAACACCCGGCCATGCGCCTCGGCAGCCGCAACGGCCCGCTCGGCGTCATCGACGTTGAGCGCGATCGGCTTCTCCACGAGCACGTCCTTGCCGTGCTCGACAGCGCGGATCGCGGCCTCGGCATGGAACTGCGGTGGCAGCGCCATCACGACGGCGTCGACGTCGTCGCGCCCGTAAAGCTCTTCGGGATCCACGGCCAGACAGTCATGCTCGCTGGCGAAGCCCTCTGCGCGGGCTGCGCTGACGTCGGAAACTGCATGGAGCACGCCCAGGGACTTCAGCGTGCGGATGTGGTTGGATCCCCAGTAGCCGCATCCAAGAACGGCAATACGCGGTTTCATATATCAGGACCGGAAATGCTAGCCGCCGACACATAGTCGCCGGGCTCCCGGAACTCAACCCCGTAGCGGGCAAAACCATTCATGGTGCAACCGGCAGGGGCGGCCGGTCGCTCAGATCGGCTTGGAGGCTTCCGGCTCCAAGACCGGCCGGGGCGCGGCTGCCGCGTCGGAGCGGCGGAATTCCGGCACCAGATGGGCCAGCAATTCGATCGCGCGGCTTTCATCCTCACGTTCGATGCAGGTGCCGATCTCGGCCATCGTCCGGTCCAGGAGCCGCCTGTCGATGACCAGCGGAGCGGCCACGACGTAACCGTCCTCCGTCGTGCCGCCCGGCGCTTCGGCAGGGTCGAACAGTTCCTCGTACAGCTTCTCGCCGGGACGCAGCCCAGTGAACACGATGTCGATGTCGACGCGCGGCTTGAAGCCGGCAAGCTGGATCATCCGCTCGGCGAGATCGACGATGCGCACCGGCTTGCCCATGTCGAGCACCATGATCTTGCCGCGCACGGCCTTGTGCGCCAGTGCGTGGGCGGAGGCGTGCAGCACCAGCAGCACCGCCTCCGGGATGGTCATGAAATAGCGCACGATGCTCGGATGGGTGACCGTAACCGGCCCGCCAGTGGCGATCTGCTCCTCAAAACGGGGAACGACCGATCCGTTGGAACCGAGCACGTTGCCGAACCGCACCGTCTTGAAACGGGTTTCGCGCGACGTGATGTCCAGCGACTGGCAATACGCCTCGGCCGCACGCTTCGTTGCGCCCATGATGTTGGTCGGGTTGACGGCCTTGTCGGTGGAGATCAGCACGAAGGCGGCCGCTCTGGCGGCCAGGGCCGAGTCAGCGACGTTTTTGGTGCCGAGGATGTTGGTCTTGACCGCTTCAAGGGGGTTTTCCTCCATCAACGGCACATGCTTCAGCGCTGCGGCGTGAAAGACGATTCCCGGCTGGAATTCGGCGAAGAGCCGCGCGACGCGCGTCGCGTTGCGGACGTCCATGATGCGGGTGACGATGTCGAGCTCGGGGTGGCTGGCGCGCAATTCGGCATCGAGCGTGTAAAGATTGAACTCGCAATTGTCGGTGATCACCAGCCGGGCCGGCTTGGCCTCGACGATCTGGCGGCAAAGCTCGGAACCGATCGAGCCGCCGGCCCCTGTGGCCAGCACCACCCTGCCGTCGATAAGGTCGGTGACCTGACGAAGATCGGCCTTGACCTCGGGGCGCTCGAGCAGATCCCCGAGTTCGATTGGCCGCGGCTCCATGGGAAGGTTGCTCGATATCTCCGCGATGCCGGTCGCGGCCGGCAGGCGCGACACCTTCATCGACAAAGCGCTGGCCGCCTCCAGAACGGTCGTCAGCATCTGGCGGTCGGGATTGGGCTCGGTAACCACCAGCTCCCTGACGTCCAGTCGCTGTCGGCGCAACCGCTCCACGACCTCCGCGAGGTTGGCCATGTTGCCGAGGACACGCACGCCCTGGACGGTTCGTCCCAGATTGATGTTGGCATTGTCGATGATGCCAAGCGCCTGAAGCGGCGATGCGGGATCACGCCGGATAGCCCGGATCAAGCCTTCCGCCGCATCGGTGAGCCCCAGCAGGAGGACGCCGCGCGACGCCCCCGCTCCTGCCGACCCGCCGCGTGGCCGGCGCATCAGATGCTCGACCAGGATGCGGTAGGCAAGCCGCGCCCCCACCAGACCCACGACCATGTAAAGGAACGTCAGCACCGGCACCGACCGCGGCACATGCTGCGCGCGCGTGACCAGGAAGTCGCCGACCGTGTAGACGAGCACCGCGAGCAGGCTGCCCTTGACGATCGTCATAAGGTCGGGAATCGACACATAACGCCACGAGCCGCGAAATAGAGCGAAGATCAGAAACGCCGCCAGCGAAGAGGCGAGAAACCCAAGCAACTTGTAGGGCAGAACCGAAATGGCCGCGATCTGCGCGTGGGAAAATATCGTCACATAGGCAAACAGGAACGCGCTGCCCGCGATCGTCAAATCCAAGAGCAGGCTGACGAAATCGCGCAGATGCCGGTGGACTTTGCTGGATCCGATCTTCATTAACTCGGGACGCAATTCTCTTGCTCAGCCACACTGCTTTCCTTAAGCGATCGCCAAACGATGCGCAACGGAGCTTCCGGCCACGTCGGCGATCCTTCCCCCGTTTTGCGACGGTCTGGTGTCGACACGCTTCAAATGCGAAATACGCGGGACGTTTCAAGGGGAACGCGCTTTGGAAGCGGTTCTGTTTCCGGCCAATCCAGGCGGAGCGAGTGAAAATTGATATGACGGAACCGATGCAGAAGCGAGTGAAACGGCTCATCGATGCAGGCGCCGCTCTTGCCGGACTGCTCGTTTTCACCCCGGTGGTCCTGGTGTGCATGGCGGCGATTCGCCTGACGTCGGCAGGTCCGGCCCTGCTGCGGCAAGCCCGGGTTGGCCAAGGCGAAAGACCCTTCATTTGTCTCAAGCTTCGCACGATGCGGGCGGATACGCCGCTCGCGCCCACCCATAAGACGGGCGCCGACGCGGTGACGCCGCTCGGCCATCACCTGCGCCGGCTGAAGCTCGACGAGCTGCCGCAACTTTGGAATGTTCTGCGCGGCGAAATGAGCCTCGTCGGCCCGCGCCCCTGCCTGCCCTCGCAGGTCGAGCTCATCGAGGAACGTCGCCGACGTGGCGTCAATGCATTGCGGCCGGGCATCACGGGGGTGGCGCAGGTGGCCGGGATAGACATGTCGGACCCCGTCCGCCTCGCCGAGGTGGACGCGCGATACATTGCCGAACAGTCGACCGCCACAGACCTGCGGCTGATCTGGGCGACGATACGCGGCGCGGGGCGCGGCGATCGCGTGCGCGCCAGCGGCTGACTGACGCCAAAATCCTTCCAGTGAGCACATTGCCGGTCTAGATGTGGTCCGGCCAGATGCAAGAAGACCGGATGCCATGACCCGCCCGCGCCGCAACATCCTGTTCCTGATGTACGACCAGCTTCGCCACGACTATCTCGGCTGCGCCGGCCATCCGCATCTCAAGACGCCGAACATGGACCGGCTTGCGGCCATGGGCGTTCGCTTCACCAACGCCTATGTGCAGTCGCCGGTGTGCGGTGCATCGCGGATGAGTTTCTACACCGGCCGCTATGTCCACTCGCACGGCGCCAGCTGGAACGGCTTTCCGCTCAAGGTCGGCGAGATGACGCTGGGCGACCATCTGCGCAAGCTGGGCATGGATGCCGTGCTGGTAGGCAAGACGCATATGCGCGTCGATGCGGACGGAATGGAGCGGCTGGGTCTGGCGCGCGATTCGATCATCGGCGCGCGCGTCGCCGAATGTGGCTTCGACGTGTGGGTGCGCGACGACGGACTGTGGGCCAAGGGGCCGGACGGCTATTATGACCGCGTCAACCCGCAGCCCTACAACGAATATCTGCGCTCGCGCGGCTATGCGGGCGATAATCCGTGGCATGACTTCGCCAACGCGGCCGAGGACGACGGCGAAATGGCGTCGGGCTGGTTCATGGCCAATGCCGACCAACCGGCCAACATCGCCGAAGAGGATTCCGAAACGCCGTGGCTGACGCGGCAGGCGGAAGCCTTCATGCGGCAGGGCGGCGAACGGCCGTGGCTCTGCCACCTTTCCTACATCAAGCCGCACTGGCCCTACATCGTACCCGCGCCCTACCACGCCCTCTACGACGCGCGGCACATAGTGCCGCCGGTGCGTTCAGAACTGGAGCGGCAGGACCCGCACCCGGTCTACAGCGCCTTCATGGACAACACGATCGGCCGCGCCTTCCAGCGCGACGAGGTGCTGGAAAAGGTGATCCCGGCCTATATGGGCCTGATCGCCCAATGCGACGACCAGCTCGGCCGCCTTCTGGACTTCATGGAGCGCGAAGGACGGCTGGCCGACACGATGATCGTGCTGACCTCCGACCATGGCGATTACCTCGGCGACCACTGGCTGGGCGAGAAGGATCTGTTTCACGACCAGTCGGTGAAGGTGCCGCTAATCGTCTACGACCCCTCACCGGAGGCCGACGCCACGCGCGGCAGCACCTGCGACGCACTGGTCGAATCGATCGACCTCGCTGCGACGTTCATCGAAGCGGCCGGTGGCGCAGTGCCCGGCCACATCGTCGAGGGACACTCGCTGATGCCCTTCCTGCGCGGCGAAACGCCGGCAGACTGGCGGAAGTGGGCGATCTCGGAATATGACTGGTCACCGACGCCGATGGCGGCGCGCCTCGGCGTGGCTCCGCGCGACGCACGGCTGTTCATGGTCGCCGACCGGCGCTGGAAATACGTCCACGCCGAGGGTTTCCGACCGATGCTGTTCGACCTCGAAAACGACCCGCAGGAGTTCCGCGACCTCGGAGCCGACCCGGAGTATGGCGGCGTACGCGCGATGATGGCCGAAAGGCTGGCGACGTGGGCGCGACGACCTTCGCAACGCACCACCAAACCCGACGCCGACATCGAGCGCATGCGCACCGGCGGCGACCGAACCGGCGTGCTGATCGGCGTGTACGAAGCCGGGGAGCTGGCGCCGGAGCTGACCGAAACCTATCGCGGCCGCCCGGGCCGGTAGGTCGATCAGAGCGAGATAACGCGCGGCGAGCCCGCGTAGAGCTCGTCGACCAGCGCCGCGCGGTTTGCGATCACCAGCCGCTGGTTGATCGAGCCCTTGTCGGTCAGCTCGCCGCTGTCGAGCGTCGGCGGCGGATCGACAAGCAGGATCCGGCTGACCAGCGTCGAGGAGCCGGTGCTGTCGGCTGCCAGAGCGCGAAGGCGCGCCGCAAAGGCCTCCCTCACCGCCGGATCGGCGAAGAGATCTTCGGGCGCTGCATCAGCGCCGACACCCGCGATCGCGCGAAGCCTGTCCATCTCCGGAAAGACGAGGGCAGCGATGAAGGGCCGATCGGCGCCGGCCAGCGCCACGTCGCGCGCCAGCCCGCCGAAGTGGTCGACGAAGCGGGCGCGCAGCGCGCCGGTCGAGACCCAGGTGCCGGTATCGAGCTTGAAGTTCTCGGCCGTGCGGCCGTCGAACATGAAACCGGCCGCTATGTCGTCGGGATCGGCGAAACGCAGTGCATCGCCGAAACGGTAGTAGCCTTCCTCGTCGAAGGCGGCTGCCGTCAGTTCGGGAGCCCGCCAGTAGCCGGGCGTGATGTTGGGGCCCTTCACCCGCGCGTCGAGCTTGCCCTCCATCGGCACCAGCTTGAGGCTGACGCCGAGCGACGGCAGGCCGATATTACCCGCCTGATCCTGTGGCCAGGTGCAGAACAACGTCGCCGGCGCGGTTTCGGTCGCTCCGAGCCCGGTGCCGATGATGACGCGACGGCCGGTGGCGCGGACGGACAGGCGGCCGAGCGCGTCCCAGGTGTGCTGCGCCATGCCGGCACCGGCGTACCACATCATTTTCAGCCGCCTGAACAGGGCGGCGCGCAGTTCGTCGTCCTCCTCGAGCAGCGGGATGAGCGCGTCGAAACCTTTCGGAACGTTGAAGTACCAGTTGGGCGAGACGTCTTTGACGTTGCGCGCGGTCTTGCGCACGCCGTCGGGCGACGGATTGCCGTCGTCGATGAACAGCGTTCCGCCGTTGAACACCGGCATGAAGAACAGCTTGTTGCCGCCGGCGGTGTGATGCCATGGCGCCCAATCGAGCAGCACGGGCGGCTCGTCCTTGAGGAAGGCGTAGACCTCGCGGACCATGACCTGGTTCGAACTGATCATCCTATGGGTGTTGATGACCGCCTTGGGGCTGCCCGTTGAGCCGGAGGTGAACAGGAACTTGGCCACGTCGTCGGGCCTGATGGCGTCGAACGCCGCCTCGACGGAAGCGGTTGGCCGGGTGGCCAGCGCCGACGCGATGTCTTCTTCCGGCCGCTGCGCGCCGCGTGTGAACAGCCGACGCGCGTCGCCGGCGGCGGCCTCGATCGCCGGCAGGAATTTGCCCGCGTCGGCGGCGAAGACCATGCCGGGCGTGATGGTGGCGAAGACCTGCCGCAACCGCTCGAAATCGCCTGACACCAGCGAATAGGCCGGCGAGATCGCCGCATAGGGTACGCCGACATGGATCGCGGCCAGCGCCAGCATCGCATGTTCGAGATCGTTGCCCGACAGGATGGCCAGCGGGCGTTCGGCCGAGAGGCCGGCATCGAGCAGGAACTGGCCGAGGCGCCGCGCCGTCTCCACCGCCTCGGCGAAGCTCAGCCTCCGCCACTCGCCATCCGCCGCGCGCGCCGCATAGAGCGTGCGATCAGGAACCCGGCGCGCCCATTCGAGCAGCGGCTCGGTGATACGGTCAGGGTAGTCGGGCAGCGCGGCATACTGGTCGACATAGAGAACGCCACCCTCGCCGTGGCGCACGACGATATCAGGCATCCAGAGCGGCGCATCCAGCGACGCGGCAGCGTTGTCCATTCTCCCGGAACCTCCCATTCGCCATCCGATCTTCGTGCAATCCTCCGGAATGGCCAACGAAAAACTAATTCACTTGAAAACAATTTGAAAGTGAATAGTGTCCCGGGAAACAGGCATCTGCACGTTGCGGACGGGGGCACAGGGCAGGCGATGGCGCTGGTCGAATACCAACTGGATGGCGATGTCGCGGTGATCAGCCTTAACCGGCCGGAGAAGCGCAACGCCATCAACGACCTCCTCATGCAGGAACTGGCCCAGGCGATCGATCGCGCCCAGAGCGAGGCGAAGGCCGCCGTGATCGCCACGACCGGTCCCCACTTCTCGGCCGGGCTCGACCTCGACGAACACTCCCGCAAGTCGGTCATGGAAGGCATCGCGGGCTCGCGAAGCTGGCACGCCGTCTTCGGCCGCGCCCAGCGCGGCGCCATCCCGTTCGTGGCCGCCCTGCGCGGCGCGGTGATCGGCGGCGGCTTCGAGCTGGCCGCGAGCGCGCATATCCGCGTCGCCGAACCCGACACCTTCTTCGGCATGCCGGAGGGACAGCGCGGCATCTTCGTCGGCGGCGGCGGCTCGGTGAACATAACCCGGCTGATCGGCGTGCCGCGCATGACCGACATGATGCTGACCGGGCGCACCATGGGCGCTGAAGAAGCCGAGCGGCTGGGCGCGGTCAACTACCTGACGCCGGCCGGTGGCAGCCTCGACAAGGCGGTCGAGATCGGGCGGCGCATTGCGCAGAACGCGCCGCTTTCCAACTACGCGACCATCAACGCCCTGCAACGCATCCACGACAGCGGCTATGATGAGGGGCTGTTCTTCGAGAGCATGATCGCCACGCTGACGACGACCACGCCCGAGGCCGTCGAGCGCATGCGCGCCTTCGTGGAGAAGCGGGCCGGGAAGGTCGCGCCACCCGACGAGGGGAAATCCTAGGATGGCGGCGCTGGCAAGACCCGCGGACGAGCGGGACCGGGACGAGCCACGGCCCGTCGTCACGCTCGGCGAGCTCGAAAGCCAGGCCGGCTTCGTTCTGCGTATCGCCCAGCTCACCGCATTCGACCGTTTCTTCGCGTCGCTTGGGCCAAGCGCGGTCAAGATCTCCGAGGTTACGGTCCTCATCGCCATCGACGAGAACCCCGGCATCCGCCAGGGCGAGATCGCCGATCTTCTCAAGATCAAGTGGCCGAACATGACCAAGCTGGTGTGCGCCCTGGAAAACCGCGCCCTCGTGCAGCGGCAGGTGCCGCGCAACGACCGCCGCTCGGTGGTGCTGCGGGTCACCGAGGCCGGAAAGCAGGCCATCGCCGAATCCGTACCGGCCATGTGCAAGGCCGACCGCGAGGCGCTGGACATGCTGGACGACGACGAACACGCCCAGCTCGTCGCGCTGTCACGCAAGATCGCCGGCTGGCCGCCGGTCACCAAGCGGGAGAAATCATGATCGACGCCGACAAAGTCATCGCCATCGACTTCCACACCCATGCGGAGGAGCCGTGTGGCACCCATGCCGACGACGGGTATGATGATTTGCAGGCGGCGATGGGCAAGTATTTCGGCTCGCGCAACATGCAGCCGACCGTGCCGGAGACGGCGGCGTATTTCCGCGAGCGCAATCTGGCCGCCGTCATCTTCCCTGTCGATGCGGAGCGCGAGACCGGATACCGCCGCTACAACAACGAGGAGATGGCGGAGCTCGCCGCGCAGCACTCCGACGTGCTGATCCCGTTTGCCTCGATTGACCCCGCCAAGGGCAAGATGGGCGCGCGCGAGGCGCGCCGGCTGGTCGAGCATTTCGGCATTCGAGGCTTCAAGTTCCACCCGACCTTCCAGGGCTTCTACCCCAACGACCGCATGGCCTACCCGCTCTACGAGGCGATCGCGGAAGCAGGTGTCCCGGCGCTGTTCCACACCGGCCAGACTGGCGTGGGCGCCGGCATGCCCGGCGGCAACGGGCTGCGCCTGAAATATTCCAACCCTATGTATGTCGACGACGTCGCGGTCGACTTTCCCGATCTGAAGATCGTGCTCGCCCACCCCTCCTTCCCCTGGCAGGAGGAAGCGCTGGCGGTCGCCACGCACAAGCCGAACATCTACATCGACCTCTCCGGCTGGTCGCCGAAATATTTCCCGCCGATCCTGGTCCGCTACGCCAACTCGCTCCTGAAGGATCGGATGCTGTTCGGCTCCGACTGGCCGGCGATCACGCCCGACCGCTGGCTGGCAGATTTCGAGGCGATCGACATCAAGCCCGAAGTGCGCCCGAAGATCCTCAAGGACAACGCCCGAAGGCTGCTCGGACTCTAACCACAAAACCGCGCCAAGCGGCCAAGACCTTGTAGATGCAGAAGCGGCTGCGGCCGCGGGAGGCATCAATCGTCCAGCAAGAATCCTGGCATTCACATCACTGGCCGCCGTCGCTGTGGCCACGGCCGAGGCTCGCGAGCTGCGCCTCGCCTCGGGCGCGCCGCCGATGCACCCGGCCGCCAATCCGCTCTACTTCAGCTTCGTCGAGTTGCTGCCGCAGGAAACCGGAGGTGCCTTGACCGGCTAGCTGATCGGTCCCGAAGTGGTCAACATCGCGCAGGTGAAACAGACGTTGCAGTCCTCGCTGGCCGAAGTGGGCAATTTGCTGCCGCTGTTCGCCGCCGCAGATCTGCCCAACACGGTGCTGACTGCGGATCTGGCGTTCCTGGCAACCAACCCGCACGCGATGACCGAAAACGTGGCACCTGCGGCGATTGCCAGACCGAATTCAAGACCATGGGCGGCGTGTTCCTCGGGGCCGGCTCGTCCGACGTCTACGTGCTCCTGACCATCAAATCGGTGCGCTCGGCCGACGACCTCAAGGGTCTGCGCTCGGGCGGCGGCCCATACGCGACGCCGACAAGCTGGCGCTGCGCAAGCTGGCGCTGCGCAAGGTGTCGGACGGGCTCGGCCTCGCGGAGATCGTCGCCGCTCGGGCTTTGCGACCGTCTGCGGCTCGCGGCCGGCGGCACTATCGGCGCGCTGATCCCGCCCTCGATATTGATGATAATCTATGGCGTCTTCTCCGAGACGTCGGTGACGAAGGTATTCATCGGCGGCATCTCCGTCGGCCTGCCGACCATGGCGAGCTACATCGTCGTGATCTTCCTGGCGGCGAAGTTCCGAAAGGACATCATCTCTCCGACGCTGATTGGCTTGGAGGAGCTCGACAGCAAAAAGGTCTTCGCGGCCGTGTGGCCGGTCATCGCCCTCATCCGTGCTCGACACGCTGGGCACCTGCTCGTCGCCGTTCATCGTCGGCGTCGGCGCGGTGATGTTCACGAAGTTCCTGGGGCTGTCGGGCACCGCGGGGCCGATAAGCTTCGCCGTTCAGGGCTACGAACTCGACTATCTGACGCTGATGCTGGTCATCATCGTCATCTACCTGATGCTCGGCATGTTCATGGAGCCCTTTGGCGCCATGCTGGTGACGCTGCGGGTACTGCTGCCTATGTTACTTGCCGAGGGCATCGACATGATCTGGTTCGGGGTCTTCCTCGTGAAGATGCTGGAGATCGGCATGATCACGCCGGCCTTGTGGATGAACGTGTTGGTCATTCGAAATGTGGCGTCGCAACATGCGACACTGGGCGACATCTTCCAGGGCGTCACGCTGTTGCTGGTAGCCGATCTCGTGGTGGTGGCGATGACCGTCACCTGGCCCGACCTCGTCCTCTTCCTCGTCCGGCTGATGCAGTAGACGGACCGACCTCAGACGATGCCACCGCCGCCAGACACGACGGCAGGCCGCTCGGCCGCCACCCGGCCGCGATAACCGCTTTCGCGATAGGCGGCGACCGGATCGACAGCCCCGCCCTTCTCCAGCCGGGCCATCGCGAGGATCGGCTCGACGTCGGTGCGGAAGGCCGCCTTCAGCGTCTGCGACGCCATCAGCGCGTCATTCGCCTCCTGGAAGCCGGCGAGTTCGGTGCGGTCGATCAAAAGCGCCTGCGCATGGGCGCGGCTTACCTCGCAGGCCGATACCATGAGGCTTTCTATCGGATCGGTGACGTTGTGGCTCTGGTCGAGCATGTGGGCAGGCTGGAACCCTTCCGCTCCGCGCGCCTCTGCATCGACGAGCTCGTTGAAGACCAGGAACAGCCGGTAGGGATCAATCGAGCCGGCATCGAGATCGTCGTCGCCGTACTTTGAATCGTTGAAGTGGAAGCCGCCCAATTTGCCAAACTGGATCAGCCTCGCGACGATCATCTCGATGTTGACGTTAGGAGCATGGTGGCCGAGGTCGACGAGGCAAAAGGCCTTGTCGCCCAACTCCCGCGCGATCAGGTAGTTGGTGCCCCAGTCCTGCACGACCGTCGAATAGAAGGCCGGCTCGAACATCTTGTGCTCGGTGAACAGCCGCCAGTCGGAAGGCAGGCCGGCATAGACGGCTTTCATCGAGTCCAGATAGCGTTCGAAGGCGCGGGTGAAATGCGACTGGCCGGGGAAATTCGAGCCGTCGCCGATCCAGACCGTCAGGGCTTTCGAGCCGATCGCCTTGCCGATCTCGATGCATTCGAGATTGTGCTCGACCGCCTGCCGGCGCGTCGCCGCATCGGTGTGCGACAGCGAGCCGAATTTGTACGAATGCTCCTGTCCCGGGGCATCGGAGAAGGTGTTGGAATTCATGGCGTCGAAGCCGAGGCCAAGCGCCCCGGCCGTCTGCTTCAGCCGCGCGGGGTCGGCCTTGTCCCAGGGTATGTGCAGCGACACCATGGGCGTGGCGCGCGTCAGTTGGTTGATGACGGCGCAATCGGCGAGCTTGTCGAAGATGTCGCGCGGTTCGCCCGTGCCGGGAAAGCGCGCGAAGCGGGTGCCGCCCGTTCCCACGCCCCACGAGGGTATCGCGACGCCGAAGCCTGCGACCTTTTCCTTGATCGCATCGATGGCGATGCCACGGCGGGAGAGCCGTTCGCCGAGCGTCTCGTAGTCGCGGCGCACGTTCTTCTCGCGCGCAACGTTGTGCTCCGCGACGAAATCGGCGTTGATCGTGCTGTCTGTCATGCTGCTCCCTCCCCCCTTGCCCGCTGGCGGGCAGCACCGGCAGTTTCCCTACCGCGTAAAGCTCTGCGCGTTGCCGGCGTCGACATTGAGAATGTTGCCTGTCGACTTGGCCGACATGTCGGATGCAAAGAAATAGACCGCCTCGGCGATATCCTCCGGGAAGACCGAGCGCTTCAGCATCGAACGGGAGCGGTAGTGCTCCTCCAGATCGTCGGTCGACATGTTGTAGGCCGCCGCGCGCTGCTCCTTCCACTCGCCGGTCCAGATCTTCGAGCCGCGCAGCACGGCGTCGGGATTGACCACGTTGACCCTGATCTGCTCGGACGCCCCTTCGAGCGCAAGGCAGCGGGCGAGATGGATTTCGGCAGCCTTGGCGGTGCAGTAGGCCGAAGCGTTCGGCGACGCCGCGAGCCCGTTCTTCGACGCGACGAACACAACGTTGCCGCCGATCTTCTGCTGCCGGAACAGTCTGAACGCCTCGCGTGAGACGAGGAAGTAGCCGGTGGCGAGGATGTCCATATTGCGGTTCCACAGCGCCAGCGTCGTCTCCTCAACCGGGGCGGATGAGGCGAGGCCGGCGTTCGACACCAGGATGTCGACGCCGCCATACTCGACGACAGCCGCCGCGAACCCGGCCTCGACCTGCGCCTCGCTGGTGACGTCCACACGCGCCAGCCGCACGACATCGCCGCCATGCGCCTGCGAAAGCTCGGCATGGGTCTTGGTCAGCGCTTCGGCGTCGATGTCGGCGAGCACCACGCAGGCGCCCTCGGCGAGGAAGCGCGCCGCGGTTGCGCGGCCGATGCCCCCTGCCCCGCCGGTGACAAGCGCGACCCGGCCCGCGAGCGGCTTGCGCTTCGGCATGCGCTGCAGCTTGGCCTCCTCGAGCTGCCAGTATTCGATGTCGAACGCCTCCTGTTCGGGCAGGCCGACATAGGCGGAAACCGTCGAGGCACCCCGCATCACGTTGATGGCGTTGACGTAGAATTCCGCCGAGATGCGTGCCGTCGCCTTGTCGGCTGCGAAAGTGATCATGCCGACTCCCGGCACGAGATAGACGACCGCATTGGGATCGCGCATGGCCGGGCTGCCGGCGCGCTTGCAGCGCTCGTAGTACGCGGCGTAGCCCTCGCGATAGGCCGCGATCTCCGCCGGCAGGGCTGCCTGCGTGGCAGCCGTGTCGGGCTTCGCCGGATCGAACGGAACGACCAGCGGCCTGATCTTGGTGCGCAAAAAATGATCGGGGCAACTCGTGCCCAGCGCAGCGAGCGCCTCCATCTCCCCCGAGCAGACGAATTCGAGCACGGCGGCCGAATCGTCGAAATGACCGACCTTGTGCCCGGAAGCCGATACCGCGCCGCGGATCGCCGGCATCAGCTTCGCCGCGACCGCGCGACGCTCACCCGCAGGCAGCGCGTCATGCCGTGCGCCGCCGAACGCGGCCTTGCCAGCCGTGCGCTCCTCGAACCACTCGATCGCGCGGTTGATGATGCGGATCGTCGTCTCGTAGCAATCACGAGCCGTGTCGCCCCAGGTGAAAAGACCGTGACTTTCGAGGACGACACCAACGGAATCGGGATTTTCCCTGCAGTACTTTCCAAGCCACAAGCCGAGTTCGTAGCCCGGCCGCTTCCACGGCAGCCAGCCGATCTCACCGCCGAAAATCTCCTGTGTCAGCGCCCGGGAGTCCTTCGCTGCGGCGATGGCGATGACGGCATCCGGATGCATGTGGTCGACGTGCCGGCGCGGGACGTAGGCATGGAGAGGGGTGTCGATGGAAGCCGCGCGCGGATTGAGGTTGAAGGTGCAATGCGGCAGGTAGCCGACCATCTCGTCCTCATGTTCGACGCCGCGATAAAGCCCCCTCAGCGCCTCCAGCCTGTCCATATAGAGGGTCGAGAAACCGTCCATCCTGATGGTGCCGACGTCGCCGCCGGAACCCTTGACCCACAGCACTTCGACCTCGCTGCCGGTGAGCGGGTCCTTCTGCATCACCTTGGCCGAGGTGTTGCCGCCGCCATAGTTGGTGATGCGCTTGTCCGAGCCGAGCAGGTTGGAACGATAGAGCAGCCGTTCGGGCTCGCTCATTCCCGCCGCCCGGTCCTCGTCCCAGAGATTGGCGAGGCGCGAGGCGATGCGCGTTTCAAGCATGGTCGTGATCCTCCCAGCGCGGCAAGGGCAGCGCTCAACTGTGCCCCAAATGTCTACCCCACCCTCCTGAATGTCAATCATTTTCGATCACGATCGATCATTGTGCAATGCAATATGAACGATCATGATCGATAATGATTGACAATGCCCGCTATTGTTGAGCTAATGACGACAGGGAGGAGCCATGCACGAGAAGGAACGCCATCGCATCATCCTGTCCGCCGTCCAGGAACGACCTGTGGCGAAGGTGCAGGAACTGGTGGAACTGACCTCGTCGTCGGAGGCGACGATCAGGCGCGATATCGCGGCGCTGCACGTGCAGAAGCGGCTCAGGCGCGTGCGCGGAGGCGCCGAAGCGCTCAGCCCACCGCAATTCGTCGGTCTGGCCGGCCGCCCCTTCTCCGTCAACGAAGCGCTCCACACCGTCGAGAAGCGTGCCATCGCCCGCGCCGCGGTGGAACTGTGCGCCGACGGCGAACCGATCATCATCAATGGCGGCACGACCACCTTCCAGATGGTGCATTTTCTGGCCAACCGCCGGATGCCGATCTTCACCAATTCGTTTCCGATCGCCGAACATCTGCTGAAGCACTCCAAGAACACGGTGATGCTGTCGGGCGGAACGATCTATCGCGAGCAGAACATCATCCTGTCTCCGTTCGACAACGACGTGACGCGCAATTTCTATGCGCGGCGCATGTTCATGGGCGCACAGGGGCTGGGGCCGCTGGGCCTTATGGAGGGCGACCCGCTGCTTATCCAGGCCGAGCAGAAGCTGATCGACCAGGCCGACGAGCTGGTGGTGCTGGTCGACTCATCCAAGTTCCGCCAGCGATCCAGCCTGATCCTGTGCGGCTTGTCGCGGATCGCCACTGTCATCACCGACGAGGGCATCTCCGATCGCGAGGCGAAGATGCTCGACGAAGCCGGCGTATCGCTGATCGTCGCAACGGTCGGCCAGCGCGGCCGGGAGGAATCGTCGCTGCCCGCATGAGGCCGGCAGCGCTGATGGTAACGCGTTAACCAGGGAGGAATGCCATGTCAGTTCTGAAGAAACTCGTCGCAGCCGCGGCGGTCACCGTCGCCATGATGGCCACGCCCGTCGCCGCGCAGGACATGAAGATCGCGCTGGTGGTCAAGTCGCTCGGCAATGGCTTCTTCGACGCCGCCAACCGCGGCGCGCAGGAAGCCGCCAAGGAGATCGGCGGCATCGAGGTGATCTACACGGGGCCCACATCGGCCACCGCCGAAGGCCAGATCGAGATCGTCAATTCGCTGATCGCCCAGCAGGTCAACGCCATCGCCATTTCGGCCAACGATCCGGACGCGCTGGTGCCGGCGCTCAAGCGCGCCATGGATCGCGGCATCACCGTCATCTCGTGGGATTCCGGCGTCGCGCCGGAAGGCCGCCAGATGCACCTCAACCCGTCGGACACGGCGCTGATCGGCGAGACGATCATCAAGCTCGCCGCCGACTACCTGCCCGAGGGCGGTGACGTGGCGATCCTGTCGGCGTCCTCGACGGCCACCAACCAGAATGCCTGGATAGAGGCGGCCAAGGCGGTGCTGCCGGAGAAATTCCCGAACATCAACCTCGTCGCCACCGTCTACGGCGACGACGACGCGGTGAAGAGCACCAACGAAGCGAAGGGCCTGATCGCCAGCTACCCGAACCTCAAGGCGATCATCGCGCCGACCACGGTCGGCGTGGTTGCGGCCGCGCAGGTCGTGACCGACGAAAACCTGATCGGCAAGATCAACGTCACCGGCCTCGCCCTGCCGTCGGAGTTCAAGCAGTTCATCGACAACGGCGCCAGCCAGGCTGTCGCGCTGTGGAACCCGATCGACCTCGGCTATTCGGCCGTCTACCTCTCGCATGAGCTGGCCAGCGGCGCGGCGACAGCCGAGCCGGGCGCGACGCTCTCGATCGGCAGGGTGGGCGAAGTCACGCTCGACGAAAACAACGCTGCCGCCATGGCCGCGCCATTCCAGTTCGACAAGTCGAACATCGAGGAATTCTCGAAGATCTACTGATCCTGAGAAAACGTGCGGGCGGCATCGCTGCCGCCCGCCTCTTCCGCAGCAGGACGATTGCCGGTGGGCGACGCTTCATGATGCACACGACCGTCAACGATCACGCGAAGCCTCCGGCTGGCGCAACCGTCACCCCGCTGCTCACGCTTTCCGGCATCTCCAAGAGCTTCCCGGGCGTACGCGCGCTGAAGGACGTGTCGCTGGCGCTCTATCCAGGCCAGGTGACGGCGCTGATCGGCGAGAACGGCGCCGGCAAGTCGACGCTGGTCAAGATCATGACCGGCATCTACCAACCCGACGCGGGCCAGATCGCCATCGACCATCATCCGGTCGACCTGCCCTCCGCCCATGCGGCTTTCAAGCAGGGCATCACCGCGATCCACCAGGAAACGGTTCTCTTCGACGATCTGTCGGTGGCGGAAAACATCTTCCTCGGCCACGCGCCCAGGACGCGGCTTGGGCTGATCGACTGGAAGACGATGCGCGCCAACGCCCGCGAGGTGCTGGAGACGATGGGCGCCGGCCACATCGACCCGGACAACCGGCTGCGCGATCTCGGCATAGCCAGCAAGCACCTCGTCGCCGTCGGCCGGGCGATGTCGATCGACGCGCGCATCGTCATCATGGACGAGCCGACCGCGGCGCTCTCGGCCAAGGAGATCGAGGAGCTGTTCCTGCTGATCGAGTTCCTGCGGAATGCCGGCAAGGCGATCCTGTTCATCAGCCACAAGTTCGACGAGATCTACCGCATCGCCGACCGCTACACCGTGTTCCGGGACGGGGAGATGGTTGGCGAAGGGCTCATTGCGGGCACCGACCAGAGCGAAATCGTGCGCATGATGGTCGGTCGCGCCGTGGACCACATCTTCCCCGACCGCACGCCGCAGATCGGCGACACGCTGCTTTCCGTGCGGGGACTGTCGCATCCGACCGAGTTCGACGACATTTCATTCGACCTGCGCAAGGGCGAGATACTGGGTTTCTACGGCCTCGTCGGCGCTGGCCGCAGCGAAGTGATGCAGGCGATCGCCGGCATGACGCGGACGAGCGCCGGGACGATGGCTCTCGACGGCCGACCGATCGCGCCCAGAACGGCCGCCGACGCGATCCGCGAGGGCATCGTCTACGTTCCCGAAGAACGCGGCAGGCAGGGCGTCGTCATAGGGCTGCCGATCTTCCAGAACGTGTCGCTGCCGTCGTTGGGCCGGACATCGAGCAACGGCGTGCTGCGGCTGGCGGAGGAATTCGCGCTGGCGCGCACCTATACGGAGCGGCTGGACCTGCGCGCATCCTCGTTAAGCCAGGATGTCGGAACGCTTTCGGGCGGCAACCAGCAGAAGGTGGTGATCGCCAAATGGCTGGCCACCCAGCCGCAGGTGATCATTCTCGACGAGCCGACCAAGGGCGTCGATATAGGCTCGAAGGCGGCAGTGCACGGTTTCATGGCCGAGCTGGTCGCCGAAGGCCTGTCGGTCATCATAGTTTCCTCCGAGCTGCCGGAAATACTGGGCATGTCCGACCGCGTCGTCGTGATGCGCGAGGGACGCATGGTCGGCGTCTTCGACAATTCCGACCTGAAGGCCGAAACACTGGTTCGCGCAGCAGCGGGCATCGCGGAGTAGGCCATGGGATCGCTGTTCAAACATCGCGAAATCTGGCTGGCGGCGGCGATCGCACTGATGGTCGCGCTGGTCGCAGTGCGCTTTCCGGCCTTCGCCACGCCCGCGCGATTGCTCTCCGTCTTCAACGACTATTCGATCCTGATCGTGCTGGCTCTGGGCCAGATGGTCGTGATCCTGACGCGCTCCATCGATCTCTCCATGGCCTCCAACCTAGCCTTCACCGGCATGGCCGTGGCAATGACCAATGCGGCCTTCCCCGAGGTGCCCGTCGCAGCGCTGATCGTAATGGCCCTGGCCATCGGCGCCACGCTAGGCGCGTTCAACGGCATTCTCGTCTGGAAGCTCGGCATCCCGCCGATCGTGGTCACGCTGGGCACGCTCACCGTCTTTCGCGGCGCGACCTTCGTGCTGTCGGGGGGCGCGTGGGTTAACGCCGACCGCATGAGCGCCAGCTTCATCGCGCTTCAGAGAGGCACCCTGCTCGGCCTGCCGGTGCTGTCCTGGTTCGCCATCGCCACGATTGCCATCTTCTACCTGCTGATGACCCGGACCTCGCTCGGCCGCTCCGTCTATGCCGCCGGGGTCAATCCGACCGCGTCCGTCTATGCCGGCATCGACGTAGGCCGCACCAAATTCGTCGCCTTCGTCATCTCCGGAACCGTCGCCGGCCTGTGCGGCTATCTGTGGGTGTCGCGCTTCGTGATCGCGTCGACCGAAGTCGCCAATGGCTACGAGCTGTCGATCATCGCGGCCTGCGTCATCGGCGGCGTGTCGATCGCCGGCGGCGTCGGCACGGTGGCGGGCGTCGTGCTGGGCGCTTTGTTCCTCGGCATCATCGGATCGGCTTTGCCGGTCATCAACGTCTCGCCCTTCTGGCAGCTGGCGATCTCCGGCGCGGCGATCATCCTCGCTGTGGTGCTCAATGCCCGCGGTGAGAAGCGGCAGGGCCGCATCATCCTGAGGAAGGCGGCGGCATGACCACGGCCACACTGACATCGAGGCGCATTCCCGACCGGCTGGACCGGCCACTGACGTCGGCGATCTTCTCCTGGGAGATGCTGCTGGTCGTGGTCGCCATCGCCATCTTCGTGGCCAACAGCCTCGCCTCCCCCTATTTCCTCAATGCGTGGTCCCTGTCCGACCTGACTTTCAATTTCGTCGAGAAAGGCCTTATCGCGCTGGCGATGGCGCTGCTGATCATCGCAGGAGAAATCGACCTGTCGGTTGCGGCCATCATCGCGCTGGCCTCGACGATCATGGGGCTGGCGCTGCAATATGGTGTCGGAACGCCAGGGCTGGTGCTGGTCGGCCTGTCGGTCGGCCTCGCCTGCGGCGCCTTCAACGGACTGCTGGTGACTCGCCTGGCGCTGCCCTCGATCGTCGTCACCATCGGCACGATGAGCCTGTTCCGCGGCATCGCCTACATCGTCCTCGGCGACCAGGCCTATCGCGGCTATCCGCCAAGCTTCGCCTTCTTCGGCCAGGGCTATGTCTGGTGGGTCATCTCGTTCGAGATCGTGCTGTTCTGCGCCATGGCCGTCGTCTTCTGGTTCCTGCTGCACAGGACCAGCTTCGGCCGCACCGTGTTCGTCATCGGCAACAATCCTGTGGCGGCGGCATTTTCCGGCGTGCGGGTGGAGCGGGTGAAGTTCATCCTGTTCTGCCTGACCGGGCTGATGGCCGGCGTCGCTTCCGTCCTCCTGACCTCGCGCCTCGGTTCGACCCGGCCTTCGATCGCGCAGGGCTACGAACTGGAGGTCATCACCATGGTGGTTCTGGGCGGCGTGTCGATCCTGGGCGGCTCGGGATCGATAATCGGCGTGGTGCTGGCGGCCATCATCATGGGACTTGTAACGTTCGGGCTTGGCCTTCTCAACGTTCCCGGCATCGTCATGTCGATCTTCATCGGCCTGCTACTGATCACCGTCATCGCGCTGCCGATCCTGTGGCGGCGCCTGCGCGAGGGGACACCTGCCTGATGGCCGAGAAACATGCCTTCAGGATGAAGCTCAATCCCGGCATGCGCGACGAATACCGGCGCCGGCACGACGAGATATGGCCGGAGCTGGTCGCGCTGCTGAAGGAGGCGGGCATCTCCGACTATTCGATCCACCTCGACGCCGAGACCGACACGCTCTTTGGCGTGCTGTGGCGGCGCGACGGCCACGCCATGGACGATCTGCCGGCGCATCCGGTGATGCAGCGTTGGTGGGCGCACATGGCCGACATCATGGAAACCAGCCCCGACAACGAACCGGTCGCCGTGCCGCTCGAAACCGTCTTCCACATGGAGTGAAGATGGTTCTGCCGTGGCCGACCCGCTTTGTCGCCGTCATCGACATCGGCAAGACCAACGCGAAGCTGGCGCTGGTCGATCTCGACACGCGCAGCGAGATCGCGGCGCTGCGCCAGCCGAACCGCCCTGAGACGACCGAGTACGGATATGCGCATCATGACATCTACGGGCTTTGGGACTTCGTGCTGGACGGGCTCGCGACCCTTGCCCGGAAGCACCGGATCGATGCCATTTCGGTCACGACCCACGGCGCGACCGCCGTGCTGCTCGATGGCGACGGCATAAAACCGCTTCCGGTATTGGATTACGAGGTCGAGATACCAAGCCGTGTGCGCGCGCATTACGACTTCATCCGGCCGGATTTCTCCGAAAGCGGCAGCCCCGCGCTTCCGCTGGGATTGAACCTCGGCGCGCAACTCTACTGGTTGCAGGACCAGTATCCGGGCCATCTGGAGCGAACCAGGGCGATCCTCACATATCCGCAATACTGGTGCTGGCGGCTGTCGGGCGTCATGGCCAGCGAGGCGACGTCTCTCGGTTGTCACACCGACCTGTGGAACCCGCACAAGCGGGACTTCTCGACGCTCGTCGACATCATGGACTGGCGACCGAAATTCCCGCCCTTGCAGCCGGCGGGGGCCTTCCTTGGTCCGGTGCTGCCCACCATCGCGGCGTATACGGGTCTCGACCCCCGAACCGCCGTCGTCAACGGCATCCACGATTCCAACGCATCGCTGCTGCCCCATCTCCTTCGGCGCAAGCCGCCATTCGCCGTCGTCTCAACAGGAACATGGGTGGTGGCGATGGCAATCGGTGGCAGAGCCGTCGAGCTCGATCCGGCCCGCGATACGCTGATCAATGTCAACGCCTTCGGCGATCCGGTTCCGTCGGCCCGCTTCATGGGCGGTCGCGAGTTCGAGATGCTGATGGCGGATGCTCAGAGGTCATGGGAACGTGACGACGCCGACGCGGTGCTCGCGCAAGGCGTCATGCTGCTGCCCTCGGTCATCGCGGGCTCAGGACCGTTTCCCGCGCGCCAGGCCGAATGGTGCCCTTCCGAACCGACCGGCGGCATGCGCCTTGTCGCCGTCTCGTTCTATCTCGCAATGATGACGGCGACCTGTCTCGACCTGATCGGCGCGGAGGGCGCGACCATCGTCGAAGGTCCGTTCGCCACGAACCGGCCCTTCCTCGACATGCTGGCCGCCGCCACCGGTCGCGCCGCGATCGGCCATGATGGCGACGTCAGCGGCACCAGCATCGGCGCCGCGCTGCTGGCAGCAGTTGGCGCAATGGACAGGCTCGAGGAGCCCGCCCCGGAAGCCTCTGCCGACGACGCAGCACTCAGACGATACGCGCAGCTCTGGCGAGCCCGGCTGACCGAGCGCGCCTGAATTGGTTCGCGCTCAGGTTCCGGTCAGCGCAAGGACCGCACTGGTGTCGTCTCCCGATTCGTCGTCGGCTGGCGCCCGCTCCGGCTGAGCCCCACCCTCCGGGAAGACCTTCCACCGCCGCGGCCGGAAGGCGATGCGGCTGCGCCCGGCCGCGGGATGCTCGATCGGCAGCTCAATTTCGACGTGATGCTGCGCCCCGCCGATCTCCAGTTCGACGCGCCGCGTGCCAGCGACGCGACGGCTCGCCACGACCGTGCCGACGATGCTGCTTCGCCCCTCGATCAGCTCGACATCGTGAGGTCGGAAATAGAGCGCCGCAGGGCCATCCGGGACTTTCGGCGCGGTTAGGCCGATCGTGCGATCCTCCAACCAGAGCTGGCCGTTCTCGATGCGAACCGGGAGCGTGCTGGAGTCGCCGATGAAACCGTAGACGAAGGGCGAGTTGGGATTGTCGTAGACCTCATCTGCCGAACCCACCTGCTCGATCCGGCCCTGGCTCATGACCACGACGCGGTCGGCCAGTTCCAGAGCCTCCTCCTGATCGTGGGTGACGAAGACGGTCGTGTGGCCAGTGGCATCGTGTATCTCCCGCAGCCATCGACGCAATTCACGCCGAACCTGTGCATCGAGCGCGCCGAATGGCTCGTCGAGAAGAAGCACCCGCGGCTCGATGGCCAGGGCGCGAGCGAGCGCGACGCGCTGACGCTGGCCGCCGGACAGCTGCGCGGGAAAGCGGTTCTCCAGCCCCGAAAGCTGGACGAGGTCGAGCAGCTCGAGCGCCCGGCGCCGTATTTCGGCCTTGGGTGGACGCGAGGAGCCGGGCCGCACCTTCAGCCCGAAGCCGATGTTCTCCGCCACCGTCATGTGGCGGAACAGCGCATAGTGCTGAAAGACGAAGCCGACATTGCGCTCCTGCACGGATTTGAAGGAGGCATCTTCGTCGCCGAAGTAGACAGCGCCTTCGGTGGGGAAGTCGAGCCCCGCGATAAGCCGAAGTAGTGTCGTCTTGCCCGAGCCGGACGGACCGAGAAGCGCGATCAACTCCCCAGAATGGATATCGAGCGAGACGTCGTGCAGGGCGGCGAAGCGGTCGAATTCCTTGCGGACGTGGCTAATACCGAGATCCATCGTCTTCTCCTTAGTGTTTCCGGCCGCCGGTGGCGAGCTGGTCGGCGTAGCGCCATTCGAGCCACGACTTGATCACCAACGTCACCAGAGCCAGCCCCGCCAGCACAGATGCGAGGCTGAACGCGGCCACGGACATGTATTCGTTGTAAAAAAGCTCGACCTGCAGCGGCATGGTCACGGTCTCTCCGCGCAGCTTGCCGGACAGCACGGCCACCGCGCCGAATTCGCCCATGGCGCGCGCATTGCACAGTAGCACGCCGTAGAGCAGCGCCCACTTCACGTTAGGTAGCGTGACATACCAGAAGGCCTGCCAGCCGCTGGCGCCGAGCGAGATTGCCGCCTCCTCGTCGCCGGTTCCCTGGTCCTGCATCAGCGGGATCAGCTCACGGGCAATGAACGGGAAGGTCACGAATATGGTCGCCAGCACCACCCCCGGTACCGCGAAGATAACGCGGATGCCGAAATCCTGCAGCAGCCAGGCGCCGATCACCGAATTCGAGCCCAGGAGCAGGATGTAGACCAGCCCCGCCACGACCGGCGAGACAGAAAACGGCAGGTCGATGAGCGAGATCAGGAAGGCCCGACCGGGAAAGCGAAATTTTGCAATTGCCCACGCGGCCGCAATGCCGAAGACGAGGTTGCAGGGCACTGCTATCGCCGCGACGATCAGGGTCAGCTTGATCGCCTCGACGGCGTCGGGATTGGCGAAGGTCGCGAGATACTGCGCTGTTCCGAAGCGGAAGGCTTCGGCGAACACCGCCGCCAGCGGCAGCACGAGAAACAGCAGGACAAGTACCACCGTCGCGGAGATGAGCGCGATCCTGACCGGCGCGGTTTCGGTCACGGGAGACCGGTGCGCACCGCCGCCGGCGCCGGCTTGGCCGAAATGAAGCGTGGCGTCAGCCATGACCGAACCTCTTCTGGCTCCAGACCTGGATCAGGTTGATGGCGAGCAGGATGGCGAAAGACGCCGTGAGCATCACTGCTGCGATGGCGGCGGCGGCCGCATAGTTGAATTCCTCAAGCCGGAAGACGATCAGCAGCGGCAGGATTTCGGTCTTTCGCGGCAGGTTGCCGGCGATGAAGATGACCGATCCGTACTCGCCCACCGCGCGGGCGAAGGCCAGCGCGAAACCGGTTAGGATCGCGGGAAGGAGCGTCGGCAGCATGACGCGCACGACCGTCTGCCGTCTGGTGGCGCCAAGGGTGGCGGACGCCTCCTCGACCTCGCGATTGAAGTCCTCCAGCACGGGCTGCACCGTGCGCACCACGAACGGCAATCCGATGAACACCAGCGCGATCCAGATGCCGATCGGGGTGTAGGCGATGCGGATGCCAAGTGGCTCGAACAGGCCGCCAATCCAGCCGGCCGGCGCGTAGATCGCCGTGAGCGCGATGCCGGCCACGGCGGTCGGCAGCGCGAACGGCAGGTCGACGATGGCGTCGACGAGACGCCTGC
>Ga0307505_10000236_pt1 | contig 66463 bp, 61 predicted proteins | sample 23_S_MG_FD_202183 | JGI IMG/M metagenome (GOLD analysis project Ga0307505, IMG submission 202183) | Soil microbial communities from Populus trichocarpa stands in riparian zone in the Pacific Northwest, United States - 23_S | ecosystem: Environmental > Terrestrial > Soil > Riparian zone > Trees... | reverse complement strand
CGGCGTGCAGAGCGGCATCTCGGGCGTGACGTACCGCTCCATGAACTGGAACGAGAACCACGCCTTCGTCCCGCGCTGGAAGGCATCGGCCGCCTATGTGACCGGCGCTCACAACTTCAAGGTGGGCGTCCAGGGGTTCATCCAGGTGCAGGACAACCGGAACTACACGAACTCGCACGCGATCGCCTACACGGTCCTGAACGGCTCGCCGCGATCGCTGACGATGAGCGGCGGCAACCCGGTGCAGTATCGGTCGCGCGCCTACAGTCAGGCTGTCTACGCGCAGGAGCAGTGGACGATGGGCCGGCTGACGCTCCAGGGCGCCATGCGCTACGAGTTCGCCAAGAGCTCGTATCCCGAGCAGACCTTCGGCGGCACGCCCTTCCACCCCCGGCTCCTGACGTTCCCGGAAGACACCACGGGGGGGATCACGGGCTTCCACGACATCAACCCGCGGGCTGGCGTCGTCTACGATCTGACCGGTGACGGAAAGACGTCGGTGAAGTTCAACCTCGGTCGCTACACCGACTCGGCCTCGAGCGACGGACGGTGGACGCTGGGCAACCCCATGAGCCGCATCCAGCCCACGGTTGGGCGCAGTTGGCTCGACACCAACAACAACTTCATCCCGGATTGCGACCTGCTGAATCCGGCCGCGCAGAACCTGACCGCCTCGGGCGGGGACAATTGCGGCGCCTGGAACAACAACACGTTCGGCACCGAGGTCTTCGCCACCACCTACGACCCGGACATGTTCCGTGGGTGGTTCACGCGGCCGATGGACTGGCAGATCGGCACGTCGGTGCAGCGGCAGGTGCTGTCCGGCATGTCGGTGGAGGTCGGCTATCATCGCCGCTGGATCGACAAGTGGACGCTCATCAACAACACGCTCAACACCCACGCCGACTTCCAGCCCTACTCGGTGATCGCACCGGTGGATCCCCGTCTCGGCGCGGCGAGCGGCCGCACGATCGGCGACCAGTGGAACATCATCCCGGCCAAGTTCGGGCAGATCAACAACGAGACCTACCTCGAGAACAACGTCGACGGCACCAATCGCACCAACTGGTGGCACGGCGTGGACCTCAACGTCATCGCGCGGATGCAGAACGGCCTGTCCCTGAGGGGCGGGATGGTGCTGTCGTCGTCGGGCGACGACTACTGCTCGTACGTCGATCACCAGTACTACGGCACGGGTATTCCAGAAGGGCCCACCCGCCGGAACTGCCGCGTGGTGACGCCGTGGCGGCCGGAGTTCAAGGGGCTCGGCAGCTACGTCGTGCCGAAGATCGACGTGCAAGTGGCCGCCACGCTGACCAGCCGGCCCGGACCGGCCAAGGTGGCGAACCTGCCGTTTACGGCGGCTGAGATCTCCCAGACCCTCGGCCGGCTGCCGTCGGGGGCGGCCGGGCCCACCGCGACCACCACCATCAATCTCTTCGACGTCAACGAGGAGTTCTTCCCGCAGATCACGTCGGTCGACTTCCGGGTGGGCAAGATCGTACGCGCGGGACGGTTCAGGTCGAACATCTCCCTCGACGTCTACAACCTGTTGAACGCCAGCACGGGTCAGACGTACAACGCAACCTACACGCGGCCGACCGCCGCGAATCCGGACGCGCCGCTGCTGTGGGGCACGCCGACGCTCATCATGCCGGCGCGCTTCGCCAAGATCAATCTGCAACTGGATTTTTAGCGAGGCTGTGCCGTGGAGGATTGACAGCAATCGGACTGGTGGCGAACCGGATGGCGCTGGCGGTGTGCTTGGCGTCGTTGCCGATCGCGCTGATGGGACAGGGTGCGCGGCAGGGCGGTGCGCCTCCCCCCGGCCCTCCGACACCGCTGGCGCCGGACGCACTCTTCACCGTGGCGTGCGCCACGTCCACCCTGGCGGCCGGGCCGGTGTATGCCGAGGGGCTGTACCGGATTGTGGCCAAGCGTTCAGCTGGCATTCGGACGCTGGCCGACCTGAAGGGCAAGCGCGTCGTGGTGCCGCGCACCACCTCTGCCCACTACTACCTGGTGGCGATGTTGCGCTCGGCCGGGGTCAGCGAATCGGACGTCACGATTGTCTCGGCTCCCGCCACAGGCAGTCTACTCATCGAAGAGGAGAAGTGGATGGGACGAAGGACCCTGACCTCAGGCCATGGCCAGCGCGCCGATGCGGTCGATGAGGACGGCGATGGCCCTCGACGTGGCATCGTTGCACGGCAGCAGTTCGAATCCCGCCAGGTAGGTCTCGGCCTTGCCGGGCAACGAGACACGGGCGGAGTGCACGGCCTCGGCGTCGATCTCGATGGGCGCCAGATCCTCGAACGCGAATCGGAACCGGTGCACGCCGACCGGGGGCGGATCGGACGTCTCCAGGGCAAAGCCGCCCAGGCTGATCTCGCGCACGCGGGCGGCCATCGGCGCGGACAGCATCGTGACCTCTACACGTCCCAGGGCCTCGTACCGGCGAGTGGAGCGGCGTTCGAACGGCGGGTCGGTGAGTGGGCTCATCTCGTCTCCCTTGTGGTCGGCCAGGATTCCCTGGCGCCCACTGGTAGGTATCGGCTCGAGCCGATACGAGGGGAGTGCGACGGCCTTCCGCCTTTTTGAACACGATCCGTCCGTCGCCCCTGAGCCAGTGCGCCTTCCTGGCCACCGTCTTCATCCTGCTGGGGACCGCGGTGTTCCTGGTTCTGCGCTACCCGGCGCTTCCTGACGTCCTGCCCGTCCACTTCAAGCCGGATGGCAACCCCGACGGCTGGCAGTTCCGGACTGTCGGACGGGCGTTGCTGCCGGTGTTCGTGCAGCTGGCCCTGGCGGTGAGCTTCGGCGCGATTGCCGCCCTCCTCCTGTCGCGCGGCACGGAAGGACACTGGCCCGACGCGCCGGACGTCCGGGCGGCGTCGGCCGCCGCCGAAACCGTCCTCCTGATCGCGCTCATCTGGGTGGCATTCCAGGCCTACGCGGCGTTCGCGCTCGTGCGGATGTGGACCACGGCCCAGGGCGGCTTTGGTCGCGTGTACGTGGCGCTGGAAGTGGCCGGTGTGGTGCTGACCGCTGTTGTCGCCGCACGTGGGCACCGCGGTGTCGGCCGCCCGGTCCCGCGGCCGTTCGTATCCGAGCACTGGCGGTTTGGCCAGTTGTACAAGAACGCCAACGACCCGGCGTTGTTCGTGCCCACACGAGACGGCTCCCGCTGGACGCTCAACTTCGGCCGGCCGAAGGCGGCGACGCTCCTCGGCGTGGTGCTCGGCGCGGGCGTGCTCGGGCCTACGGTCATCATCATCCTGGCCCTCCGCTACACGTTTTAGTCCTCGCTACTGTCCGGAGAAATACAGGCGCCGGAGCGACCGGTCGGTCCCCGCGCCGAAGTAGTTGCTGCTCGCGCTCTCTCCGTCGATCCATGCGGATGTTTCGGCCAGGTGCTTTCTTCTGAGTGCCGCGGCCGGCGTGGTGCTGCCTTTGAACCGCAACGACTCCCTGAAGGCGTAGTGCGAGAACAACCGCATGAACTCACCGAGGTAGACGTCCGCCACGGCCTCGTTGCCGCGGATGACGAGCATGTTCTCGTCGTTGGTGTCGGTGGATGCGGCCGAGAAGTTGGCCGACCCGACCACGACCACGGGTGTCGTCCCCAGCGGATCGACCAGCATGTATTTCGTGTGCACGAAGAGGACGTGCTGCTCGTCGGTGATGCGGTCGATCTCCTCGAGCCACCGATCGAAATTGTTCAGCGCCACGCGGTTCCCCACCGAGATGGTGACATTGCGATGTTTGCGGACGCGGTCGATCTCCGCCGCTTGTTGCCGGAACTGGGCGCCGTTGCCCTTCTTCTCCATCAGCGCGAAGCGCAGGACGTCGTCTTCCCGGTCGTACACCTTGGCGAACCGTTCGTTCATGCCGAATGCAAAGGTCATGAAGAGTCCCCGCTGCGCGCCGCCGGCCATCTGCGCATACCAGTCCAACGCATCCAGGTTGAGACGCGGTGAGAACACCGTCAGCGTGCCGTTGGACAGCGAGGGCGGAGGAACGGCGCCCAGCGCACCGACGGCCGTGGCGGTTGGCTTGCGCGTCTTGTCCGCGTTGAGGATGTTCCAGTAGGCGACGTACGCGTCGGCGATGCCCCCGTCGCGCACGACGTGGGCGTTGTTCGAGTGGCCGAAGATGCCGTTCTGGCTCAAGTTGGTCGAGCCCGTCCACACCGCCACCGATGCGCCGTTGTGGCGGAGGACCAGAAACTTGTTGTGGGCGTAGTTTCCGGAACGCTCGCGAGGCTTCGTCAGGCTCTTGATGCCGCTTCCCTCGAGGGCCTCCTCGTTCTTCTCGCTCTGCGAGTCGCCGTCATACAGGATTTCGATGTGTGCGCCCCGGGCCTTGGCGGCCTTCAGGGCCTTGAACACCCGGTCGTTCTTGAACTCGAAGAACGCCCCGAACAGCTCGGAGCCGGCGCCCGCCGCCTCGATGAAGCTTTCCAGCCCTTCGAGCAGTCCTCGCGACAGCCAGTCGAAGGCCGCCTGGCCCACGACGTCCGGACGCTGGTTCTGGAACCGGCGCGCATACTCCTGGGAGGCCACCGCGCCGCGGTTGAAGAAGATGGCGTGTTCGCCCACGTTCACCGCCTCGGTGGTCACCGTCAACGTGACCTCCGGGCCGTTCGTCAGCGCAAATGCCGGGGCTCGGCGCGCGACGATTCGGTAGCTGTACGTCTCTCCAGGCGACACCGAGTAGTCGGCCCACTGGAACGTTTGAAAAGGATGCTTGTGGGAGCTGACCGGCACACCTGCCGCCGGGTTCGGTTCGACGGATTCGAAGGTCTTCATGCCGGTCATCCAGCGCACTTCCTCGTCGCTGGATCGCCGCCGCCCGATGGAGAAGCCGAGCACGTTCTCGGCCAGAATCTGGCTGGCCGGCATGTCCCAGCCGAGGAGCACCACGTTCGTTCCCGCCACCGCCAACGCTGTGAGCCCGTCCGACGACGCTGTGTTCCGCAAAGCAGCCTCCCAACCGCGGCCACCTGAAATAGTGGCCACCGGTACTAACGACGGGCTCAGCCGTTTCGAACATCCGGTGGAGAGAAGAAGGGAGGAATTGGATAATGTTGATCCTCGGATGCGGCAGGCCACCACACTCCTGGCACTTGTACTGCTCGTGCTGAGCCCGTGCCTTCGCGGCGCTGTCGCAGGGCAGACCGAGGACGACCCCGATCGCCTGTACGAACGGCGCGAGGACCTGGCGAGCGTTCTCGCGGCCGCGGCCACGTGGGAACGCCGCCTGGCCGCCCGCGCGACCGACTATGAATCCGCATGGAAGCTGGCCCGCGCGTGTTATTGGCTGGGCAGCCACGTGGTGCAGGCGGAGCGTCGCGCGCAATTCGACCGGGGGATTGCCGCGGCCCGCCGGGCCGTAGCCGCTGATCCACGGGCTGCGGCAGGCCACTTCTGGCTAGCGGCGAACATGGGCGCCATGGCCGAAGCGGCGGGCATTCGCGCGGGCCTGCGGTATCGCGGCGAGATCAAACGCGAGTTGGAGACCGTTCTCGCACTCGACCCCGCGTTCCAAAAGGGGTCGGCCGATCGTGCCTTGGGCCGCTGGTACTTCAAAGTGCCCGGGCTCTTCGGCGGCAGCGACCAGAAATCGCTCGAACACCTCCGGCGCTCCTTGACCTACGACCCCGACAGCGCGGCGTCGCTGTCGTTTCTGGCCGACACGCTGATCGAGATGAACAAACGCGAGGAGGCGCGCCAGGCGCTCCAGAAGGTGCTGGCGGTCCCGATCGACCAAGAGTGGGGGCCCGAGACCCGGGAATTCCAGAAACAGGCCGTCGCCACGCTGCAGCGCTTGCGCTAGTCCGCGTCCGAGGCGGGCACCGCCGGGCGCGTCAGGTGGAACAGCCAGCTTCCCGGCACGAGTGACGCCAGCGGCCCGGCCCAGCCGCTGCCGAGGACCCTTCGAAACAGCCTCGAGATCAGAAACGGTCGCCGCAGCGCCCGTCGCGCCGCCGCCAGGTACGCATCAACAGGCAGGCCAGTTGCCGCGGCCGCGCCCGCGCTGTGGCCGGACAGCATCGCGTTGAGGATCCCCGAGCCCGTGAAGGGGTCGATGAAGCCCAGCGCGTCGCCGGCTGGATACACGAGTGGCTCCGGGGCCTGGTGTGGCATCAGTCCTGGCACCAACGGACCTGTCGTGAGCCAGTCGAATGTGCGCTCGAGGCCCTGGATGCGCGACTGCAGCGCGTCACAACGCGCGAGGACTCGTTCCGGTTGGAACCCGCATTCCCGCAGGAGGCGCTCGGGAGCCAGGCCGCAGATGTTGATCTGCCCGCCTTCCACCGCGCTCATGCCCACGTAGCAGCCGTCGAAGAAGAACAGCGCAACGGTGTCGTCCGCCATTCCCTGGTAGTGCGCCTTGAAGCCGAACGCGCGGTTGCCCGCCTGTGCCTGCGCGGCGCGCCCGTTGGCCAGTATGAGCGGCCGAAGGGCCGTGCGCGGCGTCAGCGTCTCGCGCACGACGTCTGCGCCCATGGCCGTGGCCGTGTCCAGGAGCAGCCGGTCCAGCGCGTGCCGGCTCAACCCGTACGCAGGGAGCGGCAGGGCATGCCGCACCACTCGAGGGCCGAAATGCAGCTCCATGTGGCGGATCGTCGCGGGCCGCAGCCCAAGGAACTCGTCCGCGCAACCGGCGCGCTGCAGCACGGACAGGATCTCCGGCGACAGGAACTCGCCGCACACCTTGTGTCGAGGAAACGCGGTTTTCTCGAAGACGCGGACCTGCGCGCCGTGGCGTCGGGCGGCGATCGCTGCCATCGCGCCGGCCGGGCCGCCGCCAACGATATCGATCGGTGTCACCTCAGGTGCCCACGCGTATGATGGACCACCCACGATGCAGCGCAGCTTCGATTCCGAGATCCTGGACGGCGAGGGCCTGCCGGCGGAGGTCGTCGCGCGCGCGCACCGCGGCTTGCGGCTCACGCATACGCTGCTCGGGAACCGGGCGGCCATCATCCGTGCCTTGCGTGAGGGACCGCCGATTCGTCGCCTGCTCGATGTGGGCTGTGGCCACGGTGGCATGCTGGCCGACATCCGCGAGCGCCTCTCGATCGACGTGATCGGCGCCGATCTGAAGCCGCCCGCCACGGCTGTGGTGCCGATCGTGCGCGCCGACGTAACACGGGACCCGTTGCCCGAAGCCGACGTCGCGATCAGCGTCTGCCTGGCGCACCATCTCACCGACGATCAGGTCGTCGACCTCATACGGAACGTCGGCAGGAGCTGTCGTCGGTTCATCATCCTCGACCTCGTTCGCAGCCGCATCCCGCTGGCGCTCTTCCGGGTGGCCGCGCCGCTGGTGCTGCCGCCGGTGAACGTCGCAGACGGCGCCACCTCCATTCGGCGGGCCTTCACGCCGGCCGAGTTTCGCGCCCTCGTCGGCCGCGCCCTGAACGGCGATCCGTTCCGGCACACCGTCGCGCCTTTCTACATCCGCCAGATTGCCGACATGACCTATTCCTGACCGGACCCGACGTACCGCCGAAAGGCGAGCACGGCGTTCAGCCCACCGAACGCGAACGAGTTCGATAGGGCCGCTTCCACTTGCACGTCACGGGCCCGGTTGGGAATCACGTCCAGGTCGCACTCCGGGTCGGCCTCGGTGAAGTGTGCCGTCGGCGGCAACACCCCGTCGCGGAGAGCCAGGATGGTGGCCACGGCCTCCAACGCCGGCGACGCGCCCAGCGCATGGCCGTGCATCGATTTGGTGGCGCTCACGAGCGGCGGCGCCGCGAACACCGCGCGGATCGCGCGGGTCTCCGTGGAGTCGTTCGCCGCGGTACCCGTGCCATGGGCGTTGACGTAGCCGATCTGCGTCGCGTCCAGCCCGGCGTCGCGCAGCGCGGCGGACATCGCGCGTGCGGCGCCATCGGCCGAAGGTGCGGTCAGGTGCCCGGCGTCCGACGACATGCCGAAGCCGCAGATCTCCGCATGAACTCGCGCCCCGCGAGCCACGGCCGCGTCCAGATCCTCGAGCACGACGACGGCGGCGCCTTCGCCCAGGATGAGCCCGCGGCGGTCTCTCGAGAACGGCCGGCAGGTATCCGGCGCCACCACCCGCATCGCCTCCCACGCCCGAAGCATGCCCAGTGTCACGGGCGCCTCGGTGCCGCCGGTCACCGCCACGTCCACCTGCCCCGAGCGGACCATCCAGAACGCCTGCCCGATGGCATGCGCGGCCGACGCGCACGCCGTCGAGACGGTGTAGCACGGGCCGGTGATGCCGTGGCGCATCGAGATGTAGCTGGCCGACGCGCTCGTCATGACCTTCGGAATCGACATCGGGTCGAATCGGGTGCGCCCCTCCGCATAGAGCAGACGATACGTGTGGTCTTCCGTCGGCTTCCCGCCGATGGCGCAGCCCGTGACGACGGCGGTGCGTTCAGGAACCAGCGCCGCGCCGCTGTGAGCGATGGCCTCGGCGGCCGCGATTCCCGCGAACTGGACCGAACGGTCCAGTTGCCCCGCAGTCTTGGCGTCGAAGTGCAGAAGAGGGTTGAAGTCTGGCACCTCAGCGCCGTTCGAGAACTTGATCCCCGAACAGTCCACCGCGCGGATCGGGCCGATGCCCGACGTTCCGGCGCGCAGCGCGCTCCAGAAGCTCGACACGCCCACGCCGAGCGCCGAGACGACGCCCGCGCCCGTGACCGCCACGCGTCTCATGCGTTCTTGGCCGCCAGCAGGCGCTCGATTCCCTCGACTGCCTCGCGCACGGACGCGAACTCCTTGGCCGCGTCATCGGGAACTTCGACGGCGAACTCTTCCTCGAGCGCAAAGAGGATGTTGAGGCCGTCCAGGGAATCGATCCCGAGTTCGCGGAAGGTGCTCTCGTCCTGGACCCGGTCGGCTGGAAGCTTCTGCGTCTCGGCGACGACGCGTCTGACCCGTTCCGAAATCGTCTCTGGCATGTGTTGGCCCCAGGATACCTACCACTGCAGGAGCAGTAACTCGGAGCAGAACCCTGGCCCCATGGCCGCCATCAGACTATAGGAACCGGGCGGTTGGCGACGGTTCAACAGGAACTCTTCCAGCACGAGTAACACGGAAGCCGAGGAGAGGTTGCCGGTACGCCGCAGGCAGGTCCAGGATGCGTCCAGCGCACCTTCCGGCAACTGCAGGGCTTCGGCGGTGGCCTCCAGGATGCGCGGTCCCCCCGTGTGCAAAATCCAGCCGTTGATCTCGGTTCGACTCAGCCCTTCGGCTCCCAGAAACGCGTCCACGTCGGCGGCGAAGAACTGCTCGACGACCACCGGCACCTCCCGCGAGAGGACGATGCGGAAACCCTTCTCGGAGATATCCCAGCCCATCACCTGCTCGGTGTCGGGGTAGAAGACCGAGCGCGTGGCCAGGATGCGCGGGCCGCGGCACGCCACCTCGGCGCCTGCCACCAGCGCGGCGCCGGCACCGTCACCGAAGAGCCCAGACGAGATGAGGTTGGCGATCGACAGGTCGTCGTGTTGCAACGTCAGCGAGCACAGTTCGACGGCGATCACCGCGGCGACCTGGTCCGGAAAGGCTTTCACGTAGTCGGCGGCACGGGCCACGCTGGCCGCCCCCGCCACGCAGCCGAGCCCGAAGATCGGGACGCGCTTCACGTGCAGCGGGAGCTGCATGCGGTTGATGAGCCTGGCGTCGATCGACGGGCTGGCGATGCCGGTTACCGACACGAAGAAGATCGCGCCCAGCGCGTCCTTGGAAATGCCCGAGCGCTCCAGCGCGAGGGTCAGCGCCTCTTCGCTGAGGTTCAGCGCCACGTCGATCCAGTGATTGTTGGCCGCGCCCCACGTCGTGATGGCGTGGTACTGCTCCATCGGCAGCGCCAGGTGGCGGGTTTCTACCCCGACGCGCTGGTGCAGGCGCTGCATGAACTGTGGATTGTCGAGCTTGGCGCCCCAGAACTGCTTCAGCGCGTTCAGCAGAATCGTCTGGTCGTACTTGTGTTTCGGGAGCGCGCTGGCGGCCCCGGCAATGAGCATAGGCCCGTTACTGTACCGCTGGTTGCCGCGTGTCGTAGAATCGTACTCTTCCGCAGCTAGAAAACTTGACCACACCGAATTCCGACCAGATGAGTCAAGTTTTCTCCGCCCCGCCAGAGGCGGGGCCAAAAGACGCTGCCCTAGCGAGGCGGAGCCTCGCTAGTGTTTGAGCGGCATGGAGCATCGAATGATCAAGGTGATCGACATCGCAACCAAAGCCAGGACCTCGGTGCCCGAGGGGCACAAGCGGGCCATCCTGGGCCCGTCTGACGAAGGAACCAGGGTCCAGGTGGCCATGGAGGAGGTCGATCCCGGCAAGGCATGTCGCGTCGGTCCCAGCGACCAGACTCAGGTGGTCTACATCCTGGAAGGAAAGGACGCCACGGTGGCCCACACGAAGGCGGGCACGACGGCGCAGCGTACGGTCGACCGGCGCGCGGGCGTCTACCTGGAGCCGTCCGAGGAGGCCACCATCACCGCCGCCGCCACGCCGCTCGTACTCCTGCTCGTGACTGTCCCCAAGCACACGGGCCGGCCCGTGGAAGGCAGCGAGCCCGCAACCGGCTACTTCTTCGAAGACGCGCAACTGCGGTCGCTGATCGACGAGAAGGGGTTCCGTGAGCGGACCTTCTGGGTCAACAAGGAAACGGGCCTTTCCGGCTCCTGGGACCTGCAACTCGGCCGGATGCTCTATGCGTCACACGCGCATTCGCCGCGGCACGTGCATCACCCGTCGAAGACCAGCACGATCATCCCCGAGCACTTCTACCTGATCGAGAAGGGCACGGGCGAAGTGAAGCACGACGACGGCAGCCTTCCCGTCGGTCCAGGCAGCCTGGTGTTGATCCCTTCCGGAGAGTGGCACCAGCTTGTCGCGTCCGATAGCGGGTTCGACTACATCGAGTTCCAGGCGCCGTTCGATTTCGTCACCACGATGGACCACGATCCGTTGGGGAAGAACTGGTACATCAAGGGGACGGACGACGGAACGGGCAAGCCCCAGCGGTGGGTGCAGAGCTGATCCGGTTTCCGGTCTCCAGTCTCCAGTTCAGCGCCATCCCAGACGCACGACTTCGAAGTCGGCGGCCGTCAGGCCGTGAAACGCCGGGTTCAGCTCGCCGTTGTTCCAGCGAGGGTCCATCGCTCCGGTGACGTACAGGTCGCTCCCGTTGTCCGCGACGATGAGCCCGTGCGTCTGCATGGCCCGGAAGATGTTCTGGATATAGACCGGGTAGCCGGCCAGGCTCTTCGACGCCTTCAGCCGCAGGCGAGCGCCCATGGGTAGGGCCCCCGACGTGCTGCCCGCGCGATGAGACGCGGGCCACACGTACCCGTTGGTGCGCCGCACGGTGACGCGCAGCGCATGCCGCACCGGGCCGCGGAGGGCCTCGTCGTACCGCACGAGTCCGGGCAGGATAGCCAGGCCCGCGGCGTCCGCGGACGTCCATCCTTCTGGGCGCCTGGCGTTGGACGACAGATCGACGATGGCACCAGAACCCGCTTCCCAGCGCCGGGCGGACGCGTTCCACCGTGTCCCGAAGAGCTCGTACAGAATCCAGCGCTCGCGATCGACGATGAGCATGTGGCGGTCGCCGTCCGACCCTCCGCCGGGCGCGCCGCCTTCGATGAAGTTGGACTGCACCCGGGCGGCATCTGGGATCGGGTACCCGATCTGGCCAGCGAACCCCGCGTCGCTTTCGCTGCCGTAGTCGACAAAGGTCACCGGCACGCGGGGCTGGGACCCTGCGACGCCGACGTACGGGATGCCGTAGGGTGGTGGTCCGAAATCGGGATGTGATGTGCGCGTGCGCCCGATGAAGTCGATGAAGGCGTCCGACTGCGGATCCAGGGGTGCGTTCGAGATGTCCTGGTTCCACCAGTTGTCGGACGGCAGGAGCTGCCGGCCCCCGAAGTCATCGGTCAGTCGTACGTCACCCGGAGATGCCGTGGTCGGGGTTGGGGTGCCAGGTGCTTGCGTGCCCAGCGTCGGCGACGGGCCGGTGGGGGAGCCGTCCGAGTCGCCACCACATCCGGTCAGCAGCGCCGCCCCGACCAGACACACGGTCCCGATGCGCCGTCTCCACCCGCGACTGTTCACCTTGGCCTGCATCCCTGGACCATTCGATGTGTTCCATCGGTCGCAAGAAGTGGACCACGCCGCCATGGCGTGCGGGCCGCGGTAAAGACGGGTGGATTCCACGGTGCGCGAGGTGCGCAGGGATGCGGCGCCGTGGCCGCGATGACGGTTTTCACCTTCGTGGTTGACACGATTAGATAGTTAGCTAACTATAGACACGTGGCTCACGTCTTCAAGGCGCTCGCCGACCCCACCAGACGCCGCGTGCTCGAGCTGCTGCGCGAGCGACCGATGACCGCAGGGGAGCTATCCGACCACTTCCCGGTGTCCAAGCCCACGATGTCGGCGCATTTCACGGTGCTGCGCGAGGCGGGCCTCATCGAGTCGGACAAGGCGGGGAAGTCGATCACCTACCACCTGAATCTCTCGGTGCTCGAGGACGCCCTGCTGGGTTTTGCCGGCGTGTTCGGAATCGGGGTTGTGTCGCGACAACGGCCCACCCGGGTGGCGCCGGTACTTCGAAAGGGGACAGTTAGATGATCGCACGACCTATCGGGCTCGCCTTGGCCTCGGCCGCAGTCATCCTCTTGACCGCGGTCCTCGCCAGATTCTTGCAAGCGTCGGACCTCATCGATGCCGAATCCGCAAAGCGCATGGTATCGGTGGTGATCGGGCTCTACGTCGCGGTGTGGGGTAATTTCATGCCGAAGCGGTGGGGAGCGCCCGTCGCACCGGGGTGCGCCCCCAGTCGCGCACGGTCGGTGACCCGCGTCGGTGGCTGGGCGATGACGCTCGCCGGGTTGGTCTTCGCCGCGGCCTGGGCGTTCGCACCGATCAACGTGGCGCGGCTGGTGGCCGTGGGTGCCGTCGCGAGCGCCACCGTGGTGATGATGGCCTACGCGGTCTGGGCGATCGCGACCTGCGGATCGCGGACCGCGAAGCGTGCGCCGACGGCCTTCTAGCCCGGTTACCATGACACGATGAACGACGCGACCGTCGACGCACGCCGCCTCGGCTGGCAGGTCTACTACGGCTGGGTGGTGGTGGGCGTCGCGGCGCTGGCCATGGTGGGCACGCTTCCCGGCCGCACACAGGGCCTTGGCCTCATCACCGAGCCGCTGCTGCGTGACCTCGCGGTGGATCGCGTCCGCTTTGCCGAGATCAACTTCGTGGCGACGCTGGCGGGATCCCTGTTTTGCTTCGGCATCGGGGGCCTGGTCGATCGCCACGGCAGCCGCCTGATCCTGACCTCGCTGTCCCTCCTGTTGGGTGCCGTGGTGGTGGCGATGAGCAGCGTGCAAAGCGCCGCCATGCTGTTGCTGCTGGTCACGTTGACGCGGGGACTCGGCCAAAGCGCGTTGTCGGTGGTCAGCCTGGCGATGCCGGGCAAGTGGTTCCGCCGCCGGCTGACGTGGGCCATGGGTGTCTACGCGCTGGTCATGAGCGTGGGGTTCATGCTGGTGTTCCCCGCGGTCGGCGCGTTGGTCCTGTCTCGAGGGTGGCGATTTGCCTGGGCGTCGATCGGCGTGGCGCTCGTCCTGGTGGTGGCGCCCGTGGCGTGGACGTTCGTGCGGCCCGACCCAGGGGCCAACGCCGAGTTGGAGGTCCCTGTTGCGGACCGGACCGGTCCTGACGTCGCGGACTCGACGCTGGGTTCCGCGCTTCGGTCCCCGGCGTTCTGGGTGTTCGGGGTGGCCAGTTCCTTCTATGGGCTCGCGGCGTCCGGCATCGGGCTGTTCAACGAGTCGATTCTGGCCGAACGAGGCTTTACGCCTGACGTGTACTACCGGGCGCTGGCCGTCACGGCGATTACCGGCCTGGCCGGCAACTTCATCGCCGGTGCGTGGGCGGATCGCGGCTCCTTGCGCCGCGTGCTCGTCGCGGCGCTCGTCCTGCTGGCGGGCGCGCTCGTCGCGTTGCCCCATGTCAGCACACCCGCCCACGTGATGGCGCAGGCCGTGGCGATGGGGCTTGCCGGCGGCTTCGTCATGGTGGTGTTCTTCAGCTTCTGGGGTAAGGCGTACGGCAGGACGCACCTGGGCCGCATTCAAGGTGCCGCACAAGCGCTGACCGTGTTTGCGTCGGCGACTGGGCCACTCCTGTTGGCGTGGTGCGTCGACGCCACCGGGTCCTATGCGGGCGCGTTCTATGCCCTGGCCGCGGCGCTGGTGGGCCTCGCGGTCGCCGCGCTGATCGTGCGAGTTCCGGCGTCCGCGGGCGGCTGACGCCCGCGGTCACCGCCGCCGTTGGTCCTTAAGGCCGCGGCCGGGAAGCGCTTTTCCTCGGGCGCTTCGGCACGAAGGCCAGAAACCGGCGCGGGTTGTCCACCACGATGCGGCGCAGCACATCGTCGGTCGCGCCGGCGGCTTTCAGCCGTGGCACAAAGCTCGTGAGGGTTCGGCCGTAGGCTCTCGAAGCGTCCCCGGCAAACAGCAAGTTGTCGGCGAAGCCCGCGTCGAGGAGTGCCATCACCAACGGCACTTGCGTCGGGTCGCCGTTCCCGCCCTGCCGATCGAAGCCCACGAAGGCGCCGCGCCGGCAGATCGCCTTGTGGACGTACACGTTCGGATCCACCAGATTGCCCAGGTGACCGATGGCGACCCGCGCCGGGTTCACGCCGGCGTCCTCGAGGATGTTCAGCTGCTCGATGGCCGCTTTTCCGGGGATCCCCGTGTGCGTGAAGATCGGCAGGTTCGTCGCCACGTGCGCCTTGCCCACGGCGCGAAACACCTTTCGCTCGTCGGGGGTCATCTCGTCCCAGGAACCGATCTCGCCAAAAGCTCCCAGGGGCACGTCGTCGGCCTGGGCGATCAGCGCCCGAACGATCTGGTCCTCGCGCATCGCGGCGATCGTGCTCGGATACCAGGGCTGCGAATAGAACCCGCCGGCGGCGACGACAGGCAGGTCCGCCGCCATCGCCGCCTGCCGCACGAAGGCCAGGTCGCGTCCCATGGCCTCGGCCCCCGCGTCCACGATGCAGGCCACGCCCTCGCGCTTCGCGGTCCTCAACTCCTCGGTCATCAAGTTGACGTCGCGCATCGGATCGGGCGGGGACGCGGGTGGAGGACCGCCGGCGCGCGCCGGGGCCGGGGGCAGGCCATTGGCCGCGCGCGCGGCCGCCGTGGCGGCGCCAAACTTTGCGCCGAAGTCGGGCGGCAGGGACAGGTGCTCGTGGAAGAGCGTGGCGCCCCCGGCCAGATCGGTCGGGGCCATGTCCTTGAAGAGTGTCCTGATGATGGCACCTTGTGGAAAGGTGAGTCCCTGGGCGCGCGCCGTGGTCGAGACGACCGTGGCGACGGCGCCGAGCCCGAGCAGTTCGAGCACTTCCCGGCGGGTCATTCCTTGCCGTCCCGTGGCGCGCCGGTGCCCGAGGAGCCGACGAAGAGCCGGCGGCCATCCGAGAACGTCAGCTCGCGCCCGTTGCCTTTGAGCGAGCCATCCTTGGCGCGGAAGCCTTCGACCAGGATCTCGCTGCCAAGCGGGAGGGAGTTCTTCGTGAACCCGCGCCGGTAGAGCGCATTGGGCGGTCCGCCTTCGATCATCCAGCGCTCCACCTTGCCATCGGGCCGCTTCACGTCCAGGTGGAGCCACGTGTGGGGGTTGATCCACTCCATCTTCGTCACGGTGCCTCGAATCTTGAAGGGTTTGCTGGCGTCGAACTCGGCCGCGAACGCGTGGTGCGCGGCCGCCGACGCGACGCAAGCCAGCGCGATGGAGGCGGTCAACGGAACGACGAGATCTCTAGCGGGCATGGCTTCCTCGTGGTGAGTGCGGGGGCGGGTGTCTCAGCGCGCGGCCCGCTTCGCGGCGTCGATGCGATTGCCGGTCAGCAGGTTCGTCATCGCGTAGTTGCCCTCGTGACAGGCGTACTCGTAGATCTGGGTGCCGTCGTCCAGCCGCGTGATCGGCATGACGGCCGTCCAGGGCCGCTCGAACGTCGTCGGATCATCCACCGTGATGCGGTACTCCATCGTCTCGGCGTCCTTCCGCGTGAAGCGTTCGACCAGGTGCAGCGTTTCGGACGGCCGCGTGAAGATGTTCGCCCACTCGTAGCTGGTCCGATCGATGAAGTTGATCGTGTCGACGACCAGCGTCTGGCCCTCCCACGTGCCAACCGCGTCGCCGAACCACTGGCGGATGCGGCCGTGCCCGCGCCCATCCGTCGGAATGACCCGGCGGTCCATGTATTCCTCGTGCAGGATGGTGACGTAACCCGGGCTCTGTGCGATGCGGTTGTGTCCCCCGTTGGGGCCCTGCCACATCAGGGCGGTGACGCCGTCGGTGAGGCAGCGTTCGCCGGTGTCGGGGTCGAGATACGACTCGTAGGGCCCGACGCCGTAGCGCGCGGCGGCACGGGTTTCGGCTTTCCTCGCATCGGGGGTGTAGGGGATCCGGCCGTCCTTCGGGTCGACGACCAGCGATGTCTGCTTCAACACTTCCCTGGGGCGGCCGTGGTCCTGCCAGAAGCTGTTGTACTCGTTGCCACGAATGGGGGATTCGCCAACCGAACGACGGCCTACGGCTGCGCCCTCGGCGCCCGCGAGCCGCTGCGCCGCCTGCTCCCGCTCGATGCGCTGGCTCTCGGCCACTTCCTCGTCGGTCAGCGACTCGCGTCCTTCGAAGCGCGCCGGGCGCTCCAGTGGGATGGCGGCCTCGTACCGCCAGACACCCTGCAGGTCCGGCTCGTTCCAGGGCGTCGCCGACGGCGTCCACGCTTGCGACGTCGGCTGGTCGGCAGCCGTGTCCTGTGATGCGCCGCGCGTCGCGAGCGTTGCCCCGATCGCGGCGGCGAGCACGAGCGTCGTGGCCAGGTGCCGAGCGTTCATCCCGCTGCTCCTTCCGCCTACTTGTTCCGCTGTCCCGTTGCCGGGTCGATGATGCCGAGCTGGCCGTACATCATCTCCTCGACGAACTCCACGCACTTGTATTCGAGGATCTTCTTGTTCGGCTCGACGCGGCGGTAGAGCGGCATCCGCATCTTCCACGGACGCGTGAACACCTTGGGGTCCTCGATCGTTGCCTCGTACATCAGGTGATCGGCGCTGACCGGCGTGTAGCGTTCGGTGACGTGGAGCTGGTCACTGTGGAAGTTGCCCGCGCGGTCGAACCACGTTTCCTCGTTGAAGTCGGTCACGTCCACCACGAGTGTCTCACCGTCCCAGCGGCCGCGGGACCAGCCCATCCACGTCGGGGCCGGACTGTCGCCGACCGGGTCCAGATGGATGGTTCGGGTGGCACCGGCAAACTCGTAGGCCAACACGATCTTGTCCGTACCCTGGAGAATCTGGAACGGGTAGGGCATATAGGTCGCGCGAGGGACGCCCGGCATGTAGCACTTGACCTCGGGATCCCGCTCCAGCCAGTGCTCGGCGTTCTCCTTTCGCCTGGCAGCGGCCCAGTCCTGGTAGGGAATCTCGTCGCCTTCGACCACGCCCTCGCCGGCCGGCACACCACCCACCGCGCCCAACGCCCGCACGGCCGGCGCCGGCAGCTCCACGTGCGTGGCCCTGACCAGACCGGCCACTCCGGTGCGTGGCGCCGCTGGCATGAGCGCCAGCGCGGGCCTGGCCGCATGTGCTTGGATGTCGAAGTTGGCTGTGTTCAGCGCCTGCCAGACGCCGTTCAGGTTCGGCCGATCATCGGCCGTGCGGACTGCCTTGAAAGCGCCTCCCGCCTGGGAGGCATTCGGCCTCTGGTACATCCACCACGAGCCCGCCAGGGCCGCAGCCGCGAACAGAACGCTCCCCAAGATCGCTCGCATCCTACGCGCCTCCGCACCAGAGCCAACCCTACCCAGTCTCGCGCGGGATTATGGGATCGATTCGGTCCCCTCGACAATACCCAAGTGGGGCGGCATTTTGCGGTGGGGACAGCGGTGGGGACAGGGGGAAGGGAAGACGCTCGAGCCGATCGTCGCGTCGAAGCCCAGGCGTCAACCTCGTCGCGCCGGCAGGCGCGCTTCCGGAATACCCAGGGCATGGGCGACGGCTCGCAGCCACGACTGGACTGTCTGCACGTTGTCTGGCCCCGCCCGGAGGAGTTGCTTCTGAGCGCCGCTGAGACCTTCCAGGCGCCGATCGGCGAACCGGTACCCGATGCCTTGGGGCGCGCGCGTCAGGCGCGCCGCCGCATCAGGCGCGGGCGTTTCGAGCAGCACCACGATCGCCCGCTCGAGCGTGCGGTCGAACGGCAGGTCCTGACCCAGTTCGCGGTAGGCCTCCTCGATGCTCGGCTTGATCGAGGCGTAGAGCCGGGCGGCAGCCGCGGGGTCGATCGACGCCACGGCCGCGGCCAGGGTGTCGTACCGGCGAAAGTTGCGGGTATCGCCCACCAAGCCAGCCGGTGCGTCGGTCACCCGGAAGGGCGACGACAGGCTCAGTGTCTGGAGGTGCCTCGCCGGCGTCTTGCCCTCCGCGATGTTGGAAACCACGACGGTGAAGTTGCGGATGAGCCCGTTGGTGGCGAGCCATGCCACGACACGCGGATGGGACGAGAGGGCGTTCACCAGTGAGCGGACCGCGGGATCGCTCTGGCCGAGCGGCGGGAGGTCGATCGGCGTCACGGCGCCGCCCAACGGATGAGCAGGCGGCTGCAACGCCTCCACAGCCTCCGGCGCCGGCGTGGCGGCGGCAGGCGCAAGGGGTTCCGATCCCTGTCGGTTGACGAAGACGTAGGCCGCGCCCGCGGCTGCGCCCAAGACGGCCAGGGCCAGGAACCACACACCGACGGGACGGCCCGGCTTGGGCTCCTGGACCGGGTGCTCTCGAAGCGTCAGCGCGTCGCCGTCATGAGGTTCTTGCTCGGCTTGGAGGGAATTCATCGAGACCCCTTCGTGGGGCAGAGTCTCGTAGTCGATCAGGTCTTGTCAACGCGACTCAGCGATGACGGCCCCCTGGCGCGGCGGTCGCCGCCTGCGAGCTGGGCACTGCCGTGGTCACCCGACAATGATCCCGTAGGGCCGCGAACTGCTGGCCGAAGGGAGGCCGGCCCCCTCATTGGGCGCGCCCGACTTGCCGCCTGGCGTCGGCACCAAATCGACGAACGCCTGCCATCCCTGCTCGGAGCTTCGTCGGTTCTGCCACAGCGCGCCGCCACACCAGAGATGCTGACTCGACGCCGAACGCATCCACATCCGTTGTGCCCTGACGGCCACGCCGACCAGTGGAATCCGGACCGTGAACGTGGCGGGCACCGTCGCGGAAAAATCGCGGGGTAGTTCCAGCCGCAAGCCGTCGGCGCTGACGTCGACGATGTGGGATGGCATGCCGTTCACGATGGCTTCGAAGCGGTTGACGGCCTTGCGGACCGACTTCCGGAACGGTCTGCGGTCCAGGATCTCCATCCACACGCAGCAACTCAGCCTCACGCGATCAACTGGCCGCGCCAGGGACAGGACTCCGCTGGCATTGGACCGAGCGTCGTGGTCGCCCACGAGGACGGTGGATGCCAGCGTGTTGCGCGCCCGGACAAGCGCCGGAAGGCCTGAGCCTTCGGCAAGGCCGGCATCCGCAACCAACAGATCCACCGGTCGCGCTCGGATGGCGTCGGCCGCGGCCTCGGCGCTGTATGCGCGTACCGGGTCCAGGCCATCTGCGGCCAGCCAATCGCAGACGGCCGCTCGCTCGACGGCGTTGGGCAGCCAGACGACGACGCGAGGTCGATCGGACATAGGGACCGTTCCATGCAGCGATGCTGCCGTCGGAAAAGCCTTTGGAAAGCGGCCATGAGGGTGACGGCTCACGACAAGATCGAGGGATGGAGTACGAGAAGCGTAAGCACCTCGGCCTCTATAATGCGGTGCACATGAGCGCCAAGTTGCTGAGCCGCCGGGAGATGCTGTTAGCCGCAGCTGTACTGCCGCACGGCGTGCTTCAAGCATTCGGCCAGGTCGCGTCAGGCGACGGCGAGGCCCTGGCGCAGATTCGGCAGATCGAAGCCCAGCTCGGTGGTGCGCGGCTGGGTGTGTCGGCCCTTCACCTCGGCAATGGGCGCCGCCTCAAGTACCAGGCGGACGAACCCTATCCGATGTGGAGCACGTACAAGATTCCGATCGCCCTCTCCGTGCTGAAACAAGTGGAGGCGGGCAAAGAGCGCCTCGATCGGATGGTCACGGTGGATCCGCGGTTCTTCTCGTCGGGTAGCGGCATCCTTACGGACTTCTTCAGTCACGGCGCGCTGGCTCTGTCGGTGCGAAACCTCTTGGAGCTGATGATCGTCGTCAGCGACAACACGGCGACGGCCATGCTGCTCGAAAGCGTCGGCGGCGGCGCTGCGGTGACCGCCGACTTGCGAGGCATGGGCGTGACGGGCATCCGCGTGGACCTGCCCAACATGCAGCGGGCGGCGCGCCTCCTGCCCAACTACACGCTGCCGCCGAAAGAGCAATGGAATGCGGAACTGGCCGGCCGGGTGAACGCGGCGCTTGGCGCCGTGCGGCCGGGAACGCCGGCGTGGGACTACGCGATGAAGGTGCTGGCGGAGGATCCGCGCGATCAAGGGAGCCCCGACGGGTTCGTGACGCTGCTGCAGGCGCTGTACGAGCATCGGGCGCTCGGCCGCGCTGGGGAGGAAGTGGCGCTCGACATCATGCGGCGATGTCGAGGGGACGCGCTCCGGGCGCTACTCCCACGCGACGTTGTCGTGGCGCACAAGCCTGGCGGTGGGCCCGGGTCGAACAACGACGTGGGCGTGCTCGAGGTCCCCGGCGGCCCCGTGCTGGCGGTCGCGGTGATGATGCGAAACTCCACGTCGGGCGGTGCCGCGAACGAACGCGCGATCGCGATGGCATCGCGCGTGGCGTTTGACACGCTCACAAGGGGCGAGGGGCGCCCCTGAATCGTGCCCCGACGCGCCCGATTTCTGCTGTAATTGACGCCATGAGATGGACGGCCCTTGTCTGGTGTATCTGGACCCTGGCGGCGCCGGCCGTGGCCGCCGCGGCTGGCACCGACATGCGGCTCCTGGACGCGGCCAGGCGCGGCGACGCGCCCGCCGTGCGGGCGCTGCTGCGCGAGAAGGTCGACGTCAATGCGACGGAGCCAGACGGCACCACCGCGCTCCACTGGGCCGTGCGCAAGAACCACCTCGACGTGACGCGACTGCTGCTTCGAGCCGGAGCGAGGGTGGCTGCCACCACGCGGTACGGCGTGTCGCCGTTGTCCCTGGCGGGCCTCAATGGAAGCGCGGTGGTGGCGGACGCGCTGATCGTCGCCGGCGCCGACGTGAATGCGGCCAATCCCGGCGGCGAGACGCCGCTGATGACGGCGGCGCGGGCGGGTGCGGCCGACCTGGTCAAGCTGCTGGTCAGTAAGGGCGCCAACGTCAACGCCGCGGAGAAGGTTCGCGGCCAGACGGCGTTGATGTGGGCCGTGCAGGAGAACCACATGGCGGTGGCGCGGTTGCTGGTCGAGGTGGGCGCCGAGGTCAACGGCCGGACAGTCGTGGCCGTGCCCGATGGCACGTCGGGACGGCCCGAGGCGCCGTCCGGCGATATCGGCGCGCACGGTCCGGGCATCTACAGGTCGCGCGCCGTGCCGAGTCCTTCGGGGGGCATGACGCCGTTGCTGTTTGCGGCGCGCGAGGGCTATCTGGACATGGCCCGCTTCCTGGTGGAGTCGCGGGCGGACGTCAACCAGCCCTCCGCCAACGGCACGGGCCCGTTGGTCGTTGCCATCACCAACAACCACATCGAGCTGGCGATGCTGCTCATCGAGAAGGGCGCCGCCGTGAACGCCGCGGACGCCTTCCACAAGCGCACGCCGCTCTATGCGGCCGTCGAACGGCGGAACCCCGACTACGCGCGCGACACCGCCGATCCATTGCCCGACGCGAAGGATCCGATGGACCTCATCAAGATGCTCCTTGCGAAAGGGGCCAACCCGAACGCCCGCGTGCACACGACGCCGGTGCGAGGGTTCATGCAGGTCAGCGCCAACTGGGCCAACTTCGACGGGCAGACGGCGTTTCTCCGCGCCGCGCTCTCGGGAGACATCACCTTGATGCGGCTCCTGCTCGACCACGGCGCCGACCCCAACCTGGGCACCTTCGACGGCGCGACGCCGCTGATGGCGGCAGCCGGCGTCAACTGGGTAGTCAGCCAGACCTTCAGCCGCTCCGACGAGGAGTATCTGCAGGCGGCAGCGCTGTGCCTTGAAAAGGGCAACGACGTGAACGCCGTCAACTCCCAGGGCTTCGCGGCCATCCACGGCGCGGCCAATCGAGGCTTCGATGCCATGGTGAAGCTCCTTGCACAGAAGGGGGCGAAGCTGGATGTGAAGGACAAGCAGGGACGGACGCCGTTGACCTTCGCGGAAGGCGTGTTCCTGGCCGTGCACCCGCCCGCCGGCAAGCCCTCCACGGCCGCCCTCGTGCAGTCGTTGACAGCGTCCAGGTAGACGTCGTGAAGAAGCTCTTCAGCATCACTGTCGGCGTGCTCGTTGCGGCCGGGTGGGGTCAAGCGATCTCGGGCCAGGCTCCCGCGGCACCGCGCGCGCCCCAGCCGGCAACGCCGGCTGCCGCGCCCCAGCGAGCAGCGGCGCCCGCGGCGCAGGACCTCGTCACGCGCTACTGCGTTACGTGTCACAACGATCGCTTGAAGACGGGCGGTTTGACGCTGCAAGGCATGGATGCCGCGCGCCCCGGCACACACGCGGACGCGTGGGAAAAGGTGGTGCGCAAGCTGCGGGGCGGGCTGATGCCGCCAAGCGGTGCTCCCCGTCCCGAGCGGGCGGTGCTGGAGGGACTACGAGCATCCCTGGAGACGGCCATCGATCGCGAGGCGCTGGCGTCGCCGGACCCGGGCGCCACGCCGCTCCATCGGTTGAACCGGACGGAGTACGCCAACGTCATCCGCGACCTGCTGTCGGTGGACGTCGATGTGACCACGCTCTTGCCCGCGGACGACTCCGCCGAAGGCTTCGACAACATCGCCGACGTGCTGGGGACGTCGCCTGCCCTGATGGAGCGCTACGTCTCGGCCGCCGCGAAGATCAGCCGACTGGCTGTCGGCAACACCGAGATCACGCCGCTCTCGACCACCTACAAGGTGCGCGGGGACCTCAGCCAGGACCAGCACATCGAAGGCCTGCCGCTCGGCACCCGCGGTGGCGTGCTCATCAAGCACACGTTTCCCGTGGATGGCGAGTACCTGTTCAAGTTCTCGCTCCTCAGGGTGAACTTCGGCCCGCAGTACGGCGGCGCGGCCAAAGGCGAGCAGCTGGAGATGAGCGTCAACGGGGAACGCGTGCTGTTGCGCGACCTGTCGTCGGTGCCTTTCTATTACATCCGCGGCGGTGGCGCCCCGGGCGGTGCGTCGCAAGGGGGCGTCCCCACCCCGGCGGTGGTCGGAGCCGCTGGCGGGCGGGGCGGCGCGGCGGGCCGCGGTGGAGCAGTGGCCACGGCGCCACTGGAAGTGCGGCTCCCGATCACGGCGGGTCCTCAGACGATCGTCGTCACCTTCATCCAGCACTCCGCGGCCGGGGTTGACGACCTGGTGCAACGCTTCGACGCCACCACGGCCGACCTGCAGACCGGGGTGCAGTTCGGCTACACGACGGTGCCGCACTTGTCCGGCGTGGAGATCGTGGGCCCCTACAACATCACCGGTCCTGGCAGCTCGCCGAGCCGCGCCCGCCTCTTCGTGTGCCAGCCGGCGTCGGCCGCCGAGGAAGATCCGTGCGCGAAGCGAATCCTCGCCACGGTGGCCCGGCGCGCCTACCGGCGCCCGGTGACCGACGACGACGTGGCCCCGCTCTTCGCGTTCTACCAGACCGGCCGCCAGGGTCGCGCGTTCGACCGCGGCATCGAGATGGCGCTGCGGCGTCTCCTGGCCGATCCGCAGTTCGTGTTCCGGTTCGAGCGGGACGCGGCCGCGGCGCCGGCCGGATCACCCCACCGCATCACCGACGTCGAGCTGGCGTCGCGGCTGTCCTTTTTCCTGTGGAGCAGCATCCCGGACGACGATCTCCTGTCGCTGGCGGCACAGGGCCGCCTGTCGGCGCCGGCCACGCTGCGCCAGCAGGTCCGCCGCATGCTGAAGGACGACCGCGCGCAGGCGCTCGTCACCAACTTCGCCGGGCAGTGGCTGTACCTGCGCGAGTTGCGCAACCGCAACCCGGACCTGTTGGTCTATCCGGACTTCGACGACAATTTGCGACAGGCGTTCCGCCGCGAAACCGAGCTTCTCTTCGAAAGCGTCTTGCGGGAAGACCGAAGCATCTTCGACCTGCTGACCGCCGACTTCACATTCCTGAACGAGCGGCTGGCCAAGCATTACGGGATCTCGGGCGTCTACGGCACGGACTTCCGCAAGGTGGCCGTGCCGAGCCCGGCCCGTCGCGGCATCCTGGGTCACGCCAGCATCCTGACGGTGACCTCGGCGCCCAACCGCACGTCCCCGGTCACCCGCGGCGCGTGGATCCTGGAGAACCTGCTCGGCAGCCCGCCGCCCCTGCCTCCGCCGGACGTGCCGCCGCTTCCGGAGGCGACCAACGGCCAGGGCCTTGCCCCGGTGGCCACGTCGGTCCGCGAGCGCATGGAGCAGCACCGCAAGAACGCGCCGTGCGCCGGGTGCCACAAGATCATGGATCCCATCGGGTTGGCGCTCGAGAACTTCGACGGCGTCGGTCGTTGGCGCACGCGCGACGAGGGCATGGCCATCGACACGTCGGGCCAGTTGGTGGACGGCACGACGGTGGCCGGCGCCGACGGACTCCGCGAGGCGCTGATGCGCTATCCGGACGCGTTCTCGCAGACCCTGACGGAAAAGCTTCTCATGTATGCCGTGGGCCGCACCGCCCATCACGAAGACATGCCCGTGGTGCGTGCCGTGGCGCGGAAGGCCGCGCAAGGCCAGTATCGTTTCTCGGCCCTCGTGATGGCCGTTGTCGAGAGCGGGCCGTTTCAGATGCGGATGAAGAAGGCTGAGGGGGCACGATGAACTTCCTGATGAAGAAGCACCTGTCGCGCCGGACGTTCCTGCACGGCACGGGGGCCACGCTGGCCTTGCCGTTCCTGGAATCGATGGTCCCGGCGCAAACGTTGCTGAAGAACACGGCGGCCAACCCGACGACGCGGCTGGGCTGCATCTACGTCCCTCACGGTGCCACGATGGACAAGTGGACGCCCGCGACGGCGGGGAAGGACTTCGCGCTGTCGGAGATCCTCAGCCCCCTCGAGAAACACCGGCGCTATCTGTCCGTGGTCAGCAACCTCGCACACCAGAGCGCGACGGGTGCGGACGCGGGCAGCGAGCACGCGCGGTCGGCGGCGATCTTCCTGAGCGGCGCGAACCCCGAGAAGGGGTCGGTGCGCGTGGGCGCCACCATGGACCAGTTGGCCGCGGCGCAGATCGGGCAGGGGACACCCCTGCCGTCTCTCGAGCTGGCGATCGAGGAAGTGAGCCTCAGCTGCGGCGCGGGATACGGTTGCGCGTACTTCAACACCATCGCGTGGAAGACGCCCACGGTCCCGCTGCCGATGGAGAACAGCCCGCAGGCCGTGTTCGAGCGGCTCTTCGGTGACGGTGGCACCGCCGCCCAGCGCCTTCAACGCAAGAAGGAAGATCGCAGCATTCTGGACTCGGTCCGGCAACAAGCCTCGCAACTGCAAGCCACGCTACCAGCCTCCGATCGCGCCCGCGTCGAAGGCTATCTGGACGACGTGCGGGAGATCGAGCGACGCATCAAGACGTCCATCGAACGGGAAGAGGCCAACACCGCGGAAGTGCTGACGGATGCCCCGGTGGGTACGCCCGAGGCCTTCGAAGCACACCTCAAGCTGATGTTCGACTTGCTGACGATCGCCTACCGCGCGGATATCACGCGGGTGTCCACGGTGATGTTCGGCAAGGACCTGAGCCCAGCCAGCTATCCCGGTAGCGGCAACCGTGGCGGCTTCCACGGCGCGTCGCACCACGCCAACATCCGCGAGCGCATGGACGCTTTTGCGCTGATCAACAAGTACCACGTCTCGATGCTGGCCTACTTCATCGACAAGCTGGCCTCGACGCCGGACGGCGACGGGACGCTGCTGGATCACTCGATGATTCTCTACGGCAGCAGCATGAGCAACGGCAACCAGCACGATCACGACCCCCTGCCGCTGGTGCTGCTGGGCGGGGCATCGGGTGCGCTGGAGGGCAACCGTCACATCGTGGCGCCGCCCAAGACGCCGATGTCGAACTTGCTGCTCGGCATGATGGACAAGATTGGCGTACACCGCGAGAGCTTCGGCGACAGTACCGGAATGCTGAACATCTGAACCGCCACCATCGTCCCAATCGCTTCGATGAACCTCATGACATCAGGCCTTCTCCCGACCGCTGCGATCGACCGCCGTCGTTTTCTCTCCGCGCTTCCGGCCCTCGTCATGGCCCCGCGCCTCGTGGCGCAGTCCGCCGCGGCGCCGTTCAAGGTGCGTGGGCTGAGCCAGATGACCCTGACGGTGTCCGACGTCGAGCGCTCACTGGCGTTCTACCAGGGGCTCTTCGGCATGCCGGTACAGGCGCGCCAGGGCTCGATGCTGTTCCTGCGGATTGGCGCGGGGCCACAGTTTCTGGCGCTGAAGCCGGCGGGTGCCGGCGAGCGCCCCAGCATCAGCGCGTTCGGGATGGGCGTCGAGGACTTCTCGGTGGATCGCATCGTGCGCATCCTCGCCGCACGCGGCCTGACGCGGCTGCCGTCGAATCCGTCCGAGGTGTTCGTGGCCGACCCGGGCGGGATCGCGCTCCAGCTGCACGACGTGTCCTACTGCGGCGGCGGAGGTCCCGCGGGGAGCGACTGCACGGCCGTGGAGCCGTCGCCGTCGACGGGCCTGCTTGCCGTTCGCGACATGAGCCACTTCACGATCTTCGGGTCGGACCCGCAGCGGACGATTGCGTTCTACCAGGAGCTCTTCGGCGCGCCCGTCCAAGCGTACCAGGGCGCGACGCCCGCCTACGGCATCGGCCCTGGCGTGCACTTCCTGATGTTTGCCGGCGGCGGACCGGGACGCGGTGGTGCGCAGCCGACCGGAGGCCGCATCGACCACGCCTGCATGTCGATGAACGGCTTCGACCCGGCCGTGCTGACCAAGACGCTCGTGGGCTACGGCCTCAAGGAACAGAAGAACGCGTCACGGGAGCCGCTGGTGACCTACATCTCCCTTCGCATGCCCAACCGCGGCGGCGCCGAAGGCGGCACGCCTGAGCTGTACCTGACGGACCCGGATGGCCTTGCGATCCAGTTGCAGGATGTCACGTACTGCGGCGGCGCGGGATTTCTCGGCGACGTCTGCCCGCCGCTCTAGCATCAGCGGCTCATCGAGATTCTGTCGGTCAGCTCTGCCGTTTTCGCCGCGGCGGCGCGACGGGCGGTCTGTGCCATGATGTGCGGGCTCCAGCCTGACGAGGAGATCGCCATGCCCCCGTTCTTCGACCCAACGCCGGAAGAGAAGGCGGCGCTCGATGCGTTGGCCGCGCAGCTTCCGGGCATTCAGCGCACGCTCACCGCGAACCACGCGCAGCTGACCGCGGCCGACCGCGGCGCGCACCAGATGCAGCTGGCCGCGTCGCGGGTCACGCTCTCCGTGGCCGACCACTTGCCGCCGGCGCTCGACGGCCTGGGGGTCTTCGTGCGCGGGGCGACGCACGTCGGCATCGGCCGAATCTCCACGGGCCTCGGCTGCCCGCACGCGGAGACGGACGCGGACTTTCTCGGCCTCATGGTGGCGTTCCGTACCGCTGCCGGACGACGCATCGACTTCATCACGATCAACGATCCGACGTCGCCGACCGACACGCCCGAGGAGTTCATCGCGTTGCTGAAGGCCACGGCCGACGCGGCCGGCAGCGAGGGCTTGTTCGTATCGCAGGCGCGGCTGCTCGGGAGCCTCCTTCGTCATGCCGGCGCACGGGCTCCGGCCATCGCGCTGCATGTCACGGCGCAAACACTTCGGACCGTTCGTTCACGCACCGCCTATCAGCAGTATTGGACCGGCATCGTTCGCGCCCGGGACGTGCTGGGCAAGTTCACCTTCGTGCCCACGACGCCGGCGGCGCCAGGCCACGGCACGGCGCGCGGCCCGCGGCACTTCACCGACGACTGGCGCGAGCGGCAGCGCACGGGGGCTCTCGAGTTCGCCCTGCACTGGATCCCATTTGTCAGCGAGCGCTCCACGCCGTTGGCCGATCTGACGGCGCCGTGGACCGATGCGCAGCAGGTGCGGGTGGGGACCGTGGTCTTTCCGCGGCTCGACCCGGATGCGCCCGAGGCGAAGATGGTGCAGCTCCTGGCGCAAGAACTCCGGGCGAACCCTGGCAACTGGCAGGAAACGTCGGAGGGCGGCGACGTGCTGCCGGCCACGCGCTTCACGGCCTCGCGCGTGCTGGCCTACCGGGCCAGCCAGGACAATCGACACGCGTTGGCGGACGACCAGTACCAGGCGTTCTTCGAGAGAGGCGAAATCGGGCCGGCGTTGGCGGCGGAATTGGTTCGCCGCTACAACGTCAAACGCGAGGCAGGCCACTGGGCTCCCGATGTCGGTCCCTCGCCGATCGAACGAGGCTGACCGAACGGGGCGGGGCCGATCCTCAGACGTTGGCCGTCTCGGCCGGAGCCATGCTGGCCAGCGGGATCTTGACCAAGACCGTCGTGCCGCTGCCCGCGACGCCCTGGATCCTGACGTCGCCTCCGGCCAGCAGCGCGCGTTCGCGCATGCCGAGCAGGCCCAGTGATCGCTGGCCGCCAAGCTTGTCTTCACCGATGCCGCGGCCGTTGTCTCGAACGTCGAGCACGAACGTGTCCAATTCCCTCCGTATTTGCACGCGCACGCGCGAGGCCTCGGCGTGGCGGAGCACGTTCGTCAGAATCTCTTGAAGGATCCGAAAGACGGCCGTCGCCCGTTCTCGATCGAGCTCCGAGGCGCCGTCCGCCGTGTCGCAGACGCACTCGATGCCCGTTCGCGCCTCGAACTGCCGGACCTGCCATTCGATCGCCGCGATCACGCCGAGGTCGTCGAGCACCGCGGGCCGCAGATCCGCCGCGATTCGTCGCACGGCGTTCATCGTGGACTCGACCAGGTCCAGCATGGCGGGGACCTTCCTGCGGATGTGCTCGAATTCGCCCGCCTCCATCGCCCCAGAGACCGTCCTGGCGACGCCGTCCAGGTCCCACTTCAGCGCCGCGAGCGTGCCGCCCAGCTCGTCGTGGATCTCACGCGCGATGCGCCGGCCTTCCTCCTCGCGAGCCGATTCCAGCCGCGCCGAAAGCGCCCGCAATTGGTCCTCGGAGGCCCGCGCGGCGGTTTCCGCCAGCTTGCGCTCCGTGATATCCACCATGATGCCGCGAAGCGTCTTGGGCCTGCCGTCTTCGGCTTCCACCGAGACGATGTCGCGAATCCACACCTCGCGCCCATCCGCGGCGAACATGCGGTACTCGAAGTCGTGGGCACGCATCTGGGCCGTGCAGGACACGCAGTACGCCACGGTGTCGTCCCGGTCGTCGGGGTGAATGTGGTCCTTCCAGAACAGGGGCTCGAGCAGCCATCGTGTGCAGGGGTAGCCGAGTATCCGCTCCGCCTGGGGGCTGACAAAGGTGAAGCGGAACGTCGTGGCGTCGGCCTCCCACACGATGCCGTCGATGCTGTGTACCAAGGTGTCGGACCGCTCCATCGTGCGTCGCAGGTGCTCGGCCGCGCGCTCGCCGTTGGCCACCTGCTGCCTGATCTGGGCAAAGGCGTCGCCGATGGTCCTGGCGGCAAACCACTGCAGGCCGGCCATGAAGGCCAGCACGAGTGCCAGGACGGCCCAGCGGAGCATGGGCGTGTAGGGCAGGGGGCCCCACGGGATCCAGCCGCTGACCTCGAGAATCGTCAGCGTGAGCGACGTCGCCACGGCCAGCATGGCGGCGCCCGCCCCGGCCCTCGCGCCAAAGAAGAGGCCCGTGACCAGGACGAAGATGACGTAGAACCAGGGCGCGAGCGCCGCCGTGGCACCCGCGGTCACGGCGCACATCGTGATGATCCCCCACAGCCCAGCGACCAGAAGGGAGGATGCCGCCCGCGTGTGCCCGCGCGTGTTCAGCACGAAAGCGGGGATGCACAGGCTGTACACGGCGACGATGATCGCCAACCCGCGCCTGGCGAATCCCGGTTGAGCCACGATCGCCACGAACAGGATGGGCGACCCCGTCATGATCACACGCAGAACGGCTCGCAGCGCCGTCGACAACTCGCGCGGCTCCATTTCGCCAGGCAGGCGCGGTACCAAGCTCATTCTGTCGCCGGATTGTACGCCCGGTGCAGGGCGGATCAGACGTTGAACTTGAAGAGCAGGACGTCGCCGTCGGCGACGACGTACTCCTTCCCTTCCATCCGATAGAGCCCCTTTTCACGCGCGGCCGCCACCGAGCCGCACGCCACCAGGTCCTCGTAGGCGACGGTTTCGGCCTTGATGAACCCGCGTTCGAAGTCGGTGTGGATGACGCCAGCGGCCTTGGGCGCCGTGTCGCCCACGTGAATCGTCCAGGCCCGCACTTCTTTTTCGCCCGCGGTGAAGTAGGTGCGCAGGCCGAGCAGGTGGTAGGTGGCGCGGATGAGCGATCCCACGCCGCTTTCGGCCACGCCGAGGTCCTTCAGGAACGCGTCCGTGTCCTCCGGCGACAGGTCGATGAGCTCGCTCTCGATCTGCGCGCTGATGACGACGGCCTCGCACGACAGGTGCGTGCGCACGTAGGCCCGCACTTGGGCCACGTATGGATTCTGGTCGGCCGTGGCCAGGTCCGAGTCCTTGACGTTGCACGCGAAGATGGTCGGCTTCGACGTCAGCAGGCAGAGGTGGGCCACCCGCGCCGCGTCCTCCGGCGAGAGGCCCAGGGCCAGCGCGGGCTTGCCGGTGTCGAGGCCCGTTTCGAGCGCCGTCAGCACCGCCAGCTCGGCCTGTGCATCCTTGTCGCCGCGTTTGGCGTCCTTGGCCACGCGCTCGGTGCGCTTGCGGATCTGGTCCAGGTCCGCCAGCAGGAGCTCGGTGTTGATCACCTCGATATCGCGCACCGGATCCACGGTGCCCGACACATGGTGGATGTCGGCGTCCTCGAAACACCGCACCACTTGCACGATGGCATCCACTTCGCGGATGTGGGTGAGGAACTTGTTGCCCAGGCCTTCGCCCTGGCTGGCGCCCTGGACCAGGCCGGCGATGTCCACGAACTCGATCACGGCCGGGATCACCACCTGCGTCTTGGCGATGACGCGCAGGGCCTCGAGCCGCGCGTCGGGTACGGTCACCATGCCCACGTTGGGGTCGATCGTGCAGAAGGGATAATTGGCGGCCTCGGCCTTCTGGGTCCTGGTGACGGCGTTGAACAGCGTGGACTTGCCCACGTTGGGCAGCCCGACGATTCCGGCTCTGAGCATCAACTGAAACCTAAGGAGCCGCCTGCGCCGGCGTTGACGGCGCCGCGAGGCCCCGGACGGCTCTGACGGCCTGGCCGATCCTGAGAGACGCCGTGAAGATGCGGCCGACCGGAATGAACCCCTTCACCTTGTGGCGTCCAATCGCTTCCAGGCCCGCCGAGGCGATGCATCCGCAGTTGGAGCAATCCGGATTGCCACCGAGTTGGCACGGGGTGATGCGCCGTTCCAGGTCCGACGACAGGCACTCGGTGGTCTTGGAGAACACGCAGTCGTCTGGCGACTCCGGCGGGTTGGCATACACGCTCAGCATGCCGTCCACCATCTGGAGCTTGGGTATCTCGGCGCGCAGGCGCCGCAGCTCGGCCACCACCGTCGTGCGGTCGGCCTTGGTCAGGCGTTCCACCGAGATCTCGCCGACCTGCGGCGTGTACAGGCTGACCCAGATGAGGCGCGTGTTGGGGTTGGCTTGCCAGATGCGCAGGAACTCTTCGATGTAGCCCTCGCGCCGGATCTGCTGGCGCGTGACCGTGCAGTGCACGGTGATCTGGTGCCCTTCGATGTGCTTCAGGATGCGATCGTAGGTGGCGGGCTTGCGTCGTTCGTCGTGTTCGGGCTGAAGCCCGTCGATGGACACCACCACCTGGACGCGCCGCAGCCCCGCCCACTCGATCGGGATGGTGCGCACGGCGCTCGTCACCACCTGCGTGTGGATGCCCCGCTCCGACAGGCGCGGCAGGATCTCGTTGAGCTCCTTGTACCGCACGAGCGGTTCGCCGCCGACGATCGACACATGCAGAGGATTGTGCGCGTCGACGACGGCCATGAACTTCTTCACCAGCTCGTCGCCCTTGTAGTCGGCGAGGCCACGGAGCGTGACGCCACCGCCACCCAAGTGTTCGTCGCCATAGGCGTAGCACCCCGGGCACCGCAGCGGGCACTCCTTGGTGATCTCGATCGACAGGTTGGGACGGTAGCCGCCGAGGATGCGGCCCCAGGCCTGGACGACCTCTCGCGCGCCAACGGCTGGTCTGTTCATGTGGTGTCTATTATGTCCTGTTGTTATGCTGTCGAGCACATGCCTCCAGTTCGTTCGCGTCCTCGAATCGCCAGACGGCGGTCCAAACTCCACGGATGGGGCGTCTTCACCAGGGATGCCATCACCAAGAACACGCGCATCGTCACCTACGACGGCGAGCTCATCGACCACAAGGAAAGCTTCAAGCGCGAGTCCAAGTATCTGAAGCGCGGCGAGATCTGGTGTTTCACCTTGAACCGTCGCTGGGTGCGCGACGGGAACGTCGAGGGCAGCGTCGCGCGGTTCATCAACCATGCGTGCAAGCCCAACTGTTACAGCCAGATCGTCGGGCGGGACATCTGGATACGGGCAGGCCGGAACATCGAGCCCGGTGAAGAGCTGACCTACGACTACTTCACCGACGGCGAGAAGGTCATCCAGTGCCATTGCCGGCCAGACTGCAAGCGCAAGCTGTGATGGCCGGCCGCTCGGGCGTCTGGGCGCTTGGCCTCTGCCTCGTCGCAGGGGCGACGCTGGTGTCGCCGCCCGCCGGGGCGGCACGGCAGGACATTCCGGCCACCGACGCCAACCTCGAGGCGGCCAGTCTGGGCCGGACGGTACGGATTGGCGCGGCGGCCACTGACGGCGCGGTCAGCGTGCTGCCGCTCGAGGTGTACGTGGCGCGGGTGCTGGCGGGGGAGGCGGAGGCCAGCGCCAGCGACGGCGCGCAGCAGGCGTTGGCCATCGCGGCCAGGACGTATGCGACGGTGAACGCAGGCCGGCATGCGCGCGAAGGGTTCGACCTGTGCGACACGACGCACTGCCAGGTGTGGCGGGCGGCCACGGCGTCCACGCGGCGCGCGGTGCTGGCGACGGCTGGGCTGGTGTTGACGTACAACGGCACGCCCGCGGAGGTCTTCTACTCGGCGTCGTGCGGCGGGCGCACCGAGCGCGCGGCCGATGTCTGGGCGCGGGGCGCGCTCTTTCCGTATCTGCAGGCGGTGGAGGACGACGTGCACGGCGGTGACCCGACGTGGCGCCTGGAGCGCACGCTCCAGGAGGTTCACGATGCGCTGGAGCGTGCCGGCTCGCGCGGGGATCGGCTGGAGGACGTGCGCGTGGAGGCGCGGTCGGCGTCGGGACGCGTGATTCGCCTGGGACTGCCGGGGATGTCGCCGGACGCGATGACCGGCGACGAGTTTCGCGGCGCCGTGGGCTTCGCCACGTTGCGCAGCACGGCGTTCACACTGGACCGGAGCGGCGACCGGCTGATCTTCGAGGGTCGTGGCTACGGCCACGGCGTGGGCATGTGCGTCGTCGGCGCCAACCGCCGCGGGCAACGTGGGGAGCGCGCCGAGGCGATCCTGGCGCACTATTTCCCGGCGTTGGCGATCCAGTCGCTGACGGACACCGCGGGGGCGCTGCCGCCCCCGCGGTGATTCGCGTGCGCCGCCGCCTCAGCGAGCGGCCGGCGGTGGTCCGCCCGTATCGTTCGAGGCCATCCGCTTCTTGAAGCGCCAGCGGCCGCCTTCTCGCACCAGCGTGTCGTCGTAGCGGCCGGCCTGGGAAATCACGGCTCCCTGTTGGCCGGGCGTGACGAAGGCCCAGCGCGACCAGGCCGTGGCGGTGTCGCCGTTCACCGTGACGACGAAGTTCGAGAGCAAATGGTAGTTCTTGACCTTGTTCTCGCCGGGCATCGCCTTCTCCATGAAGGCCTTGATGTTGGCCGGCCCTGCCACGGTGCCGAAACCGCCCACCCATTCGCCGTCCTTGGCAAAGAGGCTCGAGTAGCCGGCGAAGTCGCGCGCGTCCAGGTGGCGTCCGTAGTCGAGCAGGAGCCGCTCGATCTCGGCCTTGTCCTCGAAGGCCTTCAGCCGGGCCTCGACAGATCCCTGGGCCAGAACGCCGCTTGCGCCGATCAGGGTCAGCGCCACCGCACCCAGCGCGGCCATCGTCACACGTCTCATTGTCAGCATCATCACTCCTCGCGTGGCATCCACTGGCCGGCCACGCCCTGCGGCCTTCGCTATCGTCCCGACGGGTGCGGGTGCTGCGCGTAGTGCTGGCGCAGCAGGTCCTTGCCGTAGTCGTTGCCGTTGGGCGTTCGCACCACCGTGTGGATGTGCTGCAGGGCGGCCTGCGTCGGGTCGAGCAGGTGTCGCATGCCGACCGGTCGCTGGTGATCGAACTCGATCAGCACCACCGGACTGTGGATGCGGTAGTAGAAGACGCTGCCCGCGTCGGTCTTGCCGACCCAGGCAAACCACGTGCGGTTCAGGTGCGCCCGGACTTCGTCCATCTTCACGCGCGCGTGGCCGTCGTCCATGTTGCCGATGTGCAGCGACATCAGGTCCAGCAGCTGCGTCCGCTGCGCGGGCGTCAGGTCCGACACGGGCACGCCCGCGTAGTCCAGGACGACGTTGTCCTTCCACGCTTCGGTGAGGTTGAGATCCCGGGTCTTGTCGGATTGGAGGATGGCCTTGGCTTTCTGAGCCGGGGTGAGGGTGTTGACGAACGCCAGCCCCTTGTTCTGCTCGTCCTGCAACACCGACGTGCCCTTGTACTTGCCCGCGGTGGCCGTCACCGGTTCCGAGCCGGCGAAGAACGGCGTCATCACCACCTGGTCCCCCAGCACGAAGTAGTTGATGACCGCGTGGTGGCCGTCGAATTGCCAGCCCCACGGTTCGGTGGCGGACGGGGTGCCCATCACGGTGATGAAGTACTGCCACTCGCCCAGTTCGTCGAAATTGTTGTCGTTCAGCTCTGCCAGCGTTTCGTTGAGCCGCATGATGTCGCGGGTCTGCGTCAGTCCCTTGGCGCTGAGGCCCGCCTGCAGGAGTCCGAACGCCGCCGTGCGCTGCGCCGTGCTCATTTCGAGGAAGCCGGCGCCGTCGCGGATGTAGAAGCTCTGGTTCATCCACTTGCGCCACTCGGGGTCGTCGACTGGCTTGGCCGTCTTGGCCCGCAGGGCGGGGGAGAGCGACGCCAGGAAGGCCTCGGCCGCCTGGCGCACGGGCACGGTGGAGACTCCCGACGAGCGAACGGCGAAGAGGCCGGTCTCGATCCGGCCGTTGGTCGTGATGCCGCGGAACGGATCCGCCAGGCCCGGCACCTCGGCCTCGACCGACATCTTGCGCAACTGCTCGATGGGACGTACGGGTGGTGCGGTTCTCGACTGCGACAACGCGGGCTCGAGCGCGGTGGCCACCACGAGGGCGGCGCACAACCCGGCCAGCAGCGCCAGACGCTTCATCAGCGACCCTCCTGTCGTAGCGCGTAGACAAACAGGCTGCTCCCCGCCGCGAACGCCACGTGCTGGCGGCCGCCCACCGCGAAGGTCATGGGAGAGTTGGACGCCTGTCCTCCGACGTTTGCCCGCCAGAGGAGCGCGCCCGTCCTTGCGTCGAGGGCGAAGACGTAGCCTTCGCGGTTGCCCGAGAACACGAGATCGGAAGCCGTGGTCAGGATGCCGGCGTCGATGACGTCGGTCATCGTGAACTCCCACGCCTTGGTCCCGGTCTTCGGGTCGATGGCCTGGATGGCGCCGTGGCCGTCCTCGGGCCGCCGCCGGTTCACGACCGGGCTCGGTTGCAGGAGGCGAATCGGCATGCCCGGCAGCGCGCCGGTAAAGCGCTGGCCCTCTTTGTACTCCACCGGCCGCTTGGTAAAGGTGGAATAGGTGTCGGCCCACACGGGCACGTAGAAGAGGCCGGTGCGCGGGCTGAAGGACGGCGAGTACCAATTGGTGGCGCCCTGCACGCCGGGGAAGATCTGCGTGCCGGCCTCCGACAGCGGCACCATGTTCTGGGGGCGCCCGTTCGCGTCCAGTCCCGTGGTCCAGGTGATCTTCGCGAACGGCGTGCCCAGCAGGAACTCGCCGCTCGTGCGGTCCAGGACGTAGAAGAATCCATTCCGGTTGGCGAGCAGCAGCGCCTTGCGGGGGCGCCCTTGCCAGTCGATGTCCGCCAGCACGGGCACCTGGACCGAGTCGTAGTCGTAGACGTCGTGCGGCGTGAACTGGAAGTGCCACTTCAGACGTCCCGTGTCGGCATCGAGCGCCACCACCGAGTCGCTATACAGGTTGTCGCCCAGGCGCTGGTCGCCGTTCCAGTCCGGCCCGGGGTTCCCGATGCCCCAGTAGGTGAGGTTCGACTCGGGATCGTAGGAGCCGGTGACCCACACCGACCCACCGCCCGTTTTCCACGATTCGCCGGACCATGTCTGGTTTCCGGGCTCGCCGGGCCCTGGCACCGTGTGGAACCGCCACGCCTCGCGACCCGTTTTCGCGTCGAAGGCCGCCAGGAACCCTCGCACGCCGTATTCGCCGCCGGCCGTGCCGATGATCACCTTGTCCTTGACGACGAGCGGCGCGACGGTGAACGAGTAGCCGGCCTCGGCGCGCGCGCCGCTCACCGCCACGTTCCACAGCACGCCGCCGTTCTTGGCGTCGAGCGCGATCAGGCGTCCGTCGATCGTCGCCATGAAGAGCGTCTGGTCCAGGATGGCCAGGCCGCGGTTCACGCGGCCGCAACACAACCGGGCCAGTGGCGACGGCGCGTAGGTGTAGACCCAGAATACCCGCCCCGTGGTGGCGTCGAGGGCCACGACATCGTTGGGCGCCTGCACCGTGTAGAGAATGCCGTCCACGACGAGCGGCGACGCCTCGAACTTTTCGAGAGAGCGCGCCTGGAAGACCCACTGCAGCTCGAGGTTCTTGACGTTGGCCGGCGTGATCTGGGCCAGGGGGCTGTGGCGCTGAGCCGAGAGGTCTCCGTTGTAGGTGAGCCACTCGTTCGGCGTGCGCTCGGCGCGCACGATCCGGTCGAAGGAGATCTGCGCATCGAGACTCGAGACGCCGGCGAGGAGCGCCAGCGTGGCGTAGAGCGCGACGCCGCGGCACCGGCCCGTCATCGGCGGACCCTCAGGCCGGCGAGGTACCCGACCACGTCAGCCAACTCCGTCGGCGTGAGGCGGTCCTTGTAGGACGGCATCGGCGACTCGTTCAGCACGGTGAACTCGCGGACGTTCGCGCGGTCCAGCAGCACCAGGCGTTCCTTCATGTCGAGCAGCTGCACCGTAAACGTGTCCTGATTCATCAGCCGGCCCGTCGTCGTCGTGCCGTCGCGCAGCACCGCGCGCGCGAAGCGGTTGTCGGTGCGAATCTCCGCGCTGGGCTCGAGGAGCGACCGCTGCAATTCCACCGTCCGGCGCATCGATCCGATCTCGGTCAACACCGGCGCGACCCGGCTGCCCACGCCCGCCACGCTGTGGCACATCAGGCACTGGCCCTTGCCCTCGAATAGAGCCTTGCCGCGCGCGCGGTCGCCCACGGCCACCGGGCCGCTGGGCGCGGCGTCCGCCAGCGAGCGCAGGTAGGCGACGATCCACATCGCTTGTGCTTCCGAGAAGGTGCTGGGCGGCATGGCCGTACCCGGCACGCCGCCGATGATGATGCGCGCAATCTCTTCGTCGGCGGTGCCGCGACGAAAGCGCCCGCTGCCGAGGTTCACGCCGGCCACCCCGTCGCCCTCGGGGCCGTGGCAGCCGGTGCAGTTGGCCTGATACAGAAGCCCGCCGCTTTCGATGTCCTGCGGCGTGAAGCCATGGCCCTGCGCCCACGCGACCTCGGCCACGAGCAGAGTGGCCGCCGCCAACGTCATTACCGCCGCAATGCTGGTCGATCGCCGCATCATCCTCCGCCGCTGCATGCTGAGGGGGTCCCGGCTGGTCCCGCGCGCAGGGCGGCTCATTTTACTCCCGGGGCGGTCCCAGTTTCTGCGTACACCCGCCGAACCTGGCGGTCGGATTCCGCGCCACAGACGGCGACGTCCGCCGCCTCATGTCGGGCGACGCACCACCGGCACGATTCTGGCTCCAGCCTGAGTGCTCACGTAGAATGCGATGCAACGTATGGCCTTCTCGGTCCGACGACGCTTCACCGCCGACGACTACGAGCGCATGGGCGAGGCGGGAATCCTGCGCGCCGAAGACCGCGTGGAGCTCATCGACGGCGAGGTGGTGGCGATGAGCCCGATTGGGTCGCGCCATGGTGCCGGGGTCGATCGGGCGAACTTCGTGTTCGTGACGACGGCCCGCGCCAGCGCCATCGTCCGCGTGCAAGGGGCGGTGCGGCTGGATCCGTATCACCAGCCTGAGCCAGACCTCGCATTGCTCCGGCCGAGGGCCGACTTCTACGCGTCGGCTCAGCCAGGCCCTGCCGACATTCTCCTCGTCCTCGAGGTGGCGGAGAGTTCCCTCGCTTACGACAGAGACGTCAAGGCGCCGCTGTACGCGCGGTTCGGCGTGCCCGAGTACTGGCTCATCGATGTGAACGAGCGGGTTCTGCTGCGTTTCAGTGCCCTCGAAGGTGCCCGTTCCGTGCGCTGACGCGCGGGCCCGCCGTCGGGCTATCATCCGCCCATGCACGCATCCGACTGCATCCTGTTCAGTGGCGGCGCGTCGGGCGCTGAAGCCGCCTTTGGCGCCTGCGCCGAGCGTTACGGCATCGAAGAAGTGAACTTCACCTTCGACGGGCACAAGATCGACCGGCACCGCGGCGTGCGGGTGCTCAACCACGAAGAGTTGCTGGCCGGCGACGTGAGCCTGGAGTATGTGTCCAGGTTGATGCATCGCCGCTACACCGAGGGCCCGACCATACGAAAGGTGCTGCAGACGTTGTGGTATCAGGTCAACCACGGGCAGGAGATCTACGTCATCGGCTCGATTCTCGAGGACGGCACGGTCAAGGGCGGGACAGGGTGGGGCGCGGAGTTCGCCAAGCTGTGCAACAAGCCGCTGTGTGTTTTCGATCAGGACAGGGACGCGTGGTTTCACTGGAACGGCACCACGTGGGACCTGCTGGACGCGACGACCGTCCCCGTGATCAGCCACCCGCACTTCACCGGCACCGGCACACGCACGCTGCGGGACAATGCGCGGCGAGAAATCGACACCTTGTTTCGGAGGTCGTTCGATTTGACGCAATAGGCAGGCGCGCGGCGGCGTGGCCTCAGGCGCTATACCACCGGGCCAAGCGGTCAGGCGAGACCCCCGCCAGGTAGAGCGAGACCAGGCAGAGGTTGCGGGCGCTGCGCCGAAACCAGCCGTCCGCCCGCCACCGCCGCGCCGAGGTGACCAGTGGCAGCGGGACCTCGTGGACGGCACCGGAGCGCACCAATCGACGTACGAACGCGACGTCCTCCATGAGGGGGATATCCGGGTACCCGCCAAGGGCCTCGAACGTCGTGCGGCGCACGAAGATGCCCTGGTCGCCGTAGGGGAGGCGGAACCATCGCACCCGCCACGCCACCGCCCGTTCCAGCCACCGCGCTTGCCAGGCGGTGTCGTCCAGCGCGAAGCGGAACCAGCCCCCGACGACGTTCGTCCCCAGGCCGGTCAGCGCGTTCAGCCAGCCCGGAGAGAGGGTGGAGTCGGCGTGCAGGAAGAGCAGGAAGGTGCCCGATGCCGCCGCCGCGCCGGCGTTCATCTGGCGGCCACGGCCCCGCGGGGACCGCAAGACGTGGACGTCGGGGCGTTCCCCGGCCAAATCGTCCAGCACGGAGTCGTAACCTCCGTCCACGATGAGTACTTGGACCTGCGGATGGGGTGGGCAGCCGGCCAGTAGCCGCGCCATCGCCCGTGCGTCGTCGAGCACGGGCACGACCACCGAGACCAGGGCCGAGGCAGGCACCGTCATGGACAGATGAGGCCTATAATTCTCCCATGCTGATCAAACAGGCGCCGTCCATCCGTTCCTCGGAGATCACGCCCAAGAACCTCTACCTCCGCCGTCGGGAGTTCATCCAAGGCTCGACCGCCGCCCTCGTGGGCGCCGGGCTCGGCGGGTGGGCCGCCGACGCCGAGGCCCAGATCCCGCGCACCAAGCTGGCCAACGTGAAGAAGAGCCCGCTCAGCACCACCGAGGCGCCGAGCGAGTACGACTACGTGACCAGCTACAACAACTTCTACGAGTTCGCCCCCGGGGCTGGGGACGGCCCGAAGAACGCCTCGAAGAACTTCAAGCCCACGCCGTGGAGCATCTCCATCGAGGGGGAGGTGGCCAAGCCGGGCAAGTACCAGCTGGAGGACTTCATCAAGCCCTACGCGCTCGAGGAACGCATCTACCGGTTCCGCTGCGTGGAGGCGTGGTCGTTCGTCATCCCGTGGGTGGGTTTCCCGCTGTCAGACGTCATCAAACGCGCCGAGCCCACCGGCAAGGCCAAGTTCGTCGAGTTCACCACGCTTCACGATGTGGGGCGCTTCCCCGCGCAGCGCGGCCAGAGCCTCGATTGGCCCTACGTCGAGGGCCTGCGCCTGGACGAGGCCATGCACCCGCTGTCGATCTTCGTCGTGGGACTCTACGGCGAGGTGTTGCCGGCGCAGAACGGCGCTCCCATTCGGCTGATGGTGCCGTGGAAGTACGGCTTCAAGAACATCAAGTCGATCGTCAAGATGCGCTTCGTCGAGAGCCAGCCCCTGAACACCTGGCAGAAGATGGCGCGCAACGAGTACGGGTTCTACGCCAACGTGAATCCCACGGTCGATCACCCGCGGTGGAGCCAGGCGCGCGAACGCCGCCTGCCGAGCTTTGTGCCCAACCGGCGCACCGAGATGTTCAACGGGTACGCCGATCAGGTGCAGAGCCTCTATGCCGGGATGGACCTCCGCCGCAACTTCTGAACGCCCACCTGCCGTCGCGGGCCGGCCCAAAACCCCGGCCGGGAAGCGCATCACCCTCGTCAAGGTTCTGGTCTGGGTCGCGGCGCTCACGCCGGCCGCGGCGCTGGTACGCGGGTTCTACACGAACAACCTGACCGCCAATCCCGGGGACTACATCACCGACCAGACCGGGACGTGGATGCTGGCATGCCTCTTCGCGTCGCTGGCGGTCACGCCGATTCGGCGGCTGACCGGCTGGAACGAGGTCATCAAGCTGCGGCGTCCGCTCGGCCTCTTTGCGTTCTTCTACGGCGTGCTGCACCTGCTGACGTGGATCGTGTTCGTCCACTACTTCGAGGTGAGCTTCATGGTGGAGGATGTGGTCAAGCGGCCCTATATCACCATCGGGATGGCCGCCTTGCTGATCCTGTTCACCCTCACGCTGACGTCGAGCCGCTATGCCGTTCGCAAGCTGGGGCGCCGCTGGCAGAGCCTGCACCGTCTGGTGTACGTGGCGGCTGTCGCTGGCGTGCTGCACTTCTGGCTGTTGGTGAGGGCCGACACCAGTGAGCCCGTGCGCTGGGCACTGGGACTCTCGGTGCTTCTAGGCCTGCGCGTATGGTGGGCGTGGCGGAAACGCCGGTCGTTGCAGTCCTAGCCCGGGCGCCGTCGGCCGGCGGCAAGCGCCGGCTCTTCGCCGCCCTGGGTCGCGCGCCAGACGCGGCGCTCCTGCGGGCCCTCTTCCTCGACACGCTCGACGCCGTGCTGGCGGCGGGCTATCCATCGATCGTCGGCGTGGACCCTCCAGATGCGGTGGACGAAGTGCGTGCCCTGGTGCCCTCCGATGTGGCGGTCGTTGCGCAAAGGGAAGGAGACCTGGGCCAGCGGATGCAGGCGCTGATGGCCGAGGCCTTCGCGGGCGGCGCCACGGCGGTGGTGCTCGTGGGGTCCGATCTGCCCGACCTGCCGGTGCAGTCGATCCATGACGCGCTGACGAGTCTGGTCCGCCACCCGGGCGCTGTGGTGCTGGGGCCGGCCGCCGACGGGGGCTACTACTTGATTGCGGCGCGCCACGTGCCCGCCGCATTCACGGGCATCGAATGGGGAGGGCCCCTGGTGCTGGCGCAGACGGAGCGCGCGGTAGCCAGAGGGGGTCGGGTATGCCTGTTCGTGGACCGGCACGGGGACGTCGACCGGCCGGAAGATCTGCGCCGCGTGCGCGCCGCGCGCACGCGCGCGTGGGTGAAGGCGAGCCTGGGGTCGTCTGGCGAGGCGTAGCCTGGACGGGCTGTCTAGCGCCCGCGCTGGCGGCCGCGCCAGCTCCAGCCGTCGCTGGGCCGCTCGATGCGCTTCAGGTGCACCACGCGGTCCGCGTCCTTGCGTCCGGGGCTGCCCGTGATCTTCACCCTGTCACCCGGCTTGATCGTGTCCTTGGTCACGCCGTCGCGGTTCAGCCGTGCCGGGTTCGCCCACTCGGCGCCGTAGACGTTCGCATGGCCCTCGCCATCAGCCACGTTGAACTTGACCCAGGCGTGCGGGGCGCGGTACTCGAACTCCACCACGTCGCCCTCGAGGGTCACCGATTGGTCCTCGAAGTAGTAGCTCGAGAAGGAGTGGTGTGCTGAGAGCGCGGTACACGTTCCGACCAAGGCGCAGAGCACGAACGTCAGGATGCGCGTCACGGGTCCCTCCGCCTAGGACGCTACGCCCGAACGCCAGGGGGAGTCAAACGAGACATGTGGAAGAGCGAGAGGGCACCAGCGCTAGAAACGTGACCGCTTGGATTTCAGCCAAGTCAGTCAGTGTCTACTGGTGCCCCGCTCGCCCGCGTGCCCGGGGTCCCCGCCACGCGTAGTTCAGCGTGGTGGGGTGCCCTAGTGAACCGTCAGCGCCCCCTCGGTCCACGTGGCCTTGGCGCGCTGCCAGTCGGCCCCGAGGATTGACCAGAGGTACTGATCGTACTGCTGCAGGCCCTTGGCGAACGACTGCCGAAGCCTGGCTTCACGAACGGCACCCATCTTCTCGAGGGCGCCGTTGCCCCGTCCGTTGACCGTGACGGCGCGCGCTTCCAGGCGCTGGACGCCGACCGTTTCGAACGCGAAGTCCAGCACCAGTCGGGCCCCGGCCGCGAAGAGCCCGCTGCCCCAGTAGGCCGAACCCAGCGCAAAGCCCCACTCCGCCACGCTGAAATCGCCGCTCAGCGCGTGGAACTGGATGAGGCCCACGGCGGTATCCGAGCCCTCGGGCACGACCGCGAAGCACACGTGCCGTCCCTCGGCACGACGCCGGTGCGTCCACTCGATGAACTTCACGAAGCCCTCGACGGTCGTCGGCGGCGGGCTGATGAACCGCGCCACTTCTTCGGTGGTCAGCAGCGCGCACAGCGACGCTGCATCGGAGGTCCGAAGCTCCCGCAAGTGGAGCCCCTTGCCAGTCAGGACCGGCAGTCCGGTCTTCCAGTCCATCGTGACCGCGCCGTCGCGCCGTTCCCTGAACGTGGCTGCCATCGGTGGCTGCCAGCTGTGGGTCACGGTCTCGTTGGCGCGTCCTGTCATCATCTCGATAGCCATGATGGTGTTCTCAGGTGCGCCTTACGGCAGTTCGGGTTCCACTGGAAGCAACTCTTCCGGCGGGATGACGTCTACCAGCACGAGCGCGTCGTGAAGCACGAGATCCTCGTCGTCGCTGGCCTCTGTGTCGCTCTCGGCCCAGACGATGTTCTCGCCCCACACGATGTTGTCGCCCCACACGATGTTGTCACCCCAGACGATGTTGTCGCCCCACACGATGTTGTCGCTCCACACGATGTTGGAGGCAGCCATGAACGAGGTTAGGCTGTCGCTCCACACGATGTTGTCGCTCCAGACGATGTTGTCGCTCCACACGATGTTGTCGCCCCACACGATGTTCTGGCTCCAGGCGGCCCGGTTCGTGTTCAGCGCATCACCCCAGACGATGTTGTCGCCCCAGACGATGTTGTCGCCCCACACGATGTTCTGGCCGTCGATCGGGGTGGAGGGCACAATGGGGCGAACCGCCCAGTGGTTGCCCCGCGACGCCGCCGGCGTGAGGGACCTGGCCAAGGTGACCGCCCCCGCGCCGTTCAACGTGCCGGCGCCCTGCGTCAGCACGTCGTACCGGGCCCCTGACGCGTCCGTCATCGGGAACGCGCTTCTCTGGATCATCGCCTTGATGGCGTTGGGCGTCTGGACCTTGCCGAACGTGTCCCGTGCCGCCTCGATCATCAGGGCTACGGCGCCGCTGACCACGCCCGTGGCCATGCTGGTGCCGCTCAGGGCCAGGTACTTCTGGCTCTTCGAGGGCAGCGACCGCTGCTTCAGAGGCAGCGCGGCGAACAGGGACTGATCGTCGTACGCCTGCGCGAACAGGTTGTGGCCTGGGGCCACGACGTCCGGCTTCACGAAGGTGTCGTACCACGTCGGCCCGCGCGAGCTGTAGTCGGCGATGAGGTCGTCGGTCAGCCGCGTCGTGTCGAACGTCTTGGTGGCGCCGACCGTGATGGCAGACGGTGCGTTGCCGGGCGATGTGATGCCCGCGTAGCCCACCTGGCGCGTCACCGGGTTGGAGCCGATGTTGCCGGCCGAGACGACGACCACGAGGCCGGACCGCACCGCGGCTTCCACGGCCTGCACCAGCGGGTCCGTGGCGGCCGGTTCGAAGATGGGATGGCCCAGGGACATGTTCACCACGTCGATCCCGTAGGCCGCTCGATTGGCCACGGCCCACTCCAGCGCCTTGATGACGTTGCTGGTGTAGCCGGCGCCGTTGTTGTCCAGGACCCGAAGGCTGACGAACTTCACGCCAGGGGCGACGCCCTGGGCTTCAGGCTCGATACTGCCGATCAACCCCGCGATGTGCGTGCCGTGGCCGTAGCCGTCGCGCTCGCTGACGTGCGGCGGATTGGCCAGGCCCGTCGTGAAGTCGCGGGTCGTCTTGATGCGCGAGTTGCCGCTCATCTTGATGCCCGAGTCGATGATCGCCACCGTGGCGCCGTTGCCGGTGTAGGGCAGGACCGCCGCCGGCGCCTGATACTGCACCTGGAGGCGCGGCCGGTAGGCAACGGAGGAGTCCTGGGACGACCGGACGTTCCAGTCGTTGCTGTTGTTCTGCACCAGCGCCCAGCCGTAGTTGGGGGCCCCGTTGGCCCACGCCTGCACCGTGGCCCGGAGACCGTTGCCCGAGAGGGTGCGCGTGCCGCCCTCCGCCAGGCCGTCCAACGACGCATCGGCCGAGGCCGCTGCCTCGACGCCGTTGCGCTGCAGGCCGGGGCCCGACGTAAGAAGGCTGGTCCACGACGCGTTCGCGTCCCACGCCACCATCATGCGGTGCAGGTTGGCGGTGGCGCTGTGGCTGCCGTCGCCGTTCTGGCCGAGGCGCAGCGACACCGACGTGATCTTCGACCCGAAGGGAATCTTGTTCGGGCCGTCGCCGAAGATGTTGTCGAACCGCAGCAGCATGCCGTTCTGCGACAGGGTGCTGTGGAGGACGTTCAGCGTGGCCGCCGACCCGAAGCCGGACAGTGGGGACAGGCTCTTGAAGCCGCCGTCCACCGCGCCGGTGTAGCCGTCTGAACCGTGCTGGAACGTCTGGATCGCCGACTGCGCCCGTGGTGCTTCGAGCCCGAGGGTCGCGCGCAGGGTGTAGCCGCTGAGGGCAGCCTTGCCCGTGAACGCGGTGGCGAGGCCGTCGCCTTGCACCGGGGAGTCGATCGAGACCGAGACCACGTCCGGGTCATCCTGCAGGCGGCGCACGAGGCGCTTGGGCAGGTTGACGGAGACAGCCTCGATCAGGGCGAGCTCGTTGCCCATCTGGACCGTCGCGCCGAAGGCCTTGAGCCGGAGCACCAGGCTCTTGCGAGCGCCGGGCTTGATCCGGATGATGACGGGAACCCGTGCTTCCTCACTGCTCCGGGCGTCCACCAACTCCTGCACGCGCTTGTCGAATCGCTGACCGCGACGGTCGAACCGCTGTTCGCGCCGTCCGGACTGCTGCTCGCGCCGTGCGGCCTGCGTCTCGATGCTGCCACCGAGAATCGTCAAGGCCACGAGTGGTGCTACCCATCGCGTGAGGCGGCGGGTCCGCCACATTGCCACTGTCACGTTAGGTCGCTTCACAGGTCAATCTCCATGGACCGCGGACATTCGCAGTCGACCCTGACTGAGCAAGGGGGACGCCAGCGCCACCCGTGCGTGCAAGGCCATAGGCATCAACCAGTTGAGGGGAGTGCGCGGTGGGGACCGCGTCGGGCCGTGTCCGCGCCTGGCACACGTGCAGTTCCAGGGAGTCGCGTATCAGCGCGTGCGCTTCGAGGCCGCCAACCCTCGAAAACAGGCGAAAACCGAGGGTTTGTCTCGGGCTGGAGCAGGGTGTACCGTCTTGGAGCAGCGTCGGAGCATCCGCGAATGTGACGGCGGGAGCTTGCGCGTACAATCACGCGCAGCGCGGTCGCGCGCGCTTGGGTGTGATCTGCCCCACCAGTTGTGGCCAGGAGGACGGTGATGTTTCGAGCAATCGTTGGCGTGGCGCTGCTGCTAGCAGGCGGCGCGGTCGCCCACGCCCACCACGGCGTCGGCACGTTCGAGTTGGGCAAGTCCGTGACGTTTCAGGGCACCCTGACGAGGATCGAGTTCATCAACCCGCACTCGTGGCTCTACTTCGACGTGAAGGAAGCCGACGGCCGCACATCGAAGCACCGATGTGAGATGCGCTCCGCCCACGTGCTGCGGCGCTCGGGCTGGACCAAGGAGCTGTTCGTGATCGGACAGGCCGTCACCATCGAAGCCGCGCCCGACAGGCTGGATCCGGCGTCGTGCTACCTCTATACGATCCGCTTCACCAACGGCGGCCACATGGACCGCTACGGGCAATACATCAAGGGTGCCGAGGGCATCAGCGAAGTGCGCGGCAAGCTGCCCACGGCGGTCAAGGCCCGTGAGCCGCGGCGGCCCACCGGCGAGCCGAACCTGGCGGGTGACTGGGCGCCCGAGCAGGTGGTGATGGCGGATCCGCGTGGCGCCGGCGGCGGCCTGGTGCCCCTGAGCACCGTGGCCCAGGCCCAGCCTGGCAGGGCCGGGGGCGGGCGTCGGGGAGGAGGAGCGCCCGCGGGGCCGCGGTTGTACGGCGGCACGGAGCTGACGGCCTTGGGCGAGAAGGCGGCGGCCGACTTCAAGCGCGAGGACAACCCGCGCTTCAGTTGTCTGACCACCAGCATCACGTTCGACTGGACCTTCGACGGCCCGGTGAACCGCATCACGCAGAGCCGCGACACCATCATCCTCCAGTACGGCCAGATGGGGCTGAAGCGCACGGTCTACATGAACCAGAAGACCCATCCCGCCAACACGCGCCCAAGCCGCGCGGGCCACTCGATCGGGCGTTGGGAAGGTGACGTGCTGGTGGTGGATACGACCAGGTTCCTGCCCGGTGTCCTGAACGCGCCGGTCCGGCACGGCGACAAGCTGCACGTGGTCGAGCGGTTCTCGCTGGACCCCCAGACCACCAAGCTGACCCGGAGCTACACCGCCGAGGATCCGGACTACTTGAAGGGCCAGTACACGGGCTCGGACGTGGTGGAGATTGCCGATCAGCCCTACACCAGCGACAACTGCAAGGAGCAGGGCTTCATCGACTACTCCAAGCAAGTAAAACGCTAGGCTATACTGGATTCTTTGCGCTTCGGCTGATTGCCCTTTCATCCATGAACAAGTCTTCGATTCAGAGCTTTCTCCGCAACTACTCCATCGAAACCACGGTACCCCAGGCCCAGCGCGTCGAGCGATTCGCCGACCTGGTGCCCCTGGGCACGCGCCTCTACATCGCCCATATTCCCGGCACCGATTTCGGGGACACCGTGGCGTTGGCGGCGCGCTTGCGCCGCGAGGGCATGGAGCCCGTGCCGCACGTCGTCGGGCGCCGCATCGCGACCCGGGCCGTGCTGGAGGACTTTCTCTCGAGGCTGAGCGGCGAGGCCGGGGTGAAGCAGGCGCTGGTCGTGGCCGGCGACAATTCCGACCCCGCGGGGGAGTATACGAGCGGGCTGCAGATCCTCGAGTCGGGGCTCCTCGAGCAGAACGGCATCACCACGGTCGGCGTGGCCGGGCACCCGGAGGGCCACCGCGAAGTGGCTGACCCGGCGCTGCGCGACGCGCTCCGCCGCAAGAACGCGTATCAGCAGAAGACCGGGGCCAACGTCTACCTGGTCACGCAGTTCGCGTTTTCGGCGGACCCCGTGTTGGCGTGGGAAACGTCGCACCGGGCCGACATCGGGGCGCTGCCCGTGACGGTGGGCCTGCCGGGCCTGGCCACGGCGAAGACGCTCCTCAAATACGCGATGGACTGCGGCGTGGGCGCCTCGTTGCAGGCGTTCTCGAAGCGCTACGCCAGCCTGACGAAGCTGCTGACCGTGTCGGCTCCAGACGATGCCGTGGTGGCCATGGTGGCGCACAAGGACCAGACGCCCACGTCGCCGTTGTCCGGCGTGCACTTCTTCCCGTTCGGCGGCCTGAAGAAGACCGCCGATTGGGCGAACAAGGTGATTGCTGGAAATTTCGAGCTGAACAACGACGGCGGCCTGGACGTTCCCTAGCCGCCGCCAGTCACTCTAGCTAGCGGACGCCGGTCGTCCGCCAACCTTCGGCGTACGTCTCGCGCGCCACCTTCGAATAGGGGACCGGGCTGACCACGGCGCGAATCTCGGCCTGCTTGTGCCGCTCGACGGTGGGCTTCTTCGACCCGCCGCCCTCTTCGCCCCACACCAGCGTCAACTCGGTGCCGATCTCGACGTCGGGGTCCACGACGCCCAGCGACAGCATCGAGCGCTCGTTGTAGCTGTAGCCCGAGAACATCGACAGGCCCGCGGTCTTTCCGCCCTTGCCCAGCACCCTGTCGTACGACGCCGACGTGTAGTTGGACAGCGGCAGATCGATGTACTTGAAGATGTCGCCGTCGTCGAACATCGACGTGATCACCCTCAGCACGTCTTCCTTGTTCCAGGCGAAGGTCACCTTCTTGCGCTGGGGCAGCGCGGCCTGCTTCTGCAGCGCGTCCTTGCCGATGTAGTCGTGGTCGAACTTCACGAAGGAGCCGTAGCCCAACGCGTAAGGCGTCAGGTAGTAGTCCTCGATGTTGTCCGAATAGAAGCTGCCGCCGATCGACCCGGTCGCTTCGTAGCTGTTTGCCGGGAGCCACTCGCGGTACGCCTTCATCTGGTCGCCCGTGTAGACGGCGGGCAGCGGCGAGGGGATCCAGCCGGATTCCAGCGTGTTGGTCGCGTAGGCGCGCGATCCCACTTGCACGAGGCCCCAATCCTTGCCGGCCTCGACGATGGCCGCGCGAATCTCTTCCCGCTCCTCGTACGGTCCCCAAATCTCCAGGCCCGGCGCGCCGGCCATGCCGTGGCGCAGCGCACGCACCTTGCGGCCGGCCAGGTTGATCACGCCCATGTTGAAGAACTTGATCTCGGCGAAGGGGCCGCCGTTCAGCTTCTCCAGGATGTGGTTCGCGTTGGGGCCCTGGATCTGGAAACGATAGGTGGACCGGACCACCGCCTTGCCGCCGGGGTTGCCAGGCGACCGCTCGTCGCGCGTCGTCTTGACGTCGTAGCCGCCAGTAGCCGCGTGGAATTCGATCCAGTTGGCGGCCGGGGCGCGGCCGACGTATACGAGCTGATTGGGCGCCAGGTGGAACAGGATGCCGTCGCCGATCACGTAGCCGTCGTGGCTGCAGGGCGCAAAGTGCTTGGCCCGGTCCACCGGAAACTTGGCGAACGGGTTGAACGCCAGGTGCGACACCAGCTTGAGGGCATCGGGGCCCTCGATGTAGACGTTGAACATGTGGTGCGACTGGTCGAACAGCACGGCGCTTTCGCGCCAGGCTCGCTGCTCGTCGCGCCAGTTCGAATACTCCGAAGGAACCACCGGGTAGACGTAGGCGCCGATCTGCGAGTTGCGCAGCATGCTCGCGACGTTCCCCGCCTGCTGAATCAAGCTTTCCAAGTTCTGATTGGCCATAAACTTTCCTACGCTACCACACTCCCCGCGCCTCCTTGAAGCCCTCGCGGGCTGTCCGGCGGGTGTCGATTCCGGATGCCGCAAAGACACGGGGCCGCCCTGAGATCCGTCACGGTCGGCCCAGCCAGATCTCAAGATTTCCCGCCTCGGGCCGATGTGATGGCGTGCGGGACCAGAATGGATGAGACCGTCGCCGAGTTCCTGCTGGAGAGCGCCGAGAATCTCGACCGGCTCGAGCTGGACCTCGTCGACTTGGAGCGGCGGCCGGGTGATGCACAGCGACTGGCCAGCATCTTCCGCACCGTCCACACCATCAAGGGCACCTGCGGCTTCCTGGGTTTCGACACGCTGGCGGCGGTGAGCCACGCGGGCGAGAGCCTGCTGGTCGATCTGCGCGAAGGTCTGCGCGACGTGGACCACGAGGTGGTGACGGCGTTGCTGTCGATGGTGGACGCGCTTCGTAGAGTCCTGGGTCATATCGAAGCCTCCGGGGTGGAGCCGGCCGACGACTACGCCGGCCTCATCGCGACGCTGTCGACGCTGACGGCCCCGAAGGGTTCCGAAGGCCGCGACCGGCATGAGCGCCGTACGCGCGACGATCGGAGAACGCCCTCTGCCGGCGCCACCGTGCGCGTCGAGGTGGACATGCTGCATCGCATGGCCGCCCTGGTCGACGAGTTGGTAGGGGCGCACAAACAACTGGTCGGCCCCGCCGCGAGCCGAAGCGAACAGGCGCGAGCAGAGATTGCGAAACGGCTCGACCGCGTGACCGCCGATTTACAGGCGTGCGTGATCCAGACCCGCACGCAAGCGGTGGGTCGCATCTGGGCCCAGTTCCCGCGCCTGGTGCGCGACCTGGCGGCGCAGCTTGGCAAGCAGGTCGAACTGCAGATGGACGGGCAGGAAACCCGCGTGGACAGAGCCATCAGCGAAGCCATCAGGGATCCGCTCACGCACATGGTCCGGAACGCGGTGGACCATGGCCTCGAGCAGCCAGGGGTGCGCCTGGCCGCTGGCAAGCCGGCGGTGGGGCGACTGCGTCTTCTCGCCTGCCAAGAGGGCGGGCACGTGCGCATCGACGTGTCCGACGATGGAGCCGGCATCGATCCGACGAGGGTGCGCGCCACGGCGGTCAGCCGCGGTATTGCGTCGGCAGAGCAGGCGGCGCGCCTGAGCGATCGCGATGCGCTGGCCCTGGTGTTTCAACCCGGGTTCTCGACCGCCGAACAGGTGACGAGCCTCTCGGGCCGCGGCGTCGGCATGGACGTGGTGCGGACCAACATCGAACGGGTGGGAGGGCGCATCGACGTCGAGAATCGCGTTGGCGCGGGGCTGACGTTTCGCATCACGATTCCCCTGCCTGCCGCGGGTCCGCTCGCCGAAGATCCGTAGGTGGCGCGACGCCGTCAGTCGGGCGTCGGGCGGTCCGCGCTATCGATCACCAGGACCTCCACCGGTCCCTTGGTGGACTCGAGCTTCAGTCCGAGCTGCTCCTGTAGCGCGGTGAAGAGCGACGGCGCGTCGGGATTGGCCGGTTGCGGGTCGCCGCCAGCGGGGAGCGGTCCTCGCTGCTCCGGCGCGAACTGGAACTCGAAATCCCACCCCCCTGTCAGGCCCGTCCGATCGACGACGATGCGGCCCACTTGTCCCGCGAGCCCGTTGGCGAGGAGCGACAGCGGTGTGCCGCCTCCAATCACCTGCCCGGACGCGGTCGCCCGGATGCCGCACACGACGGCGGGCCCGCCAGCGGGAGGTGCCGGCGGCGCCCCGCCGCGTGCCGCGGCCGCCATCAGGGCGGGGCAGTCCTGGGTGGTTTGGCGGAGCGCTCGTCCAGGCTTGCCGTCGGGTCTGGCCATGACCAGCGCGTAGATGTCGAGCTGCCGCGTCTCGCGGTGGACGACCAGCTTGAAGCGATCGGCCAGCAGCGCCCGCACCGCCAGCACCATCGGATCGTCGGGTGACCCCGGCGGCATCGGCGGCGGATCGCCCTCGATCTTGGCCACGATGTCGAAACGCTCCTGGCCCACCCATTCGGGCGCGCCCACGAGCTGAAACCCCTGGAGCTGATACGCCAGCTGGATCAGCTGCCGGAGCGGCGCGTTGATCGCGTTGAAGCGCCCGCCAGGCTGGCGACGGACGCTGCTTCCCGGATCGCCAGACGTGTTCGGCTTGATGGACGCCGCTTCGAACGTGGTGGGCTGAGACGGGCGCGGGTCCTGCCCGGCGTGAAGGCCGACGGCGCACGTGGAGACGACGGCGACGATCGCGACGAGAGTGCGGTTGGTCATGACCCGTATAACGTTGGCCGAGGGAAAAGGTTAACGGTCGGGTTGTTAACCGTCACGGGCCCGCGCCGTTGTATCGTCAGCGGCCAAGTCGTCCCAGGAGGTCAGCGTGGGTCCAGAACTGATTGTCTTTCCGTCGATGTTCCTGATGTTCACGTACCTGATTTATTCGGTCGCGAACGTCTTGACCCGCCGCCAGCGGGTGCGGTCCAGCGCCGAACTCCAGGTCAAGCTGCTCGATCGCATCGGTACGATCGACGAGTTCGGCCGGTTCCTGAACACCGAAGGCGGTCAGCAGTACCTCGAGGCGATCGCCACCGAACCCGCGGGCGGCGAAGCCAACCAGCGGGTGCTGCGGGCGCTCCAGAGCGGGCTGGTGCTGGTCTGCGTGGGGACCGGCATCTTCATCTACGTGGGCAGTGTGCGCCTGCCGTCCGGGGCGTACGAGAACGTGACGTTTCTGGCCACGGTGGCCACGGCCGTCGGCGTGGGGTTGCTCATCTCCGCGTTTGTGTCGCTCCGGATGTCGAAGCGTTTGGGGCTCATCAACGGGAGGCCGCAGGCATCCGCTACTCCCGTCGCAGACCGATCCGCATAAGGCACGGCGCTGACCGAGGGCGAGTTCGCGCGGTTCTACGAGCGCACCGCGCGTCCGCTCTGGGTGTACGTGTACCGATCGACGCGCAACGCCACAGACGCCGACGACATCGTGCAGGACGCCTTCTGCCGGCTGCTCCGGGCAGACGTTGGCTCGTTGTCGGACGAGGAGTCGCGGCGCTATCTCTTCCGCATCGCCGGGAACCTCATGACAGACCGCTGGCGCCGGGCGGATCGCGAGCTGTCGTGGCTGGCTCGCCTGCGCGGTGAAACCCACGTCGAGCCAGACGTCTTCGAGGCGTACGCCAGCGTGCCGGAGTTCGAGGCGCTCAACCGACGCGAGCGCGCGCTCCTGTGGCTGGCTTACGTGGAAGAGCACGATCATGCGGCGATCGCGAGGGCGCTGGGGCTCGCGCGGGGGAGCGTGAAGGTGCTACTGTCGCGAGCGCGGGCAAAACTGCGGGCGCTACTGTCGAAGCGAACCGCGAAGGGGGACGCATGAAACGGCCCGGTTCCGGCGCGGCCCCAGAAGCCGAGCGGCAGGTCGCCGACTACATGGCGCGACTGGCCGATGGGTCGATCCCCGTCGCCCCGCGATTGCCGAGCGCCGAGGCGATCTGGGTGAAGGCGGAGCTGCTGCGCCGCTTGGATGCACGAAACGCCGCCCTGGCGCCCCTGGACACGATGGAGCACGTCCAGATTGCGGCGGGGCTCGCGGCCGCCGTCGTGGTGTTGGTCCGGGTCTTCCCCTCGTTGCTGGACGTGCTGGGGAGAGGTTAGGGGCGCGCCGAGGTCCCGATCGCGAAGACGTGGTCGTCGGTGCGGATGAAGATCTGGCCGTTCGAGATCGCGGGGGACGCGATCGCGCGCTCGCCTACGTCGTTGCGGGCCAGCACGGTGGGGCTCCTTCCCGCCTGCAGCACGATGGTCTCGCCGGTCTCGCTCACGAAGTAGATCTTCCCGTCGCCGGCCACGGGTGAGGCCGAGAAAATGCCGTCGATTCGTTGCTGGGACGTGCGTTGGCCCGTCTTTGCGTCGACCACCGTGACCGCGCCGACGTCGGTGGCCATGTAGATGAGGCCTGCGTCGTAGACGAGCGAGGAGATATACGGCGCGCCCGTCGGCGACTCCCACACGACGTGCGTCTTCGAGACGTCGCCGCGGCCGCCGGGCCGAACCGCCACGTACGGGCTGCTGCGATACCCGCGGCTCATGTAGATCACGCCGTCGTGGTAGACCGGCATGGGGATCGGGAAGCGGTTGGTGCCCCCGAAGTGCCACAGAGGGGTCCCGTTCCGCGGGTCGTAGGCGTCGACGCGTTCGCTCGAGTTGACGATCAGCTCCGGGCCGGTCGGCGTCGTGACGACCAGCGGCGTGCTGTACGACATCCGGCCCTTGCCCCGGTCCGCCTTCCAGCGATCACGTCCGGTCCGCGCATCGACGGCCAGCAGGTAGGCGGCCGGTTCGTGATCGGCCAGCAAGATGACCGTGTCCTCGAAGATCATCGGCGAGCTGCTGTGTCCCCAGATGACATCGAAGGGCGAGATCTCCTTGCCGAGATGGCGCTGCCAGACGAGGCGCCCCGTCATGTCGAGGGCCACGATCTGTCCCGTGCCGAACCACGCGTAGACGCGCTGGCCGTCGGTGACCGGGCTCGACGAAGCCAGGTTGTGCTTGTCATGCACGCCCGCCAGCGGCCCGTCGGCGTCGAGGCGGTACTCCCACAGGCGCCGGCCATCGGCGCGATGGAAGGCCTCGACGACGAAGATCGTGCGCCCGTCGGTTCGCGCCGCGCGCGCGCCCAGCGCCCGTTCGCCTGCCGCGGACGCGTTGCCCCCTTGGACGAGCCGCGGATGGTTGCCCTCCTGCCGGACGCCCGCGCCGAGCTGGGACGTGACGAAGACGCGATCTCCCGCCACGATCGGCGATGACACGCCGAGGCCCGCGATGGGCGCCTTCCACGCGACGTTCTCCGTGGCGCTCCAGCGCACCGGCAGGTTGGTCTCGCTGGTCGTGCCCGAGCCACTTGGGCCGCGCCACTGCGGCCAGTCGGCCGCCGCCACCGTGGCGCCGGTCGCCACCGAGAAGGCCACCGCGAGCGTCCACCTGCTGGTCATGTGCCTTGTCCTTTCCCTGCGAGCTCCGCGGTCAGCTTGACCCTGTCCAGCTCGTTCTCCCAGTTCGATACGACGATCACGGCCACGCCGTTGCCGATGAAGTTGGTCAGCGACCGCGCCTCGGACATGAACCGGTCGATGCCGAGGATGAGTGCAAGTCCGGCGACCGGAATGGACGGGACGACGGCCAGCGTGGCGGCGAGCGTGATGAAGCCGGCCCCGGTCACGCCGGACGCGCCTTTGGACGTCAACATGGCGACGCCCAGCAGGGTCAACTGCTCGCGCAGGGTCAATTCGATGTTCAGCGCCTGCGCCACGAAGACCGCCGCCATGGTCAGGTAGATGTTGGTGCCGTCGAGGTTGAACGAGTAGCCGGAGGGCACCACCAGGCCGACCACGGACTTGGAACAGCCGAGCCGCTCCAGCTTCTGCATCAGCGGCACCAGCGCCGATTCCGATGAGGACGTGCCGAGGACGGTCAGCAGCTCGTCCTTGATGTAGATGATGAAGCGCAGGATGCTGAAGCCGGTCAACGCCGCGATCGAGCCGAGCACGATCAGGATGAAGAGCGCGCACGTCAGGTAGAAGCTGCCCATCAGCGCGGCCAGGGGCCGCAGCGAGTCGATGCCATAGCGGCCGATCGTGAACGCCATCGCGCCGCCGGCGCCAATCGGCGCCAGCTTCATCAGCGTGTTCATCATGGCGAAGAAGATGTGCGAGCACGCCTCGATGAACTGGTGGACGGTGTCGCCCTGCTTGCCCATGTGCGTCATGGCGTAGCCGAACAGGATGGCCACGAACAGGACCTGCAGCAGGTTGCCCGCTCCGGTGAACGCGTCGAGGAAGGTCACCGGGATGACGCCGAGGACGAAGTCGATGGTGGTCTGGTTCGTGGCGCGCTTCGCGTAGTCGGCCACGGCGTTGGCGTCGAGCGTCGCGGGATCGGCGTTGAACCCGTCGCCGGGCCGGAGCACGTTGATGACCACGAGGCCTATCGCGAGCGCGACGGTGGACACCACCTCGAAGTAGATCAGCGCCTTGCCGCCCACGCGCCCGACCTTCTTCATGTCGCCTGCCCCGGCAATGCCGAGGACGACGGTGCAGAAGATGATGGGGCTGATCAGCATCTTCACGAGGGCGATGAAGCCGTCGCCGAGGGGCTTGAGCGTCACGGCCGTCGCGGGATCGGCGTAGCCGACGAGCCCCCCGGCAAGGATCGCCAGCAGAACCCAGAAGTAGAGGTGGCGGGTGAGTCGTCTCATAGTCGGGGGAAAGGCGTGCCGCGCGCTGACCGTGCGGCCATGGGAGTGCATCTTACGCCGACCGCAGGGTCATGGTGCCATGGCGTGCAACGCCGGCCAGGCGCAAAGGGAGCCGCGCCGTCCGCTTGAAGGCGCCGGAGTTCGGTAGTGCGTTCGGAGCATGGCAACCGGCTTTCCCGGACCTATAATTCACCAGACACTAGAGGGGGCGAATGGTCTCACGATCGTGGCCCGGCGCGTCCATCGTGGCCGTGGCGGCGTCGATTCTCGTCGGCATTGCAGCTGTGGCCGTCCTGACGGCCCAGTCGGACGAACTCACGCTTCGCATCATCGTCGTGGACTCGGTGGATGAGGCGCGGCGTGTAGTCGACAGGCTGCAACGCGGGGAAGACTTTGCGACCCTCGCACGAACGCTGTCGATCGACCCGACTGGCTATACGGGCGGGCTGCTTGGGCGTACCCGGCTCTCGGCGTTGCGCGCGGAACTACGGACAGCACTGCGCGGCCTCGGCGCAGGCCAGATCAGCCCCATTGCCCAGATTCCGACCGGCTTCGCGATCCTGGCCGTGGTGCCGCCGGACGAGGCTGGAGGCAGCGCCGGTCCGGAATATCCCGTAGCCGGGCCGGCCCTGGCCGCGACGGGCGCCGTGAAGTACGTGGCGGACGTGGCCGGGTTCGGTGAGGCGCTGGTGGCCATGCGGCAGTTCGACAGGCCGCCGGACTGGGAACTGGATCCGCAGATGGTCTGCCGGCTGCGGAAGGAGTCGCTGGCGGCGTCCCGCGAGGCTGTCGAGCGCGACTTGGCCGCACGCGCCTTCGAGACCACCGCGGACCCCTCCGTTACCGGCCAGGTCCAAGTGATGCTCTCGCAGTTGCACGCCTTCGACGGCAGGATGTCGCAGGCGATCGATCGGTTGCGGGACGCGTATGCCGTCGCCTCAAAGCGCGGGCTGGTGACACGTCCCTCGCTCGAAGAGGCCTTGGGCATCGCGCACCTGCACAAGGCCGGCATGGACAACGGTCTCCAGTTCGCCCCGGGAGACCGGTGTCTGCTGCCGATGAAGCCGGAGCAGGCCCTGGCCCAGACTGCCGACCTGGAGAAGGCCATCGGCTACTTTTCGACGTTCTTGGCCCGTCGTCCGGACGACCTCGAAGTGCGCTGGTTGTTCAACCTGGCCCACATGAGCGCCGGCGGCTACCCCGACAAGGTCCCGGCCTCGTTGCTCATCCCGCCGGCGACCTTCGAGTCGTCCGAGGACGTGGGTCGTTTCCTCGACGTGGCGCCACGGGCCGGACTGGTGTCGATTGGCCAGGCGGGCGGCGTGATCGTGGACGACTTCGACAACGACGGGCGGCTGGACGTCGTCACGTCCAGCATGGGCACTTGTGACCGGATGCAGTTCTTCCACCGCACCGAGCGGGGGCTCTTCACGGAGCAGGCCTCCACGCGAGGCCTGGCGAATCAGCTTGGCGGCCTGAACATGATGCAGGCCGACTTCGACAACGACGGCTACCTGGACATCCTGGTGCTGCGCGGCGGATGGGAGTTTCCTCAACGGAAGTCGCTGCTCCGCAACAACGGCGATGGCACCTTCACGGACGTGACCGTGGCCAGCGGGCTGGCCACGCCGGCGTCGAGCACCCAGACCGCGGTGTGGACCGACATCGATCAGGACGGCTTCCTCGACCTGTTCGTCGGAAACGAGGACCGGCCTCCGCAACTGTTCCTCAACAAGCAGAACGGCACGTTTGAGGACATCGCGGGTCAGGCGCGCCTCACCGGCGCCATGATGACCAAGGGCGTCGCCGCGGGCGACTACGACAACGACGGTTGGCCCGACCTGTATCTATCGAACCTGGGTGGCCCGAACTCGCTGTTCCGCAACAACCACGACCGCACCTTTACCCCGGTGGGCGGCACCGCTGGCACGGCAGGCTCGGGGCGCGGATTCGCAACGTGGTTCTTCGACTACGACAACGACGGCTGGCAGGACCTCTTTTCGACCAGCTACTTCACCTCCGTTGATGAGACGGCACGCACGTATCTGGGGCTCCCGCACAATGCGCGCACGCTGATGCTGTACCGCAACCGCGGGGATGGCACGTTTGCGGACGTGACGGTCGAGGTCGGGTTGGACAAGGTGTTCATGCCCATGGGCGCCAACTTCGGCGACATCGACAACGACGGGTATCTGGACATCTACCTCGGTACCGGCAACCCCTCCTATGCGTCGCTGGTGCCCAGCGTGCTGCTGCGGAACCGTGAGGGCAAGGCCTTCGTGGACGTGACGGGCTCGTCCGGCACCGGCGAATTGCACCGCGGCCACGGCGTCGCGTTCGCGGACCTCGATGGCGACGGGGACGAAGAGATCGTCTTCGAGGTAGGCGGCGCCACGCACGGGGATCGGCATCCCCTGCGTCTCTTCGAGAACCCGGGCCACGGCAACGACTGGCTGAGCTTGAAGCTGGTGGGCGTGAAGACGAACCGTGCCGCCGTGGGGGCACGCATCACCGTCACTGTGCAGGACGGCGCTGGCCGCAAGCGCAGCATCCACCGCACGGTGGGCAGTGGCGGCTCCTTCGGCGCCTCGCCGCTCGAGCAGCACATCGGCCTCGGCCGGTCTGCGCGAGCCGTGTCCGTGGACATCTGGTGGCCGACCAGCGACACGCGCCAGCACTTCGCCAACGTGGCCGTGAATCAGGCGCTGCAGGTTACGGAACTCGCGAGCGACTACGTTCGGATCCGTCGCCCGTCGCTGCCCCTTGGAGGCGCGGACAGCCGTGGCACGACAGCCGTTCGGTAGGCATATTCCGCTCGTGCTCCTGGCAATGGCCGCGCTCCTGGTGGGCGTTCCAGGGGCCCAGGCGCAGCAGTTGAAGCGCTATCCAATGACGGGCCTGGTCATCGAGGTGGATCCGGCGCGCCGCAGTTTCGTGGTCTCGCACGACGCGGTGGAAGGGCTGATGCCTGCCATGACGATGCCGTTCGAAGTGCGGGATCGCGCCGTGCTGGCGGGCGTGACGGCCGGCATGACCGTCCGATTCACGCTGGTCCTCGGAGCGCAATCGGCGCGGGCGGAGGGCGTCCAGATCGTCCCCTACGAGAGCGCGGAACAGGATCCGTCCACGGCCAGGCGCCTCGAGTTGATGAGGCGCATCACGGGACGCCCCTCGACGGCTGTCGCCGTCGGCCAACCGGTGCCCGACTTCACGTTGATCGACCAGACGCGTGGCCGGGTGACGCTCACTGAGCTGCGGGGCAAGGTGGTCGTCGTCAACTTCATCTACACGACCTGCGCGCTGCCGCAGTTCTGCTACCGGATGGCCACCCATTTCGGTGCCGTGCAGAAGCGCTTCGCCCGGCGGATGGGAACGGATTTGGTCCTGTTGACGGTGACCTTCGACCCGGTGCGCGACACGCCCGAAAGGCTGGCGGAGTACGCCAGCCAGTGGAAGGCGGATCCGGCACAGTGGCACTTCCTCACCGGGGCCGTTGCCGATGTGCAGCGCGTGTGCGGATGGTTCGGCGTCGACTTCTTCCCAGACGAAGGGCTGATCAACCACTCCACGCACACGGCCGTGATCGACCGGCGCGGCACGCTGAAGGCCAACATCGAAGGCAACACGATGACGGCGACACAGCTGGGCGATCTCGTGGCGTCTGTCCTGGGTCGGTGACCCGGGCTGGCCGCCCTCGTCGCGTCTCTTCTCTTCCTCGCGTTCATCCCCGGAGTGGGGGCAGCCGATCTCACCATCGACGCTCCGCCGCGGCTTGGGGCCGCGGCCGACATGATCCGGGCCGTGGATCTGGCGCAACTGGAGGCTGACCTTCGCCGCGCAGGTCTCGCGCTGCCGGCGCGCATTAACGTCCTGTTGATGCCGGAAGACGATCCGCGTGCCCGCACCATCCCACGCTGGACGGTGGGCCTCGCCGCAGGCGAGCAGGACCTCGTGATCCTTCCGCAGCGCCTGCTCCCGTATCCCCACGATTCGGTGGAATCGGTCTTCCGTCACGAGGTGGTGCACCTGGCACTGTCGGCCCGGGCGGGCGGCCGCTGCCGCGCTGGTTTCACGAAGGCGTCGCCACGTCCGTGGACGCTGGCTGGAACCTGTCGGGCCAGCTCCGCCTGTTGTTCGAGATGCTGAAAAAGCCGGGGACGTCGGATCTCGCACGACTATTCGCCTCGGGTACGGAAGCGGATGCCGCGCAGGCCTACGGTTTGTCCGCGGCGCTGGTGGCCGACGTACAACGACTCCACGGCGCGGCCTCGATCGGCGAGATCGCGGCACGGGTGGCCGAGGGCGTGCCCTTTGGGCCTGCCTTCGAGTTGGCCACCGGCGAGTCGCCTGATGTTGCTGCCGGACGTGCCTGGAGCGCCTATCGCCGATGGGCCACCTGGCTCCCCGCCCTCACGGGCGGAACGGCGTTGTGGGCGGGAATTCTGGTCCTGGCCACGGTAGCGTATGCCGCCCGCCAACGGCGCCGCGCGCGCCAACGGCGGCGGTGGGACGAGGCAGACTCGCGATTGCATTAACCTAAGGTGTTTCGGAGGCAACTGTAGTGATGAGCACCAAGAGTCTCGAGGACGTCATCCAGGCCGCAGGCAACCCCGTCACGCTGTTGCGGAACCTGCAGACCGGGCCCAATGTCTATCCGGGCGTGCCACCGGAATTCACCAACTGGCGAGACGAAACGCAGGCCTGGCAGAAGACCTGCGTGCTTTTCAACCAGACCTACCATATGGCCGACCTGGCGGTGGAAGGCCCGGACGCCCTGAGATTGCTCACGCGCCTCGGAGTCAACAGCTTTGCCGGCTTCGTCGTCGACAAAGCCAAGCAGTTCGTGCCCTGCAGCCACGACGGCTATGTGATCGGCGACGTGATCCTGTTCTATCTGGGCCCGAACCAATTCAACCTGGTGGGACGAATTCCGGTGCTCAACTGGATCCGGTTCCACGCCGCCACCGGCGGCTACGACGTCAAGGTGGAACTGGACGAACGCTCGGCCGCTCGCCCCGACCCGTTCAACCGCAAGTCCTACCGTTTCCAGCTGCAAGGGCCCAACGCCATGAAGACCATGGAGAGGGTGCTGGGCATGCGGCCGCCCGAGCTCAAGTTCTTCAACATGGGTCACGTGACGATTGCCGGCAGGTCGGTGCGGACGCTGCGGCACGGGATGGCCGGCCAGCCCGGATTCGAGCTGTTCGGGCCATACGCGGACGGCGACGCCGTGAAGGAGGCGATCGCCAAGGCCGGCGAAGAGTTCGGGTTGCACCTGGTGGGCGGTCGCGCCTACTCGGCCAACACGCTGGAATCGGGCTGGATCCCGTCGCCGCTGCCGGCGGTCTATACGGGCGACGAGATGACGGCCTATCGGAAGTGGCTCCCCGCCGACTGCTACGAGGCCAAGGCGTCGATTGGCGGCAGCCTCGACTCGTCGAACATCGAAGACTACTACCTGACCCCCTGGGATCTCGGCTACGGCCCGCACGTCAAGTTCGATCACGACTTCATCGGCCGCGAAGCGCTGGAGCAGCGCGCCACGGGTCCGCATCGCAAGAAGGTCACCCTCGCCCTCGACACCGGCGACGTGATGCACGCGATCGGCAGCCAGTTCCAGAAGGATCGTCGCGCCAAGTTCATGGAATTCCCCTCGGCCGTCTACTCCATGCACCCCTACGACAGGGTCATGAAGAACGGCAAGAGGATCGGCATCTCCACCTGGGTCGGCTACAGCGCGAACGCCGGCCAGATGTTGACGCTGGCGATCCTCGATGCCGAGCACGCGGTGAACGGCAACGACGTGACCTTCGTGTGGGGCGAGGAGAACGGCGGCACGTCCAAGCCGGCGGTCGAGCGTCACGAGCAGATGGAGATTCGTGCGATCGTCAGCCCCGTGCCCTACAGTGAGGTGGCACGCACCGAATACGCCGCCACGGGCTGGCGCACCAGCACCCGATAGGCAGGTCCTCGTTTCTGCGGGTCGGATGTCGATTCGAGCGTTTCTCGTTCGACGTGTTGGTAGGGGAGGGAAGGTAGCGTCATGAACATCGTGCTCTGGATCGTGCAGGTGCTGCTCGCGGCGGCGTTCTTGGCCCACGGCTTGCTCTTTCTGATGCCCCCACCTGACATCGCCGTGCAGATGAACGCGTTCTTGCCGCGATGGTTCCAGGTCTTCCTTGGCATCGCGGAAGTGTTGGCGGCGGTGGGACTGACCTTGCCCGGACTGACGCGAGTCATGCCGTGGCTGGTCACCTGGGCGGCCGTCGGAATCATGATCGTGATGGTGTCGGCCACCGTCTTACACCTGATGCGCGGCGAGAACAGTTCCGCGGCCGTCACGCTGCTGCTGCTCGTCATGGCGACGTACGTCGCATACATGCGGCATCGGGTGCTGCCGATTGCCGCCCGCCGCGCCGGCTAGGCTACTCATGAGCACGCCGGCGAACGGCGCGGACACGCCAGTCAGCAAGAGCGCGTTGGGCTGCATCACCGTCCCGCTCCTGCTGGTCGCGATTGTCGTTCTCGCCTGGGGTGGCCGGAGTCAATGGGAGAAGGGCGAGTTGTCGCGGAAGGGGGAAGCGGCGGGGGACGCAGCCCCCGCCCGCCCTTCGTCTTGATGCTTCTAATTCGTTCCTGACACCAGCAGCCGGTCGAAGGCTGCCTGGAAGAACGCGAGCTTCGAGGCCGGCGTCGCGGGTTCCACCGCGACGGTGTCGCCGAGGACCATGACGCGGCCCGTCGAGAGGTCCCGGTACTCCGGCCATCGGGCCAGGTTGGCCCCGTTCGGGTCCCCCTTGGTGATGAAGTTCACCCAGTAGGAGGACATCGTGTCGGCGAGCTTCGTGTCCACGTCATCCCAGGTCTGGTTCGCTTGTCCCTTCGGGTTGTTGAACGCGTAGGAGATCTCGGCGGTGTGCGTCGCGCCATTGGGTGAAGGCGCGCCGTTCAGCATCGGGATGCGCGTGAAAAAGTACGTGTAGGCCTTCTTGCCGGCCTTCGCCTGCGCGACCGCCCACTGCCGCATGTTCCAGTTGATCTCCTCGGCGCACGCCATGTGGGCCGCCGGCTGGGCGTCCGCGTCGGATGCCACGCCGTACAGCTTCACATATGCGTCGGTGGCTTCGCCGAAGCGTCGCTGCGCGTTGGTCCTGAAGGTCTCTACCGTCAGGGCCGGACCGCCTCCACGCCCTCCGACACCTGCGCACACCCCGAAGTTCGCCTCGTCCTTGTTCGAACCGGTCAGCACGTCGACCACGTTCTGCTTTCCGTTCTTGAAGGTCAGCGAGAGGTCCTCGGGAATGATGTAGCCGTCCACCACGAGGCCCCCGCCGCCCAACCCGCCGAGCTCCGTTAGAGGCTTGGCGCGCAGTTCAGCGATCGTCTTGACGCCCAGCGCCTCCATGGCCTTTGCGCCGTTTCCCTGCGCCTGCGTGCCCGACGCCATCCGTCCCATCGGCAGCCCCATCCAGCCGCCGCTCTGCGCGATCGCACGGTGGAAGAGCCCCTTGGCCTGTGGCGAGCCGACCAGCGCGCCGACCATGATGGCGCCTGCTGATTCACCGGCGATGGTCACGTTGTTCGGATCGCCGCCGAAGGCCGAGATGTTCCGCTTCACCCACTGCAGCATGGCGATCGCGTCCATCATCCCGTAGTTGCCAGACGCGTTCCGGCCCGATTCCTTGGCTAGTTCAGGGTGTGCGAAGAACCCGAACGAGCCCAGGCGGTAATTGAAGGTGACGATGACCGGTCCTTTCGACGCCAGGTTCTCGCCGTCGTACCACGCCAGGCCGCCGGATCCGCCGGTGAAGCCGCCACCGTAGATCCACACCATCACGGGGCGGCGATCGTTGGAGTTCGCCGCGCTCGTCCAGACGTTGGCGTAGAGGCAGTCCTCGCTTCGCGCGGGCTCTCTCGGGGGAGCGACCGGAGCGGGTGGCGCTGCCGCGGCGCCTGGTGCAGCCGCGCCGCGTGCGCCCCCACGACCGGCGCCGGCCGGGCCCGGGATGCATGGCGCGCCAAACGCATCCGCCTGACGCACGCCTTCCCACTTGGCGGCCGCCAGCGGGGCGCGCCAGCGGTTCTCGCCCAGAGGTGGCGCTGCAAACGGGATCCCCTTGAACACGCGTACCGTCGCGCGGCCGGTGCTCGTGGTGCCCGCCAGCAGACCCGTGTCGATGCGGACCTGTTCCGGAATCATCGCAGAGGGTCCGGCAATTGCCGCGACCACCGCTCCAAGTACGAGAAAGAAGGCCAGTCGTTTCATCAGTGCGTCCTCGGTCGAAGTGTCGCGCCCACGCGCGTGCAGTGCGCCAACCCCATCCATAGGTCACGCACCGACGGGAGTGTACCGCAACGCCGCCTTCCACGGCCTGCCAGCCGTCCGAACTGGGCTTCGACACGTCGAATTGTCCTCGGCGTCGCTCCATCGAGAAAACTCCGTCACTCCCCGCGCGTAGCGTGAGTGTGTTGGCGCCGAGGCGGATCCTGCGGGACTTGTCAGGGCGTCAGGCATCACCTGCTCACGAGGAGAACATCAGTGAACTGTGTATCACGCTGGGCGCTTGCCGCCCTCTGTGTCTTGGTCGTCTCGCCCGCCGCAGCCCAACAGCCTGCGCGCGGATCGCTCACGGGGACCGTCGTTGACGATAGCGGCGGCCGCCTTCCTGGCGTCACGGTAGACGTCAAGTCCGGAACCCCCGCTCGCCTGGCCGCCAGCGCGGTCACCGACGCGGAAGGATCCTTCCACGTGCCCTCGCTCGCCCCAGGCAACTACGTGGTCGAGTTTCTGCTCGCGGGATTCACGGCGGTGCGTCAGCCGGTGCGCGTCGATCCCGGAGCGACGGCGGTAGCGAGCGCCACCCTGTCGATTGGCGGCCTCAGCGAGACGGTGCAGGTGTCGGCCTCCGCCGTGGCGCTCGAGGTGTCGAGCGCCACCCAATCCGCCAGCTTTTCGAAGGAGCAGCTGACGGAACTGCCGAGCGCCTCGCGCAACTACACGCACGTGATTGTGGCCGAAGCCGGCGTCAACGCCCCGCTGCCCGACAGGACCGGCAAAGGGCTGAACATCGCGACGGCCCCGGGCACGCAGGCCGACGACGCTTCGCAGTCGCTCAACCCGAGCGTCAACGGGGCTCGCCCCACCAACAACGGACTGCGCATCAACGGCATCGATGCGACGAACATGCTCAACGCCAGCGGCAGCCTCGGCGCCAGCGTTGCCCTGCCGCTCGAGGCGCTCGAAGAAGTGGAGGTGCAGACGTCGCTGCCGTCGGCCGCCACCGGTCGAAATGGGGGCGGCAACGTGTCGCTGGTCACCCGCGCCGGCAGCGATCGCTTCTCCGGGTCCGGCGCCTACTACTTCCAGCACGAACGGCTCAACGCGAACGAGTTCTTCCTGAACCGCGCCGGCGTCGCCAAGCCTCAGTTCCGCCGCAACGATGCCTCGTCCACGCTCGGTGGCCCACTGCGCCGCGGCCGGACGACGTTCTTCGGGGCGGCGCAGCGGCAGGCGTTCAAGTCGGGCTATGCCTCCAACGCCAATGCGGCCACGGGGCTGCCGACCGGGCTCACCGACGTGCGGAACGCGACGACCATCGCCGCCGCCGCGAACGAGTGGATCCGCAGCGGCGCCGAGGACGATCCGCGTTTCGCGCAGAACTTCATGAACGCCCTCCGTGCGTTCCCGGCGGCGCAGCAGGCTGGTCTCATCGCCAAGTTCTTCGTCGATCCGGCGCGCCTGGCATTCCGGCAGCTGACGCCGGCGGACATCCATCCGGTGGCGCTCAACATCCTGAACGTCAAGCGTGACGGACAGTACCTGATCCCGTCGCCGCAGGCGGGCCAGCAGGTGCTCCGCGGCAACGGCACGTTCGGCCGTGAGTACCTGCAACAGCAGGTGATTCCGACCGAGCTGGACGCCATGTCCGGGTTCATGTCGGTGCAGCATCAGGCCGGCTCGTCCAATCAGACCCGCGTCACGGTGAGCCGGTCGGTCCAGGACGTCGGCGAGGCGTTCGGCT